>Ga0334900_1002648_pt1 | contig 15365 bp, 11 predicted proteins | sample GraSluR3_MG_2_FD_207231 | JGI IMG/M metagenome (GOLD analysis project Ga0334900, IMG submission 207231) | Sludge microbial communities from methane-producing bioreactor in Wageningen University, Netherlands - Granular Sludge_31_08-R3 | ecosystem: Engineered > Bioreactor > Anaerobic >...
TACGTCTGGTTCATTAAATAGCATTACCTTTCGAGTGTCAAGCTCACGGATCTGTAGCACTGTTCCGGGATAATACCGGTTCCGCCTGAACAAAAGGTCGGGTTATAAAAAGCAGAGGATCAACGGGAACCCGTCCTATTCGTAACTCCCAGTGCAGATGCGGCCCCGTTGCGAGCCCTGTCATCCCGCTGGTCCCCAGGGAATCCCCCTGTTGTACCCGGTCGCCCTCCTCCACATGGAGAGAATCAAGATGATAATAGATGGAAAATATGCCCGGCCCATGTTCCAGCACGATCGAAAGCCCCGTGAGCATTCGATCAGTCGCCAGCACAACTGTACCGGCCGCCGGAGCTGATACTCCGGTGCCCACCGGGACAGCGTAGTCGATACCAAAATGCAGGGACCTGCTTCTGCCTCCGTCGCTGTACACAAATAGCCTCCGGTCTCCGAAGCGGCTGCTTTGCCGGGCCTCACCGACAGGAAGAACAAGACTCTCTGTTGCCAGAGGGGCCGTCTCGTCGAAGCTCCCCAGAAGCTCCCACATGCGGCGGGATTCTGCAATCTTCCGGGGATCGTCGCTCTGCCGCAGGTCGGACATGGCTGTATTCAGGGGAATCTCCTCATACACAAAATCTCTGGTCTTTACGGGAATCTCCATGAAAGAGAGGGTCCGGTCAGCGTCTCTGACAGCAAGCTCGATATTTGGGGCAGAAAGATCGCAGGGGACAGGGAGCAGTATAGCGTAGAATCCATCACCCCTGAAGGCTTCTGCGGTACTTATGGTCCGATCCTGATAGCGGAGTTCTGCTCCTCCGGCGAGTTCCTCCGGATTATCGGAGACAACGCTTACTATCCCCCCGGGAACCGCCAGAGAGAGGTCCGCATCCCAGGCGGATAAAATAGCCGCAGGAAACAGCAACAATGCAGGAAGGAGCAAGAGTCGTGTCAGCCTCATTCGGCTACGCTCTCTTCCACAAGCTGCACATCCTCCGGCCGGTGCAGGTCCAGCACCGTCAGCTGCAGGGTTTCATTATTGTTGTAGTAGTTCCTTCCCAGGCGGAAGGCCACATCCACGCAGTCCCCGACCTGGAAATCCCGACCCAGCCGGGGAGCGGCGTTCCAGTATACCGCCGGCCATTTATGGACCCCGCCCTCCAGAAGCAGTTTCAAATGTACCACCTCTTTGCGGCCCATCAGGTCGGCCTGCAGGATTTTCATCCCCCGGGCAAGAAAGATCAGGGGCGGATTGGCCTCACCGTAGGGTTCGAAGCTTTCCTGAACGGTGATAAGTTCCGGCTTCATATAAGCCGGCGGAAGCTCCGCATCAATGGAGAGACGCTCCTCCACAGTCTCCACCGGTTCGATTCCTTTTGCAAAGGTGCGGACCCGGTGCGTAAAGGTGTCGAAATGCTCCTCCGGCATGGAAAAGCCGCCGGCACAGTCGTGCCCGCCGTAGTCAAAAAAGAGATCCTCGAAGTTGGAGAGAAAACTGCGTACGTTAAAGGGGGGATCGCAGCGCACCGATCCCACGGCCTTGCCGTCAAAGTGGGCGACAACCACCGCCGGAACCTTCATGGTATTGGAGAGCCGGGAGGCGATAATTCCGGTGATACCGCGGTGGATGGAGGAATCGGAGATAAACACCATGTTGCCGCTCATCTCGTCAAGGTTCTTTTTTGTCTTCGGCAGGATCCGCGACCATACCGTTTCTCCCAGCTTCTTCCGTTCTCTGTTCAGGGAGTCGACCTCTTCGGCGAGCTCCTTGAGCTGCTTTTCATCCTCGCTTAAAAGAAGATTCACCGCCGTATCCGGCCTGCCCAGTCGGCCGGTGGCATTTATCGAGGGACTCAGCTGCCAGGCTATATCGGTGGTTCCGATCCGTTTTCCCAGCAGGTTCTTCTGAAAAAGCAGCTCCCTCAGGCCCTTTCTGCCCGTGGCATTCAGCACCTTGAGGCCCTGGCGTACCAGGATACGGTTTTCGTCCACCAGGGGCATGAGATCCGCCAGGGTCCCCAGGGCAACCAGGTCCAGGCAGCGGGGAAAATCCTCGTTCAGGGCCGGGACCTTGCGGTGGACGAAACTGCGAAACAGATTCGCCAGCACATCGATCTCTTCCAGCCTGGAGCTTTCATATCTGCCGATTCTGCTCTTCTCCCGCAGGGCCAGCAGGCTCGTCCCCCTGCCCCGCAGGGCGGGAAAGACCTGCTCGATCTCCGGCTTCAGGTCGATGAGAGCGATGAGCGTATCGGGACCGAAGATCTTCCGGAGCATCTTCTCCTGGGGGTCGGCATCGTAAACCAGGATCTCCTCTCCCTCGAGAAAACGGTAGAGCCTGGTTTCCGCAAGACCCACCATCCCCGGATTCAGGGTCTCTACAACCCGATCGGTCTCCACCAGGTTGATCAGCTTGACAGCCTCAATAAAATAGCTGTCGTTACCGGGACGTACATTCAGAAGGCAGACGCTCTGGTTGTAAAAAGGAGAGCGGGAAAAAAGCAGTGCCCAGACCAGCTTGGATGCGACCCCGCAGCCCGCAAGGTCCCGGAAGGGATAGCCGCAGTCCTCCACCTTGGGATTGATGATTGCCACCGCCGGGGGGAGCTCCTCGGGCGGGTTGTGATGATCCACTACCAGGGTTTCGATACCCAGTTCCAGAGCCCGTTCTATCTCCTGCTTGTTCGAAATCCCGCAGTCCACGGTAATAATCAGGGTGCCGTCATCCGCGGCGAACCTTTCCACAGCCTCCATATTGAGCCCGTAGGGGTCGTCCCCCATGGGGACCTGCCAGCGGACATCCCCGCCGAGATCCCGGATAGCCTGGGTTAGAAGAACCGTTGAGGTAATGCCGTCTACATCCCGGTCTCCGAAGATGAGGATCTTTTCCCCCTCCTCCAGGGCCTGGTGAATGCGGTCCACTGCGTCTTCCATCTCGACAAAAAGAAAGGGGTTATGGGTAAAAAGAAGGTCATCTTCAAGGACGAACTTGATGTCCTCCCTGCGATGCAGGTTTCTGCGTACCAGGATGGAGGCCAGAAGAAGATCGATTCCGAACTCCTCTGAAACCTTCCGTACCGTATCGCTCTCTATCGGGTATTTCTGCCAAACCATGCTTAATCAATCTCCCATCGTTTTTTCTGTCCCGAAAGGGTATCGCCCTTCGGAATAGTAGCGCGCTCCCCCCGGTCCCAGTTCGGAACGAAGCAGGAGCAGCTCGCTGCCGCGAACAATTCCCCTCATGCCGGAGGGAACAGCGGGCAGCGCATCCGCTTCGACGACCTCTCCCCGGCGGGTCCGGAATCGGCCGAAGCATATGTGGGGGCGGAACCTCCGATCCTCACCCGGAAAACCTGCAGCCCGCAAGAGTCCGTCCAGATGCCGAAACATGGCCTCCATACTGCCTTCGGGGTCCTCCAGCAGCAGGTTGAGGCTCCTTGCCCTCCGGGGAGAAGGAAAAAGCCCCAGAGCTTCGGCTCTGAAAGCAGGGGCCTTCAATGAAGAAACTCCCCCGGTCAGGATTTCATGCAGGGTGGAAAGATCCTCCGGCCCGGTATCCCCCAGAAAATTCACCGTTATATGCAGGTTCTCAGCTTCTATAAACCGCAGATTTTTCATACCGCTTCGCCGACAGGCCTTCTGCAGGCTGATTATACCCTTTAGGAGCTCCGGTTTCGGCAGCAGGGCGGTAAACAGCCTCAGTTTCATCATACGACGGGTAACCCGAAATAGACTTCAAAGGACTTGAGCTGCAGATTCAGTGTAAACTGCAGAAGATCCCGCAGCATGCGGACCAGTCCCTGCTCCAGGGAAGCATCTATTCTGATCTCCAGGGCCCGGGAAAGAGGAAATTTTGACGCCCCTTCCATGTAGCGCCGTACCCCTGGAGAGACGGCAGGGGAGCCTTCCACTGCGCAGGATGCGCACAAGAGTTCCCCGTCCCGGCTGTCGAAGAATACCTCCTCCGATGGGTGAAAGCTCTCTCCGCAGCGACCGCACTCCCCGGGGGACCCCAGAAAGCCGGCGTGCAGCAGAAAGCGAAGCAAAAACTGGAACACCGTACGGCGAACCTCTCTGCTGTCCCCCTTCTCCAAAACCATGAGACAGCGTCGCAGCAAACCGAAGGGATAGCGGTAATCCGGCCCCCCGCCTCCGTAGCTGACTGCGACAAGCTCGGCCAGAAGAGCTGCCGCGTAACTGCGTTCCAGATCGCTCCTCAGGCCTTCATAGGTATGGATCACTTCGATATCGCTGATCTTGAAAAGGTCCCGTACCGGGTTCCGGTACAGGTGGACCCTGGCATGGGAGTAGGGATCGCTGGCGCTGACCAGACGGCTTTTTCCCTTGAAAGCACCGAAGGCGAGGGCCTTTACCAGCCCCGCGTCGGGGGTCAGCAGCAGAAGCTGCTTGTGATACTCTCCAACCCGGGATGCCCGCAGGATCAGGGCTTCTGTTACACTGGCGCGGCTCATTTCCGGTCATAATACATCTTTCTATTGATGATTTCAATAAATCTTTGTACCTTATAGACCCGCGAACAATATACTTCAGACGAGGTTCTCATGGCAGAAAAGCACATAATACCGGCGGACCAGATTCTTCCCAATAAACTGTTCATCATTCCGTTGAACGGGCGCCCTATTTTTCCCGGAATCTTTACCCCCCTGATGATCTCCGGCCAGGAAGACATGGAGGTTGTCAATAAATCCATGGAGTCCAACGGACTCATCGGCCTGGCACTGCTCAAGGACCCGGAAACGGAAACCCCTGTGGGAAGCGAGCTGCACTCCGTGGGAACGGTTGCAAAGATAGTAAAGCGTATAAATCTCCCCGACGGAGGCATGAACATATTCATTTCTACCCTCAAACGCTTCAAAATCAAGAAGTTTATAACCCAGGAGCAGCCGATTTCGGCGGCGGTTGACTATCTGGACGACATCAACGACCAGTCCGACGAGGTAAAAGCCCTCTCCCGGGCGCTTCTGATGGAGATGAAGCAGCTTTCGGAGAATAATCCGATTTTTTCCGAAGAGGTACGCCTCAACATGATCAACATCGATCATCCCGGCAAGATAGCCGACTTTATTACCTCCATCCTGAACATCAAGCGGGAGGACCAGCAGGGAATTCTGGAAACACTGGATGTTCAGCAGCGGATGGAGCAGGTGCTGGTTTTCATCAAAAAGGAACAGGAGCTCCTGAGCATCCAGAAAAAGATCCAGCAGCAGATAAACGAAAAGATCGAGAAGAGCCAGCGGGAGTATTTTCTTAAAGAGGAACTCAAGGCTATAAAAAAAGAGCTCGGCATGCCGGTGGACGCCAAGAGCGGTGAATACCAGCGTTTCAAGGAGCTCATCGATACCCTTCCCCTGCCGGAGGAGGTCCGGGAGCCGGTGGAACGGGAACTCGAAAAGTTCTCCCTTATGGACCCCAACGCCTCGGAGTTCATCGTTACCCGCAACTATCTTGATACCATTGTGTCCCTCCCCTGGGAAGAGCCGAAGCCGGAGGATTTTGAACTGGAAAAGGCCAGGGAAATCCTCGACGCCGACCACTACGGTCTGGAGGAGGTCAAGGAACGGATCATCGAGTTCCTGGCGGTGCGGAAACTGAAAAAAGACACCAAGGGATCGATTATCTGCCTGGTGGGGGCCCCGGGGGTGGGCAAGACCTCGGTGGGTAAATCCATAGCCAGGGCGCTGAACAAGCAGTTTTTCCGCTTTTCCGTGGGGGGAATGCGGGACGAGGCGGAGATCAAGGGACACCGCCGAACCTACGTCGGTGCCATGCCGGGCAAGATAATCCAGGGCCTCAAGATCGTAAAATCCCGGAACCCGGTATTCATGATCGACGAGATCGACAAGATGGGAGCCAGCTTCCAGGGAGATCCCTCCTCCGCCCTGCTGGAGGTGCTGGACCCGGAACAGAACGTATCCTTCCGGGACAACTACCTGGACCTTCCTTTCGACATTTCCACGGTGCTCTTTATCGTAACCGCCAATACCCTGGATACGATTCCCCGGCCTCTTCTTGACCGGATGGAGGTTATCCGCCTTTCGGGATACATAGAGCAGGAGAAGATCGCCATCGCCAGCAAGTACATCATTCCCAAATCCCTCTCCAGGCACGGTCTCAAAAAGAGCCAGGTCCGCTTTACCAAGGCGGCCCTCTCAGGTGTTGCCGTCAACTACGCCAGGGAGGCGGGAATGCGGAACTACGAGAAGGCGGTGGACAAGATACACCGTAAAATCGCGACCAGGCTGGTGCTGAAGAAGGTGGAACCGCCGGTCAAGATCGACGCCCCTGATCTGGAGGAGTACCTCAGCAAGCCCATATTCCGGGAGGATGTAAAAAAGCAGGCCGCCGTGCCGGGAACTGCTGTCGGCCTGGCATGGACCAACTTCGGCGGAGATATTCTGGTCATCGAGGCGGTCTCGAACCCGGGGAAAGAGGGCTTCAGAATAACCGGACAGATGGGCAGCGTGATGCAGGAATCCGCGGGAATTGCCTACACCTACGCCCGGCACATAGCCGGCCGCTACAAGGTGGAACAGTCCTTTTTTGAAAAGAACCAGATTCATCTTCACATCCCCGCCGGCGCGACCCCCAAGGACGGACCCTCCGCCGGGATTACCATGACCGCGGCCCTCATGTCCCTGGCGACCGGGAAAAAGCTCAAGGCCGACTTCGCCATGACCGGGGAACTCTCCCTGGTAGGAAACGTGCTTCCCATCGGAGGCCTCAAGGAGAAGGTAATCGCCGCCCGGCGAAACAGACTCAAGAAGATTATAATCCCCAAACCCAACGAGAGGGACCTGGACGAGATTCCGGAAAAAGTCCGCAAGGGGCTTAACTTCTATCCGGTGGAGCGGATGGAAGAGGTCCTTGATCTGCTGCTTCCCGGAGTCGGTACCGATGGAAACAAGAAAGGTAAAGCATGAGGCTCTTTATAAAGCTTGCCCTGCTTTTAACGCTGGCTTCGTGCGCGCAGGGAATCGGAGAAGATCCGATTGAGGCGGTAAAGGATGATGTTGAAACAGCGGCGGCGGATCAGCCGCCCCTCATTCCGGACTTTAGCCTGTCCCGGGACGAACTCGCCCGCTTCGCCGCGGACAACGCGGATCCAGAAACGGGTAAGGCCATCATGGCCCGGTCCGCGGAATTTCTGCTCCTGATGCGGGAAATCCTGAAGGAACCGGAGGAGCTTTTTCTGATCGCCGACAAAAAGCGTGCCCTCCCGGAGGATTACGAACCGGAGGACCTTGTTGCCCTGACGGAGTTTCCCCTGACTCTTAACCGGAAGGACCTGAGCCTCCGGGCGCTGATAATACCGGACCTTCTTGCCATGGACCAGGCCGCCAGAAATGAAGGCCGTGTTCTTGTCTACTCCTCAAGTTATCGTTCCTACGACTACCAGAAGCAGGTCTATCAGCGCCACGTTGACCAGATGGGACAGGAAGCGGCGGACAGGGTCTCCGCCCGACCGGGGACCAGTCAGCATCAGCTGGGAACCACCGTGGACTTCGGTTCCATTACCGACGCTTTTGCCGAAACCCCTGAAGGCCGCTGGCTCAAAGAAAACGCGTGGCGTTTCGGTTTTTCTCTCTCCTATCCGAAGGGCTATGAGGATTTGACCGGATACGCCTGGGAAAGCTGGCACTACCGCTATATCGGGCGGCCGGCGGCACGTATGACGGAGCTCTTTTTTGGTGGAATTCAGCATAATTTCCTTTATTTTCTCGATGCCCACCGCGGTTTCTTCCAGAAGCGGCATCTGCCGTGAAGAGTGAACTGCTTGCTCCCGCGGGGAACCTGGAAAAACTTCGCTATGCCTACAACTACGGAGCCGACGCGGCCTATATCGGTATCAAGGCCTTCTCCCTCCGTGCCAGAGCGGAGAATTTCCACGACGAAGAGTTTGAAACAATCCGCGGAATCAAGGGCGATCGTAAGCTCTACGCCGCCTTGAATATCTACTTTCACCCCTCGGATATCCGCTCCCTGAAGGAAAACCTGGACTATCTCGGGGAGTACCCCCTGGATGCCTTTATCGTCTCCGACCTGGGGGCAGCCCGGCTCCTGGGACAGCGCTTTCCCGATACGCCGCTCCATCTGTCGACCCAGGCGAACTGCATAAACGGTGAGGCCGTCAAGGTCTACCGGGACCTGGGCTTCCGTCGCATCATCCTGGGACGGGAGACCTCTCTGGCCGACATTGAGGAGATTCGCCGGGCTGTTCCGGATATCGAGCTGGAAGCCTTCGTCCATGGAGCCATGTGCCTGGCCTACTCGGGACGATGCTTTTTGAGCGCCTATATGGCGGGCAGAAGCGCCAACGAGGGGAACTGCTCCCACTCCTGTCGCTGGGACTACCGGGTACTGGAGGAATCCAAGCGCCCCGGAGAGTACTATCCCGTGGAGACCGGTGAAGGATTTACCACGATCCTCTCATCCAAGGACCTCTGCATGATCGACCATCTGAAGGAGCTGAAGGACGCGGGGGTGGATTCCTTCAAGATCGAAGGCAGAATGAAATCCATCTACTACACCGCCGTGGTAACCAGGGCCTACCGGAAAGCCCTGGACAGCCTGGAGGGAGAACCCGACCCGGAGCTTTCCGCCTACAGGGAAGAGCTTTTCAACGTAAGCCACCGGGAGTACTCCACAGGTTTCTACTTCAGTAAAACGGATATAGAGGAGCCCACCCGGACAAGCTACCAGCGGCGCTACCTGTATCTCGGGAGCCTGGGCAAACAGCACCCGGAACGGACTGATGTATATGAACTGGACGTCAAGAACCAGATCCTGGCGAACGACAAAATAGAGTTCATCGGTCCCGACACAGCCTTTCTGCAGGATACCGGTTTTATTTTATTGGATAAAGAGCTGCATCCTGTTGCAAAGGCCGACCACGGTTCATACTATTATATACGGACGACCGTTCCGGTAGCGGAAGGCTATATTCTGAGGAAGGCAGCAGGGGACAGTGAAACAGAATGAATTCGCAGAAAGATCAGGGAATATCATAACGACGGAGTATTTACAGAAGATTGTCGATCAGCTCTCCGTCCCGATCTATATCATCGATACCGGAACCTATGAGATTATCCAGACCAACAACCCGCAGCATATTGAAAAGCTCGGCCGCCCCTGTTACGAGGTCCTGCATGATCTCGATCAGCCGTGCAGCAGCAGCGAGCATATCTGCGGAATACGGGAGTCCTGTGAAAAGAAGGAATCCGTTGTGCACGAACACATCCATACGGCCCCCGACGGGGGACGTCAGATTGTGGAGGTGCATACGCATCCCATTTTCGATGCAGACGGAGAGGTCTCCCTGGTTATCGAATACTGCTTTGACATTACGGAAAAACAGGAAAACGCCCAGAGTCTGCGCGCTTTTTTTCATGCCATAGAACAGAGCCCCATCTCCATCGTCATTACCGACCCCGACGGGAACATAGAATATGTAAACGCCAAATTCAGTCAGACCACAGGCTACTCCGTCGACGAGGTCCTGGGAGAGAATCCACGGATTCTCAAAGATCCGGAGAAGCCCTCTTCCGACTACCTGCCCATGTGGAATGAGCTGAGCTCGGGGAAAACCTGGAAGGGAGAGTTCCACAACAGAAGAAAGGACGGAAGTTTCTACTTGGAATCGGCGGTAATAAGCCCGGTTTTCAACGAAAAGAAAGAAATCCAGAACTATATCGCCCTCAAGGAGGACATAACGCGCCAGAAAACCATGGCGGAGCAGATCCTGCTTCAGTCAAAGGCCATGGATGAATCCACAAGCATCATTACAATCGTGAACGCTGAGCATTACGAACTTCCGGTCATCTACGTCAACAGGGCCTTCGAGAAACGTACCGGCTACAGCAGCGGGGAAGTCCTGGGACGGAACCTGCGCTTTCTTCATGGAGACGACAATCGCCAGGAGGGCCTGAACACCCTGCGCAGGGCAATCCGGGAAGAACAGGCGGCGGACTGTCTGATCCGCAACTACCGCAAAGACGGCAGCCTCTTCTGGAATGAACTTACCATTACACCCATGAGGAACGAAAAGGGAGAACTTACCCATTACGTGGGCATATCCAATGATGTTACAGAGTTCCAGCGTATACAGAAGGAACTCATGGATAGCGAGGAACGGCTGCGCATGAGCCACAGCTTTGCCAAAATAGGTACCTGGGATTACGATATTCCCGGGGGTGTGCTTCACTGGTCCGAAGGGGTCCCCCCCCTCTTCGGTATCCGGCAGGACCAGTTGAGCATGGACTTTAATGCCTTTCTCGAACTTGTCCACCCCGATGACCGGCAGCACCTGAACGAGGAAATACAGAAATGCATGGAGGACCACACGGCTTTCAGGTCGGAATACCGCTGCGTCTGGCCGGATGCCTCCATCCACTGGCTTCAAGCGGACGGAAACGTGTTCCGGGACGAATCGGACAAACCGGTGAGGATGCTCGGTGTCGTTCAGGATATAACAGGACGTAAAACCGCAGAAAAGGAGCTGATGATGTCCCGGGAGGAAGCCTACCGGGCGAACAGGGCCAAATCGGAATTTCTTTCCTCCATGAGCCATGAACTCAGAACTCCCATGAACGCCATAATCGGATTCAGCCAGCTCCTGGAAATGGATACCTCCCTGAACGATGATCAGCGGGACAATATTCACGAGATACTCAAAGCCGGAAATCACCTGCTGGAACTGATAAATGAAGTCCTGGACCTCTCGAAGATTGAACTTGGAAGGGTCGATCTGTCCCTCGAGGCGCTAAACTACAAGAACATTCTGGATGACGTGATGAAGCTGATCCGTCCAATGGCGAAAAAGAAGGAGATAAGCATCGAGCTGGAAAACCGGGAGGATATTTTCGTAAGTGCTGACCTGACAAGACTCAAGCAGGTGCTGGTCAATCTTTTTTCCAATGCCGTAAAATATAACAGGGTCGGCGGAAAAATAACTGCAAAGATTACCCGCCATTCGGGGGCGGTACGCTTGTCCATATCCGATACCGGCGAGGGTATTCCCGAGCACAAGCTCAAGGGTCTCTTCGAACCCTTCAACCGTCTTGGGGCCGACCGCAGGGAGATTGAAGGGACGGGAATCGGTCTTACCATAAGCAAGCGCCTGGTGGAACTGATGGGCGGGACAATCGGAGTTGAAAGCGTCGTAAGCATGGGAAGTACATTCTGGATCGATCTTACAGGCGCGGAAAAACCGGACCATAGTGGTCCCGTTGAAACCGATAAATCCGAACAGGCAGCGCCCCTGAGGGAAATCAGACAGCGGCATACCGTTCTCTATATCGAGGATAATCCGTCGAATCTTCGGCTTATGGAACATATTGTCCGCCGTCTGGATCAGGTTACACTCCTCACCAGCCAGATACCCTCCGAGGGACTGAAACTGGCGGAGACCCATGAACCCGATCTCTTTCTGGTCGACCTTAACCTGCCGGAGATGGATGGCTACGCGGTACTGCAGCATATTCGGAAAAGCCCTTGGGGAACGGATGTCCCCGTGGTCGCGGTATCCGCCAACGCGATGCCCCAGGACATTCAAAAGGGCCTGTCCGCCGGCTTTACGTTCTATCTGACAAAACCCCTCGATATTTCAAATACTCTAAAGGTAATAAACGATCTTTTATCCTCCCGGAATGACAGGCAGAACAAAAAGAGCAATGAAATCTGAAGCCAGGAGACAGAGGAAAGACCATGAATTGCCACCAGGAGCGCTATACATCTTCCCGAATAATGGTTGTCGATGATGAGTTGACCAATCTGAAGCTCGTTCACAAGATCCTGACCAACTACGGCTATAGCAATATCGAGCTTATATCCGATCCCCGGGAGGTAATCCCGAGATACAGACAATCCCCCCCATGCCTGATCCTTCTGGACCTCAACATGCCGTTTATGGACGGATACGCGGTGCTGAACGAGCTGAAGCGGTTAGAAGATCCCCTATCCCCGCCGGTCCTTATTTTAACCGCCCAGATAGGGCAGGAATACCTCTTGAAGGCCTTTGACAATGGGGTCCGGGACTACATAACCAAACCCTTCGACATGTTCGAACTTGCAGCCAGGGTGAGAAACCTGCTGGAGGTTCACGCCGCCCATCTGCTGATCCACGATGAAAAAAAGGTCCTGGACAATCTGGTCAGGGAACGGACAATGGAACTGATGCAGACCAGGCTCCAGATAGTCAGAAAGCTCGGCCGGGCGGCTGAATACCGGGACAACGAAACCGGCAGGCACATCCTGCGGGTCAGCCATACCACCGTACTGCTGGCACGGGAGCTTGGCTGGTCGGAAACTGAGCAGGAAACCCTGCTTCATGCAACTCCCATGCACGACATCGGCAAGATCGGCATTCCCGATTCCATACTCCTGAAGCCGGGAAAGCTGAATGTCCGGGAGTGGGAACAGATGAAAACACACACCCTTATCGGCGGTCGGATTCTGGAGGGCGACGATTCCGAACTTCTGGACAGGGCCCGTGAAATAGCCCTCTCTCACCATGAGTGGTGGGACGGAAGCGGGTACCCACAGGGCCTAGCGGGAGAATCCATTCCTCTGAGCGGCAGAATTGTATCCGTTGCGGACGTCTTCGATGCCCTTACATCGGAACGAGTCTACAAGAAGGCCTGGGAAATAGACGAAGCAATGGACTATATCAGAAGCAACAGGGGGCGGCAGTTTGATCCGAAACTGGTGGAACTTTTTCTCCGGAATTTTGACGAAATAATGTCGATAGCCGGCCGCTTCAAGGACCCGTGAGGTTATAAATGAGAAGGGTCCGCATTTTATTGCTAACAATGAAATAATGCCGTATTCTGATAGGGATGGATTACAGTCTCACGGAAATGAGAAAATTTGTAGCCCCGGAGTTCATTTTCGGGATTGATGCCCGAAAAAGGTGTCCCGATTATGTTCGTGCCTTCGGCGGCGGCAAAGTCCTGCTTGTTTCAGACCCGGGCGTAGAAAAGGCAGGCTGGACCGGAGAGATTGAGGAGCTCCTCCGGCAAAACCGGATTCCCTATGTTCTGTATGATTCTGTCAGTCCCAATCCGCGGGATACCGAGGTCATGCAGGGTGCAGAATTCTATCTGCAGAACGACTGCAGCATGATTCTGGTTGTCGGCGGGGGAAGTCCGATGGACTGCGCCAAGGGAATCGGGATAGTCGTTTCCAATGACAGAAATATCCTCTCCTTCGAAGGGGTTGATAATGTTCCCGTCCCCATGCCGCCCCTTATCTGTATTCCCACTACCGCAGGAACCTCGGCGGATGTCTCCCAGTTCGCGATCATTCTGGACAGCAGAAATTCGAACAAGATAGCCATCGTCAGTAAAGGGGTTGTTCCCGATATCAGTCTTATCGATCCGGCCACAACGAAAACCATGGACATGGCCCTCAGCGCGGAGACCGGAATGGACGCACTGACCCACGCGGTGGAAGCGTTTGTATCCAATGCCTCCAGCCCGGTTACGGACATGCACGCCCTCCGGGCCATGGAGTACCTCGCCCTCTATCTGCCCCGGGTTATCCATGAACCCCTGGACAATGTGGTACGATCGGGAATCATGATGGGCAGCCTTCTTGCCGGACTCGCCTTCTCCAACGCGAGCCTCGGCCTTGTCCACTCCATGGCCCATGCCCTGGGCGGGCTCCTGGATCTGCCCCACGGGCTCTGCAATGCCCTGCTGCTGGAGCATGTATCCCTCTTTAACTTTAACGTTGCAGCCGAAAGGTACCGCCGGGTTGCTGCAGTCCTTTCCCGCAGGGAACCTGATGATATAGCAGAGGACAAGATTCCCCTGGTTCTGAAGGAAACCCTGCAGGACCTGCGTGAGCTGTTATGCCTGGGGAGCTCTCTCGATGCCGGACCAGTTGATAAGAAAACGGTGAACAAACTGGCTTACCGGGCCCTGAGCGATCCATGTACGGTAACAAACCCGAAAGACGCGGATACGGACGATCTCATTGAAATCTATGAAAAAATTCTCCACCCATAAAAACAGTATGAGTACCCATAAAAAGAGTATCAGGGACAAAATAATCGGCCTGGGTGAAGGCTCGGCAAGAAAGAGCTATTATCCTCAACTGCTTGAGAATATCCGGGAGCTGCGGGAGGAACGGGCAAAACTCATCGAGACGGTCCATACCCTGGAGGAGCGGGAAAAAGAGCTGGAAAAGCTGGTGGAAGAAAAAACCGTCCTTCTGGAAGAGGTGCATCACCGGGTAAAAAACAACTTCCAGATTATAACGAGTCTTCTTAACCTGGGCCGTAATGCAGCCCTGCTTCCCTCGGAGGCAGCCAGCTTTTCCGAAACAAGCCGACGGATCCAGTTAATGGCCCAGGTATACGAACGAATGCTCCACTCCGGAATGCTCGCTAAAATCGATATCTGCGAACTGCTGCGCTATATCGGAACAGATGCGTATAACTTTTTTAAAAGAAACCGGGTTATCACCAACTATGCAATAAAAGCGGATCGCGTCTATTGCGGAGTAGATATGGCAACACCTCTTGCCCTGGCTGTAAACGAAGTAATCTCCCTCCTTTATACCCACTCCTTTTCCGACAGCCCCGGCGAGGTGAATATTGAGCTTGTACCTGATTCGCAACCGGGTTCTTCTGCTGCAGGCAGGTACACAATCCGGGTTTTTGATACGGGACCCGGCATCGCGGAATCGACAAAAAATGTCCTTGAAAGACAGCTCGGGGTCGTCCTGATACGGAACCTCTGCTTCCAGATCGGCGGGAGCTACGAGTACATCCCGTCGGCTACGGGAAACTATAACATCATCTTCAGTATTGTACTGCATAAGGACCAGGCAGCATGAATCAAATGATCGTCAGTCTTCTTCCTGTTTTTATTCTCCTTGGAACTGGTATACTTATTCGCCGTTTTTCCATTCTCAGCGGAGAGGCTGTTGACGGACTCAAGACAATTATCATAAAGATAGCCCTTCCAAGCGCACTGTTTCTTGCTTTTGCTCAGGCAGACATGAGAATAGAAAAGACCTGGATCTTTTTGATGGTTTTTCTTTTTTGTGCTGTTCTCTATTTACTAGGCGGCATTCTCCATAGAACCCTGCCCGGACTTTTTCCGGATGAGTACACAAACGGCTATTTTACCGGATTCGAATTCGGAATGATTGGAATCGGCCTTTTCACGGCTATCTGGGGTATGGAAAAGCTGCCCACCATTGCCATGATCGCCTTCGGTCACGAGATCTTTATCTGGTTTGTCTATGTACCGATCCTTGCCTCCAGAAAAACCGGGAGGATACGAATAACCCGGATACTGAAAGATTTTTTCAAGACCCCTACAAGCATCTCGATTATTCTGGGC
>Ga0334900_1002657_pt1 | contig 15342 bp, 10 predicted proteins | sample GraSluR3_MG_2_FD_207231 | JGI IMG/M metagenome (GOLD analysis project Ga0334900, IMG submission 207231) | Sludge microbial communities from methane-producing bioreactor in Wageningen University, Netherlands - Granular Sludge_31_08-R3 | ecosystem: Engineered > Bioreactor > Anaerobic >...
GTAAAAATGCTTTGACGTTTTCAATTTTATTATTAGTTTTTATTTTATCATCTTCTACTTTTATAATGCTATAGTACCTTATTCTTTTAACCAGATCCTCGAATAATGTGGATATATTTGTCTTATTTTTTCTTAAATCATTAAATATTCTGCCATATTGCCTGATTTTTTCTTTGTTTTCATCTTTTATTCTGCTTCCAGAAGACTTTATATAAATATTAAGAGCGTCCAAAATACTCAATTTTTCTTGTTCTGCAATATTATTTATTTTTTCCATTCCTATCGGGCCTATCCCCATTTTATCCATTTCCAACCATTTCATGCAATATTCTTTATTATATGGATTATCAATCAATTTAATTAAATAAATTAAATTCTTAATTTCTTTTCTTGCGTAAAATCTTATGCTACCAATTAGTTTAAATGGGATGCTTTGCCTTGACAGTATTTCTTCAAAATGTCTTGATTGTGCATTAGTGCGATACAGGATAACGAAATCATTCCATCGCATTTTTTCCTTAATTTTTAAATTTATTATTTCTCTAGCAATAAATTCTGCTTCATCATTTGCACTGTTTGCTTCATAATATTTTATTTTTTCACCTCCCTTTCTTCTTGTCCACAATCCCTTTTCTTTACGATAAACATTGTTTTTTATGACAAAATCTGCACCTTTAAGAATAATATCAGACGAGCGATAGTTTTCTTCTAATTTTACAACATTACATTCAGGGAAATCCTCTTCAAAATTTATTATATTGCTTAATTCTGCTCCTCTAAATTTATAAATGCTCTGGTCAGGATCTCCAACTGCAAATATGTTATTACTTTTTTGTGATAGTAGTTTTATTAAAATATACTGTGCATGATTAATGTCTTGATATTCATCAATTAAAATATGTTTGAATTTCTTTTGATAATAACTAAGAATATCAGGATATTTTTTAAACAACTCTACTGTTTTCAGAATCAAATCACCATAATCCAGTGATTGATTTTTAAACATCTCCTCCTGGTATTTCTGGTAAATCTTTGCAATTACTTTATTATAAAAACCTATTGCATTTTCATGAAAATCATCTTCATTAACAAGCTCATTTTTAGATTTTGCTATAATACCGGCTACAGCTTTTACTCGATATTGTTTAGAATCCAAATCAAGATTATTAATACATTTTTTTAAAAGGCTTTTTGTATCATTGCTATCATAAATATTAAAATTGTTATTAAAACCTAGATACTTAATATATTGATGAAGCATTCTCACACAAATTGAGTGGTATGTACCAATCCAAATATTATTCTGTGAATAACCAACTTTATTATTCAGAATATTTGCTTTTTTAATTCTTTCTTTCATTTCATTAGCTGCCTTATTTGTAAATGTAACAGCCAAAATATTTTCTAATTTGATATTTTCTTGTTTTATTAAATATATAATATGTTCTATCAAAACACTTGTTTTGCCGCTACCGGCACCAGCAATAACAAGAACAGGGCCTTTGCTTAGCTCAATTGCATTTTTTTGTGCCTGGTTATATTTTACACCCATACTTTTGTATCCTCTCAAAGTGTATTGTTGGTTAAAATAAATTATTATCTTATCATAAATAAATCCAGGGTGGATATAACCCTGGATTTATTTATATTTTAAAAACAAAATATTTAAAAGAATATTTTAATTGAATAATTTTTGCAGTCTATTGATTCCTTCTTCAATATCCTCCATGGAAGTAGCATAAGACATTCTTAAATAACCTTCTGCCTCAAATGCACTTCCAGGAACTACAGCAACTTCGGATTCACTTAATATGTAATTCGTTAACTCTAAAGAGTTGGTGACTTTTTTACCATCATATATAATACCAGCGTTTAATAATTCCCTGATATCAGGAAAGGCATAAAAGGCACCTTCTGGCATATTACAGCTAAAACTTCTTCTTTTATCGAATTCATTGTGCATATGTCCAATTGAATCCTGGTTTCCTATTAACGCTTCAACACTTGCTACTTGTGCAATTGAATTTGCATTTGAAGTACAATGACCTTGAAATTTTGACATGCCTGAGATTATATCTTTTGGTCCAGCAGCGTAGCCTATTCTCCATCCTGTCATTGCATATGATTTTGAGACACCATTTATAAGTATCACCTTTGCTTTTATTTTCTCCCCAAAAGAAGCAATAGAAAAGTGTTTAGTGTTATCATAAACTAATTTTTCATAAATCTCATCACTTATGCAATAAATATCATTTTTGACTAAAATTTGAGCGATTTTTTGCAATTCTTTTTTATCATAGACAGAACCTGTAGGATTATTTGGTGTATTAATTAAAACTGCCTTTGTCTTATTTGTAATACTTTTTTCTATTTTTTCTGCTGAAATACGGAATTGGTTATCAGGGTCAGTTTGAACAAAGACTGGTACTGCCTGTGCTAGCTTAATCTGCTCGGTATAACTTACCCAACAGGGAGTAGGTAAAATTACTTCATCACCTGGATTACACAAAGCCATTAAAGCATTATAAAGGCAATGCTTAGCCCCATTAGATATAATAATTTCGCTGACATCGTAGGAAATATTTTGGTCTCTTGCTAATTTTTCTATTATTGCCTTTTTTAATTCAGTTATTCCTGAAGATGTAGTATAATGAGTAAAACCACTTCTTATTGCCTTTATTGCTTCTTCTTGTATATTGCCTGGAGTATCAAAATCTGGTTCCCCAGCACCAAAACTTATAATTTTCTTACCTTCTGCCTTCATCTTTAAAACCTGTGCGGTTATAGCTAGTGTTTGAGATGCATGGATATTTTTTATTCTTTCTGATATACTCATTAGTTTCTTATCTCCTAATGTTAAATTTTATATAATTTTATTTACAAAATCTAGCCAATCAATATATTGTTTTTCTTTTCCTTTAAAAACACTGAATAATTTTTCCTGTAACTTTTTACTTATTGGTCCTCTTTCACCTGAACCAATAGTATAGTGATCAATTTCTCTTATTGGAGTTAGTTCTGCGGCAGAGCCTGCAAAGAAAGCCTCATCTGCTAAATACAAGACATCTCTTGCTATAAACTCTTCTCTTACTTCAAAATTCATGTCTTTTGCTATCTTTATAATTGTTTTTCGAGTAATTCCCTCTAAAACTGAGGTCAAAGGGGGGGTGTATAGAACGCCATCACTGACCCAAAAAATATTTTCACCAGGACCCTCTGCTACATAACCATCACTATCCAATAATATGGCTTCTTCTACATCTGCTTCAACTGCTTCCATGTTTGCAAATATTGAGTTTACATAATTACCACATATTTTTGCTTTTGCAGAAGTGGAGTTGATATTACTCCTTTGCCAAGAAGAAGTAATAGCTTTAATTCCTTTAGCCAATGCTTCTTCTCCAAGGTAAGCCCCCCATTCCCATGCAGCAATCATAACCCGCACAGGACAACTAAAGGGATTTAACCCTAATTTTTTAAACCCTCTATAAACCAATGGTCTAATATAACAACTATTTAGTTTGTTTATTTTTACAGTTTCTTTTATTGCTTTTGTTATTTCATCTTTCGAATAAGGAATATCCATTCTTAATATTTTTGCAGAATCAAAAAGTCTATTAACATGGTCTTTCAACCTAAAAACAGCCGCTCCCTGTTCTGTCTCATACGCACGTATTCCTTCGAATACACCGCTACCATAGTGTAATGCATGAGTTAAAACATGAATCTTTGCATCATTCCAATCAACCATTTTACCGTCCATCCATATTTTTTCAGCTTCCATTTTTCCCCTCCTTAAATATTATTTTATACTAATTTTCTTATCTAAATTATATAATTCTGTTCTCAAAAAATAAAGATTTATTGATTCATTCAATTTTTATAGACCTTTTTATAAATAAAATCAACATGTCGTAAAAAATAATTATAATCAAAACAGGCTTTTATTTCATCTTTAGACATATACTTTTTTATTTTATCATTATTTAACATTAATTCTTTAAAATCTATATTATTATTCCAGGAGTCTAAAGTATTATCCTGAACAATCTTATATGCCTCTTCTCTTGATAGCCCGTTTTGTGTTAATGCAAGCATAACTCGCTGAGAAAAAATAAGTCCCCTGGTTATATTCAAATTCTTTTTCATGTTTTTTTGGTTTACTTTTAAAGTATCCAAAACAAAATAGAATTTGTTTAACATGTAATCTATTAATATTGTGCTATCAGGCAATATTACTCTTTCCACAGAAGAATTAGAGATATCGCGCTCATGCCAAAGGCTGTTGTTTTCTAGGGCAGACACTGAATATCCTCTTAAAACCCTCGAAAGTCCGCAAATCTGCTCACATATTATAGGATTTTTTTTATGTGGCATTGCCGATGAACCTTTTTGCCCAGAAACAAAACTTTCTTCTAATTCTAGTATTTCAGTTCTTTGCAAGCTTCTAATTTCTGTAGCAAATTTTTCCAGTGATGATGCTATTATTGCTAGCACACTTATAAAATAAGCATGTCTATCGCGTTGTATAATTTGACTGGATATATCAGCTGGCTTCAATCCCAGTTTTTTACAAACAATTTCTTCTACTTGTGGTTCAATATGAGCATAGTTTCCTACTGCCCCAGATATTTTTCCGTAACTAACCTCTTTTTCAGCAAGCTTTAATCTATCCAGGTTTCTCTTCATCTCAGAATACCATAAAGCGAGTTTGAATCCAAAAGTTATTGGCTCTGCATGAACACCATGAGTCCGTCCAATCATAACAGTATGTTTATACTTATGTGATAAACTGGCTAATTTATCCTTAACTTTTTTTATATCAGAGTAAATTATTTTAGATGCATTTTTTAATAATAAGCCTAAAGCAGTGTCTAAGACATCAGAAGATGTTAACCCCTGGTGAAAATAACGTGAATAATCTCCAAGATTTTCCCCTATGTTTGTAGTAAAAGCCAAAACATCATGTCTGGTTATTTTTTCAATTTCGTTTATTCTGTTAATGGAATATTTTGCATTTTTTTTAATAAAATCTAAGTCTTTTTTTTCTAATAACCCTAATTTATGGCGAGCCTCGCATACAGCTATCTCAACTTTTAGCCATGTATCATATTTTTCTTTCTCTTGCCAGATAGAATTCATGGGTTCCAGACTATATCTTTCAATCAATTTAATTTTTCTCCTAAAATTATTATTTGAATACTTTTATCTTATAATAGTTTGCGATCTTTTTGGGCCTACTGAAATAATTGTAGCCCTGCAATCTGTTAAATCTTCAATGAGCTTAACATATTCTATTGCTTTGTTCGGTAAATCATCAAATTTTAAAATATGGTTTATTTCTGTTTGCCAGCCATCAATCTCCTCGTATACTGGCTTAATAAAATTAATGATCTCGCTATCAGCAGGATAATAAGAGTATAATTCTTTATTTATGGTATACCCTTTGCATACTTTAATCTTTTTAAAATTACTCAATACATCTAATTTAGTTAAAACAATTTCTTTAATACCATTTATCCTGTTAGCATATTTAACTACCGGCGCATCAAACCATCCGCACCTTCGTGGTCTTCCGGTTGTAGCACCATATTCATGACCATATTTTCTTATTTTCTCTCCTGCTGAGTCATTTAATTCTGTTGGAAATGGGCCTTCACCAACTCTTGTAGTGTATGCCTTACAAATTCCAATAACATTGTCTATATAAACAGGACTTATTCCACATCCGGTACACGCGCAACCTGCCATCGGATTCGATGATGTAACATACGGATAGGTTCCATGGTCTACGTCTAACATTATTCCCTGTGCACCTTCAAAGATTATATTTTTATTTTTTTTTATATTCTCATCTAAAAAAAGAGAGCCGTCGATTAAATGTTTTTTTATTCTCTTTCCGTAGTTATAGTATCTTTCTTTTATCTCGCTAATACTTTCTTCAGATAAATCAATTTTATAATTTTTAAATAAAAAATCTCTTTTTTGATTTAGTTGTAAATTTAATTTCCTTTCAAGTGAGTCTTCATGAATTAAATCGCATGCCCTGATCCCATTACGTGAATATTTATCAACATAGGCTGGGCCTATGCCTTTTTTTGTAGTTCCGATTTTTAATTCCCCTTTTTCTTTTTCACTAATTTCATCTATTATTTTATGATAAGGCAATATTATATGTGTTTTGTAATCAACATACAATCTATCCTCAATAGATATTCCTTCTTTTTCCAAAGAAATAATCTCTTCAAAAAAAACCTCAGGATCCAATACAACCCCATTTCCAATTAAACAAATTTTGCCATTGTGCAAAACACCAGAAGGCAAGAGATGGAAAATGTATTGTTTATCTCCAACCACTACCGTATGACCTGCATTGCAGCCACCCTGGTAGCGAACGATTATATCATATTCTTTTGTCAATAGATCAGTAATTTTACCTTTCCCCTCATCTCCCCATTGGGTTCCTACTATTATTGTTGTTGACATTTTAATTACCTCTCTACAAGTTATTATTTTTTTTATATTTTTTAGTTAAAACAAATATCGCACCCGCATAGCGAGTGGCTTTAAGAACCCCTGAAAGGGTGTTAACTTTTTTACTCTTTTTCTTTTCGATTTTTTAGTTATACCTTTAGCCATAATCTTTCTTAAGCAATAGTATTCCAAATTTTGTACTTCAGGTGAAATATTATCATCTAGCTTATTTTAATCTTTTTATGGTTAAATAAAGAGTGAGCCTGATAATTATGGCCAATATTGAGTTAGAATCCAAATATTTACCTATTATATTACCCTTTCTGACATACTTCTATTTCAACTCTTCATACAAACAGGTATACCTAAAATATTTCTACTCAATACTAAATACTCTATACTGACTAATTATTCCCACTCGATAGTAGAAGGCGGTTTAGAGCTTATATCATACAATATTCGGTTAATACCTTTAACATTATTTATAATAGAATTTGATATTTTAGCTAAAAGAATATGCGGTAATCTTGCCCAATCTGCAGTCATCCCATCATAACTTGTAACAATTCTTAAAACCAGGCTATAGTCATATGTTCTTAAGTCGCCCATTACTCCTACTGACTTTACCGGGAGAAGAATACCAAAATATTGCCATAAATCCCTGTTCAATCCCTCTTTTAAAATTTCCTTTTTGATAATTTCATCAGCTTCTCTTAAAATTTGTAATTTGTTAAAATCAATTTCTCCAATTACACGAATTGCAAGCCCTGGACCTGGGAAAGGCTGCCTCCATAAAATAGTGTCCGGGATATTAAGACTCTTGCCAATTTTTCTTACTTCATCTTTAAACAAGTTTTTTAAAGGTTCTAATAATTTTAATTCCATTTTTTCTGGTAATCCACCAACATTGTGATGTGATTTTATTTTCGAAGAAGGGCCATTAATCGAAACACTCTCAATAACATCAGGATAAAGAGTGCCTTGCAGAAGATGAGTAACATTCCCAATTCTTTTAGCCTTATCTTCAAATATTTTAATAAATAAATTACCAATTATCTTTCGTTTCTTTTCCGGGTCATTAATTCCTTGGAGAGCAGCCAAGAATTCCTTAGAATAATCATAGGCATATAATTTTATTTCAAAGAATTCTTGAAATATACGTTTAACCTCCTCGGCCTCATTCTTACGCATTAGACCGGTGTCAATAAAAATACAATGAAGCTTTTCTTGAATAGCTTTATGAGTTAACACGGCAGCAACCATAGAATCAACACCTCCGCTAACTCCAGCCACTACTTTACCGTCGCCAATTTCCTTTTTTATATAGTCAATGGTTTTATCTATAAAAACTTTTGGTTTCCAACTACCAGAACATTTGCAGATGCGGTGAGTAAAATTATATAATATATCTTTGCCCATTTTTGTATGGGTCACTTCTGGATGAAATTGCAGCCCATATACATCTCTTTTTTCATCAAAGATAGCAGCAATTGCATCATCTGAACTCACAGCAGCTAACTTAAATCCAGCTGGCATTTTTTTTATTATATCATTGTGGCTCATCCAAACTTCTATTTCATCAGGAAAATCATGGAATAAAATATTTTTATTATTACATATTTTCACTTTAGCATTCCCAAACTCAGCATTCTCTGATTTATATACTAAACCATCCATTAATTTTGTAATCAATTGTGAACCATAGCATATTCCAAGTATTGGTATATTTATATCAAAAATACTTTTACTCACTGTAGGTGAATTACTATTCAGCACACTATCTGGACCACCAGAAAGGATAATGCCATTCGGGGATTTCTTTTTCAGTTCTGCAATATCAACGTAATATGGAAATATTTCCGAATAAACATTAAATTCTCTAATTCTTCTAGCAATTAATTGTGTATACTGAGAACCAAAATCCAAAATTGCGATCCATTCTTTTTTTAACTCATTTTTAACCACTATTATTTACTCCCTTGTAATATTTACTTGTCATCAATTTAGTTATAGTATATAATAATTTACAAAATAAAAAAACATTTTAAATTATATCATAGATGTTACTATTCATCACACCTTTTTATAAAAAAAATGATATAGAATAATTAGTAAGCTGTATGAAGATTTCGGGAGAGTTTTTTTATTATTTATTTATATTAAAATTTTTAATGAAAAAACACCGAAGGGGCAAGATGATGGCTCATCCAAACTCTCAGGTAAAAGGACCGAAATTGGACAGTGCTCTGGAAAGATTATTATATCGCCGAAGGGGCAACTTCCTAATACGCAAATCCAAAAATTTTTCGCAGACTAATTATCAAGAAGCTTTCAGGAAGAATCTCTCAGGTTTATAGACAGAGTCTTATTTGATTTATAAGACTCTGTCTATTTTTTTTAATAGTTATTTGTTTCTCTATAAATATTTAGATTTTTGTTTTTATAAAATTTTATAAAAAAATAAATTCAATAATCAGTAACAAAGGAGGAAATATGTTATCAGATTTACAAATCGCCCAGCAAACCAGGATGCTTCCCATCACTGAAATCGCCAGCTTTATAGGCATCACCGATGATGAGCTTATCTCTTACGGTAAGTATAAGGCCAAGGTAAAAGCAGATATCTTAAACCGTCTTTCCGACAGACCCCAGGGCAAGTACATTGTAGTAACAGCCATCACACCTACCCCTTTAGGAGAAGGCAAGACCGTCACCTCTATCGGCTTAGGACAGGGCCTGGCCAAATTAGGCAAAAAGGTTATCAACACCTTACGAGAGCCCTCCATGGGCCCGGTCTTCGGCATCAAGGGCGGAGCAGCCGGAGGCGGCTACTCCCAGGTAGTGCCCATGGAAGACTTAAACCTGCACTTTACCGGTGACATCCATGCCGTAGGAGCAGCCAACAATCTTTTATGTGCCATGTTAGACACTCACCTGCAGAAGGGAAACAAACTCAACATTGACCTGCACTCCATCGGCATCAACCGGGTTGTGGATATCTCCGACCGTGCCCTGCGCAATATCGTAATCGGCCTTGGCGGTAAGACCAACGGCATTCCCCGCGAGACCGGCTTTGACATCACCGTGGCCTCTGAGGTGATGGCCATCTTAGCCATGGCCACCAATATCTTCGACCTGAGAGAGAGACTGGGCAGGATGACTGTCGCCTATACCCATGAAGGCAAACCCGTCACCGCCGAAGACCTACAGGCAGCCGGTGCCATGACCGTTCTCCTAAAAGATGCCCTTAATCCTAATCTCATCCAGACCTTAGAGCACGGCCCCTGCTTTATGCACTGCGGCCCCTTTGCCAACATAGCCCATGGCAACAACTCAGTACTGGCTGATTTAATAGCAACCAAACTGTCCGACTATGTCGTAACCGAATCGGGCTTCGGCTCAGACATGGGCTTTGAGAAGATGTGTAACATCAAATGCCGTACAAGTAACCTGAAAGTAGATGCAGCAGTCATCGTCTGTACCATCCGGGCTTTAAAGATGCACGGAGGAGCTATTAACGTCATAGCCGGTAAACCACTAGACCAAAAGACTCTTTCCAAAGAAAACCTACCGGCAGTGGAGAAAGGCTGTGAAAACCTGCAAAAGCATATTGAGAATGTCCTTGCCCACGGAGTCTCACCGGTAGTTGTCATCAATAGTTTCCCCACCGACACCCAAGGTGAGATTAACCTGATAAAAGAACAGGGTCTACAGGCCGGTGCCGCCTCTGTAGTCACCCACGAAGGCTGGGCCAAAGGTGGAGCTGGTTGTACAGAGCTGGCCGAGGCAGTTATCGAAGCCTGTGAAGAAGAAAACGGTTTTCATCACCTGTATGAGCTTGAGGCCTCCATCAAAGAAAAGATCGAGACTATCGCTACTAATATCTACGGAGCAGATGGGGTCACCTATCTCCCCCAAGCCGAAAAGAATATCAGGCTCTTTGAAAAAGCCGGTTTTGGCAATTTGCCCATCTGTATGGCCAAGACCCACCTGTCCCTGTCTCATGACCCTGTCTTAAAGGGCAGACCCAAAAACTTCAAGATACCTATTCGGGACATCCGGGCCTCTGCCGGGGCAGGATTCCTCTATCCCCTTCTGGGTACCATGATGACTATGCCAGGACTGCCATCTGTCCCGGCCTCAACCAGGGTTGATATTGATAAAGACGGTAATACTGTTGGATTGTTTTAAAGGTAAAAATAAATTTGGAGGAATTTAAAATGTCAAAAATAATTGAAAATTTATATTACAGTAAAAATGATGAGTGGTTAAAAGACGAAGGTAATAATATTATGGTAATAGGAATTACAGATTATGCTCAGGACCAATTAGGTGATATTGTTTACGTGGAGGAAATAAAAAACGGTACCAAAGTCAGCAAAGGAGATGTTCTTACAACTGTGGAATCTGTAAAAGCGGTATCTGATGTATATTCTCCAATAAGTGGAGAGATTGTTGAGGTAAATCAAAAGGTTATTAATGAGCCATCTACCTTAAATCAGGATCCTTATGGTGAAGGCTGGTTTGCAAAAATAAAAATGAGCAAGCCGGATGAAATCAAAGAATTGATGACTTCTTCTGAGTATAATGATTTCCGAAAAGAATAAAAATACAGGAGTAAATAATTATGAGATATATTCCATCAACTAAAGAGCAACAAGAGGAAATGCTTAAGGCAATTGGTGTAACATCCTTTAAGCAATTAATTGATAGTATACCTGATAGTGTTAAGTTAAAAAGAAAATTAAATATCCCCTCTGCTCTATCAGAGTTTGAACTTGATGACAAAATTTCAATGATATCTCAAAAAAATGTAAACTTTCAAAAATTCAAACCTTTAGTAGGGGCAGGAGCATATCGACATTTTATTCCGGAAGCCCAAAAAGCTTTATTACAAAGACAAGAATTTTGGACATGCTATACTCCTTATCAACCCGAGCTTAGCCAGGGGACTTTACAGTCTATGTTCGAATACCAAAGTTATATTGCCAGGCTTACTAAAATGGAAGTGGTGGTTCCTTCAATATTTGATGGGGCCTCTGCTTCTGCTGAGGCAATACTTATGTCTTTACGTTTAACACATAAAAATAAAATTATTGTTTCAACATTGATTCACCCCCATTATTTAGAAACAATTAAAACCTACCTTGCTCCTCATAATATTATTATTGAAGAAATATCTTCTGAAAATGGATTAACATCTCTGGAGAAACTAAAACAATCGATTGATAATGATACAGCTTGTATTTTAGTGCAAAGTCCAAATTTTTTTGGTGGAATTGAAAGCATAAAGACATTTTCAGAAATTGCCCATCAAAAAGACATTTTATTAATACAGGTAATCACTGAAAGTATGTCTCTGGGTTTATTGAAATCCCCTGGAGACATGGGAGCTGACATTGTTGTAGGAAATACACAATCATTTGGGTTAGAACTTGATTTCGGTGGACCACATAATGCCTTCCTGGCTACCAGAAAAAAATATATTCGCCAAATTCCAGGAAGAATTGCCGGGGAAACTACAGATAAAAATGGTAAAAGATGTTTTGTAATGACATTTAGAGCAAGAGAACAGGATATACGTCGCGAAAAAGCAACATCCAATATTTGCACTAATCATAACTTAAATGTAATTGCTTCTAATATATATTTATCACTGATGGGTACTGAGGGGCTTTATCAATACTCCCTATTAAATGCTAAAAAAGCCCATTACTTTGAAAAAAAATTATTGGAAACGGGTAAATTTGTAACAAAATATAAATATCCTTATTTTAATGAATTTTTAATAACCTATAAGGGGAAGGATATGGAGCGTTTAAAAAAAGTCTTGATTGATAATGGTTTTGTGCCTCCCCTTCTGATTCAAAAGTTCTATTCGGACACCCCTTTGCAAAATACTTTATTATTCGCAATAACAGAAATCTTTAGCAGAAATGAATTAGACTCAATTTGTAATTTATTATCACAATAAGGAGGAAGAAATGAAACTAATTTTTGAGAAAAGTATTCCAGGAAGAGTCAGTTTCTCTCTTCCGGATGATTTATTTGAAGATATAAAAATTGAAGACATATTACCTGCTGATTTTATAGAAAAAGATAAAAAAAATTTGAGCGAAGTATCAGAAGTTGATGTTGTGCGTCATTTTACAAAGCTTTCTAAATATAATTATGGTGTTGATGACGGTCTGTATCCACTTGGTTCATGTACAATGAAGTATAACCCCAGGATTAATGAAAAAATGGCTGCTTTAAATAATTTTACAAAGGCACATCCTTTTGCTCCCACTGAACTGGTCCAGGGAAGTTTAGAAGTTATGTTTGAACTAAATAAACTCCTCTGTGAAATAACCGGGATGGATCAATTTACAATGGCTCCTGCTTCTGGAGCCCATGGCGAGTTAACAGGAATCTTAATAATGAGAAAATACTTTCTTGATCAGGGACAAAATAGACATAAAATTTTAATTCCTGATTCAGCCCATGGTACTAATCCTGCTTCTGCTGCTATGGGTGCCTTTGATGTAGTAGAAATCAAATCCAATGAAAATGGTACAGTTGATATAGATGCCCTTTCAAAAGCAATGGATGAACAAACCGTAGGTTTAATGCTTACTAATCCTAATACAGTTGGTTTATATGATGAAGGTATTGAACAAATAGAGAAAATTATTCACGGAAAAGGCGGCTTACTTTATTATGATGGTGCAAATCTTAATGCTTCTCTGGGGATTCTTCGTCCCGGCGATACTGGATTTGATATTGTACATCTAAATCTTCATAAAACCTTTTCGACGCCACACGGAGGAGGAGGTCCTGGCTCCGGGGTAATTGGTGTTAAAAGCAATCTTATCCCCTATCTGCCTACTCCTTTAGTTGATTTTAATCCTGAGAACAATATGTATATATTTAAAGAGGCTGGTACAAAAAGCATTGGTATGATACGCAGTTTTTGGGGAAATTTTTCAGTCTTAGTTAAAACTCTGTGCTGGATACTGTCTTTGGGTCCAGAACACCTTTATCAAGCTTCAAGAAACAGTATCATAAATGCTAATTATGTTTTAACAAAATTAAAAGATTACTATAAGCCAGCTTATGACCGTTTTTGTGGTCATGAATGCACTCTAACCGGCCGTGAATATAAAAAATATGGGATAAAAACATTGCAAATTGCTAAAAGATTGATGGATTACGGATATCACCCACCTACAATTTACTTCCCTCATTTTGAGCCATATGCTGACGAAACCATTATGATTGAACCACCGGAATCCGAAGGCAAAGAGATCCTGGATAGCTTTATCAATGTAATGATTAAAATATCCCAGGAGGCCAAAGAAAACCCAGAAATTTTAAATTCTGCCCCTCATGTTACACCTGTAAGTCAAACCGATGATGTTTTAGCTGTGAAACAAGCTATCTTAACTTATGATGATGAAATAAAAAATAATGATAAATTAAATTATTCTGATGAAAATATAAATTTTTAACAAGGAGGTTATGATGCCTGTTAATGATTTGCTATTAACTCCGCTCCATCGTGAGCATATAAATCTAAATGCCCGCATGATTCCTTTTGACGGATTTGATATGCCAGTCCACTACACAAGCATTATTGAAGAACATAATGCTGTTAGGGAGAATGTTGGCATTTTTGATGTTTCCCATATGGGTGAAATAGAAATAAAGGGCCCGGATGCTATTCCTTTTGTAAACTACTTATTAACAAACAAATTTGACAATATGAAAGATGGAACAATTAAATATTCACCAATGTGCTATCCGACCGGAGGACAGGTAGATGACTTATTTGTATATAAAGTAAACAGTAATTTTATTCTTTTAGTTGTTAATGCCTCTCCAAATTTCTCAGTAAAAGATGAGCAATGGATAAACAGGCAAAGCAATCACTTTGAAGTAGAAATACTAAATAAAAGCCGGGATTATGGTGAAGTAGCTGTACAGGGTCCTTTATCAGAAGAACTATTATCAACTTTTTTTAAAAGTGAAATTTCTTTGTCTGACTTAAAAAGATTTACTTTTATAAAAGGTACTCTTTTTAAAAAAGAAGTCCTAATATCCAGAACTGGATATACCGGAGAGGACGGATTCGAAATATACACACCTTATGCAAACGATGTGGTGGATATTTGGAAGAATACTCTAAAAGAGGGCCGGGATTTTGGGATAAAACCGTGCGGCTTGGGTGCTAGAGATACCACCAGATTCGAAGTTGGTTACTGGCTTTATGGTAATGATATAGATGAAAATATTAACCCCCTGGAAACAGGCCAGGAATGGACAGTTAAATTTGAAAAAGATAATTTCATTGGGAAGGATAGCCTTCTTAAGATTAAACAACAAGGAATTACCAGGAAACTAGTTGGTCTTTATATTCCTCAAGGTGGAATCCCCAGAAATCAAATGGAAATACAAAAAAATAATCAAGGAATAGGTTTTATAACTTCAGGGAATTACTGTCCTTCTTTAAAGAAAGTTTATGCTATGGCACTTATAGATATATCCTTTTCTGAAATAGGTACTCAGGTAAATGTCATAATCAGAAACCGACCTGTTGCAGCTGAAGTAGTTCCCATGCCCTTTTTGCTGCCAGTTAATAAAAGGTAATTTTTTTAAGCAAAACCCCCGCCTCTAAAGGCGGGGGGTGATTTTTTGTTTCTTTTATTCGCTCTTTGAAAAAATAAGAGCCTGATATTTTACAAAACAATCTACCACCTGACTATTATTATATTATACCTTGTATGCTTTAAATATACTAATTTACATAATAAGTTTTTGCAAAATAGTAATGCTTTTCCAGTAGATTTCTTAGCATATAATATATTAACTACCTTAAAAGATTTGTTT
>Ga0334900_1002658_pt1 | contig 15340 bp, 7 predicted proteins | sample GraSluR3_MG_2_FD_207231 | JGI IMG/M metagenome (GOLD analysis project Ga0334900, IMG submission 207231) | Sludge microbial communities from methane-producing bioreactor in Wageningen University, Netherlands - Granular Sludge_31_08-R3 | ecosystem: Engineered > Bioreactor > Anaerobic > Unclassified...
AACTGACTTGGTTCGGTAAACCCCATGTTCTCCTGGTTGATGAAGTTGGTTACGAGAATTTGACTTCAGAACAGGCTGCGTTATTCTTCCAGCTCATCAACACTCGCTATGAGCGTGGTTCCATCATACTCACTTCAAATAAAACCTTTGGAAAGTGGGGAGAGATTATGGCTGATGATGCGGTAGCGACTGCAACTCTGGACCGACTCCTACATCATTCGCATGTCGTCAGTCTGAAGGGAGACTCATACCGTATGAAGGACAGAATGAAAATAGGGGCCGTTGGCTTCTAAAAATTTTTGCCGGAAGTCTGCAACGTAGCTCCGGTGAGAAACTGCAATTTCATTCCGGTGTTGACATCTATTCTCACTTCCTTGATCGATTTCCGTGGTTCTTTCTTTTCCAGGACCGAAAGAGCAAGCAAATAATCTTCTCTATCTTCCAGATAGTTTTCTATGGCCTGTTTCACATAATAGCTTTTGCTTCTTCCTGTTTCTTTTGAAAGCTTGTTTAGCTCCTCTTCCATGTCTGGATCAAGTCTTACCGCAAGCATTCCGACCTCCATGTATTACAAGTAAAACAAAGTTTCAAAAACATGAAAATAGCCATACTACGCTCCGCCGAATCGATCAATTGGAGCAAACGTCCCGGAGCTTTCCGGGATGACACCCCATTTGGTCATTCAGTGGGAACGGTGTCATTCTTCTAATAATTCAAACTTCATTGAGTCTAAATGGATATAGCCCTTTCCAATGTTTCCCGGCGCGTCTTGAGAGAATTCTATATAAAATGCGTTAACATCATTCAGATAATTACTTGATACAGTGACTCCAAAACCATCTCTTAAAAAAGAATCTGAAAAATCGTAAGTGTATTCTTTATCATTACTTAAATTTCTCACAATAAGTACTGGGATGTACAGAGTCCCCCATTGGTCCCTATATTCCGCACCCCGTTTTTGATATAGTACGAATTGATTATCGGTAGACACACAATACGTTCCAAAAGTATTCAGACTCAATTCAAATATAGCGCCTTGATTCAAATCAAGATATTTTATCTTCGTAGATCCACCGTGGATTGGATCACCATAAAGGTAATAAACTCTCCCACTTGTTACTATTGCATGGCCAAAACGGTTTTTTGGTGAAAGACGCGCAATCAATCTTGATTCTCCCTCATGATACGCATACACTAAGATATCAATATAATTTGAATTTGGATCATTATTTTTCTCATAATCTACTTTGATTTCTTCTTCACCGGTCAACCCATTATAGTCAGGAACAATTGTAATAATCTCTTTATCTTCGAGTGACTCCGTAGAAGGTAATTTCTCAAAACTCTTTTTAGCAGAATTTATAGTCTGTTCCGATCTCATACATGAACACAAGATCATGAGAAAAGCAATAATGGTAAATTGCACTTTTTTCATCATATTATTCCCCTTTATGTCCGACGAAAATTATTCTTATCTCTTTGAGATTGTCAATGTTGTATTCTTGTTTTGCTTGACTTCTTCGTAATCTATTCCTGTCACCTTGACTCGAAGGAACGAGATCTTCTACTTGGAATACTCCATCCTTTCCTGGAACTCCGTTAATTCCTACCATATGATTATCAACATTTTTACTGGCATTACTAAGATCGAAAATACCAATAATCATATACCCCTTTTCCGATCCTTGATATTCTTTTAGTTTTTGAAGAATACCATCAACACCTTGCTTTTTTCTGGTCCAATAATCCCAATTACCCTTTCCAAAGATTTCATTCATAGAATTTTCTCTTCCGTTCATATTACCAGAATCAGCACAAAAAATATTTGTCATATTATTAAGGTCTATGTCACTAGTTGTCTCTATTGCTTTTGATGGACTATGATACCTGCTTATTTCCATTGAAGTTAGAACATTAGCAAATGAAGTTACATAACATCCTGCGTCTTTAAATTTTTCTTTAGTCGAATTACCAAGCATAATTGTTTCATCATGTTTCGACATATTATAGTAGGCATAATGATGCACAATTCGGAATCCAGTTGGATCCAAAAACAGAAGGGAGTTGTTACCACTATATGAATACCAGTTCATCCCCTCAACAAGATTAAACCCCTCCCGGTTCGGATTCCCTAACTCCGGCCCCGCCGGATCCGCACTCAACCACCTCCCCCGTTTCGGATCAAGGTACCTGGCTCCGTAATAGTAGAGCCCGGTCTCCTCATCCCGCTCTTTTGCGGTAAAGCGGAAGGGGATCATGTCGTAGCTGTCGGAGACCTGTTCCTCCCACAGCTCTCCGTAGGGTGTGTATTCCATGTGCTCGTACCGGCCGCCATGACGGTCGGTCACGAACTGGGCGCTTCCCAGGTGGTCCGGGTGGTAGTAGTAGGTGTTCACCTGCTCGTAGCTGTTATCGGTACTTCCGTTCCGGGATTCCAGGTTCAAGCGCGTCGCTATTCTCGTTTCTCCCAGGTAGATGTGCTTGGACTGGCGGAAGTCGCTGTCCTCGTTTACCCCTTGCCAGAACTGGTCAAAATAGAGGGTCTCTTCTCCGGTCTGTATGTGGTACTTTACTGTCCGCTGGTTATCGGCGTCATAGGCGTAGGCCATGTTCACCCGCCGGTCGGCGTAGCCGGTCAGCCGGTTCTCTTCGTCCCACTCATAGCTTCGCATGGCGACGGTCTCGCCGCCCTCATCGGGGTTCCGTATCAGGGCAAAGCCGCGGTTGACTGAGCGCAAGGATCCGTCCTTTACCAGGGTGGATATACCGGCGAAGGCTTCCGTCGAGGGGCCGCCTTCCCGTTCTTCGATTACATTCCCATTGTTGTCGTAGCTGTAGTGGGTATTCCCGACCCACTGTACCCGGTGGGGTTTTCCCTCATAGTAGCGGTACTCGAGGTCGTAATTCAGTGAGCCCATGGGGCTGCGTTTCGGGGAGTACCCCTGACTCGAGGTCTTACGGCTGAAGTTCCCCAGGGAGTCATAGTCATACTTCTGGCTGTAACGGGAGGTGTAGTCGACCTGGGTGTTGTAGGGAGTGTGTTCGTAGCTCCCTGCGGCACTGACAAGCTGGTTCAGGGCGTCATAGCTGTACTGCTGTTCGGTGCGGTAACCGTAGACCTCGTTGCTGTAGCCCTCTATGTTACCCACGGGGTCAAAGCTGTACTCGATGTTCTGATACTCCCGGTAGCCGCCGGGATTGGTGGTTACGATGGTATCGAGCCAGCGACGATACGGGTTATAGCTGTAGTCGCTTACCACTCCGTTGCCGTATTCCATGTATACCCGCTGGCCGTACTCATCATAGCCGATCTCCTCGATGTAGACGGTGGTGCTTCCTTTGCCGAGGCCTTCCACATGGTTTACCTGACCGCCGGCGTTGTAACTGTAGCTGACCACTTCTCCGTCAGGATAGGTGATTGATTCAAGGCGGCCCAGGTAGTCATAGACAAAGCCTGTTTCCGCGCTCTTGGCAAGAGCTCCGGGAGACAGGCGGTTTAAACTGCGGCGTGTAAAAAGCACTTCCCCGAGTTTTCCGTAGCGGTACTCGATGGTACCGGAGGAGTCGCTCCGCCGTACAAGGCGCCCTGCCTGGTTTTCATTAGTCTGGCTGCTTGTGCCGTATTCAAAGGTGGTGTCCGTTGTTTCAGGATAATCAATGCGGGTAAGCCGATTGTGTCCGTCGTAGCTGTAGCGTATGGATTGGCCCGCTGCCCGCAGCCTGGAGTCCACCTTCTTTACCGGGTTGCCTGCCCTGTCGTACTCAAAGGTGATTTTCCCGGCGTCCGGGCTTTCTATGAGGGTTCTTCGGCCTGCCAGATCGTAGGCGTACTTCACGGGGTATGATACGCCTGTTTCCAGCGTGTATTCAAGGCTCCGGATCAGCTCGCTCAAGGGTGAGTACTCGAAACGTGCCCGCTTCAGGAGTTCTCCCCCAGGAGCCTTTTTTCGCAGTTCCCGAATGTTTCCCCGGGGGTCCTTGATTGTTTCGGTAATATTCCCTTTTGGGTCGGTGTTTATCTGCAGCAGATTGGCCGCTTCTACCTGGTAGCTGATCGATATGAGAGCGTCATCCTCCGGGTCCTCAGGATCATCGGGCAGTTCGATACGTACTACCCGGTCCAGGGGGTCGTAGCTTGTGCCGGTGGGGTTCTTGAGGACTGCCAGAGGCGGAAGATTTGTAAACGGTTCGCCCGTACCCTCCGCGAAGACCGTCTGCCCTTCCTGTACGGCCCGACCCGCTCCGTCAAAAGCGACGGCGCCCGAGCAGTTCCAGCCGGTCCCTTTGGTATGGACTTCTCCTTCCCTGGCTGTCTGGATAATCCGCCCAAGCCCGTCGCTGGTTACGGCTGTCAGTATGTCATACTCGGAGGCAGGATCGTGACTCACCTTATTCACAGTTACCGCCTGCCAGGGGAAGGCATCGCTGCGGTAATCGAAGGCGACTGCAGGCAGTGTGCCGGTATCGCAGGGACTCCTCACTTTGGTGAGCCGCCCGAAACTGTCGTACTCGCGGGTCTGCACATTTGCGTTCTGATCGGTCAAGACGCGCTCTTTGCCGTAGCGATAGTCCCACTCCATGGAGCTAATATAGGTCGGGGTAAAGGAGACCCGGCCATTCAGGCTGCGGAGGGTCACCGGGTAGGTATGGACCGCGTCATCATATTCGACTTCAAGCGTTTGTCCCCGGGGGTCTTCCATGCGGGTGAGATTCCCGTAACGGTCCCAGTCCAACTGGTGGGTGGACCACTGGCTTTCGTTGTAGTACTGGTCCAGTCTGATCAGGTTTCCCCGGAATGTGTCGTAAACCCCAATGCGGCGGCGCAGCAGGGTATCATCGCTGTCCCGCACTTCAATGGATTGGGGGTGGGCATGCAGGTAGCGGCCGGAGTCGAGTTCAGCATAGAAAATCTCTGCTGTCATGTCATCGTCAGGGTCATTGGTGGAGCCGTAGTCAGTCAGGAGTTCCACATTGCCGTACTCGTTGTACCTGCGATATTCGCTGCTCTTTTCAGTGTGGCTCTGGTCTTCCGGAGAGTAGAGCCGTTCGATCTCCTGCAGCAGCTGCGGAAAGCGACTCCTGGCTGCGAGGGGAACAAGGTCATAGGTGTAGAGCTTTTCACTGTAGAGAAGTGCTCCGGAATCCTCCGGGGACCTGTCGTAAACAGCGCGGCGTGTAAGGAGCCCTCGGAGGTAGAGGTTGTCGTCACAGGCGGGATTAACAGCGTAATTGTCCTCCCGTACCGAGGCGATGCTCCATGCAGTCGGGTCAGATCCCCGGCAGGCTGTGTAGCGGGTGCTTGTGACCCTGCCGAATCCGCAAAAAAGGCGTTCCTGCCGGTCATAGACACCGTCTTCAAAGGCAAAGGACCGCACATAGCTGTGTTCTCCCGGTCTGTCGGGGTCGTCCTCGAAGCCGTCACTCACGCGGATCGTTTCCGGAACCCACCTGCTCTGGGGCATGTCGACGGTGTTCCCCACCCGCTTGTAGCTAAGCTCTGTGGCGCCGCCGAAGGGGGACTGTATTGTTTTCAGGAGTCCCACGATCCCCAGTCTGTTTTCCATGACCCGGATCCGGTTTTCTCCGGGGACCCGCAGAACATGGTCGGGAAGCCCGTCGCCGGTAATATCCTGGTATTTCAGGGTCGCGGCGGTACTGACATAGGACCCGTTTACCCCGGGGGATATGTCGAGGCTGAGGACAGGGAACCATAGGGGAATCGAAACAGTCAGGGAAGAGTTCAGATTAAGAGAGAGACCTGCAGAATACTCCAGGGTATCATCGATATTGAAAGGATTCAGCTCTATTCCAAGCCTGTCTTCAAACTCCAGGGAGCCCAGGTCGACATTGAACCCCGGCAGCCGGGTTGGAACATTCAGACCGGTAAAGGTATTGATTGCGGAAGATATCTGGCTGTTCAGGGATTCCCGCATCGCCTCTTTAAGATCCAAATTGGTCCAGTCGTCCCGGTAAATCCTGACACTCTCCGAGGCAAAGGCATCTCCAAGGTTAAACAGCACTTCAAAATAGTCATCTTCCGCCCGTTTTGCCACCTGGTCGGGCAGTCCGTCACCGTTTACATCCGCCAGCCGAAACAAGTTTCGGTTGGCATTTCCGGTAAGGCCGCAGCTTGCGCCGATGGAAACGCTGGGATTACCGAAGCCCACGGATACTGTTCCGCCGAAGCTCCCGACGTTGCTGTAATCAAGCCCCCGGGAATCAGTCGTACCTGCAAAATCGCCGGGACTGGTAAAAAAATCGACATCAAGACCTCCGGAAACAATCGTTACCGGGACAAAACCTTCTCCGGTGTTGATTGCTGCCAGGAGAGCTCCGGTTCCGCCCCGGTACAACTGGTCAGGGAGGCCGTCGCCGTTGATGTCCCGCAGGGCGATCCGCTGGATGTTCGAGGAGGCCGTCCCATTGATACTTACGCCGAAGCTTGATGTCGAATCTTCATCCGGAGAAGCAATTCCCGACGACTCCTGTTTTCCGTCCCTGAAGAGATTCCTGATCGCCCCCACCGCAGCCAGGGGTGAGGCACCGAAGCCCTCGCTGTGGTTCTCGCTCAAGCTGAGATAGTCGAACGCGGCAGTCCAGGGGACGGTATCTCCGAGAGAGAACGCCCCATCCTCGTCGACAGCACCGTACATTACCTGTATCGATTTTCCGCCCTCTGATGGAAAATAGACCACATCGGGATAACGGTCGCCGTTAATGTCCAGAAAATCCTTGTACAGCCAGGACTCGCTTTTGTTCCTGCTTCCCATGTACAAACCTCCGGCAATTGAGAAACCGTTATCCCTGCCTGAGTTTTTTCCTTTACGCAAGCTTGACAGGCAGCCGTCCCCGGCCATGCTTCCGGTCCGCGGCGCCTGGTAGTAGGCGTCGCCCCCCACCCGGGCGGGATGAAAGAATTGCCCGTCAATATAGGGGGCAAAGCTATATTCTGTGTACCTGACTGACGCATCCTCACGCCATTCGGAATCTGAATACCTGTTGTCCACACCGATCCAGGCGTCAGGGGAAACCTCTCTTACCTCCTCTTTTCCGTCCGTCTCGATAACCCGGCTTCCGTCCTCTTTCTCATTTTTGTTGAGAGACAGAAAACTGGGGGGCGGCGGCGTTGAGGATTCAGTATACTGATTCGGACTGTTCTCATCGGCCCGGGCTTTGAAAAGCTCCTTTTCATCCCAGGGATAGTTCCCTGTCCAGGCACCGTAAAACCAGCCGCAGGCGCCGCCTGCAAAGTTTTCCTGGGGGTATTCATTTTTGAATTCGCTGGTATCCACATCATCCTTGGATACTCCGGGGACTTCTTCGATATCACCCAGATTCATTCCGTCCAGAAATGAGTAATCCACTCTGTTCTCAGGGGAATAATCCAGTGCCGAATCCGCCTGCCGAATATCGATTACCTTCAGCCGGCACACGCCTTCATGATCATGCACGGGGATTCGAAGCCTTCCGGCCGGGACCATTCCCGCTGTTCCTTCCGACGGAAGAGGACAAAAGGCTTCAAGTCCTTCAGCTTCGGCGGTCCCGATATCTTCCACACTGTAACTCCCGTCGGAGCGGTAGCGTATGCTCCGTTCAAGTTGCGTCCATACGCTAAACCCGGCTGCTCCAAGGGCCGCCGAAACCTGGTCCGCCTCATCACTGCCTGAGCTTATGGCTTCATCGAGCAGGTAATACTCCCCGTCATCACGGTACCAGGGCAAGAGCTCAGCCATGATCCGGTAACGCCGGAGTGCATCGGTCATGGTTGCTGTCTCATCCGGACTCAAATCTTCGCTCAGGGCATACCAGCGTACAGCTTCCGGGTCTGGAAATCCGGTAAAACAGCCCTGGACAGCGGTGACCGCATCAGGTTCCTGATACGATAAAAAGGCGGCATACTCATCCGTGCTGAACAGGACGATGCGACAGGCGTTCTCCCCGGGGAGCGTATCCAAATCAGAGTCGCCATTGTCAGACATCCGGTCCAGGAGTTTCAGAAACGAGAGATACAGATCATCATCCATATCAGGCTGCGGGGTGTAGGAATCGTTCTGCTCATCGTACACAAAAGCCGCGGCGTACTCCGCCGCTTCCTCTTCGGTAAAATCCCCTTCTGCAAGAACAGCGTTCCACAGGCTGCCGTCAAGGGGAAAGAGATCCTCCGCGCTGAACTCTTCTCCGGCAAGCAGGTTTTCGCTAAGGGCTCCTTCAAAGGCCGATTCCGGGAGCCTTCTGATCAGGGAGGTTCTATCGCTCAAAACAAAGCGCCGGGTAACGCCGTCCTCCGGCAGATAGACACTGATGCCGGAAGCACTGCTGCTTACCTGGGCCGAATCGAGCACTGTATCAGTATTTCCCTCCCGCCGTACAAGGCGGAATCCCCACTCACCGGAGGTGAGAACATGGGAATAGAGAAGATCTCCGCTCTCTGAATCATGGGTGCGATCAAGGACAATCTCGCCGGAAACACTCTGTTCCCCGAGGGTTCCGGTACGATCATCGTAATTCAGTATCTCCGCTGCCGGGGAAACTGCAGGAGCGGTACGAGTATAAACCCGGGCAGCACCGTCTCCTTCAAGATACACCCGCTCACCATCAAGGAATTCCGGACGGAGCAGCTTCCAAACTTCCTCAGGTCCTGCCTGGTCGTATAATTCATCAAGATACTGTCGGGCTACACTCTCCCCGGCTGATCCTGTCCGGTAATACATATTCTCCTCCGGGGCCAGGGTATAGCCGTAGAACAGCCGGTATCGTTCCGATGGAATTGCCCGGGGACGGACACCAATGGTACTGACTGCAATTCGAGTTTCCGCCACTGTCATGAGCTGTTGATACAGGTGTGCGGGAATCCGCGGCAGGCTGATAAAACCTTCACGTATCAAGGCATTCGCGACCTGTACATCAGCTTTAGCAACCTCTTTCCAGTTGCTGTTGCGGCGATAAACCCTGATCTGCTGCTCCGGATCGTTCGGATCGCGAATATAGGACCCGGTGTAGATTTCAGCAAAAGAACTGTCAGGAAGGCTTCGAAACTCGTAGGGAGGCGTCAGGAAATCCCCGTACTGTTCCCAGTCTTCAAAATATTCAATATCCCGGTAGAACACTCTGGAACGCCAGTTGAGATCATCCCCCCGGGGATCACCCCTGGTATCCAGGTGAAAATAGAGTGATTCTCCGGTATGTATTGTAACATTATCAATTGACTGAGAATCTTCCGACAATCCACCGTGGACAAAGGAAACACCGTGTTCTGCATTCGGGCCGCGGGTCCAGGCGGTTTCATCCCGTTGATCCGCCCAGACGCTGTCGACGCAGGAAAACTCGTTCTCCACCCTGACGGTTCCTGAGCGATATGCCTTCCAGCGCCTGAGCGGTTCCTGAATATAATAGCTGTTTTCAAGACTTGTGAGTTCTTTTTCAGAAATCTCGACAATCTCACCTGAGGCCCCGGACGTAGTAAGCTGTCCGTCCACGAAACCGGTACCCTGCTGATTCCTCTTGTACCCTGTTCTGCCGGAGGCAACAAAATCTACAAAGCCGTCTCCGTCCAGATCACTGAAACTGCTTTTCGTTTTTGAACTTCCCCACTGCCAGGTGGTCGATCCGGACAGGGGAAATACCCCTACAGAGAGCCCTATATCGTAGGAAGTCGAGTCATTCTCGTTTACCTCCCGCGGGAGGTTCCCGAACGTGATGATATTCCCAAAATCAAAGTAATTCCCCCGATTGGGAACGCACACAGCCTTTTTTCCGTTGGAAAGCACGATATCCGCGAGGCCGTCACCGGTCAGGTCCAGAAAGGAGATATCGGTCCGGCCGGAGGATGAGGAAAACCCTGCCCGCAGTCCGAAGTTGGCGGCAACCACCCATTTAAGGCCTCCCCAGAAATCGATCTTCGGCCGCCGCAGGGTAATGCCCGTATAGAGGCTCCCTCCGAGGCTCAAGGAACGGTCTTTCTGCAGGGCCGGAACCTCCTCAGGAGCCCCAAGGCTGACCGAGGTCTCCTCAAACCCTGCATAACCGTCTTCCCGCTGCTCCAGGCTATGATATGCAAATCCATACTGGTAAAACTGGTTCCCTTCAGCATCATACTCGGCTGTCTCGACAAGCTGGGTCTGACCGAAGATGTTCTGTTCATAACTGAACTCATAGCGACGGAAAACCAGTCCGTCATAGGAGATATCCACCCCCTGCAGCAGCCCCGCAAGCTTCGAGACAAAGCCCCCCCGGGCCTCGCTGCGCCGGTCCGGCCGGGCATCACGGCCCAGATCAAGGTCGAAAACCACCCGGTAAAGCCCCGCTTCTCCGCTCTCCTCATGTCCCGAATAGCGGATCTCCCGCAGGTACACCGCGCTGTTTTCAGCATCAAAGACATAGTTGTAGTTCGCGGTATTCCCGTTGGCGTCGATCACCCTGCTCAAATACCAGCGGTAGATTCTTGTTCGGTCGCTGCGCTCCGGGCCAATCCAGCCGTCTCCCGTTCCGTACACCCGGGTCGTACCGTTTTTGTCCGTCAGCTCCCAGCGCCGGTCATCGTTCACGTACCAGAGAATCCGTTCAAAACTGCCCTCTTTTCGGCGTCGATATTTTAAAGCCCCATCCTCCATCTCTCCGGTGGCAACAAGCTCTTCACCGTCCACTGCATAAGTGTCTTCTCCGCTGTAGTCCGGTAATCCGAACCTCGTATCGATTGAAACAGATGAAAACCCCAGGTCAAATCCCCGGCCCATCCAGCCGTTCTGATGTTCGCTGCCGTAGGTCAGGGCGAGCTTCGGTGTTACCGCTCCCCTGCCTTCGGGAACGCGCAGGGGCAGGAAGAAGCCCGCAGCTCCCATGCTGCCGGCGTCAAGTCCCCGGACCCGCGGCACCTCTGCGGTGGGGTCCGCTGCCTTCAGGTCCTTGATGCTGTTTACATTAAAATCAACAGCCTGCGGCCCCTCCGGCAGAGTCAGAGTTGAGCTTATCATGTCGGTAAAGTGGGTCGTAAGGCTGGTTATCGTCGCCTTGTCCCGGTCCACGCTCCAGCGTTCAAGTTTACGCCAGCGACATCCCGCCCTGTCGTAGTACCAGGTATACAGATTCGACAGGGCTGTTTCCGAATCCAGGATTCGCCGGTCAAAGGGCAGAGTCACCTTTACCGCCCTCATAAAACTCTGGCCGTCGGGTAAAAAGCGGTAACCCGTCGCTCCGGAGGTCACATTCGTCATACGGACAGGCACCCCTTCCACCCGCTTCAGCTTCTGAATCCGTATCGTGGTCCGCTTTTCCACCGCTCCGGCAGGGACAATGATGGAAACAGATTCAGAGAGATACTCACCCCCGGCCTCCGGAGATACGAGAAACTCGCCTTCAGGCTCTGCATCTCCCTGTTCCGCCGCTTCGTTCACATACACCGAAGCGGGCAGCAACTCCTGCCGCGGCGCATCCGCGTACATCGGCGGGGCAACTGTCCCGGCAATGAAGGTTTCCAACAACAAAAGGGCTGTCAATCGATCCTTTATACTCATGTACATTTTTCCTTTGATATACTTTTTCCCTGCTATTCGGTAAAAACCACCTGGACGGGATTCCCCGGAAAGGTATCGGCAGGAGAAATCACCACGATATAACCGTTCTCTCCCCCTGCATGCAGGGGTTCCACTTCATCGCTGAAGGCGGTGGCAGGAAACCCGTTAAAACTGAGTTCAAAGCGGGATTCTTCTGAATCCCAGCGCAGCCCCACAACATTACCCTGGTTGTATCCCTTTCTCAGATATTCAGATTCCCGCCAGGGAGAGAACTCGTAAAACCTGTCCCCCACAACCTCACCCAGAATGTACTCCCCCAGGGTGTTAATCATCACCGTCAGCATTGTCTCCCCTGTCGCAGGATCGCTGCTTTCGTAATGACAGAAAACAATCCCGTATCCCGCAGCGGCGGCCCCGGATATCTTGTTGCATTTCACCTCCCTGAAATCAAAGGGCTCCTGTACCTCTCCGTTCAGGGCCCACAGGGTATAGCCCAGGGGGCTCCACCAGGCTGAGTCATTGGTCGCAAAGATGACCTGACCCTCCTCATCACCGTCGACAAAAAGGTCCTCGACCTCTCTGAATCCGTCCGCGCCGACCGGGGCTTTATCAGCCTGCTTCGGGGTCACCGGGCAGGCGGAAAATGCCAGAATCAGCAGACCAAGGAACCAGGGCAGCAGGTTCCGGCTCATTACACCTTTTTTCATCTGAACCTTCTTTGCAAGCAGCAAGCCTTTCATAGAAAATCAAACCTGCTGATCCGCAGGGTATATTTGATGACCGTTCCGCCGCTCAAGCTGAGATCATCCCGGCACTCCTCCGCCCGGGGGCGTATGCAGAACAGGAAGGTCGCCGGGCTTAAACCTGTGTTCTCGATGGGATACAAGACGCCGCTGGCAATGGTCTCAGCGGGGCCTGCCCCTTCCAGGAGATAGCTTAAATGCGAGGAGTTCTGGGCCGGTATCGGGTCCGACTGGACCACCACAATGGAGGCGCTGCAGCGCGGCGGAATGCTGATCCTGTACCAGTCAGTGTCCCGGACGGTACTGTGGGTAGCTGCATCTTCATAATAAAAGCTGTTTGCGGCAAGCTCGTGATCAAGCAGCGTCGCCTGCTCTTTCGTATTGTTCGGCTCCCAGATATCTCCGATACAGTCGCTCCCCACCCCCAGAACCGGCCTGGATGGACCGAACTCCCGGTTGCCCTTCTTTTTGGCCAGGGTATACAGGTAGCGTCCCTCATTTGTCACATCGTTATCCTGGTACCGGTTCATCGGTCCTTCATACAAAATTTCGTAGCTCAGGACTCCCGCTGTATCCTCTGCCCGCCGAAGAACATACTCATCCGCCGCTTCATCCTCATCCCAGCTTACAGAAACCGTCAGTTCCTGTTGAAAGGATGTTACCTCAGGAGAGACAATCTCCGGGTCGGCGGCGAGGCGGTCCATCTCTGTCACGAGACCGTCGGAGCATCCCGCACAGGCTGTGAGCACACACAGTATCAGGGTTCCTCTTTTCATCTATTCCTCCCTTCCTTTGATGGTTTCAGAGGCGCGAATTCGTATAATCCGTACACCCCGGTAACCACATTGCTCTGAAGCTCAGTAAAAAAGGCAAACTCAAGAGCGGCACGAAATCCGAGTTTCCAGGAGTCGCTCAACCGGTAGCGGTAAGCAGCCTCGACAAAAGCCCCCGGTGCCGCGCTGAATGCTCTGTAGCTGCCGTAGTACTGCCGGTCCTGGTTCAGAATATCGAACTGCATGCTCAGTCCCCCGCCAAAGGCAATGCCGTGATCCGCGCCAAGCTCCGCTGCCGCCAGAAGCGGCAGGTTGATTCTCAGGCTGTGGAGGAGGAAGCTTTCATACTCCTTGTCATTTACAGCCAGGGAATATGAAAGGGTAATCCCGGTCTCAAGCTCCCAGGGGACATCCCCGTGGTACCACAGGGGCGAGACAGGCACAAACAGAACCCCCGACTCCAAGCGTCCGATCCCGATGCTCAGCTCTCCCCACTCTTCTCCGCCTGGGGACCAGTAGCCTAAAAGGATGGGAATGGAAAAAATCTTGCGGTCCGGTTCCGGAGCCGGGACGCAGGGGGCAAGTCCGACCTCCCCATAAAAATAGTCCAGGATCTTAGCGCTGAGCTCCTCCAGCATCCGCTCATAGTGATCCCTGCCGTCCCGGCCGAAAAAGAGCTGGGCTACCGTATTCGTTTCCCTGGCGTAGAGTTTTATCTCGCAGTCCCAGCTGTATTCCCCCTTCCTGATGTAGCCGTAGAGCAGATAGTCGATACCGGCGGCCTCGCATAGTTCGGCGGCTTCCAGAAAGCTGCGGGGACTGCTGTACGTGCGCTCCGGCAGGATTGTCACGGAAACAGCACCCTGGTGATCGCCGCTATGCAGGAGATGGACAAGTTCTTTCTGGGGATTCTTTTCAGCTGAAAAACCGGTCCCCGTCTCACGCCCATCCACGGCCAGGGGCGCGACACGGATATCCAGGGCTTCCAGCTTTCCAGCTGCAAGAAGAATGACAATACAAGCGAAAAACCGGGCATTATGCAGAAGCCGGGGCATCAAAGTATCACTCATCTTCGCCTTCCGGACTCTCAGGAAGATTCCGTGCATCTTCACACAGCAGCGGGTCCGCTTCTGATTGACAGATCAGGGACAGTTCCTCTTGCGCTTCGCGGCTGCCATCTGAGCGACAAGCTATGCCGAACATCCGGTAATACTCTCTGTTCCGGGAATCCAGTCCGATAAGGCGCCGATAATACTGTCGTACAGCAGGCCAGTCCTGTTCTTCCACTGCAACACTGCCCAGGGTCTCCAGGGCGGGAATGTTATGGGGATCCCGGCATATAATCGAGACAAGATCAGCCTTAATCTCTTTATGGCTGCTGGAGTCCAGAGGATTATCCCGAAACAGTGCGACCGCATGGATCAGGCGGGCTTCGTGGTAATCCGGCGCGCGGGACAGTACATCCGCCATGCTGACAGCTGCCTGGGCGTAGCGCTCCCCGGCGAAATGGTCTTTCCCCGTGCTGAACAGGTGCTGCACGAGCAAATCGTCCTTCGGGGCCATCGACCTCAACTCGCCTGCCTGTACAGCCGCCTCCAATGCTCCCTGGCTGAGGCTGATATCCGCAAGATCAGCAGCGAGGCGTCTTTCCATTACCCTGAGATGCGCACTCAGGGAACGCTGTCCGGACTCAAGGGTATAGACTGCATCGGCATTATGCTCGAACCCCTTGGCCATCACCTCCTCAAGGTCCAGAACCGAGTCCAGAACCAACCGCTTATGTGCGTTATGCTGAGAAAGGAGGAACGTATGAAGATCAGTAAAAGCGGTTTTTACACGGATCAGGGAGTAAATCTCCATACCGGCAATCAGACAGAGCAGAGCAGTAGCTGTTCCGCAGACAGGCTTGCGCCTTTTTTCTTTCATATACAGAGTAAACCGGCGAAAAGCCCCCCCGATTCTATCAGGGCGAAAAAAAAGGAAAGAAAGGGCAGCCTGTGATTTTTTGTTCTCCTGTGGTACATACATAGGGACATGAACTGTTCAAGGAGCTGTACGTGAGAACCACTGTCCGACTCTGTTCTGGTATCGTTCTTCTGCTGAGCCTTTCTATCGGCCTTTTTTCCCAGGTCCCGGGAGCGGAGAGCGCCGAAGGACCATACACGATACAAGAGATTACCTGCCACATCGACGGAATAACCCGGGAGGGAGCTCTTTTAAAGAAGCTCGGAGACCTGAGGACGGGAATCTCCTTCCGGAGTGAAGACGAACTTCAGGAGTTTATCGCCGGACAGCAGCAGCTTCTCCTGAATCT
>Ga0334900_1002666_pt1 | contig 15299 bp, 8 predicted proteins | sample GraSluR3_MG_2_FD_207231 | JGI IMG/M metagenome (GOLD analysis project Ga0334900, IMG submission 207231) | Sludge microbial communities from methane-producing bioreactor in Wageningen University, Netherlands - Granular Sludge_31_08-R3 | ecosystem: Engineered > Bioreactor > Anaerobic > Unclassified...
AGAAGAATTCGCTGTTTTTAACATTTAAATTTTGATAAAGTATTGAGTTTTCTAATCGTTTCAACCAATCCTTTTGGGGGGATGTACTGTAACCAACGATCGGATTAATCTTAAATCTTTGAACTTCTTCTACCCATTGTTCAACTAGATGCTGATATGGACAAACAATAACTACAGCTAATCTACCATTAAGTCTCTGATGTAACCTTGCAACAGCCTCAAGTCCTGTTACAGTTTTGCCTGTGCCAGTTGCCATGTCAAAAATGCCACAGTATTTTTGCTTTTCCCACTGTTCTATAGCATTCATTTGGTAGTTATACAAAACTAGATCTGATGGTATTTCAATATTTCTTTTACTGTCAATTTGAGGTGGTTTGGGTTCGTATATTTGGTCAGGTGAATCTTTTACGTAATCTCTGATCTTGCTGATTCTATAACGATCAATCAGTTCTTGCTTCAATTGTGGAAATTCTATGATTGAGACATTAGTCTCAGTATTACTCCAAATAGAAGAAAATGCTGCTTTTTTTGATTTCACACGTTGATTCTGTTCCTCTCCTTTCCAGGAACACCATACATCGATTACTTCATAATTTGAATCAAGAGCATTTTTGGACTCATTCATGGAACCAGAGAATGCAACACAATTATTATCACTGTCAACAAAAATCCCCATTTTTTCGTGATACATTCCGATCATTGAGCTGTTGTTTGTTAGTGCTATTTTAAGGTCAAGAATACCATCCGCAATTAAATTGGCAAGCAAATTCAATTGCATTTTTTCAAAATAGTCTTTCGGTGATTTTAGTTCGGTGAGTATTATTTCACGAACTCTTCTACGTAATTCGTATCCTTTCTGGATTGCAGAAACATCTTCTTCGGAAAGATAAGGAGATGCAACAAGTTGGATTGAACCATGATTTCTAGCTAACGATGTTAGGCCATCGGAGAATTGAACTAAAATTGAGGAAGAGAAAAAGCCAACAGCTCTTTTGTACTCAACTGCATTGTGAAGTAATGGTATGAAAAAATCCTTTGTCACATTATGAATTAGAGAACGGTACTCTCGCTGGATGGATAAATCTCGGAAGCTCATTTTAATACCGACCTGTCAAGAGTTATCATGGACATATTTCAAGGCCTTATCAAGTTTAACAAAATCATTATCATCATTGAAAAAACCTACACTAAACCGAACAGTACCAGCAGGAAATGTGCCAATGAAACGATGGGCAAGTGGAGAACACTGTAATCCAGTTCTTACGGCTATATCGTTATTACTAAGTATGTGCCCTATGCTATCGCTACCATATCCATCAAACACACATGAGACAACTCCAACACTTTTTTCTGATGACATGGGAGAAAGAACTTTTATATTATCATACTCATGTAGTAATGATAGTAGCCGGCAATGATTTGAGTGTTCATTTTTGTAAACTGTTTTAATTCCTTTCTCCTTAATCCACCTTAAAGAAGCATTAAGGCCTGCAATAGCTACAATATTAGGACTCCCAACCTCAAATCTTTCAGGAGTATTATCCGGCATCGATTGATTTGCTGAATCAATTCCTGTCCCACCATACAGAAATGGTTCTAATTGAATACATTCTTTAGAGATAAAACCCCCCAAACCCAAGGACCCATAAAGTGCCTTATGGGCTGCAAATATACAATAATCGATGTTTTCATTGCTGATATTGGTATCGAGTAATCCCATTGTTTGACACATATCTATAACATTCAACGCACCATAATGCTTTGATAATGCACAAATATCGAATATTGGAGCTATCACGCCACAAACATTGCTAGCATGACTCATAACAACAAGGTCTGGTTTTGTAGCTTCGAATTGTTTTTTGATTTCATGAACTTGGTATTCATAAGAGTTTTTGTTGCATTTTAGTATATGAATATTTATTCGATGGATCTTACTCAGAAAGTGCAATACCCTTGTTACAGCATTGTGCTCGAAAGGTGAAACATAAACATTAGCGTTGTAATCCAACGATATTCCACGTAAGATGGCATTAAGTGCAAGTGTTGCTGAAGGAGTAAATACTACCCTTTTGTTAGTGCAATGGTTTAACTCTAGTAAAAGCCATCTAGTTTCTTCTACTAGTGCCGAAGCCTTTGCAGCTAATTTATGTTGTCCACGGCCTACATTAACACCAAGTTCACGGTGAATACTATCCATAAAAGTGTAGACTATTTCAGGTTTTGGATAAGTTGTAGCAGCATTATCAAAATAAGCAATTGAACTCAAACCACAAGCTCCTTCTTACAAATTGAATGTTAAGTAATAAGTTGATACGGTTGATCCAAAAATTTTTTCGGGTAAAAGCATTCATTTAGTCATCACGCATACACCATGTCCTTTCTCTTTAACACAGCTTCTCAAGCAACTCAATTAAGACCTGCCTTTTTTCCTGTTCAGTGATTGATCGACCATACTCCTCTAAATGAGTTTTCATCTCATTAAGAAGCAATCTTGCTCTATTGCTATAAGAAATTCTGGTAAAATGCTTAGGGTTCTTCTTTCCATTCTCGTCGATGAAGGTAATCTCGCATGAAAAGTTGTCATCCAAAGATAACGCTTTGTTTTGGTTAAAACGATCTATAGTGTCTTTAAATATTTCTAATTCCTTCATAAACTGTTGATATGTTTCATTGTTCCAATCCTCTACTCGGAGATATGAAATGGATTTGGCAAGCTTTTTAATAAATCCTATTTCGTCGTTAGTTATGCTTGCCATAAGTCCTAAAATTTTATTTTCGTTATTGGTAAACAGGTTTTTTAGTGTTCTTTCATTAAGAGACTCATACCAATCTTTTATTGAAGAGGTCAGGCTACAATCAATACTAGAATCAGAAAACATCGTTTTTACATTTTGAATCAACGCATTGAGTAGGTGCTCCAAAGCATTATCGTACAAGAGTTTTACCTCGCGGATTTTATCAACAATTACTGCATAATCAGTAGCACCAAAAATTGAGAAAGCTTTCTCAAACAAAAACTCTCGTGGATTCAAATCCAATTGCTTCAGATTGTTTAGAAATCTACAAAACGCAGTCTCAACCTCAACAGCTGTACCAGCTGAATCAAATGTAATTGTCATTTCTTTAGCGTACTTTGGAAGAGCTATATACCAATGATTCATTGCTAAGCATAAATACGTAAAAACATTGTAAGCTTTTTCATTTTCTTTAGCATACTCTTGGAACAAACTCTCCAGATGAACAATATAGTTAGCCTTCTTTTCGTCCCAATCTTCAAGAATCACAGAATAATGGTTCGGGGATTCATTAATATCATTCAACAGCTCTGGGGTAATTTTTACTTCATTACCGCAATATAGAATAACAAGATTTTTCTTGTAAAGATGTAAGACAGTGGCGATGTAGATAGGAATAACTCCACGTTTTAACCCAATACCATTCTTATGAGAGGTTAGAGAATCATACAGTGTTTGAAATTCCACTCCTCCTTTCTTGGCGGCTTTTTCGGTGAAGAAAATTCTTATCTCAGAGAGCATGCCACACATTTTTTTGTCGGGCGGAGAAACATCTATGGCTGGAGAAGAGTCAGCATTTACAAGAATACCAGTTTGAATGAGAGTACTGCGCATAATTGATACATCTTGTCCAGAACCGGTTAATCCAAGATAAGGTTCAAGTTCATTTTCGAGAAGTCCTTTTAAAATTTTTGTGCGACTAGTAATGGTAATAGGAGAAATCTCATTTTTATTAATAGATTCATTGTTAATGATGGGCGTTTTGGCAAAGACTTTATAACAAATACTAGAGAGTAAGTTGGATAGATGGGCTTTTCGGTATAAATTTTGTTTCAAATCTTGATAAAAGTATTCTGCACAACTATTTTCAGGCCTTGTGTAGTTAGTAATGTAGGTACCTATAACTTCTGATAAATCCTCAAGATAGATATCGTATTCATCACTTAAAACTACATCGCCTTGAGATTCTTCTTTAAGGGAAACAACAGCTGCATACTCTAATGCATATTTTGTAATATCCATATAGTCCTTTGGTAGAACAAAAATCATACGTTTGTTGGTTTTCTTTTGGCTTAAGATACTGTTTTTCAAATCTGATATTTCAGAAAGATTCTTCGGGATAATGGCGAATATTACCCCATCTGCATCACTGTCAGCAATTCTCTTATCCCAGTTTTTTGTATTACAGTAATCATCACTATCAATAAACAGGAAATCAAAGTAACGAATAATGCTATTCTTATCGTTATACTCAGTAGGGTACATGTAGCTTTCAAAAGTTGATTCATTCAGAATATCAGTAACACTCTTTGATGACAATTTTTTTTGTATGAATCTGTCTATCTCTTCAGGAATATTTTCACCGCTTGTTTCTTTAATTTTTAAGTAAAAATTACTCCTTTTTAAGTAGACCAAACAGTCTTTTTCAATTAACTCCTTTAGGGCAATATGAATCTCTTGCTGATCATTCACAGAATCTTTGAAAGTGTCAACGATTAGATCAACATAGGGTGGTAGTTTTTCAAATTGTTCAACAAGATATATAAGGGAAAGAGTTTTTAAAATCTTAGAATGGATGGTGTCGGGTTCAACTTTGTTGAGCACAGTAGAGGTTAATCGATATATTGCATAAGTCTCACTGTCTCTAGGTTCTTTGCGGAGTAATGGTTCAAAATAGTCATACAAAACTTCAGGTGTTAACAGAGAAAACTCGCGCCGATTGTGTTTCAAGAAAGAAGAAAGTGTATATTTGTCTTGCGCAGAAAGAAAGGTAAACAAGGTACGCTCATTTTGTGCTACCTTCTCAGACAAGCGGGGCAATATAAACGTAGTAACTGGATGAAGGGGAAAGCAACCTTCAATTGCATTCTTGTATTCAACTTTATCGTTTTTATTGAGCAAACCGTTGTTTGTAAATCTTTCTTTAAGCTCATCAAAACGATGTTTATGCTTCTCTTTAAAAATTTCCCAGCTATCGATATCTTTTTGGATGACTTCCGAAATTATCTCGTACATTTGCATGTAGTTATTGTGAAGATTCAAATGTTTAAAACGACCAGAAACACCTCTCCACCCATCAACTTTATCTTTAGGAAGATTACTATCAATATAGTTTGATATATCCTTGTGGCTAATGAGCATTAGATGCATCTGCGAAGCACCACTACGATCGCATTTTTCAGCAAAATCCTGCAAGAGTTTGATATCACTATTTGAAGCCCTTGCAATGCTTGATTCTAAATACTTGCTAAATTCATCGTAAACTACAAATATACCCGTAAAACCTTTATCTCTAATTTTGGTAGCAACATTCTCAAACAAATCTATGACATCAAAACCAAAAAAAGGGTTGAACACACTTCCAGAAGTTAATGTAGGATAAAGCTGTACAAATTCTTGATAAACACTAGCATCATACTCCTCTAAAGCAAGAATGAAATTATCAGAAGTTCTTGTAATCAAACTTTTAAAATTCTTGAATGTAGAGGGATAATTATTTTTCCAGTTTTTTATTTTGCTAGCAGCTGCTTGAAAATGAGTTTCTGGCATTAGGTCAGAAAGACCCTCCTCCTTAAGTATTTGATCCAATGCAACTAGAAAAGATTGTGTAAGGCTTGTACTGTTTCCACGAACAACGATTGGTAAGATTTTTTGATCGCTACTTAGGTATTCAAGAGTTAGTTCATAGAAGGTCGGGTTAGTTTTTTTGATCTTTTTTAAGAGATTTGTAAACAAGTTTTTGTCTTTTTTGAACAACAAAGACAAAAGAACCAAAACAATATGAGATTTACCTCTACCGTAAGAACCTATCAAAACTCTTGATCTCTGTGTTGACGTTGGTGAAATTGCATGAAGGACATCTTCGATAACGTCAAGGCTGGACTGTGTTGGAATAAAGCTACGGATCTTTTCGTCATCATGAAGATCATAAGCTATGTTAACTGAGGTCTGGAAGCCTTTGGCTATTTTTAACATTTTATTCATCGTTTACTCCTTCAGCCTCATCCATTAATAGCCTTATAGTATTCTTCTACACATTGATTAAAATCCCAATTCACTTTAAGTTTCACAACATCAAGCCCTGCCGTACGGACAACGGTAATAAGACCTAACAATTCAATTTTATAGAGCAGAGAAAATAAGCTGATAACATCAAGGTTGAATGTTTTGCCAATGTTACCGTTATCTTTTTGAAGAGAAGAAATCCGAATTTCATTTGAACCTTCAGCCTTATCAATCATGACGGCAAGTACAACAAGAGGGTGTAAGGAGTCCTTTTTGGGGATACTTTTTTTGAAAATTCTTGCTTTTTTGTTAGCGATATCAAGTAAACCTAACTCCCCGAAAGGACAGTCTATATTATTCTCGGGCTTAGCCTTCTTGGGATAAATTTTTATTCTTGGGATATAAGTATTGATTATACAGGTATAGTCATCTTCTAGCGTACGGATTGGCTTTTCTCCTTCATCACTATTCCGAAGAAATTTGTTAATTTGTGTTACGAAATCATCTTTGCTAAATTGGCTCCAATGAAACTCATTAAAAAAATACCACCAAGCAGTTGCGTCTGTATCCTGGCTTTCTTTAGATTTTACAAGCTGATAATGTAACAACCATAGAGTTCCTAGTTCTTCAAAGTATGGATCATGATGATAAATCAATCGACCAAAGGAGGTTGGTTTCTGCTCCCGCTTACCGCTTGACGGTTCAAATGTTAAATTCAATGCTACGAGCCAATAGCGTAAGGCCTTAACCATATTAGCTCCTATGCCTAAAACATCCATTGGGTTATTTTTGTGACTAATAAAAACTTCTGAATCAACGAAAACATTACGCATGCCTTTGCTAAGCCAACCTTTTCGAATAAAAAAAGTATCATGAGAGCGAAACTTCATTTCATTACTCCTTCGTCCTAAGATACTTACCCATGAGACAACCTTCTCTAAGATATTTAGCAGTTACGCATTTTTTACAACGTGTACATTTAGAGGCATCTATGTGGTAAGTACCATTGGATATACTAATTGCTCCATATTTACATAGTGATTCACACTTCAAGCAACATCGGCAGGCATTATATTTTCGAATTTGATATCCAATCATTCGATGTAAATCATTGTGCTTAAGAACATTCATAGTCTTAACCTTAACGGAATAATCGTATCTCTCCTGTTCAAAAGGTTGAATGGAAATTATAGGAGTATTGGTTTTTGAGTCCACTATGATCGTTTCGCTAATCATTTTTCTTCCTAGTTCAGGGGCAATTCGGCCAAATGGGATAAATAGCTCAATAAAATTCTCAGAAATTGGTTTGTTAAGGCGGTACACTTTTGCATTATCCTCAGTTGTGCAACCAACAAAATGTAATTTAACATCATGCGCTGACTCTAACCCATTACCACCTTGTCGGGCTTTCCATTTACCTGTATTAATGTACTCTTCAGGATCTGGTTTACCAATTTTTTTTGCAAAACTCACAAGGAAGTCATGCCATTGAGCATAGAGTTTTGGCATATATATCTGCGTAAGGAACTGAGCTCTTTCACTATTGTTCGGACAACACCAGCAACCTACCCTATCATAGCCTAATTTGTAAGCTTCGTTAAAATCAATCTTCTGTCCGAGTATATACAACCACACATCAATATCTTTCCACAGAAATATGGGTGATGCAACTTTTTGCTTTTGTATTTTTACTGCATCAGCACTATCTTCTATACGATTATATTTACTGCGACTAACAGATTCACATTTTCTAATACCATAAAATGTGAGTATGGATGATTCATTATACATGCTATTCAGTACACGAGTTATGGGTCCGGTTTTAAACATTGAACAACACCATCGTAACAATCTTGCTGGTGGTCCTATATCTTCACAAACTTTAAGAAAATCCATTTCCGTATTTTTAGCTGTTTTTAATATAGCTTTGCAGTTTTCTGTTCTATATCTCTCGACATAACTTAAGGTTGATGGGAATTCAAGTGTTGTATCACCAAAAATGTGCACCAAGGATGGATCCGAAAGCGCTTTCATGGCAAGGTCAGCAGTAACAGTGGAATCTTTGCCTCCTGAAAACGAAACTACAATGTTTTCACGCGGGTAGCTGGCTGCAGTATTCTTCACAAAGGTATGTGCTTCATTAATAATGGTGTTGAGTCTTTCACTGTTAGCCTGAACAAACTTTTTAATAGTCATATCAAAAAAAGTATAATTGTTCTGGTCTTTATAGCGATGGAGACAGTCACGTATTTGGGCTAGAGGTAGTTGAGAGAATTGTTTAGTAGAGATTAATATTGATTTACCGTCAACATAATAACGGTTTTTTGAAGCCCAGACAGAATCTTCTAAAAAGGCAAGGGGTTTCCCTAATATAATTTCAATAAGCAAGCGTTCTTCTGGAAAAACAGGGCGAATATCTGTGAAACAGTAGCTTAACTCACCCCCACATAAGGGACATATTTCACGATCAATCGCGTTAACAAGTTTAATTATAGGAATTTGACACTTTTTGCACCAATAAATCTCTAGAGGAACATCTCGTTCAGTTAAACAGCCACATATTTCACAGATTTCCTCATTTGTCTCTCTCTTACAATTAGTACACCACACGAGACTGTTCCACCTTTCTTTAGCATTGAAACTGTCGAAAGCTTCCTACAGTTTGTTTACATCATGTTTTGAAAATCACAATACAATGATACTTTTCAACAAAAATTTTGCAAATTGCCATTTTTTTATAGTTTCATTTGTCATGAGTAAACTAAGCCTCTATAACTTCTTTTTATGCTCCAATGAGTTCTCTATATCATTTCGTTAAAATGGAGCTTTGAAGATTGTATCTTGCTAGATTTCTAAACCCCTTAGAGTAATATATTCTTTATTTAAGGTTTGATAAGGATCGCAAAACAGAATCCGTTGTGATGAACCATTAAGTTCTTTTAACTATCAAGAACATTTTCTTGAATTTGTGCATTGACACAAAGTATTACAGCAAAACCATGCAGGTGTATCATCAATTTGATAGCCATAAGATCCACTCTAACAACCTATACCAAATCTTCACATACGTAAAGAATCAGGATTCAAACAACACTGGAAATGTTGCAGGGATGCTGTTGTATGCAAAAACAGAAGAAGACATTACCCCAGATTGTGAATTTGTAGTAAGTGGGAGCAAAATCAGCGTTAAAACGCTGGATTTGAACCAATCATTTCAAATCATCGCAGATCAACTCAATGCTTTAATTAATTCCTACTTTATTTAGCAGTAACATCATCATGTTCATAATTGAACTCTTGATAGTGAATTTTGTGTAGATTTCAGAGAATTGCACCATTTGTAACTTACCTTTTTACTTTTATATTATTACTTACATAGTTTTTTTCAGCACCATGAGGTGTTTTTCTCAAAATGCCGGTAGAGCATTATAAAGAAAGGTCTTAACGATTAATGAGGGTTTCCAGCTTTACATACTATTTTTTGCTCTTCGAGCGACAGGTCATTTAATGGGACTTTACAAGAATGATAAAAATTGATCAGTCAAATATAAGGTGTTTTTTCGTACTTTTTTACTATTTTTTGATTTTCCAAAAAAAGGGAGTATACTATCTTCCAGAGAGAAAAGTTTTGCTGTCTGAAAGATGTAGTTACCTTATGAAGGATTCTGACTAACCTTCAGAGATATGAGCCGCTGTTTGTAATAAGGTCTGAAAGATGTAGTTACCTTATGAAGGATTCTGACCTGATTGAATCAAACTCAATCATAAAATCATCTGGGGTCTGAAAGATGTAGTTACCTTATGAAGGATTCTGACAATTTTCCGTCTTGTTTAACAAAATTTTTTGAAATGTCTGAAAGATGTAGTTACCTTATGAAGGATTCTGACAGAAAAGAATAGAAATTGATGCACCTTCTTGTTTAGGTCTGAAAGATGTAGTTACCTTATGAAGGATTCTGACGAGACAACTCAAAATAATTTTTACATATTCTTTTCAAAAAAAGAACTCATTATCTTGACATATTTATGTTGTCAACTTACAGTTAATTCATGGGTAATTACAGGGGTACCAATCAGATACTTTTTCAAGGAATATTGAGACGAGAGTACACAGGGCTCATCAAGAGCTTTTTCCCAGATTTTGCGCATTGTTATAGTCCTTGTTCGTTTCCTAAAAAAATTCCCGGCTTACCAGCCAACAAATCAATTTTTTCTCACATAAGAGCATGTACCACACCAGAGATATATTTATTTGGTAAAAAACCAAACGATCGACAAAAGGGTATCTTCTTTGCTCGAAGAATCTATATTGCTTCACAGAACTTATTTGCAGTATCATCCAATTCGAATGATCCAAATTACTCACTACTATTTCTTGCCTTCCAGCCTATTGATCCTGCTGAAATCCTGATACTGCGGTTTACAATTCCGAATGCGATAAAAAAATACAATGAAGTTGACAAGAGATCTAGGTCGAGTTTCCCTGAGATTAAAGGATTCACTATCAAGAATGCATATTTGTGCCGCCAAAAAGGCGAATTCATCCGTGAAACCAATCCTAATAATTACAATGTTAGAACTGACCCACTAAATAAAGGTGAAATGTCTCTAGTAGAAAATTTCTTAAGGAGTTTTTATAAACATGCATGATTTTTCAAAAGATATCAAAGACCACTATCCAAATACAAAATTTCATATAAAACGCACCCCCTTTCGATGGGAAAAGAATGATCCTGATATACTTGTATTCTCTTATGATAAGGTTGATACTCTTTTACAACTTCTCCCAACCTATTCTGCCTTCTTACAATTCACATGGAATGGTGAACAGAAAACCAGTCAAGAGCTTGATTTTTGGGGTTCATCTGTAAAAGGTCAAATTAAAAGCCCGCTTCAAGTCGACTTAGTGACCATGAACAATTGTGATAAAAAGAGTAACCAACAAAAAATGTTTAACCAAATTGAAAGGTTGTTCGGCGATTTCACCGAACAGGTTCGTAGTTATTTACCCAATGTTAAACCAAATCGAGATGAAAAGATAAAGCTAAAAGGATGCGTCCGTTTTTTTGAGCCGGTATACGATAAGGGTAATCAGAGTAAGATGATCTTTCAATTCCTTTACATTGCGCCACTAGGTATTGAAGGCATCGAATGCAAAAAGGACCTTATTCACCTCTACAATAGCATTATCCTTGTTTTCCAGGATAAAGGATTTGGTCCCAATAAATCCAAGCAAAGAGATTTATGTAATGGAGGTTTTTTTGCTATAAAACCCTGTGATGGTATCGTTCAAAAAGCTATTACAAAATTTTCGCTGGATACTTTGCAAGATTTACTGACAAAATTAGAATCCATTGATTTTACAAATCGGAGAGAAGTAGAAAATGTCTACTAAACATTATGCTCCCATTGCATCCATCTTTCTCAAAAACTCTGATTACGGATCTGAAGAATATTTAGATTTTCTGAAGTCATATTTCTATATGGAAATTGAAGGATTGTTTCACGACATCGGCAAATATACCGAAGATTTCGTTGATTATAGGCAGAATTGGATGACTCAAAAGGAAGGGTACAAGAAAGACCCTCATGAAAGATTTCTAGAAAACGAAATTGATGGATGGAGTGATTCAGTAAAAAAGGATCCTTTTTTTCACTTAGCTACTACTTTGAGCAAAAAAGAATTTCAGCCTTTTCGTTTTTTCCCATCTGAAAAACCATACAATTACAGAATTGCCGATGACATAAACTTTAATCACAAAAGATCAGGGAAAGAAATAGACCTAAATAATAGATGCCCTTTTCTGCATATTGCTGATGCTTTTGATGCTGCTTATGATAGAGACAACCCGTTGTTTAGAGGAGAACAAACTGAAGGTAAAACTTATTTATCAACACCGTTTGGACACGAAACACCTGTAAGAATAAGTTCAAAGTTTGATCCGAATGAAACTTTAGATTCCTATTTTTCGACATTGGACTGCCTTATTGATAGTATGCGTCCACACTCAAATGCTTCTTTTTCAGATGCTCTAAATGCCTTCTGCAACTCAAGGCAAAATCTATTAGACTACCTAGAAAAACACTTCAAACAAACTATCTCGGATTCAACACGCCCATGCAACGATATCTCGCTGTGGCAACATAGCTACTCAGTATCCATCTTTGCAAAGATATTGTATCTTTCCTATGTCCTACAAAAAAGAGCTTCGGACGATCAAAAACTAGATCTAAAAGACCCGTTATTAGATCGACACTTTCCAAAATTTACTTTCTTTGGTATCAGCTGGGATAGTGAGAAATTTTTAACCCAAAGTTCAGCAATCAAAGATGTCATTGCAAGAAAATATATTCTGGACCAGTTGTATCAACAAGTCAGGAATTATATGGAAGTAGAAACTATGTTGGGTTCTTTGGTATACAAAGATGAGTCTCGTATGGTTTTTGTCATACCACCACTGCTCCCTGGCAATAAAGAAGAAGAAAGTGTAGAAAACTACATAGAGAAAACTGTAAAAAGCAGCATAGCTACATTATTCAATAAACACTTCCAAGGAGAAGTATTCCCTGTATTCAACACGTATGTCAACAAAGATAAAAACACACCTAATGCCACAAAGAAAGTAGTAAGTAATTATGTTGAGATTGTGAATACACTGGAAGAATTACGGATAAAAGACAAAACTCAATTCGAAGGCCAATGGAAACCTCAATGGATAGAAGATTGGAATAACATTGGCAACGGAGATGTTCAAGAGAATACTACAGCCAAGAAACAAGAAATATGCTCTGTGTGTGGACTAAGACCAGCAGTAAAAGAGTCTGACAAAACTGTTTGGACCACTGAAAGAATTTGTGAAACATGTAAGGAAAGAAGAAAACTAGCTAGACTGAAATCTTCAAACGGTAAAGACTCCAAACAAAATCCAGTGCAAACTGTATATATGGAAGAGATTGGAGACAACAATCGTAATGTTTGCTTATTGGTAGCTACTATGAATTTGCTTCCATGGATCTCTGGAGATGCTTTTTGGTCTTCTAAATTAAAAACTATTTCCGCTATTGAACAAAGTTATCTAGACCTAGGAAGTATTGAAACAGCTTCTGAAAAACGAAATGAAATACTCATTAAGAACGACTTACAATCTTTCTTTTCCAGTCACTCTTTCTCCTATGAAAGCATTAACGAAGCCTTTACAAACGAAAAAACAAGAGATCCTTTCGCCCGACTACTATCGACTCGTTATAGTGGTAATTTTCAATCATTAACCAGGGGCCATGATAATCTAAAAAAAGAATATCTTGACAAACTCGTTTTAGCAGGGAAGACATACAAGGAACGTTTTGGAAAGGATGTTGAAATCCTAGATTGGATAACGTCCAAAAAGCCCAGTCCAGGCAGAATCTCGAATTGCTGGTATACTATAGGCGCATTTTTCCAGGATATGGAAAAAAGGTTTATGAATTCCCTTTCGTGTACAAAAGAAGCTATTTTTACTTATACTGCCGATACTTTATCTCCACTGGAACTACCCCTTAGTCAAAATGGTAGTATTAAAATTTGTAGCGGTGTTTTAAAAAGGCTACCTTCATCTCAGTCAGGCTCCACCAAAGAAACCCCTAACAAAAACCAAAAAGACCATAACAATCAACCTTCTTTTGTTGATTTCTACATCATTAAAGAAGAAAGCCAGAACTCTATTGAGTACAAGTTTCATGTATTTGTTCACGAAAACATGATGAACACAATTGACTTTGGTGAATACACCCTGACAGATATTCGCAGCGATGATTGTAAGAATTACAGCAAAGAGGTAAAACTTTCATTCAAGGGACTAAAAACAACCGAACGCAAACCCATACGTACAATTCTTTGTACCAGCAATGCCTTCATGATTTTGCTTCCAGCAATGGCTGCAAAGAAGCTTTCCCAAATACTATTTCAGCAATACCAAAAGCAGTTTCAATATGTTCAAGACAGACTCCCCCTTTCTATGGGCCAAATTTTCTTCAAATCAAAAGATCCATTGTTCGCATCTATAGAATCTGGGTTTTCTATGCTACGGAATTTTCAAGAGAACCATAGAAGTGATTGGGAGAACCCACGTCAAGATGATCACAAGCAAATCGTAAAAAGCATCAATAAATTTTCTGTTCACTTCACAAATGGTGCAAAATGGAACATAGGGGAAAACCCGATCATTCAAGATTTTTACACAAATATTCACTGGATAAAGAATAGCCCAAAACTCCGGAAAACCTTTTTCCCAACATTAACCGGGGATACTATCAATCAATCTGAATTACAACCCGATGATAGCGTGTATATCTATCCAGCGTATTACGATTTTGAGCATCTAACATCTATCTCGCAACGAAAACAAATCCGCTACTTCAATCATAAGAGATTGCTACATAACACATTGGGGAATAGTATCATTGGGAGACCTCATAACTTGAATGTTTTCTTTCAGTTGTTTCAAGATTTTTCTGCATTATTCTCACATTATAAAGCGGAGAGTACAAAGTTGCATCATTTTGAGAATTTGTATCTGCAGGGACTTAAAGATTGGAATATTTCTTTGCAGGCTTCCACGAAAAGCCTACCAACAAATTTCAACTTATATGTACAGGTCATGTTCTATTCAATTTTTGGTTCCCCCGAATCAACATTGCTTCAAGACTTAACAGTAAATTCTATCAATCAGTTCACAAATCAAGGAATGTTGGTTGATTTTCTATATCAGCATTTACATATCTATGATGAAGAGATGAAGGAGAGTAAAACCAGTGTCTACTAATGGAAAAAACGAAAGTATTTCGACATTTTACAATTTTGTTCCCTACTATTATTTAAGTTTAGACCCCATTCATGTTGGTATTGGCGGATATCGCATTGGAGAAGTTGACAATATTGTCGTGCGAGAGCCATCCTCTCGGATCCCATACATTCCTGCAACTACGATTGCGGGTGCTAGCAGGGCATACAGTGCTTTGATCAAACAGAAACTAGATTGTGCCCATCAACAAAAAATGTGTGGGAAAGATGATTGTCCAATCTGTTTTACCTATGGCTTTACAAACGGTAACGATAGCAGAAAGAGCAAAGTCATTTTTTATGATTTGAATATTCTTCTGTTCCCCATCAGGATTGATAACGAACGAGGATATATTACATCTCCCAATGTAATTCGATCATTCTTTTTGGATAAACCAAACCCCGAATTTAGGGATGATATACAGCATATCAAGGATAATGAATATGTAGTTTTACAA
>Ga0334900_1002686_pt1 | contig 15147 bp, 10 predicted proteins | sample GraSluR3_MG_2_FD_207231 | JGI IMG/M metagenome (GOLD analysis project Ga0334900, IMG submission 207231) | Sludge microbial communities from methane-producing bioreactor in Wageningen University, Netherlands - Granular Sludge_31_08-R3 | ecosystem: Engineered > Bioreactor > Anaerobic >...
CCAGAATATTCCATATCATTCAATAACAATGAGAATTTTAATTTTATCTTGCTGATACCTCTTACAATTTCATCTAATTTTGTCTTTTTGTTACCATCTTTTATTAAGCCCTGCTCAATTATTTGATTATCCTGTAATAAAAAAGTTTCGCCAATAGCTGGTACATGTGTATCCAGGGATAATTCTTCTTTTACATATTTTGCCAGATATTCTGACTCATGTTTTTCTCCATGAACAACAAATACTTTTTTTGGCTTTTCTTTCAAGCCCTTTAGCCACCATAGTAATTCATCCTGATCGGCATGGGAAGAAAAGCCGTCTAAATGATAAATTTCAGCCTTAATATCAATCATTTCTTCCATGATATCCAGGCTTTTTTCACCACTTACTATTTTTCTTCCTAATGTACCTTCAGCTTGATAGCCAACAAAAATAATAGATGATTTTTCATTCCAGAGATTATCTCTCAAATGATATTGAATGCGACCGCCATCACACATTCCGCTAGCTGATATAATAATCTTATTCCTTTTGGAACTACTAATTCTCCTGGAAGCCTTGCTGGTACGAGTCAATCTTAATGGCTGAAAATCAAGTAATTGATTACTTTTTTCCATTATTTTTAAATCTTTATAGGCGAAATCCTGTGTATTATTGCGATATATCTTTGTTGCAGCAATTGCCAGGGGGCTATCCAGGTAAAACCTTAATTTTTTTAATCTTTTATTTTTCCCCTTTAATGGCTTCACCTGCAAATTATAATACTGACTCAATTCATAGATAATATCCTGCGACCTTTGCAATGCAAAAGCGGGAATAATCACATCACCGCCCCTTTTTAAGGTTTTATCAATAATTGAAAAAAATTTTTTGACCTCTTTGCGATAAGGATGGTGTTTTCTTGCTCCATAGGTTGATTCTATTACTACATAATCGGCATCTTTAATTCTTTGGGGATTACGCAGGAATGGTTTGTTTTTTCTACCTATGTCACCTGAAAATAACCATTTACTCTCTTTTCCTCCTTCTTGAATCCATAATTCAATAGATGCTGAACCTAAAACATGTCCTGCATCCTGGAAACGAAAACTTATATTTTCATCAATATATACTCTATACTGATAAGGTGCTGCCCTGAATAATAAAAGACTATCCAGTGCATCCTCTATACTATATAAAGGGTCTATAAAAGTCTCACCTGACCTGAGTCTCCTTTGATTTTCTTCTTCGGCATCTTCTTCTTGAATTTGACCGCTATCAGGAAGCATAATAGAACATAATTCCATAGTTGGCTTGGTACAGTAGACAGGACCATCAAATCCTTCTTTATACAGTTGAGGAATTCTTCCAGAATGGTCAATGTGAGCATGTGATAAAATCACAAAATCAATTTCTTCCGGACGAAAAGAAAAAGGAGTATAGTTTAAACGGGAAATTAATTCATTGCCCCGAAATAATCCGCAATCAATTAAGAATTTTTTATATTTTGTCTGGATTAAGTAACAGGAACCAGATACCAAACGATTTGCACCCAGAAAGCTAATCTTCATATTGTAATTTTCTCCTTTCATAAAACTATAGCTATTTATTTAATTATTTATTACGATATATTTATTTTGACCATACATTATAACCTATTTTTCAAGCCATTAGCAAATATTTCGGCATGATAAAAATCTTGCAAGTCAGGATGCCCTCTATTTTTCCCGCCAATAATTTTAAAAGTGCCATGGTTATTAAATCCTTTACATGAAAAACTTCCAATTAGTTGCAATCCTTTTTTACGAATTAACACTTCTATTCCTTTAGAGTAATTTTCTCTTAACATTCCACTGGTAATAAAAAGAAAGGCTTTTTTGCCCTCAAATGATGGCAATTGCTCTAAAAAAAGCTGTATTTTTTCATGCGGTTTTCCATTATAAATTCCAGTACCAAAACCTATTAGATTGAAACCTGATAATATGGAAACATTGAGCTGATCCGGCTTAAATAATTTTGCCTGAAGTGACTGGGCTATAATCCGGCCAATTACTTCTGTATTTTTGTGATGATATGATTCGAAAATAATTATAGTCTTTTTTACTTTCATTTCCTTATATTTAATTATTTCAGAGTAGCATACTAATATATGTGTTATTATATTACAGTAGTAAATATCGCACCCGAATAGCGGGTAGCTTTAAGAACCCCTGGAATGGGTTTGACTTTTTTAATCTTTTTATGGTAAAACCATTTTATTTAACCATTACCACCTTCTCAGAAGGTGGTAATGGTTAAATAAATTAATGATATTATAAGATTTTTATCAATTTAACACAAAATTATTTTCTTTTCCAGTGAAAATTTGAAATAAAATTAGTCTATAAAAAATAAAACACTTTTGTTTTTTCTATAGACTAATAGCAAATTTCGCTTTTGTATTGAATGAAAATGTATTAAAATATAACAATTATAAAATTAATATCTAAATAGTAAAGTTTTTAGGAGGGTGATATATATGAAAGAATGTAATTTTCAGGTTACCATGAAGGCCTCTTCTATTTCACCATTTATTGCTATGGATGTAATGGAAAAAGCTCAGCAATTAGAAAAAGAAGGTAAAAATATCATTCATCTAGAAGTTGGGGAACCTGATTTTGAAACACCACAACCAATAAAGGATGCAGCAATAAACGCTATTAAAAATGGCGATACTCATTATACTAACAGTATGGGTAAAAAGGAATTTAGAGAAGAAATTGCCAGATATTACCTGAGAAAATACCAGGTAGAAATCTCTCCCGAACAAATTATTGTCACCTCCGGTTCATCTCCTGCAATGTACCTTATCTTTGCAGCAATATTGGAACCTGGAGATGAGGTTATTCTCTCTGACCCCCATTATGCATGTTATCCCAAAATAATAAAATTCCTTGAAGGTAAACCGGTTTTTATTCCTGTCTATGAAGAAAATGGTTTTAAATATGACTTTGAAACAATAAAAAAATATATAACATCAAGAACAAAAATGATTATGGTTAACTCTCCTGCCAATCCAACTGGAACTGTTTTTACTGCAGAAGATCTGCAGGCTATTGCTAACCTGGGCTATTACACCTTTTCTGACGAAATCTATCATGGTTTGGCTTACCAGGGAAAAGAACATTCAATGCTTGAGTTCACAGATCGTACCTTTATTTTGGACGGTTTTTCCAAACGCTACGCTATGACAGGCTGGAGGTTAGGCTATTTAATTGCACCAAAAGAATATATACGTCCATTACAAAAAATTCAACAAAACTTTTTTATCTGTGCCAATTCTTTTATTCAAACTGCCGGGATGACCGCTATAAGAGAATGTGAAGATGATGTCAAAAAGATGGCAGATATCTATAATCAGCGTCGCATCTATTTGTTAAAACGCCTGAAAGAAATTGGTATTGCTAGCAAGATCGATCCGACCGGGGCATTTTATACCCTGGCCAATATCAAAAAATATTCCAGTGATTCATTCCAGGTAGCTTTTGATATCCTGGAAAAAGCACAAGTTGCTGTTACCCCCGGAATTGATTTTGGGCAAAATGCAGAAGGATATCTAAGGATTTCCTACGCCACCTCCATGAAAAACCTAGAAGAAGGTATGAATCGATTGCAGGAATATTTCCAAAAGAAATGATTATTGGTGAAAGGACTTCTGCGCTAAGTAAATATCGCACCCGCATAGCGGGTGGCTTTAAGAACCCCTGAAAGGGGTTTAACTTTTTTGCTCTTTTTCTTTCGATTTTTTATTTATATCTTTAGCCATAATCTTTCTTAAACAACTTTGGACTTCAGGTGCAAAATTATTATCTAGTTTATTTTAATCTTTTTATGGTAAAACCATTTTATTTAACCATTACCACCTTCTTAGAAGGTGGTTTTTTATGGTTAAATAAAACAATCAGTAGATTAATATGCAATATACAGTTTAATGATTGTTAATTAGCTGCTTGCATATTAGTATTAGCCTTGCCCTGGAATCGCAAATTACTTACTATAATAAATATAGCAGTGGAAATCAAAAGACACCATGCACCCGGCCAAACACCTAAAGGAAAATAACCGGTAAAATACATGATAATTGTTAGTACTCCGGCAACAATAATGCTGCTGATTGATGCAATATTGTCACCTTTTTTCCAAAATATTCCAAAATAACTTGGAGCTAATGCCAATAATCCGGCAGAGGACATTACCGATAATTCAACAATAATACCAAACTGGCCCAGTGAAAAGAAAAAAGCCAAAAAAGCTATCAAGGGAACCATTATTTTTCCAAATAATAACCTTCTACTCTCTTCTGCTTTAAATAGTTTGCCGTATACATCTACTGTACACATTGAACTTAAAGTTAAAATTATTGAATTAACTGTAGAAACAGAGGCAGCTACAATTCCCAGGAAAACTGCCAATGATAATATAACCGGTATCTTTTCCAGCAACATAGGGGTAATTCTATCAGGATTGGCAATATCTGGAAATATATGTCTCGCAGCTAAACCCAAATGAACCACAATAAGCGTATAAACCAGGCCAAAAATAGAAAAACCAATTATCATTGTCCTGAGGCTCTTTTTGTCTCTTGATATAAACATTCTTTGAGCAACCTGCGGATTAGTTAAAGCAAAAAATAACCAGGGGATTGTTAATCCCAAAAACCTTTGATAAGGCATTTTTTCTGCACTGAGCAAATCGCCGTGCTCAACCTGGATTACCTGAAAAAATTGTGTAAATCCTCCAAAGAAATGGTTCATTACATAATAGAGCAAAATAATAGAGGAAACAAGCATAATCAATGACTGCAGGGTATCTGTCCAGGCAACTGAACGCATACCTGCCCAGAGAGTAAAAACAAGTACAATTACCAATGCCAGCAAAACTCCAAATTGATATGGAATACCGGTTAATGTTTCCAAAAGGTATCCAATTCCGGTAAATTGAACTGACATATAAGGTATCAGCATCAACAAGGAGAAAACTGTAGCAATACCGCCTAAAGCAGGACTATTATATGCCTTGCTTAATAATTCAGAGGGGGTAATGCAATTATATTTCCTGCTGATTGACCAGAAGTAAGGTGCAAATAATACTAATAGTAAAATGGTACCCATCAGATATGATAATTCAAAACCCATGGTACTGATTCCGAAAGAATAAGTCATTCCAACCAATCCTACCATCATGAATGCACTATAAGTAGTAGCACTATAAGTCATTGCAGCAACAAATCCACCGATAGTTCTATTAGCAATAAAATATTCGGCAATACCCGGACCGGTCTTTCTTTTAGCAGAAAATGAAACAACACACCCAAGGAGAAACCATAAGAATATTCCTATGAGCATAATAGATGAGCGCGTCACTTTAATCCTCCAACTATTATTATCCCATATAAGATAACGACAACTGATAAAATTATCCAAAATAAATAAGAACCCAGAAACGTTGCAGGGAGCAGATAAGGTACGGTTAGGCTTAAAAGAATCAAGACAACAAAAATAACCAAAGGTTTTTTGATAATATTAAAATCAATCTTAATCATGATTATTTCCCCCGGAAAATTATTTTTATTTCAAACAGTTTATTGCCATTCAGTAATAAATTCACTCAGATGCTTATTTTGATTCAGTTGAACCAGGATGTATCCCACTCTTTTTTGGTAATGGAGAATACTATAAGAAGCAGTATCTAGATGTATGCGCCAGAAATACGGTTTTTTTATACCCAGGCATGAGGCAACTAATGGCTTTAACACTGCCCTATGAGACACGATTACAAAAGTCTCACCCCAATGTTGTTCTATAATATTTTCTAAATCACTTTTTGCCCTTTCCTGTACTTCGTCCAGTGATTCCACCCCGGGAATGTCCAATTTTTCCGGCTCATTTAACCATACCTTCCATTGTTCAGGGTATTTTTGAGCAATATAATCCTTGGGTTGTCCTTCCCATGGGCCAAGCATTATGTTATTCAATCCTTCCCGTTCTTCTATTTCAATATTACACTCCTGTCGGATAGCTTCAGCAGTTTGCATAGCCCTTTTTAACGGACTGGTGAATATTATTGTGGGGTGCATTATTTTTATTGCTCTGGCCACTTCCTTTGCCTGGCGTACTCCTGTTTCATTTAAAGGAAAATCACTTCTCCCACGAAATAAGCCTTCTTTATTTCCTTTGCATTCCCCATGTCTAATAATTATTATACTTGTCCTGTCAGAATTATTTTTTATCATGCCCACAACCACCATTTATTCAGTATTATATTTTAATTATTTTAAGGTTTATTATGCTAAAAAGCAACTATTATTCTTGAAAAATATTTTTTTCGAGAATAAACTAAACCTTATAAAATTAGAGCATAACTTTAATTGGCTTATCGATCTGGATACAATCATCGGTTACAAAACAGTCATATGCCATTATCTTGACATTTACAGAATTTGCTTTTCTTAATGATATTCCAAATCCGGGATCCATTTTATCATTTGGCCTAAAGCAGGATATTCCTTTCATCTGAATAATAAATATTATGTAATTTTCATAACCTTTTTTGGACGCTAAAATTAGCTCATCGACATGTTTCTTACCTCTTATTGTAGGAGCGTCCGGGAAGAAGGCTGTTCCATTTTTTTCAAGTGTAACACCTTTGATTTCTATAAACCCTCTCTTATTATGATTGTTATACATTAAATCAAATCGTGAACTATTATACTTAACTTCTCTCTTTATGTTTTCACCAACATCAATTGCTAATAAAGCATTGTTTCTTAGCGCATCATATGCTAATTGGTTAGGAATTTGGGAATCAATATTTATCAATTGTGACCCTTTATAAGCACTGATTAGAGAATATCTTGTTTTTCTCTTTTCATTTTTTACTATCTTTTCCAGGTAAATCCTGGTACCCGGAATTAATATTTCTTTACACCTTCCAGAATTTCTAACATGAACTATTTCCCTTTTTTCATCAATCAAAACCTCAGCCAAAAAACGATTGGGACGTTCCAGAAATATGGCAGGGACAACTTTTTTATATTTCAAAATTATAAACCCCTGTTTGTGATAAGTTCGCATTATTAAAAACATTTTCACAATTCTTCCGGCTCGAAAGGCATTTGCTGAAGTAGGGTCAGATTAAACATCGAACCCACAAAATGAGTGTCTTTAAGAACACCTAAAAGAAATTTGTGTTTTTCTTGTTTGCTTTTTGTTATGTTATTTTTATGCAATTTTATTCAACTATAATATTTCTAAGTAAAATAACTTTCTACTTTAGAGTTCAGGTGAAAAATTTTCATATAGCTTTTCTTTATCTTTTTCATGGTTAAATAAAATAGGATTAACCGATAAGGGAAATAATTAGCAGCTATAGATATTTCTATAGGTGTGTAGCTACAAAATAAGTAATAGCCACCCCCAAAATACTTGCTCCTGTCCCGGGAAAATATTATCATGCTTTCATTTATGGTTAAACAGGGATAATGCCGAATATTCCAAGTATTGCAAAGAATATTCCTATAAAACCCAATAATCCCAGATATTCCAATTCCTTTCTCAGATATTTAAAATATGCAAAAAATGCAAAAAATGCAAAAAACAGCAATGTGTAAGGATTATTCTGGGTAAACCCCTGAAATCCCAAAAGCCCAATAAAACCTATAAATCCATGCCACCAGAGTGGAGTTCTTCTTTTTCTGCTCGGCTTTTCTTCTCCCATTACAAACCTCTTTCTTTGGGTTTTTAATCTTGAAAAAGTATGTACTTATCCTTTTAGACTTACATCCTTATTTGTATATAAGTGAATAAAAAATACTTTCATTTCCTTATCTTTATACTATAACAGTTGTTATAAAAGTAATTCAAGAAATCATTTATTTTTATTATTAAACAATATTAATCACCTTAAAAATTTGAGAATCTTAAATACCGGCTAATATTCCTCCATCGACATATATAATCTGTCCGTTAATAAAGTCAGATGCTTCTGAGCTTAAAAATATTAATGCTCCTAACAATTCTTCTGGATTTCCCCATCTTCTCGCAGGTGTCCGGTTAATTATCCATTGATTGAATTCTTTATTCTCCACTAATGACCGGGTCATATCAGTAATAAAATAGCCCGGTCCAATTCCGTTTACCTGAATATTATATTTTGCCCATTCCACAGCCATATTTTTAGTCAGCATTTTTAAACCACCCTTGGAGGCGCTGTATGCGGATATTGAATCTCTTCCTATTTCACTCATTAATGAACAAATATTTACAATTTTTCCGTATTTTCTCTTTATCATACCCCTTACTACCTGCTGGCTGGTTAAAAAAGCGCCGGTCAGATTGGTATCTATTACTTCTCTCCAGGTAGACTCTTCCATCTCTTCTAAAGGTCCCCTTCTTTGAACACCTGCATTGTTTACTAAGATATCAATTGGCCCTAAATCTTTCTCTATCATCTGTACTTGCTCGGAAATATCATCTTTTTTTGTAATGTCAAAAGAATAGCCATATACATTTTTAATGCCCTGCCCTTTTAACTGTTCTACTATCTGGCAAAGCTTTTCTACATTCTTACGGCGACAGTTAACTACTACTGTTGCGCCGGCATTGGCTAAACCTTTTGCCATTATCAACCCAATCCCCCTGCTTGAACCCGTAATAAGTGCTATCTTTTTGGAAAGGCTAAACTTATTTATTGTATTACTTATCATTATTGATTAACTCCCTTTCTTCAGTCATAAAAATAAAGGTCTTTAGAGAAGGTTAATTCAGCTAATATTTTCAATTTTTTTAAAATGCTCTATATCTGATGAACCTTCCCTTAAATTGCCTAATTCGGGAATAATTTTTTTAAAATGCTCTGAATTATTATGAAGTTGGATAGCTACTTCGTCTTTCCATTCCTCAATAAAAACCACTACATTTTTATTCTTCTGACTTTCATATAGATTATAGGAGATACACCCCTTCTCTTTTCTGCTTTCAATAATAAGCTCTTCAGCAACTCTCTTGAATTCTTCCTTTTTGCCATCTTTTACAATAGATTTTGCAATAATTGTAATCATTTTTTATCCTCCTTCAGTATTTTTAAGATTATAATATGAACTTTTTTTAAATTCAAGTAGATACTTCAATGTGTCTTGATTGGAAAAACAATTTACAAATCATGTATAATATTAATTACATTAATGTTACCATGAAAATCAAGGCAATAATATTTTATAAACATAATAAAGAAAGTAGAGTTAATGGTTATGGAAAAACATCTTTCTAAAGCACAAAAAGCATATAAAAATATTGATTTTATCAACAGCGGGGATGCACGAGTTATCCGAATTCTGGCAGAACTGCTGGAACCTATGTCACGTTTTCGAAAAGAGAATATCAATGATACGATTGTCTTCTTTGGTTCGGCACGTACCAGGTCTCCCATGGAAGCAAAGAAATATCTGGAAAGAGTAAAAGAACGTATTATGTCTGCAGATGATACTAAAGAAAATCAGGAATTGAAAAATGAACTGGAATTTGCTAAAAACCAGGTTTTTCTTTCCAATTATTATAATGATGCAGTCCAACTGGCCAAGCGTTTAACTACCTGGTCAAAATCATTAAACTCAAACTCTCGATTTATTGTCTGTTCAGGCGGGGGATTTGGAATGATGGAAGCTGCCAATAGAGGTGCCAGAGAAGCAGGTGGGAAATCTATTGGCCTGAATATCAGTTTACCAATGGAGCAATATCCTAATCAATACATATCGACTGAATTAAATTTTGAGTTTCATTACTTCTTTATGCGCAAGTTCTGGTTTGTCTATCTTGCCAAGGGGTTAGTTATCTTCCCGGGAGGTTTTGGAACACTCGATGAATTATTTGAGGTGCTTACTCTTATTCAAACCAAAAAAATTATAAAACGTCTTCCCATTGTTATTTATGGTTCGGAATACTGGAACCAGGTAATTAATTTAGATGCTATGGTTAAATATGGTACTATAAACAAATCTGACCTGGAATTATTTAAGTTTTGTGACTCAGTAGACGAGGCTTATAATTATTTAACTGAAGAACTGACAAAAATATATCTGAACAGCAAAAATGAATAATGTTTAGCTTTATTTAATTTTTTATGATTAAATTATTGTAATCAGACATTATATTGGCTATATTCAGTCATACAAGGGTATAAGATAATTCTCCCGTTCAGCAATAAATCGCTGTAAATCAAGCTGATAGGATGCTTCAATCTGCTGAGGTGTTGCTTTTTCTTCCAGGTATAAACCTATTTTATCTGTTCCCATAATCTTATCGAACATCACAATATTATCAGGAGTACTTTTAGGGACATGGAAGTCTCCCAGCATAAAGGCATAAGCCAGCGCATAAATACCGCTTTTCGCTGGATTAAAAGTGTAAGGATTATAAATGTCCAATCTTGCACCACCAGCCGTATCTTTATCTTCCGGGATATAATTAACACCTGGGAGGTTTGCTGAATTCAGTAATTTAGCATAACTAACTGAATCCAGACCTTGTCCGCCAACCCAGCGGAACTGGTCTCGTTGAAAAACCCCGGTTCCCTCTCCCAGACCAGTAGCCATATAACCATACAAGGACTCAATGTTTGGTATATTAGGAGAAGTCTGGACAAAAGGAAGACCGGTATCTTCAAAAGACATTCCGCGATAATAGCCATCCATGGCAATTACAGTTAAATCAGCCCCTATATTGCGATTATAAAAGAGAGCCAGCTCTCCGGTTGTCATGCCATGAGCCATTGATATATTGTCTACACCAACAAATGACTTAAATGCATCCTCCATTACAGGTCCTTCTACATTCACCCCACCTAAAGGATTGGGGCGGTCCAGCACAATAATCGATCTATTGTACCTTTCGGCAGCTATCATACAGTATTGGAGAGTAGACATATAAGTATAGCTACGGGCACCTATATCCTGAATATCAAAAAGCAGGGTTTCAATTTTCAAAAGCATCTCCTCGGTTGGCATTCTGGTGCTCCCATAAAGACTGTAAACCGGGATGTCATATTCAGGATGATTATATGAGTGAACCCAGGCTCCTGCCCTGGCAGTACCGTCAAGTCCATGTTCCGGGGCAAAAAGGGCAATCAGTCTTGCCCTTCTGCTATCAAGCAGATTATCAATAAAGCTATTCCCCTGGCTGTCCACTCCGGTTTGGTTGGTAATCAAGCCTACATTTTTGCCATCAATTAGATGATAATAATCATCAAGCAAAACCTCATTACCTAATTTAACGGGTATTCCATTGCCCGCTGCATTAAATGCCGATAATTGTAAAATCAGGATAGCTATAATTAAAAGAAAAATGTATAAAATATATTTTTTCCCGCTTAAAAACACTAAAGAACCGGCTGTATTTTTTTTGAGAAACATATAAATTTCCTTTCATTTTAGTTAAATATTTCTTTCCTTGCGTTTATATTAAAACAATATGCCATAGATTGATAAATATTGCAATAGTTGCTGATAATCAAATTATATTATATAGTAATTATTACTATATAATATTTATTCTTGACATATCATCAATAATTTGTTATTATATATTTACAAAAAATATTTGACATATTAGGGCTAATCATTTAACTTTGTGTTAAGAATACCTGAATCTTCAAAAAGGGGTGATTTTATGGTATCTAAAAGATATTTCTTAAGAGCAGTTGCTCACTGTTCTGAAGGCTGTTAGATAAGCCCGCACTATTCACATAAAAGAATAGTGCGGGTGCTTTTTATGTTTTTTATAACAATAATAATAAGCAAATACATTATAATATAAATAACGGAAAGAATGGAGAAAAATATGGAAAACAATCTCACCTTTCAATCCGTAATATTTGACTTAGATGGTGTTGTTACTAAAACTGCTAAAGTTCATGCTCATGCCTGGAAAAAAACTTTCGACGAATATCTTGGATTAAGGGAGAAAAGAGACAAAGAGCCTTTCAATGAATTCACTTACCAATATGACTACCTTAATTATGTAGACGGAAAACCACGTTACCAGGGAGTAAATAATTTCTTAGAATCACGTGGTATCCATCTCCCCTTCGGTGACCCTTCTGACTCTACTGACAAAGAGACTATTTGTGGTATAGGAAATAAAAAAAACAAACTTTTTAATGAATTGCTTCAGAAAGAAGGAGCCGAGGTATTTGAATCCACTATCAGACTTATTAAAAGTTTAAAAGAAAATGGCATTAAAATTGGTGTGGCCTCTTCTTCCAAAAATTGCCTTCCGATACTAAAATCAGTCAAGCTTGAACATCTCTTTGAAACCAGAGTTGACGGAGTTGTATCCGCAGAATTAAATCTTAAGGGAAAACCAGAAGGTGACATTTTTGTGACTGCAGCAAAAAATCTTGGCACCCTCCCGGAAAATTCTGTGGTTGTGGAAGATGCATCTTCAGGTGTTGAAGCCGGAAGAAACGGTGGTTTTGGGTTAGTACTGGGAGTTGCCCGGGAAAACAATAAGTCAGAACTGGCAAAATATGGGGCTGATATCGTTGTTCCAGATTTAGCCGAAATCGATATTCAAATAATAAATAACTGGTTTAGCAAAAAACCAAAACCTTTCTTTCAATGTTTTGAAACACTCAAACATGCGCCAGCAATCCTGCCAGAAAAGCAATTGCAGGGAAAAGATATTTTTATAAACCCCCACTATGAACGTACCGGCAAATCAGTCCTCCATACTGATAAAAAAATGGTCTTTTTCCTGGATTATGATGGTACACTCACACCTATTGTAGATAGCCCGGAACTGGCTATTATTACTGATGATATGAAACAGACAGTTGAACAATTAGCTAAAATCCATACAGTTGCCATCGTTAGCGGCAGGATGAGAGAAGATGTTCAAAACCTGGTGGGAATTCCGGGTTTATTCTATGCCGGAAGCCACGGATTTGACATAAAAGGGCCCGGCGGTTTTACTATGATTCACCCTGTTGCAGAAAAGACTATTCCACTTGTTTCAGAAATAATTGAACAATTAAAAGACAAATTTCAGCACATTGATGGTGCTCTTGTCGAAGAAAAGAAGTTCAGCGTAGCAGCCCATTACCGCAAGGTAAAAAAGCAAAAAGATTTAAAGTTTGTTGAAGAAACTGTTAATAGCATTATACAAAAATATGACGAGCTAAGACTGTTAAAAGGTAAAAAAGTTTATGAGATTCTGCCAAACATAGACTGGGATAAAGGAAAAGCCATAAGATGGATTATGAATGCCCTGGAAATTCCCTGGCAAACAACCTCTGCTTTTTATATTGGTGATGATACTACCGATGAATATGCTTTTAGAACAATTATTACCAGGGGGACAGCTATTATGGTTACTGATGAACCTTTAAATCCTTCGACGGCAGATTTCCAACTAAATTCACCGAAAGAGGTAAAAAAATTCTTTGAACAAGTTATTACAATTTCTAATAAACAATAATTTTAATAATAACCATGGTACGTCTCCCTGGTCATTGGAATATTTCAAATTTGAGCCAGGCCAGGAGAAATTAAGAGAAGCATTGTGTACGTTGGGAAATGGTTATCTAGGCACCAGGGGTGCATTTACAGAAGTATCAGCCTCAAAAGTTCATTATCCTGGTACCTATATGGCAGGTGTGTTTAATAAATTAGATAGTCATATTGCAGGTAAAACAATTACCAATGAAGACCTGGTTAACTGCCCTAACTGGCTTCCGCTAACTTTTAAAACCAGCCCGGAGCAGCAGTGGATTACCCCATCCAAGCAAAATATTATCTCTTATTATCAAAAGCTTGATTTCAAAGATGCAGCCCTAATCAGAAACTATAAAATTAAAGAAAAATCAGGCAAAATTACCTTGATTGAAACCAGAAGGATTGTCCACATGAAGAATATGCACCTGGCAGCCCAGGAATATTCAATCACGCCGGAAAACTATGATGGTGAAATCATTATTCGAACCGGATTAGATGGAACTGTTCAAAACGAAGGGGTTGAAAGATATAGTGACCTTGAATCATTACACCTGGCATCTGACGAAATCGGACAATTTTCGGAAAATGGAATCTACCTTTCAGTAATAACCAATCAATCAAAAATAAAAATAGCCCAGGCATCTTCTCTGTATATTACCAGTAATAATGAGGAAGTAAAACCAATTGCTATTGACACCAAAAAAGAAGAAAAAGCTATTTCTCAGGAATACAAAATAAGGGTAAATAAAAAGCAGAAATACACAATCGGAAAAGACGTCTCTATTTATACTTCTCAGGATAAAGATACTGATAATCCTCTAAAAAGTTCTATCGAATCTACAAAAGATTGTCCGGGCTTTGCATCACTGTATGAATCTAATAAAAAAGCCTGGTCAGAACTTTGGGACATTTTTGACGTTCATGTCGAGGGGCACTCCTTCTCTCAAAAAACTTTAAGACTGCATATCTTACATCTTCTAGAGACTGCATCCACACATAACACCAAGCTTGATGCAGGAATTCCTGCCAGAGGATTATCCGGGGAAGCATATCGGGGTCATATATTCTGGGATGAAGTGTTTATCCTGCCTGTCTATGACTTCCGTATTTCAGAAATCACCCAGTCTACCCTGCTCTACCGTTACAGGAGACTGGAGCAGGCCAGAAAGTATGCCCGGGAAAATGGCTACAAAGGAGCAATGTTCCCCTGGCAGAGCGGATCCACCGGGGAAGAAGAAACCCAAATTATTCACCTGAATCCCCAATCAGGAAAATGGGGGCCTGATAACAGCAGAAATCAGAGACATATTTCCTTTGATATAGCCTATAGTATCTGGGAACACTGGAAAATAACCAAAGACATGGAATTCTTAACCAAATACGGTGCAGAATTATTTCTTTCAATTGCCAAATTTGGTGCCAGCTTAACATCTTATGATTCTAATGATAAAAGATATCATACTACAGGGCTAATGGGTCCTGATGAATTTCATGAAAAATTGCCAGGCGCAGAAGAAGCCGGCCTGAAAGATAACGCCTATACTAATGTTATGATTGTTTGGACCTTAAAAAGAGCTTTATATTTGGTCTCATCAATTTTACAGGGTGCACACAAGGCAAAACTGCTCAAAATGCTGAAAATT
>Ga0334900_1002692_pt1 | contig 15114 bp, 10 predicted proteins | sample GraSluR3_MG_2_FD_207231 | JGI IMG/M metagenome (GOLD analysis project Ga0334900, IMG submission 207231) | Sludge microbial communities from methane-producing bioreactor in Wageningen University, Netherlands - Granular Sludge_31_08-R3 | ecosystem: Engineered > Bioreactor > Anaerobic >...
CCGGGGTCAGGTTCAATCCGCCGGGCCCTGTTACGCTGACCGTTGCAGGCTCAATAGGCGAACCTGTGTAGGTGAACGGAGCGCCTGTGATTGTTACAACAGTAGTTGTAGCTGCTTTTCCAATCACCAGATTATCGGTTGCTGAACCTTCATAATTAGCATCATTAATCGTGGCAACAACAGCATAAGTGCCTGCATCAACCGGTAATTCGGTTCCGCCATCGTAGGTGATGTTCACCGTCAGACCTGCGGGCACTGTGGTTGTTGTGGCCTGTTTTTCTGTGCCGTCGTAAGTGTACGACAAACCGGCCAGGGTAACCGTTGCAATTGCTTTATCAATTGTAAAGCCCTTGCTGTCTGAAGAACCCAGATAGTTTGCAGTTTCTGCATAGGTATAACTTGCCGTGGCTGTTCCGGCATCGGTGTTGTTTGTGTAATTGGCTGCCGGGGTCAGGTTCAATCCGCCGGGCCCTGTTACGCTGACCGTTGCAGGCTCAATAGGCGAACCTGTGTAGGTGAACGGAGCGCCTGTGATTGTTACAACAGTAGTTGTAGCTGCTTTTCCAATCACAAAATCTCCGGCTGCTAATCCGGTTAATGAATTGTAGTTGGCAGCATCAGTCGGAACAAAGTCAGCAGTTACGGCATACGTTCCTGCATCGGTGTGGGTTCCGTTGGCTATGTTGGTAACCGAACCGGGAACTGAACTTGCTGAAACAACTACAGTAGCCGATTGCGGGTTTCCGTCGTAGGTAACCGGAGAATTGGTTACTGCCAAAGTTGCGGTCGGTGTGGCTTTTTCTATTACAAAGTTGCCGGCTGACAATCCGGTTAACGAATTGTAATTGGCTGCATCGGTGGGAACAAAGTCGGCAGTTACGGCATACGTTCCTGCATCGGTGTGGGTTCCGTTGGTTATGTTGGCAACCGAACCGGGAACTGAACTTGCTGAAACTTCAACAGAAGCCGATTGCGGGTTTCCGTCGTAGGTAACCGGTGAATTGGTTACAGCCAAAGTTGCGTTTGGCGTTGCTTTGTTAACAGTAAGGTTCGCAGGATCACTAACTGCAAACGAACCACAGTCATCTGTCACTACACAGCGGTATTGGTTGTCGCTCATGGCCACCGTGGGCAGGGTAACATCTAATATATAGCTGTTGGTTCCGATGTTTACCCAACCACTGCCATCATTCACCTGCCACTGGTAGCTTAATGTGCCTGTGCCTGTTGCTGTAATCGAAAAACTGGCATTACCTCCATAGATTACTGTTTGGTTGGTTGGGCTAGTAAGGGTTGGTGGATAACACCAGGTGATGATTACTTGCCCAGATGCGCCGTCACCACCCCACCTCCAAGTACTACTAGATAAAGGGTTTCTTGCACCTCCACCTCCACCTCCAGGGCCACTATCAGGGGCAAAACCATTGCCATTGGTATTGCCATTGCCACCGGGTCCACCTCCTATGACTGCGTCAGCACCTAGCCGATTTGTGGCATCATTTCCAGCAGAACCGTTACCGGCACTGCTGCCTCCACCGCCACCCCAATCACCATTAGAGCCATCAGTACCATCTCCACCTGTATAGATAACACCTGTTGTAGTACCGGTTATGTCTCCATCTCCACCGCTACCACCGTCTCCAGGTCCTCCCTGGGTGCCGCCTCTACCACCATTGGCAATAATAGTAATATCACCATAAGCAACAGAGGTGTTACCCCCATTTCCAGAATTTTCTAATGCAACGCCTCGGGTACCAACCGTCATTGACACGTCGGTTTCTGGTGTTACATTAATGCTTTCCACAATAGCATATCCACCGCCGCCACCACCACCGCCATTGAAATTATTATTATTATTTCCACCTCCAGCTCCACCGCCGCCCCAGGCCTGTACCGTAATGCTGGTTACACCGGCTGGAACGGTGAAGGTATGGGTTTGATTGGTTCCAGAATTCTCGTTCCCGAAAGTTTGGCTGCCAGTTGTTTGCCCCCATGCCCGGTTCTGCATAAAAAACAGAAAAACCGGCACCAAAAGCAACAACCCCAAAAAACGGACAGATGGAAAAGTGAGACGGGAGAAAATGCACGAATGGTATGTATTCACCCCCTGGTCGCAGCGGACAGGCAACAGAAGTTTTTTTTCATACCCCGGACCTGTGGTCCTTTGTTTATACAAACCGTTCATGCTTTTGAAGTAGTCAGGCGGGATGTTGTCCCTGTTTTTTTATTCCCGATTTTTTTACCACGGCTACCGATTGTCGGCAAACCATTCAACTTAATTAACGCTGTTTGCAACAACCGGTACCAAACGCTTTCACAAATGAATAAGAAAATTACGAATAAAGGAAAGATAGACAAGTGTTTTATGGCGCCAAAATACTTTTTTTCCCAAACCTGTACAATATTTCCCGGATTGGGACAAAAATGGGCGTCCTTCTCCGGCCAGGCGCCTCAAACCAAACCCTAAGGAAACGGTGTTAGCCCTGGGGATTGGCAACACCCCATAAAATTCCAATTGCCCTCCACGCCGCCAGTTATTGTTTTCACTCTTTCAGCTCCGCTGCTTTCTGCCGGTAATAAACGGCTTTGGGATGCCCTATGGAGGAGTAGTAACCGGCGAGGTTGTGTGCCAGGTTCAGATGAGACGGGTTCATCTCAAACGCTTTTTCCCAGTTTTGGATGGCCTGCAGCGTGTCGGCCTTCATCCAGTAACTGTTGCCGAGATTGATGTAGGGCAATTCCGATTCAGGATTTAACCGGATGGCTTTCATACTGATTTCAATTGCCCGGTTGTAATCCCCGAGGTTAAAACAGGCATCGGCCAGTTCCGAAAGGTAGCTGCTCTCCTCCGGGTTTATCTCAGCAGCCTTTTTCAGGTGAACAATTGCTTTATCAAACGCTTTCATTTGTTTGTAGGCATACCCCAGATTGTAATGTACCTTTTCATAAGCGGGATCGATCTGAACAGCCCTTTTCATGTACCTAATCCCTTCGTCGGGTTTACCGAGGTACAAATAGGTGATGTACCCCAGGTTGTTCCAGGCAAATTTGTAGGTGGAATCAATCTCCACGGTTTTATGCAGGTGATGCACCGCCAGTTCCAGGTACTCCTGCTGCACATCCGGGGGCGGATTCTGCCCTTCGTTGTTGTAAGCCTCTTTCAGCAACTGGCTGGCATAGGTTTGATTGGCTTTGGCCGACTGCGACAAATACCCGATATCCGCAGAATAGAGGGTGAGGTAATCCTTCCAGTCGTTGTTCCGGGTAATGGTTTTTACGCTGTATGGGATTAAAATAATTAGCATTACAACCGACAGTTGAATTATTTTTTTTCGGGGAATTTGTTTGGCATCCACCGGTATTTTCAGGAGTTTAAAAATTCCCCAGGCCAGCGCAATACAAAATCCCAGCGAAGGGAAAAAGGCCAGCCGTTCGCCAACAATACCGGGGATTTTAATTACAATGTTGGTAAAAACGGAAATGGTGGCGAGATAATACAAGATGGCAAACGCCAGGATGTGCTTTTTAGGCAGTTTATACGCTGCCCAGATAAAAATACCAACATGGAAAATGGCCGAAAAAATAACTTCGGGCATTAACCAGCTAACTTCGGGAATCATTTTGTAACCGTAGTAAAACCCAAGGGGATGGGGCCACACCAGTTTCTGCAGGTAGAAAAAGAGGGTATAAAATGCCAGCGGCCAGGTAGAGTAACCGGACGCCTGTGCAAACTGCGGGTTCTCGAAATGATACACCACTTTTTCTTCGGCGGGGAGGTAGAGGTTGGGGAGTTTGTGAAACAGGATGCCGGCAATACCCAGCACCAACAATGGAACAAGCAGGTATAACCATTGCGATGGAATACGTATTAACCGCATTGTGTTTTTTTCGGGAATCCGAAGGAAATAAATGAAAAAACAGAGTAACGACAATAAAGGCAAAAATGAATTAAAAAAGTAAACAGCCGCAAGAAAGAACAAAATCCCTGCTGCCATAAAAAAATAGGATATTTTACTTCTTTGTGCATTGTGCTTTGTCCAATTTTTCTGCTTCCTGTAATGGATAATCAGAAAAATCAGTGAAGAAAAATACGATAATGCCGCCACCACTCCACCAAGTCCATACATGCTGAGATAATACAAAAAAGCCCCTGTTCCAGCGAGGCTCAGGTAGAGGTATGGCCCGGCAAATAAACTTTTTATCTTTCCGGCAGATATTTCAATTTTTATTTGTTGAGATGAGTAATAATACAGCGCCAGCGGTATCACTGCGACAAAAGTCACGGCGTCCTGTTTGCTCAGAAAGGCCAATGCAAAAGCAAAAACGCCTGCAACTGCCGGCCATGCCTTACGGGCATCGTACCACTTCAGAAACATACGGACCGCAACCAGGCTAAACAGAAAACTGAGCAGGGTTTCGCGGTTTTTGAGGCTGGCCACCACCTCGGTGTGGATGGGATGGGCTGCAAAAAGAAACACGATGGCCAAAGCAAAGAGCCGGTTTGTGTTGTGGAATATTTTCCTGAATAATAGAAACAAAAGCAAAGAGCACAGGGCGAAGAGCAGGGTGTTCATCAAATGACTAAGGTGAGGGTTTCGGCCCCACAGTTCGTGCTCTATGGCAAAGGTTGTTACCGCAATGGGGCGGTAGCCGAATGAGTTGCCTTCCTCATCCACATAGCGGCTCGTAAGAATTTCCGGAATACCGGCAAATCCTTTTAATACCTTTGGGTTATTTTGTGTTACATACGAATCGTCGAGCGAATAGCCGTTGCGGATGGTGTTGCCATACAGCAAAAAAGCCGTCAGAAAAAGGACTGCCAGATTCCCGTACCCGTTTTTCACTCTATTGAAGCGCATGTTCTTATTACCGTTTGGGTGTAAAAATACAAAAGAAACGGGGTTAGCATGAAATTGACCGGGAAATTGAACGATAACACTTTTAGTAGGATCAGCCTAATTTGGAAAAATTCACCAGGTGGGCTCAAAGCCACCAGGTGAACTTCCGTTTTTGAGCTGGTGGCTTTGAGTCCACCTGCTCAATCCTACTTCGGACGGGCATGTGTCCGTCAGCCGATGGTTCACCTCTATATGCCGCCATGAAACAAATCCCCCGGACAAGAACCTATTTTCGTTAATTTATTTCTATTTTTATCCCCCATGACTGAATCGGCACCACATATTACCATTGTACCGGGAAAACCGGGCATTGCTGATTATTGTAAACAGGTGGTCCGGCATCATGCACTCATTCGGACTTTTGTGATGCGCGAAATAAAGGTGAAATACGCACAAACCTATCTGGGAATTATGTGGAGCATTATTCAGGCGCTGGTGGGGCTTGTCATTATTACCCTGTTTTTTGGTTATCTTATGAACATCGATACCGGTGCAGTTCCCTACCCTGTATTTGCTTTTCCGGGCATGATGGGCTGGTACTACTTTTCGCTGGTGGTGGCTTACAGCGGCAGTTCGCTGGTACAATCGCAGCACCTGGTGCAAAAGGTGAACTTTCCGAAAATTGTACTGCCCGTTGCCTATGCTGTCAGCGGCCTGTTTGAATTTGTGGTGTGGACAGCGCTGATGCTGATGCTGCTGCTGGCATTCGGGCAGGCTATTACCCTGAAGATACTGCTGATACCTGTGTTTATGGGTTTGCTGCTCATTACCGGATTGTGCATTTCGATCTGGCTTGCTGCCCTGACCATACGTTACCGCGACCTGCTGATCATCATCCCTTACATCATCGGGTTCGGTATTTTTGTTACACCGGTGTTTTTCCCGGGAACTATGGTTCCTGAGGACTTCGAATGGCTGTTGTTTATAAATCCCATGGCAGGGATTATTGAAGGATTGCGCTGGTGTTTCCTCGATATGGCAGCGCCTGACTGGCAGTATGGGGCAGGATTATTACCGGTAATTGTGTTGCTGCTCACGGGGATAAATCATTTCAGGGCTGTGGAGGTAAGAATACCGGATGAACTATAAATGGAGTTATGAGTGAAACAGCCATACACGTAGAAAACCTGGGCAAGCGGTTCCGCATGAACCATAAACGGGCGGGCACTTTTAAGGAGCACCTGCACAACCGGCTGAACCGGGTTAACGGTGAAAAAACCGAATATGTGAATGCGCTCGACGGCCTCACCTTTTCGGTGGCCAAAGGCGAAGTGTTGGGCATCATCGGTCCCAACGGCTCGGGTAAGAGCACCCTGCTGCGCATCCTGAGCGGCATCACCGCACCCACAGCAGGCAGGGTGGAGATAAACGGGCGTGTGGCTTCTGTGTTAGACCTGGGCACCGGATTCCATCCCGACCTGAGCGGACTGGAAAACATTTACCTCAGCGGCAGCCTGATGGGCATGAAACGCAGCGAGATCAAACAAAAAACAGAAGAGATCATCGCCTTCAGCGAGCTGGAGAAATTCATCCATACCCCTGTAAAACACTTCTCCTCCGGCATGTATATCCGCCTGGCCTTTTCGGTGATGGCCCACCTTGATGCCGACATCCTGTTGTTAGACGAAGTACTCTCTGTGGGCGATGCGGCTTTCCAGGTAAAAAGCTACAAGAAGATGCAGGAACTGCTCAACGCGGGCAATACCATCCTGTTGGTAAGCCACAACCTCACCAGCCTCTCGCGCTATACCACCCGCTGCCTTTACCTTGAAAACGGAAAACTTGCCGGTGAAGGCCGTACCGATGAGATCATCAATACCTATGCAGAAAGCACCTTTACTAATCAGCCTGCCAAAATAAACGGGGGAAAACCCAACCCGGAAAATTTGCGTGTATGGAAAAACCCCGACACTGCCCCTGGAAACGAAATTGTACGTCTGCGCCGTATTGCCGTACACAACGAAAACCGCAGCACCGATGAACCCATCTATGTGGATGAAAAGATCGTGATTGAAATAGAATTTGAAAAGCTCGACAACACCGAACCTATCAATATCGCACTAAGGGTGAATGATGTAAACGGGAATCCGTTGTTTTATGTTTCACCATTTCTTGAAAAGTATAAGGATGAATGGAAGGATTCCTTATTAACAAAGGGAAAAAAATCAATCAAATGCTTGATTCAGCGCAGTATATTTAACAATTCTATTTACGGTCTGGATTTATTACTCTTAACCACAGACAACATAATAATTTTTACATTACCATATGTCATTACTTTTAAATTGTATTCAAAAAATAAGACTTTAAATAGAGCTCTTTATAGTTTGTCTAATGTTCCTTTTTCGCCGGAGGTAAGATGGTTAAAATATTAATTAAGTACCAGGAAATATGAAACATAGATTTTTTTCGCCACGAATTATTGGAAGGGGATATGATAAAATAACTCCTGTTATTACAGAAAAAATTGATATTGAAGATACTTTTCAAGCTTTAAGAACATTACCAATTGAAGACCTTCATGAACATGTTTTAAAAACGATACCCATTCGTGATAATGACAGGATACTGGATGCTGGATGTGGGATAGGAGGTCCAATCTTTTATTTTTCACAAAAAAAGAATATAAATATAGAGGCAATAAATATTTCCAAAGTTCAGGTTGATTATTTAAAGGAAAAGATATTGGAAAAAAGACTGTTTGAAAAAATAAATGTGATAAACGGAGATTATCACAATATTGATTCGATTTATACTGCATCCAGTTTTGATATTGTGATGTTCCTTGAATCTTTCGGTCATTCATTTCATCCTGAAAAATTAGTTAAATCAGTACATAAAGTGCTTAAAAAAGGTGGAAAATTGTACATAAAAGATCCTTTCTGGATAAATATGATGCATCCATATTACGGATTAAAATTCAGAAGAACGAGAGAAATATTAAGGAATCATTATAGGTTTAATTTTATAACAATTCGTAAAATGAGGAGAGTTTTATCTAATAATGGTTTTAAAATAGCAAAACTGTCAGAATTAGATTTTGAGAATTCAAACTGGGAATTTACATATGATTACGAAACATTAGCTAATTTTGATTTTCCGGGGAGGGGAAAACCGTATAAAAAATATTGTAAATATTTTGAATTAGTTGCAATAAAAAAATAAAGTTTTGGTCTCATGAGAATTTCCCGATGGTGGAATTATTTGGTACCTTTTTTATTAGGAATAGGATTTTGTGCTATTTATATCTATGAAATTCCATTCAGCTTAGCAATCCAAATCCTGGGATTACTTTTTATAACTATAACCGGAACCATTGCGTTCGGATATTTTATTAATGACTGGACAGATATAGTAACAGACAAAATAGCTGGGAAACACAACTTCGCTTCCACTAATTCATTATCTAAAAATGTGTTGATTTTAATAGGTGTATTAATCATAGCTCTTTTACCCTGGAGTTTTTTACCTGTGAACATTATTAATTTTCCACTATATCTATTCCAATTATTTTTACTGAGTGCTTATTCCGTGTTTCCTTTACGTTTAAAACGTTTTCCATTGCCCGGGGTCGTATTAGATGCATTGTATAATAGTGTTATTCCTTTCGGAATTATATTAACAACTTTTATTGATTTTAATTTAATGCAATATTCCCATTTGAATGTGTTTTTGATAATATTTGTTGCATCCTGGGCATTTTTAAAAGGACTACGGGGAATATTATTGCACCAGGTTCAGGACCGCAAAAACGACCGGAAAACATCTGTAACTACATTCGCAAATAAATTTGGCCCGTTAAAAACGGTGAACCTGGTATCACGATACCTTCTAAAAACTGAGGTCATTTTATTGCTTGCTTTAATCCTTATCCTGTCCATACATACTATTCGTTTCCTTTGGCTGGTAATCCCGCTTTTTTTAACCCATCTTTTTTTCAGGTTCCGGCTTTGGGAGCGCCTTCAAGCAAGAAAAAGAGAATTAAAGTTCTCATTTCTATTCGTATTAAATGATTTTTATGAGGAATGGTTGCCCCTTGTTTTTTTATTTTACCTCATAAATAGGGATTACACTTTTTTAATCCTGCTATTACTCCATATCCTTTTGTTTTATGCTGTAATTTTGAAAATGATAAAAAAAACGAAAAAGGACCTGCAAAACAGCAGGGATTTCCTTTATTATCTCGGGGAGTATCTGCTTTTAAAAATATTCCGCAGCCGGGTAAACGAAACTTAAACAAAGCACCCATGTTAAGCGACGACAATAAAATAATAAATGGCTTGTGGATTGGCAACAGGCTTTCCATCCTGGAAATGCTTACTTTAAAATCCTTTGTCTTTTATGGCCATACTTTCCATCTTTGGACCTACAACAAAATTGAAAATCAACTTCAGGAAGGTGTGGTGATAAGGGATGCCAATCAAATTATCCCCGAAAATGAGATTATTGTAAGAAAATTCAATGACCCGGTTACCGGAGTGGGGAAAGGAAGCGTTGGCGCCCCTTTTTCAGATATGTTCAGGTATAAACTACTTTATGAATACGGAGGCTGGTGGGTTGATATGGATGTAACCTGTTTAAAACCTTTGAATATTGAGGCCCCCTACTATTTCAGGGACCATTTAACCCTCGATGTTATCGGGAATGTAATGAAATGCCCCAAGGGATCGGAGCTGATGAAACGAACTTATGAGGAGGTAAAAAGCACATGCAATGAAAATACGCTGGATTGGTTGCTGCCTAATAAAATTCTGAGCAAACACATCAACCAGCTCAATCTTATGAAATACAAAACAGTTGGGGTGTCGAACCTGGATGACTGGAATGAGACGGTAAAATTTATAAGGAGCAACCGGCCTTTCCCCAAAAATTGGGCAGTAATCCACTGGAGCAACGAAGAATGGAGGATGAACAAAATCGATAAAAATAATTTGAGGCTAAGGAATTCGGCACTGGGAAACCTGATAAAAGAATATAAAATAGAAACCGGCAAACCTGTTTTTCACAAAAAAATATCAAACGAAATTGCTTTATCAAGGCCCACGCTCTGCATAAAAAAAGCATTTTGGTATTTTCTTGGGCATTTCAAGTGGTGGTATAATCACTTATCCAATAAAATAAAATCAAATTTAGCATTAAATACAATCAGTAAGGCCTATTGTTCGGCTCCATTTAAAAGTTTGTATTTCGGTCCCAGGGGTGATGTAACTGCTTGTTGTTATAATCGTTCTTTTGTTCTTGGGAAGTATCCGGAGAATACATTAAAAAACATATGGGAAGGTAAAAAAATTGAGAAACTCCGTGGACATTTAGAAGTCAATGATTTCTCCCTAGGTTGCAAAAGTTGTGAGTTTTTTGTCAAATCCAACAATATACTGGGAGCTGGTTTCTCGTTGTACAACAATATTACTGTTCACAAAGAATATCCAACTCTTTTTGAGTTTGAACTCGCTAATATATGTAATCTCGAATGTATCATGTGTTCAGGAGAATTTTCATCGGCAATCCGCAGAAACAGAGAACATCTGCCAGGAATAAAAATGAAATATGATGATCGGTTTGTTAATCAGTTAATTGAATTTATTCCTTATTTAAAGGAGGCAAAATTTTTAGGGGGAGAACCTTTTTTAATAAATACATATTTTAGGATTTGGGAAAAAATAATTGAAATTAATCCACAATGTGTTATAGATGTTCAAACAAACGGAACAATTTTAAATACCGGGATAAAAGAATTATTAAATAAAGGAAAATTTCGGATTGGAATATCTGTTGATTCACTTAATAAAGAAGTGTATGAAAGTATTAGGCTAAATTCAAATTTTGAGGTGGTTAATGAAAATATTCAATACTTTTTAAAATATGGTAGGGATAAGAGACTACCATTGCATATCTCTATTTGTCCAATGACAATAAATTGGAAAGGAATTCCCAAAATGATTGAATATTTCAGTTCAGCTGGGGCAAATATATACTTCAATACAGTTACAAGTCCCACAAGTTATTCACTTAAGTTTCTTTCAGCAAATGAATTGGATAGCATTATTTCATTTTTAAATAAGGAATCCATCAGGTGGAATACCTTTAATTTAAAGAATAAGAGAGCATTTGTAAGTTTTTTGAAACTTTTGTCGCATTGGAAGATGGAGGCGCTGCAAAAGGAAAATAAAGAAAAACAATCTCGGGATATAAAAATCGAGAAAATAATATCCATGATAAACGTGAAACTAATGAATTACTGTAGTAGTTTGGATAATTGTGATTATACAAAAGATGATATTGGAAATCTTGTAAATAAGATGGAGTCGGTTATTTCTTTATTTGAAGATGATGAAAAATTACGAAGAGCTTTATTAGAAACAATGAACAACATATCCGAAATTGAATTATTAAATGAGCTTAACAACAATTCTATTGAAGAGTTATACGAAAAAGCAAAGGTCGTTATTGTTTGAATAAATTAAGAATATTGGAGAAAATTCAGAAAGAAAATAGTACAATTAATGCGCTCTGGATAGGAACTCAGCTTTCCGCTTTGGAATTACTAACCATCCAATCATTCCTTTCGCATGGTCACAGGTTTGTGTTATGGATTTATTACGATATGGAAACCAAAATTCCTTCCGATGTTCAACTAAAAGATGCCAATGAAATTATCCCGGCAAATAAAATCTTCAGGTACAAATACAAAGACCAGTTTGGGCATGGCAAAGGAAGCCTGGCCGGGTTTTCTGATATTTTCCGGTATAAGTTGCTTTATGAACGCGGTGGCTGGTGGGTTGATATGGATGTGACCTGTTTAAAACCGCTCGATTTTGAGGAGCCCTATGTTTTTCGTCCGCACCACGATATGCCGGTTGTGGGCAACATGATAAAATGCCCGCCCAAAAGTGAATTAATGAAATACTGTTTTGAAAGGGCGAGCATTGAAGTGGATGAAAAAAACCGCGACTGGCATTTGCCGATTCAAATCCTGAACGACGGGATTGAAAAATATAATCTTTCGGGATATATTAAAAATTTTACCAACCCCGAAAGTTTTTATGAACTAAGAAAACTTATTATATACCCCATTGAAATTCCGGAAGATTGGTATGCCATTCATTGGATAAACGAGGAGTGGAGAAGAAATAATATTGATAAGGGATATTGCAAAACAGGTTCGGCTTTGTACCAACTATATGCAGCAAACAAGGTTGAGCTTCTGGAATTTGGAAAACGGAAGGCAAATAAAAATTTCAGAAAAGTATATTTTCCGTTTGCTGTGGTAAAAAGCCCGTTGCTGGCCGTTAGGTTTTTATGGAATAAATATGTTGCCGGGAAATGGGGCTACGTTGATTATTACCTCAAAAAATATTTTAAAAGTAACCGTAAAAAATAGCATGCCGGATTATCTTTATATTTAAAACATGATATGAATACGGGCTGCTGTGAAATATGTGTGGTCGGTTGTGTGGGGAAATGTGGGATATTATCTGCGGAGGTAGTCCTTTGGAGAGCATACTCCCGATAATATGCGCCGGTATTCGATACTGATCTCTTTCCAGCCGGGGATTTTAGGCAGAACTCCATGCACCTGGGTTTCAGAATGGCGCCCACTGAACCGATTTTTGTAAAACTTCACCATTTGTTCGGCCAGTGCCGGGGGATTGCGGAAGGGAATAAATTCGCCGTTTACTCCCTCCTGTATCATGTCTTCAAAACCACTGGCGCGGGTGGCCATCAGATAAACCCCGCAACTGAGCGCTTCGAGTGCTGCAATGCTCATGCCTTCGTTCAGCGAGGGGGCAACCATGAGGTGGGCCGCCTGGTATTCCGGTACCATTTCGGTGTCGGATACTTTGCCCGGAAATTTCACATAAGAAGTCAACCCCTGCTTCCTGACATAGCGTTCCATTTTTTCTCTTAAATGGCCGTTTCCCAAAATATGTACCTCAAAATTCCGGGTATAACGGCCAAATATCCGGAGGGCTTTCAGAAAAGTCATGGGGTCTTTTTGTATCACCAGCCTGCCCGTAAAGAGGATTCTCAGTTTTTGCGGGCGTTTGCCGGGTGCGGGGTGATACTTTACCGGATCGACACCATTGGGAACCACTACATTTTTATATGGGTATTTCTTTCCCATAAACCGGTCGATGTTGGCTTTCATTTTTGCAGTCTGCACAAAATTCAGAGCTGAATGTTTGCAAACCTTTTTTAAACGGAAATAAGCGCCAATGTGCAGAAAAAGCATCTGCCTCGGGTGAACCCAGGGGATTTCATGACCGTGGGAAATGAGTACGTACGGCAATCCGTATTTCTTTTTCAGCCAGTATGCAACCTCGCCGCCGGGCAATACAAAATGGGCCATACAAATGTCAAAATCAACAAACCCGGGGGTATCTTCAATGAACTTTTTAGTGGTTTGAATCCAGGAAAGCATCTCCACAGGATTGGACTGAAATGTATTTTTACGTTTGGACGAGAGACGGAGAATGAGTGGGTTGCCGGGTGCTTGGTGCCGGGTGCTGCCCGCCCGGACGAGCCGGTCGGACGGGGTTGCTGGGTGCTGCCCGCCCGGACGAGCTGGTCGGACGGGGTTGCAGGCTGCAGGTTCCGGGTTTGAAGCGGAGGGGGGTGCTGTAGTAAGCACAGTTACCTCGTTTCCCTGTCTCGCTAAATTTTCTGAGATATTGCGGCAGATAATTCCGCCTCCACCGCCAATGGGCGGGTATTCATAAGAGAGAACCAGTAGCTTCATTCGAGGTTTCCTTTTTCGCGAATAATGTAAACCGGGCGGTTTTTTACCTCGTCGTAGATTTTCCCGATGTATTCACCCAGAATCCAAATCAGTACAAATAAAAAGCCGGTAAAAATGAAGGTTACCACCCCCAGCCATTTATGCAGCTCATAATACACATCATTCATCAGGGTATCGAGAACAATGTAGGCAAGCAACAGGAATCCCAGAATAATAACTGCCACACCAACAACCAGTCCGAGCCGGAGGGGCAGCAACGAAAAATTCAAAATGCCATGCATGCCGAGCCGAACCATTTTTAACAGGCTGAATCCGGATTTTCCGTTGGACCGGTTAGGCCGGTCGTAATCGAGAATGGTATGTGAAAATCCCATCCAGGACACCATTCCCCTGATGTACCTGCTTTTTTCGTGCAGTTTTTTCAGTTCATTGACCACTTTCTGGTCCATCAGCCTGAAATCGCCGATATTGCTGCTGATTTTTCTGTCGGAAAATTTACTGAGCAGGAAGTAGTAAAAACGGGCCGAAAGCTTTTTAAACAATCCGTCGTGCCGGTTTTTGCGGTGCATGTAAACAATGTCATGTCCCTTTTCCCACTCACAGATCATTTCAGGAAGCAGCTCCGGCGGATCCTGCATATCTGCGTCCATAGTAATAACAGCTTTTCCTGATGCAAAATCCAATCCGGCAGTAAGGGCTGCCTGCTGGCCAAAATTGCGTGTAAAAGTAAGATATTTAATATGGGTATCACTACCGGCCAAATCTTTTATGATCTGAAGTGATTGATCGGTGCTGCAATCGTCAACAAAAATAATTTCATAGCTTGTGTTCAGCGGTACCAATGCCTTTTTCAATGAATCAGTCAGCAAACGTATGTTCTCCTGTTCATTAAACACAGGTACTACAATTGAAATTTCAGCCATGAATAATTTTTGTGTAAAGATATAAATTCTTATTTCTTTAAACTGCACTCCTGCGTTCTTTCAGCAGCCGTTCCATGGCAAACATCTCAGCGCAATAAACATACGACCTCGCGAAGGTGGTTCCCTTCGTTGACAGGTGGGTGCTTAAACATTTGAAATCGCGAAGGCCTGCCTGACTGGCAAGGCAGGAATTATATGTTTATTGAAAATTAGTAGCAGAATCAACGTGCGACTCCAGCCGGTGTCGAATTTTTTTCCCATAACGTCATTCCTCTTTAAAAACCTTATTTCCAGAATTTTACCTTAGTAGCTGGTTCGACCACATAAACCCCAACCTTATTCCCTTATTCATTTTTTACGACGTTGGCAGGTGCCGGGAATGTTGAGGGCGGAGAGCAGGGAGCAGAGAGGGTGTGAGGGTGAGAGGGTGAGAGAGTGAGAGGTGGACGAAGAAGCGCTTCGATGGAATGCAAGCGGTTGTTCGGGGCTTGTCCCCCTTGGGATGCAGTTTTGCCATGAAAAACGATTTATAAATTCCAAAGGGGGAATTGAA
>Ga0334900_1002695_pt1 | contig 15098 bp, 10 predicted proteins | sample GraSluR3_MG_2_FD_207231 | JGI IMG/M metagenome (GOLD analysis project Ga0334900, IMG submission 207231) | Sludge microbial communities from methane-producing bioreactor in Wageningen University, Netherlands - Granular Sludge_31_08-R3 | ecosystem: Engineered > Bioreactor > Anaerobic >...
CCGTTTGGCTACACGAGTACCTTGAGGAATTTCCTGGCAAGCAGGATGTGCTGCGCTACACGCTAACCGCCAATATGCCCGAAACCAAGGATAACGATTTTACTTGGAAAGATTTTCAGGCGCGCAATAATAGCGAGTTGGTTGCCATTCTGGGTAATTTTGTAAACCGTGCCCTTGTGCTTACCCATAAGTATTTCGATGGTAAAATCCCAGCCCTGGGCGAGCTCACAGATTTTGATAAGGAAACCCTTGCCGAGCTACCCAAGCTAAAGGCGAGCATTGAAAAAAATCTAGAGGTGTTCCGTTTCCGCGATGCGCTGCGCGAAGCTATGAACGTGGCACGACTAGGTAATAAATATTTGGCCGATACCGAGCCATGGAAACTGTTTAAAACCGAACCCGAGCGGGTGGCAACTATTCTCAACATATCGCTGCAAATATGTGCTAATATCGCCATACTGGCCGAGCCTTTCCTGCCGTTTACTTCGGATAAGTTGAGCCAAATGCTCAGGGTTAAATCCTTAGGTTGGGAGAATGGTGGCAAGGCCGACTTGTTACCCGTTGGGCATCAGATTGGCAAAGCCGAGTTGCTTTTCGAGAAAATTGAGGATGAAGTGGTAGACAAACAGCTGGCTAAGCTGCAAGCAACCAAAGATGCTAATAAGGCGAATACAATTAAAGCAGTAGAGCCACAGAAAGATATAATTACGTATGATGACTTCATGCGAATGGATATACGAATCTCAACCGTGCTAGCTGCCGAGGTGATTCCTAAAACTCAAAAGCTACTAAAACTCGAGATTGATACAGGCATAGACAAGCGAACCATCGTTTCGGGAATTGCGGAGTACTTTAAGCCCGAGGAGGTGGTTGGTCGCCAAGTTTGCGTTTTGGTAAATTTAGAACCACGCAAAATTCGTGGAATTGTATCGCATGGCATGATTCTGATGGCCAAAAATTCTGATGGTAGCCTACGTTTCGTTCAGCCCAACGAGGCTGTTGATAGCGGTTCCGGAGTGAGCTAAGTTGGCAGCCTGCCGTAAATAAATTCGTAATTGCCTTACCTGCATACCAGCAGGTAAGGCAATTTTTTAACATTAAGTCCTGTATCTGCTCTAGTTCCCAAACCTTGGGTTTACCACGTTGTTATAAATTGATCCAAATGAATAGGTAAGGCCAACACTGCCCCAGTAGTTGTACTGCGAGGCGAGTTGCCTACGTCTTAACAATACATCCTCGCTCGAAACATCGCCCTTGGGTAAGTTTAGTTGATCATGCACAAGCTGAGCCCCACCATAAATAGTTAGCGATAAACCTTTGTAAATTCTAAGGTTAAGTTCAGCGTTTAGCCTCAATCGGTTAAAAGAAAAGTTGTGAAAGTAGTTGCTGCCTTCCATTGAGATATTTATGGTTCCCCATTTCTGCTTAAATTGGGCAGCAATGCCCAGCTCTTGCCCCAGTAGCGTTTCGTGCGTTTTGTTGTAGATTGTGCTGTCGATATAGTTAAAGTGCCTTACTCCGGCAGCATACAGGAATCGAAGCTGCTTACGGTTCGACTCAGAATAGGGAAACAGGTTGTACTCAATGGCAGGGTAAAACGTAAGGTTTAGCGAGTAGTTTTGGTATAAACTCGACTCGATATTTGCACTGTAGCCAACCGACCAGTGGTTGTTTATGCTCTTAACAAGCAGATGCTCAAATTCTTTCTCGTTGGTTGTGCTGTAGATAGTTGTATCTTCAAAAATATACTGATCCTTGCTAAAGTAGTAATCGGCCTCGAACTCAACCTTAAGGTTTTCGGTTACTCTTTGAGCCCCAATGGATGTACTACCGCTAAAATATCTGTAAGATTGCTCTGCATCGAAAAAAGTGCTAGCTTCAAGCTTAAAAACCCAGCTGTTCCATTTATCGGTAACCTCAGAGTCCTCTTCGTTATGCCCATCAATAGAAATATTTATTAAATTGGCGTAAGGGGTTTTTGCCATATATCGGACCAGGCCTAGTTTTATGGTATTTTCCTGTTTCGTTCGGGTTTCATCGGGTGTGGCGTCGGCAGGTAGCGAAAACGAGAGCGTGTCGGCCTGTCCTGCAAATTCTTTCTGCCCAATAAAGAAAAAGGTGTGGCTCACCCCTCCAGCACCATTCATTTCGCGGGTAGTGAGAATATGAACCTGTGCATCGTTGCGATCGCGCATGTAGTTTACAAAGGTCAACTCCTTCTTAATATGCTCTGTATCGCAGCTTGCACAGTCGAGAAAAATCCGAACGGCCTCATCCTTTAAACTTTTCTGCTGCGCGAAGGTGTGTAGGCATACCGTAACGAGGAGAGTTGCAAAGGCAAATGCTCTAGCTGTCATCTAGGTTGGTTTAGGGTTTACACCTCAATAACTAAACAAAGTGCAATTTATTGCATTTTATTTTATATGACTATCCGTTTCGATACCAAAACACCGAATCGTCATTGCGAACCACGAAGTGCTCGACAAAGTCAAAACCTCGTACTTTTAGGATTGAAGAAATCTATAAAATCCTGTTAATTAAAAGATTGCTTCATCCGCCGGCTGGCGGATTCGCAATGACGTGTCATTGTAATCAACTCATTTGTCATAGGCATTATAGCGGATAATCATAAAAAGTAATATCCCTAGAATTGTGGTAAAAGTGGCGCCAATACCTGTCCACACCGCGTAAGCTGAACCAACGGGTAGCACTTTAAGCGAAATGGATAGTAACCAAACGCTAATAATCATCAATATGGTCGTGAATACCGAAGGCCACAAGCGCGAAAAACCATCGGAATATTTTAGCCCAATGGCCCAGCCCGTTTCAAATAGTCCAGCTATAAATAGAATTATCCAAGCAACAGAGGGTTTCATGGGGTTGTAAAGTTTATAGTTTAAAGTTTAAAGTCAGAAAGCATGCCCTGAGCTTGCCGAAGGGTAAGAAAGACCAAGGCAACCATCTAACATCTAACATCCAATCATCCAATCATCCAATCATCCAATCTTTCTAGACGCTGACAGGTCGTGCCGACGCTGTCAGGTCAACCAACCAAACAATCTCATCCTCAATCCGCAAAAATCCGCCAAATATTATCGTTGTACCAAAAATATCAGAATCAAATTGTAAAACGCCCCTCAAACAAAGCTACAAGTATGCAGATTTTCTTAATTTTGCGGTCTTGCTTTTGTAATACTTTTCAAATTAAATGTTTATGGATATTCCTGCAAAGTACAATCCTGCCGAGGTAGAGGACAAGTGGTACAAGTATTGGTTGGACAACAAGCTGTTCCATTCGGAACCCGACGATCGTGAGCCATTCACCATCGTAATACCCCCACCAAACGTAACAGGGGTGCTACATATGGGGCATATGCTTAACAATACTATTCAGGATGTGCTTGTCCGTCGTGCCAAGATGCAGGGCAAAAATACCTGCTGGGTGCCTGGCACCGACCACGCATCCATTGCCACCGAGGCAAAGGTGGTTGCCAAGCTAAAGGCCGAGGGCATCGATAAGAACACCCTTTCGCGCGACCAGTTCCTCGAGCACGCCTGGGAGTGGAAGGAGAAGCATGGCGGGATTATCCTTGAGCAGCTCAAAAAGTTAGGCGCTGCCTGCGACTGGGAGCGTACCGCTTTTACAATGGACAAGAGCCTGTCGGAAAGCGTAATAAAGGTATTTGTTGATTTGTATAACAAGGGGAAGATATACCGCGGCGTGCGGATGGTGAACTGGGATCCCCAGGCCAAAACCGCCGTGTCCGATGAGGAGGTGATATACAAGGAGGTTCAGAGCAAACTTTACTACTTAAAATATTTTATCGATGGTGAGGATGGCCACGTAACCATTGCCACAACCCGCCCCGAGACCATTTTGGGCGATACCGCCGTTTGCGTAAACCCCAACGACCCACGATACACCCATCTTAAAGGCAAGCGCCTTTTGGTGCCGCTTATAAACCGAAGCGTTCCCGTTATTTTCGACGATTACGTGGATATGGAGTTTGGTACGGGCGCGCTTAAGGTTACTCCAGCCCACGATATCAACGACTATATGCTGGGCGACAAGCACAACTTGGAAACCGTTGATATTTTCAACGATGATGGAACGCTTAGCCCAGCTGCCCAACTTTACGTTGGTATGGATAGATTTGCTGTTCGTAAGCAGATCGTTATAGATTTGGAGAAGGCAGGCAATGTGGATAAGATTGAGGACTACGTGAACAAGGTAGGCTATAGTGAGCGGACCGATGCGGTTATTGAGCCCAAGCTTAGCATGCAGTGGTTCCTCGATATGAAGGAGCTGGCCAAGCCCGCACTCGATGCAGTGGAGAGCGGCGAGATCCAAATATATCCCCATAAGTTTGTAAATACCTACCGCCATTGGATGGAGAACGTGAAGGACTGGTGTCTATCGCGCCAGCTGTGGTGGGGGCATCGTATTCCCGCTTGGTACCTGCCCGAGGGTGGTTACGTGGTGGCCGAAACCGAGGAACAGGCACTGGCATTGGCCAAGGAGAAATCGGGTAATCAAAACCTAACCATTGCCGATTTAAGGCAGGATGAGGATGTGCTCGATACGTGGTTTAGCTCCTGGCTATGGCCCATCTCAGTGTTCGATGGTATTCGCTACCCCGATAATGATGATATTAAGTACTATTACCCTACCGACATTCTTGTAACGGCTCCCGAGATACTTTTCTTCTGGGTGGCTCGTATGATAATTGCCGGCTACGAGTACCGTGGTCAAAAGCCCTTTAGCGCCATTTACCTGCATGGCATTGTACGCGATGGGCAACGGAGAAAGATGAGCAAATCGTTGGGCAATAGTCCAGACCCACTCGATTTGGTGAAGAAGTACGGTGCCGATGGTATGCGTATGGGAATGCTGTTGTGCTCTGCAGCCGGTAATGATTTGCTGTTTGACGAGAACCTACCCGAGCAGGGGCGTAACTTCTGCAACAAGATATGGAACGCATTCCGCTTGGTGAAAGGGTGGGACGTTGATGCTAGCATTCCTCAGCCCGAACATTCGGCCATTGCAGTGGAGTGGCTCAACAATCTAATAAGCCGCGAGGTGGCAACGCTCAACGACCATTTCGACAAGTATCGCCTATCGGAGGCGCTGATGGAGGTGTACAAGCTATTCTGGGACGAGTTCTCATCGTGGTTCCTTGAGATGGTGAAGCCTGCCTACCAAAAGCCCATCGATGCTAAAACCCAAACGGAGGTGCTGGCCATTTTCGATAAGATGCTTAGGTTGCTGCATCCGTTTATGCCCTTTATCACCGAGGAGCTATGGCAATTGCTCGATGAGCGTAAAGCTGGCGATAGCATTATGGTTGCTTCGCAACCAGAGGCCAACGAGTTCGATGCCGAGCTGCTTGCCCGTTTCGATGAGATGAAGGAGATTGTGGCTGGTATCCGCAACATTAGGCAGGAGAAGAATATCCCCAACAGGGAGGCCCTTTCGCTATTTGTTAAATCGGCACAAAAGCTAAACCCCGAGATTGAAAGCGTAGTTGTTAAGCTGGCTGGTCTCGATAGGCTGGAGTACACCAACGATAAGGTAGATGGCAGTGCCAGCTTCCTGATAAAATCATCGGAGTTTTTTGTTCCCCTAGGTGGATTTATAAATGAGGAGGAGGAGATGGCCAAGCTCACCGAGGAGCTGAACTACACCAAGGGATTTTTGGCCAGCGTAATGAAGAAGCTAAGCAACGAGAAGTTTGTTAGCGGCGCACCTGCCCAGGTGGTTGAGGTTGAGCGTAAAAAGCAGGCCGATGCCGAGGAGAAGATCAGGGTTATTGAGGAGCGACTGGCTGGGATGAAGAAGTAATGACGTAACAGTTATAAATAAAAGGGTGGAGCTTAGCTCCACCCTTATTGTTATTATATGCGTTGATTAATAAACTACTTAACAACCTTCAGAGCCTTTTCAACGGCATTGAAAATGGGCTCATTACTAATTTGGCTTCCCACGGCTTTCTGCATCCAGCGCTGTGGTGTGATGCTGCCAATGGAGAAAATTCGAAGAGTTTCCTCGGCAAAATCCTTATCGGCAATGTAATCCTCCAGCTGGTACATGATTAGCCTACCGTAGGGGTAGTTCATCAGGTACAAGGGCGATTGAATCATGTGCGAGTAGATGGCCAGTAGTGGCACATCCTTCTCTCCAAATACATCGGCATAGTATTCGTTCCAAATATCCTTGGCTATTCTAATTACCGCCTCTTTCAGCTGCTGGGCATTAGCGTTGGGGTTTTCGTAAAGCCACTCCCAAACCTTCATATCAACCAGCGATACGCCCATCATCTCGTAGTTATCCCAGAAAATATCGAGAACATCCAAATGCTCCATCATGGGGTCGCTCTGCTTGATGCCAAGTAGCTCAAGGTCGCGTTTCTGGAACATAAAGGCCAGGGCCTCGGTAAAGGCGGTGTTGGGTATCCCGTTGATAAAGTGGTTATCCACCATATGCAAGCTTATGGTTTGCTCCACGTTGTGCCCAAACTCATGCACAGCAATATTATACCCTTTGTAGTCCATTCCATCGGCAGCAACGCGGGTGCGTAGGTGCGAGGTCATATCGCGCATCGAGGCTCGCATGGCGTGTCCCGAGCCACGAGCTGCATCCACCTCAACCTTCGAGGCAATAAACTCGGCGGTTTTGCTATCGTAACCAAGAGCCCTGAGTATCCTTGGCAGATCCTCATTCATGGCCTCGGCAGTGGGGTACTTGCTTTTGGTGATCTTGTCGAGCTGATCTTCCGAAATTCCAGCCCTACCTACAAATCCATTGTACCAAAGGTCGAAAGGTCGAAGCTCGCGGCCCAATCGTTGGCTTATGAGCTTGCCCGCTTCGCGGATAAGAGGCGATGCGGCATACTCCCTGAATAAACTTTCCACCTCTTCCAAAGGAATCTCCATGCTGCTCTCGAATCGGCGTTTGATGTACGTGTCGAGGGTAGGGTAGTAGGGATCGAGTTTCTGCATTGAGTTGAAATTAGCCAGTAAGTGTTGGTATCTTACCGTTCCCTCAGGCTCAGCGGCAACCTCTTTACCATCCTGCATTAGCTGGTTGGTTAGCGGGTTCCACTGGTAGGCGGGGTTGTTTATGACCTGTTTGGGAATATCCTGATTTATAATGCGAAGCATAACGTTGTAAAGCATCTCCTGCTTCTCCAACCCATTGTCGTAGTCGTAGTTCGACTTAATCTCGTCGCGGATATTCCAGTGCGAAAGCAGCTTCATACCATCGGGGAACAGCTTTTGACCCTCGTTGTTTCTAAGCTGATCGGCAAAGATGTTGTATTCCGATATGTATAGCCTACCCTCGCTGTAAACCTTGCTGTTCTCCTGAAGAATTTTGGCAGGGATCCGTGCGGTGTACATATCGCCAAGGCGGGCATAACCCCACTGTCTATCGGTCCAGTCTTTACCCAGCGAATTTTTCTCCTCAAGCGAGTAGTTGGGGAAGTTTAGCGTGATGATGAAGGCCAGCTTGTTGGCGTAAAAGTCTTGCTGAACGTGTGCCCCGGGGCTGTACGCTCCAAATATTTGGTCGATGGGATGAATTGGCCCACGATCCTCGTGGATTTGCCTGTTGAGCTCAAAGCTAATCCGTCCGAGGTACCCATAAAGGTACTCAAAGTTGTTGGCCATTCGGTCGAAAACCAAGTCCAACTCCTTGACATCTGAAATAAAGTGTTGCATACAGAAGTTCTCGAAATCGGCAGCTGTGCCGTCCGTTTCGCGCCATAGCGATGCGGTTTGTTTTACACCACGAGTAATGCGGAACTCGAAATCGGAACCGTGCTTTTCCATCAGTTTATCTATAACCAAATCAATGGTTTTCTGATCGATGGGGCTGGTTTCCATAACCTCTTTTTTGCCTGCACCACACGATGCTAGCACAAGGGCTGTTAGGGTGATGAACAATAATTTTTTCATAATAAGTATGTTTTTGATACTAAAAAAATATGGTACTACTGCAATTTTAGTGGAATGATTTTAGGGTCGGAAGTCCGAAGACCCCCGCCTGAACGATGCAGTCGGGCAGGGAAGTTGGAAGGTTGAAGCATGTTAATTCTGTCTTCTGACTTCTGTCTTCAAACCCAAGCCAAAGATTTAAGCTTGCTATAATTTACATAGTTCCCACGAAATTGGTAGTAAAACCATAAATCTAGATTTTCACAAAGCTAAGAATTCTGTTTGGTTTTTGGTATTGTTGTTGATAATCATATTATGTATTTACTAAATCTCTAGCTACATTATTTGTGTATTGTTAGGGATTTATAGTTTTGAGAAAACGAATACGCCTAATTATTACTAAATTGCGCCAGTTACCTATCCAAAAAGTATTTTATGAAAAGATTTTTACCCCTATCACTCCTACTAGCAGCCATAATTTTTTCGGGATGTGCCTCAAAGCGACTAGCCAAACGTGGATTAAAGTTTGAACAGGCCGGTATGTACGAAATGGCTGCCGACCTCTACTACCAAGCTGTTGTGGCCAATGCCAAAAATGTTGACGCCGTGGTTGGCCTAAAGAAGAATGGGCAACGCTTACTCGACGAGAAATCGCTACAAGTGCATAAGGCCTATTTTAACAATAACGATCGAGAGACAGTGTACAGCTATTTGGATGCTCAGAAATATCTCGAAAAGGTAAATGCCACTGGAGTTTCTTTAATGCTTTCGGAAGGTACTCGCTCGTACTACGAAGAGGCCAAGCCTCGTTACCTCGAATCATTGTTTTATGAGGCCCGACTGCTCCTCGATGAGGAAAAATTTAGAGACTCCGAAGCAAAGTTTGCAGAGATAAAGCGCATTGACCCAGCTTACGAGGGTGTAGATGAATTCATGAAGGTATCGCAAAGCGAGCCTCTATATAGGCAGGGTAAAGAGTTTATGGATGCGGGGCTGTATCGCAAGGCTTACGCCAATTTCAACAATATCATATCCAAAGCAGGGCTTTATAAGGACTCCAAGGATTTAAAGGATGAGGCTCTAGCTAAAGGGCAGCTTACCATTGCCATTGGTGAGATAGACAACAAAACGCATTTTAGGTCCGCACACCTTTTGGTTGAGAGTTCACTTAGCAAAGCCATAAGCAGCATCAACGATCCATTCATAAAGCTGGTTGATACTAGAAACACCGAGCAGTTCCTCAACCAGCAGGTTAAGGGAAGCGCATTGGGTTCAGAGATTAGGGTGGGGCAAATTCTTGCCGCAAGAGCTATTCTAAACGGTTCCGTTATTCGTTTCGATATGGTTGAGGGACGCTTGCAAACCGAAACCAAAAGGGGGTATCTAAAGGAGATAGTAACGTATAAAGATAAGAATACAAACGAGGAGCGAAGGGAGACAAAGTATCATAAGGTTTCGTACACTGTAACGCAAAAGTCAAACGCTGCATCAGTTTCGGTGCAGTACCAGCTAAGCTCTACCGAAACAGGGGCCGTACTCCTGTCGGATGTGCTTAACATTAACCAAAGCGATGATATGAACTACGCCTCATTCAAAGGCGATCACAAGAAGCTTGTGCCAGGGCACTGGGAGTTCAGCGACAAAGATTCACATAAGGATCGTATTGATGATAATACCATGGCGGTTCGAAATCTACAGCAACTTTTTGGGGGCAAGCAAACCATTATGTCTGCTGAAGATTTAAGAAATAGTGCCCTTGCCGAGATTGAGAGAAGGGTAGCTCAAAAGATTAGTAGTTACAATCCCGAACAATAAGAGCATATGAACATAAGGATACTTTTAGCTTCAACTCTGCTGCTAATGCTTACTGGATGTAGCGGAGGCAAAAAGGCGCAGCAGGCTCAGGTGGCACCGCAGCCCGAATGGGTTAAGATGAGACCCTCGTCTCCCACATATTACTATGGAATAGGCGCAGTTCGCAAGTCAATGGATGTTAGCCAGTACCAACAGGCTGCCCGCCAGAATGCATTGGCCGATATGGCGGGGGAGATATCAACCACAATTTCGAGCAACTCGGTACTCCATGCCTTTGAGTCGAACCTTGGCTTTCGCGAGGATTTTACATCAACCATTAGGACGCAAACACAGCAGGATCTTGAGGGTTACGAGCTGGTTGACTCTTGGGAAGACCTCGAGAACTACTGGGTGTACTACCGCCTTTCCAAAGCACGTTACCAGGAGCTAAAGGAGCAGCGAAAGAATGATGCTGTATCGCGCTCGTTCGACTACTTCACCAGTGGACTCGATCAGCGCGATCGGGGTAATATCCGAATGGCCATAGTGCAGCTTGTAAAAGCCCTTGAACCCATCAAACCATACTTTAGCGAGCCGTTACCGGTTGTGCTCAATGGGCAGCAAATATTCCTTGGTAACGAGATTTTTAAGGAGCTGTCTACAACCATCAGTCAGCTGCAGGTTGTGCCAATAAACCGTGAGGTTTCCATTAAAACTGGGCAGGCGCTAACAACCGATCAGCTGCTATTCGAAACACGCTTTCCATCGTTTGGGGCAGTGTCGGATATCCCATTGGTGGCGCAGTATAGTGAGAAACCCATACGCAACAACAAGCTAAGGTCGAGTGCCCAGGGCAAGGCTCAATTTGAGGTTGATGTGGTTAGGTCGAGCAAAACCAGCGAGGTTTTCACCGTTACCATTGATATGGACGATATGCTTGCCGAGGCTGGGGCCGATCCTTTGATTCGCAGGTTGGTTAATCGCTTTGTGCTGTCGCAGGGTGCAATTCGCGTAAACATAGAGAGGCCGAAATTCGCCGTCGTATCAAACGAGATTATGCTTGGAGAGCCACAGAAACCAGGGATACTCGAAGCTAGCTTCAGGCAAAAAGCTGTAGAGGCAGGGTATGTTGTTGTAACCGACGGTTCAGCTGTAGATTTTACCGTTCGCATTACTGCTGTTGCTAGTCCCCGCGACGATAGTGGGCAGATCAAGAATGTTGCCATAGCTGGGCAGCTCTCGGTTGAGAACGATAAGGGCGTTAAGATCTACCAACGATCGCTAGAGGGTTTTATTGGCAGACATTTCGATTACAGGCAAGCGGGCGAGGATGCTTTTCGCGATGCTCGCCGAAGGCTCGAGAGCACATTCTTTAGAGAGATACAGGAGGCTGTAGCCAAACGATAAATGGTTTTTAATCAGAAAGATGTTTAATAGCATCAAAGCATTTAGAAGCGATTTTTCTCATCTATATTCCTGAATTTTTCCATTAACTTTGACCCTGTTGCACACCCCTTGGTTCTTTTTATTCATTAGGGATTGTGTTAGTATATTGTTGTAAACCAAAGCGAATGTATTAATCATATTAAAAAAAATCGTCATGCCACAAATTTCAGAAAAAGGTAAGGCAATGCCCGCTTCGCCTATACGTAAGTTGGTTCCATACGCCGAAGGGGCCAAGCAGAAGGGAAGAAAAGTGTATCACCTAAACATTGGTCAGCCCGATATCGCTACTCCCGAGGTGGCTCTTAAGGCAATCAAAGAAAATTCACTGAAAGTGGTTGAGTATAGCCATTCGGCTGGTAACGAGAGCTACCGTCGTGGTTTGGCCGAGTACTACCGCAGCGTGGGTATCGATATCGATCATACCCAAATCATCATTACAACAGGGGGGTCGGAGGCTATTACCATTGGTTTTATGAGCTGCCTTAACCCCGGCGACGAGGTGATAATCCCCGAGCCATTCTATGCAAACTACAATGGCTTTGCCACATCGGCAGGTGTAAAGGTTGTTCCTGTAACCTCATCGATTGAGGATGGCTTTGCACTACCCCCAATGGCCCAGATAGAGAAGCTTATCACCCCCAAAACTAGAGGCGTAGTTATTTGTAATCCCAATAACCCCACCGGTTACCTTTACTCGAAGGAGGAGCTTGAGCAGCTTGCCGAGCTGGTGAAGAAGTACGATATGTACCTTTTTGCCGATGAGGTGTACCGCGAGTTCTGCTACGATGGCCATACTCATTTCTCCACCATGCAGCTTGAGGGGTTGGAGAATAACGTGGTGCTAATGGACTCCGTATCGAAGCGCTACAGCATGTGTGGGGTAAGGGTTGGTGCGCTTATTTCCCGTAACTGCGAGGTTATGGCAGCCGCCATGAAGTTTGCTCAAGCAAGGCTTTGCCCACCATCGTATGGACAAATTGCTGCCGAGGCAGCACTTAGCACGCCCAAGGAGTACTTCGCCGAGGTGTACGATGAGTATATCAAGCGCAGAGATTTTATGGTTGAGGCTCTTAATAAGATGGAAGGTGTGGTGTGCCCAATGCCCAAAGGTGCTTTTTACACCGTGGTGAAGCTACCCGTTGACGATGCCGATAAGTTTGCTCAATGGCTGCTCGAGAGCTTTGAGCATAATAACCAAACGGTTATGTTGGCACCTGCCTCAGGTTTTTATGCAACCCCCGGGTTGGGTAAGGATGAGGTACGTATTGCCTACGTGCTAAAAATTGAAGATCTGAAGAATGCTATGGAAACCTTGGAGGTTGCACTTAAGCAGTATCCTGGGAGAACAATCTAGCGACAGGTTACTGGATACAAGGAAACGCCAAGCAAAACTGCTTGGCGTTTTTTCCGTTAGAAAGCCAGGTAAAAATCTTTGGTAAGATTTACATATTCGGGCGTGTACTCGCCATCAATCCCTCTAACGGTAATGGAGGTTTCGTCTAGAGGCAGTTTTTTTCGACTAAACTCAAGCATAAGGCGTTTCGCTGGTCCATTTACCTTTCCGTAAACGCTAACCCGCTTTGTGCAGTATAAGCTGTAGGTAGATGCCAGAGCGACAAATACATTACCCTCAACGTATGGGAAAATTCCTGCAAATCGGCCATTCTCATTAAGCAATTTGTTGATACCTTCGAGCAGCTCGGCGTGGGGCATTAGCTCGTTATGTCTGGCAACTGTTCGGGCAGCCTCTTCGGATTTTAATGATTTTATGAAGTAGGGTGGGTTTGAAACGATAAGGTCGTAACGTATGCTTGCCTCCTTGGCAAACTGCTGAAACGGTTTACAATGAACAGCTACCCTGTTTTGCCAGCGAGAGCTATTAACATTTTCGGTGGCTTGCTGTGCCGAGGGTTCATCTATCTCCACAGCATCAATGGTTGCGTTGCTTCGTTGTGCCAGCATAAGGGCGATTAGCCCTGTTCCACTGCCTACATCAAGGATGGTTTTAGCGTTACCAATGGTAGCCCAAGCGCCCAGCATTACGCCATCGGTGCCCACCTTCATGGCCGCTTTTTCCTGACGAATTGCAAACTGTTTAAATCTGAAGTAATGGTTGGGCATGGCGATTTAAAATTTTTCGAAAACACCTAGTCCAAATAGAGCAAAATCGTATTTAATAGGATCGTTGGGGTCGAATGTACGAAGTTTTGCCGTAACCTCCTCCACTGCCTTCCAATCGCTCTGCTTCCGATTAAGTAAGCCCAGCCTGCGGGCTACGCGGCCCGAATGTACATCGAGTGGCAGCATGAGGGCTGATGCAGGAATTGATGTCCATAGGCCAAAATCAACATTCTCCTTGGGTGGGCGCACCATCCAGCGCAAAAACATATTGATACGCTTGGCAGCCGAACCTGCTATGGGGTTGGCTAGGTGTTTGGTTGAGCGGGCAGGGAACTTATTATCAACGAACAGAAGTCTGAAGTGGCTTATAGCCCCCACTATCGAATTGTATTTCATGTACCCTTCAGTAAATAATGTTTCTAGGCTGCTACCCATTGAGTATATCCTTTGCAAGGATTGGAGGAATGCTGTACAGTCGGTTCCATTAAACGTACGGTAGTAGAATGATGATAGCGCTTTTATATCATCGCCAGACGAATCGATGATAAATTCGTAGGGCGATTCGCCCATCTGCTCCATTAGTTTCTTGGCCGATTTGATAATTTGTGGCCGCTGACCCCATGAGATGGTAGCTGATAAGAATCCTGCAATCTCAATATCTTCCTTACGGGTATATGCCTTGGGAATCTGAATCGGGTCAGTCTCTACAAACGAGGAGGATGCGTACCGTAGGTACTTCTCATCCAGAAATTGCTTGATATCGTTGGTACTAATATCACTCACTACACGAATAGTCCGTCGTTCATGGTGAGCTGGATATCGGCCATAGCCGCCAATTCCTTATCGTGGGTTACCACCACAAAGGTTTGCTTAAACTCATCGCGGAGTTTAAAGAATAGGTTGTGTAGCTCCTCCTTATTCTTAGAGTCGAGGTTTCCCGAGGGCTCGTCGGCTAGGATAACCTTTGGGTTGTTAATTAGAGCCCGCGCTACCGCCACACGTTGCTGCTCGCCTCCCGACAGCTCCGAGGGCTTGTGCTCCATCCTGTCGGCTAGACCTAAGAACGAGAGTAACTCCTTTGCTCTTGCCTCCACCTTTTCCTTTGGCTCTTTGGCAATGAACCCAGGGATACAAACATTCTCCAGAGCTGTAAACTCTGGTAGTAAGTGATGGAACTGGAACACAAAACCAATATTCTGATTACGAAAAGCGGCCAGCGCCTTGTCGTTTAGCTTCGATAGGTTGGTATTGTCGATGAACACATTGCCCGAGTCGGGCTTGCCAAGCGTGCCCATTATTTGGAGTAGCGTGGTTTTGCCTGCCCCGCTGGGGCCAACAATGGCTACCACCTTTTCGGCGGGTATCTCAACATCAACCTCCTTGAGCACGGTAAGGGGGCCAAACGATTTTTTTATCTTCTCAACTCTAATCATAGGGTAAGCATTGAAATGCAAATGTAGCAAAATAGCCTAACATTTTGAGTCATTGGTTTGCTTTCGTTTAAACAGCAGTGTAAAAGAAAACCCCACCAAACCGAATTGGTGGGGTTCTTTATCGTTGTTGCGGTTACTTATTGAAAAGCTTGTAAACTACGCCTACCTCGAAACCTACTGAGGTAATTGATGAGCTGCCTAGAATAAGGCTGCTGTGAAAATCGCTAAAGCTATCCTCGATTACAGGCTCTACCTTGGTGAATCCGTAAGTTCCAGAAATACCCACCTTAACAAGGATATCGCTGGTTACGCTGTACATTGCACCGGCAGATAGGTAGCCCGACACCATCATTTTGGGCGCACCAAGCT
>Ga0334900_1002713_pt1 | contig 15025 bp, 15 predicted proteins | sample GraSluR3_MG_2_FD_207231 | JGI IMG/M metagenome (GOLD analysis project Ga0334900, IMG submission 207231) | Sludge microbial communities from methane-producing bioreactor in Wageningen University, Netherlands - Granular Sludge_31_08-R3 | ecosystem: Engineered > Bioreactor > Anaerobic >...
TTTCTGAGAGAAAGTCCTCAATATAGAGATGTTTTTAATCAGGTTTTTGATATGCTTTACAGGGATAAAGATTCTTTTAAAGATAATCCAGAACAATATAAAACTTTTTTGAAAATAATTTGAGCTAATGAAAAGGATGAAATTGATTTTTATATAGTAGATAAGAATAATGAAAATTTAGATCCTGCTTTAAGGTTTTATCCGCGTAATACAAGAGTTGTTAGAATAGTAGATGGTAGTGAAAATGGTGAAGTTCACTATATTACATTTTGAAAAAATTTGGATGATCAAAAACTGTTGGTAGAATGATTTCAAGAAAACAAAGAAGATATTGAAAATGTTTTGAAAAATGATGAAAACATTGGTAAATTATTTCAGATTGTTAAAGATAAAAAAGAATTTTTACAATTTCAGTGAAGATTGGAAATATCTGCTTATGGATGACCAGACGCTTTATCTGTTTTGTTTGATAATCAAAAAGATTGAAAAAAACCTTTTGTTGAATATCTAAAAAAAGATGAAAATCTTAGAGGTGTTTTAGACTCTTTTGGTAAAATAGAAAATGGTAAAAATGTAGTCGATATAGAAACACAATGACAATATTTTGTAAAAATGTTTGAATGAATAAAACAGGATCCTGTTTTGCTTAATAAATATTCTAAACTACTAATTGAGCAATGATGAGATAAATATTTTTGACCAGCATCCAATATCACATCTAGAAAAACCATTGTTGAGTCTTTTATGAAGTTGGATATGTTTAAGTGATATGTTCCATCAGTACTTGCTCAAAAGGATTCAATAAAAAAACCAAATCAAGATTTGTTTGATCTTTTGGTTAATCAAAAAATTCTTTTGGATAAGTCTGTAAATACAGCAACTTGAAAACAGGGTATGGTTGAACAAGCAAAAAATTATATTTCGGTACTTTTTAATAATCCTATTGGTCAAATGATTGTAGGTTTGCTTGATTCTGTTTTGTGAGGTAAGGGTTGATTAATGAAATATTTGTGAGGTGAAAAATCTTGGTTTGGAAAAGAACTCAATAAACAATTTAAAGATCAATATGCTTTGGAGAAAGATCAATTAGAAATATTGGATAATATTTCAAAAACAAAACCAAAAAGTTTTTTTGGTATAAAACCAGAGAATTATCAATCAGAATTAAATAATTTTGTGAATAATCAAATTAGAAAAGATAATATTTATGTAAACGAGATTGAGAACCAGTTTAATTGAGAAAATACAAAAAATCTTGATGTAAACTTGATTGAGAGATATTTCAAAGCAAACCAAAAAGATAAATTTTGAGATATAAATTATATAGATATTTTTGAGATGAAAGAAAATAAATTAAGTATTAAATCTGGTGCTGATGTTTCGCCTATTCTGCAAGAAATTCTAAAGGATGAAAACGAAATTGCAAAAATATTGGAAGCAAATCACAAAATCATAACAGAGAAATGATATTTTGGTAAAAATTTATGACATCAGGGTATTGCTTCAGGTCGTGACTATATGGTTTTTGCTGCTGCGTATTTGATGTGATGAAGTAAATGACAATGAAACTTTCATTATGTGATTAGTGAAAGTGATATATTTAATAAAACTTCGGAATTAACAGAAGAACAAAAGAATATTTTGGAAGTAAAAAACAAAGCAAAAACAGAATTTGATACAGAGAAAGACAAAATAATTAAAGAAATCAAAGAAGATAAGTATAAAGAATATGCTTTTGCTAATTATACTTATAGTGCTGAAGCTACTACGCCACAATCTGATTATCAGACTAAGATTTTGGAGCCTATGTCAAAATTATTTGAATCTGAAATAAATAATGCTTGAGATTTGAAAAATAATTTCCAATTGTTAATTAATGATAGTGATTCAGAATTATTGAAAAATAAATTTGTACATATAGCAAATATGATGTTGTTTATGAATAAGTGAGAAACTCAGGTTAATCAATTTGGTACTGAAGTTATAAGTGCTATGAAAAATATGAGCGGAGTAGAAAAGAAAGATAATACCTTGATATTTAAAGGTGAACAAGATGAACCAAAAATAATTTTAAGTATTAATAATAATAAACTTGAAGCTAAATTAGAAAGCGCTTAATTTGGATTGATTTCCCATTAGTTTCACTTAGGGTCGCAATGACTTAGGGTTATTAAATTTTCTTGGCGATATATCAAAGAATCTTCTCTCCAAAAGAGGAGATTTTTTTTGAGCTTAAAATGAGGGGGATGATAGCTCAGATAAGCAGTCAGCCTATAATATCTGTTGGTCGATGAATTGCTGTAGCAACTCTAGAAATACTCATAATTAGACTAAAAACAATCAGGATTATTCCAAATATTGTATATTTTTTGTCATTTTTTTGTATTCACCAAAGTAAACTTGCTATTGCTATACTCATAGAAACTGCTGCATGATCAGATGGGAAACTACTTGAAGGTAAGTAATCGTGTAAAATTGTTTCAGTTTTTTGATCAGCCAATCAAAGTACGATATTTGGTCTGGATTTTTGGACTAGTAATTGTATTCCTAGATTTATGAGTGTGGTGATAACCACATTGGCAAAAATCCAGAGAGATGCAATTTTATAAGATATTTGTTTTTTTATCCATCACATAATGTAGAGAATCACTAGGTATATTGGGTAAGAAAAAACAAATACGTCTGCTAGAATTGGGGTGAGTGAGGTTCGTGTGGTTGATGATAGCATTGATTGATGTAAGGCTAGGAGGATTTCTAATCATCGTTTTGGTTCGATAAGTGGCATATTTTTTATTATTGATAAAAGATTTGTAATCTGGATTGCTTCACATTTGTTCGCAATGACTTATTGTGATTGATATCGATTGCAAATTTTTTGTAATTTACAGGTTTCGCACTTGGGTTTGCGAGCTGTACAATAATATCTTCAAAATAATATTATGCTGTGATGAGCTATTGATTTGTAACTTTTTGGAATAACTTTTTCAAGTAATTTTGATGTTTTTTCTGGTGTTTTTGTATCTACAATTCACCATCTATTACAAACCCTATGAACATGTGTATCAACTGCTATTACTGGTAATTTAAATAATACATGAGCTATAACTTTTGCTGTTTTTTCTCATATTCACGGAAGTTTTTGCAATCATTTTATTGTATTTGGAATAAAATAGGCATGATTTTTATACTTATAAGAATTATATTTTGATATTCATAAATCTTTTAGTTTTTTTTTGTCTATAATTATTTCTGATAATCAAAAAATGTGTTTGGATTTTGTTTTGTAGTAATTAATTGATGATATTGACTTTTCTAATTTAGTATTTCAGATTTGTAATATGTTTTGTGGTGTTTTTATTGATTTAAACAATTTTGATGTTATTTTGTTTACTTGAATATCTGTGTTTTGAGCTGATAAAATTACTGATACCATTAATTGAAACTGGTTATTATAAACTAATTCAGTATTTGGATTTGGGAAAAGCTTTTTAAGATAAGTAAATATCTGATTTAATTTAGACATATGTAGACATATTTTTTGGTAAAAAAACGTATTTATATATAGAATCTTATCTATATATCATTTTAATCTATATTTTTAATGTCAATATTTTTTTATTCAGGAAGAGTAGGAATCGAACCTACGACACAGAATTCGGAGTCCTGTATTTTCCCACTAAACTATCTTCCTATATATAGAATATTCTACTTTTTTATTTTCTATGCAATTTTTTATCATTGTTTCATTTTTATTTAGCGTAGAGGAGTTGGTTTTTATTTCTAGGAAAACTATTTTTTTTAAGTTTCAACGACTTAATCAATCAAAAACCATATAATCTACTCATTTTCACAAAAAAACCAAATCTTTGTAATGATAAGGAAAATCTGGAAGAAGTGGTGCTATTTTTTCATTTACGTTTCAAAGTACAACATTACGAGATCTTGTTACAGCATCTTGGCGTTGGTTTTTTATTTTAATGAAAAAATAAATTCTTGATATTAAATAACCTATTATGAAACCTATTATTATTCAAATAATTATAAGAATTTCTTTTGGCATTTTAATTTTTTGTTACTAAAAACACCATATTTAATAACTTTTAGGGTAAAAAGCAAGTAAATAGTCAAAAATAATATCATAATCTTTGTTTTTATTGTATTTTCAAATATAATTAAATAAGAAAACTTTATATTTTTATAGATATATTCTATGGTTACTGTTGATTATAGGCAAAGATTGACCCAAGCTATTGTTGATTCTGATGTAGTAAAGATTTTTGATAATCTTTTGACTGTTGCGGTAGAAGAATGAGCTTCTGATATACATATAGAACCTTTGGAAAATTATTCTAGAATTAGGATTAGAATTGATGGTATTTTGGAAGAGCTTATGCAATTTCCTAGAAATTTACACGAAAGTATTATATCTAAATTTAAAATTGAATCTGGTCAGATGAGACCTGACGAAAAAAGACTGCCTCAAGATGCCAGAGTTTCTAGTATTACTCAAACAAATAAAGAAATAGATCTTCGTGCAAATACTTTGCCAACTGTTTGGTGAGAAAAATTGGTAATGCGTATTGTAGATAAATCAAAAAAGATTCCTCCTTTGGCTGATCTTTGAATTGATTGATCAAATAAAGATATTATATACAAACATTTGGCATATCCAAATGGTATCATTTTGATGACTGGTCCTACAGGTTCTGGTAAAACAACAACTTTGTATGCGTGTCTTGATTATATAAATAAGCCAGAGGTAAATATTATAACATATGAAGATCCTGTCGAAAATAAAATGGCATGACTGAATCAAGCTCAAGTTAGAACTGATATTTGATTTACTTTTGCTAGTGGTTTGAGATGAGCGCTTAGACAAGATCCAGATATTATTATGGTTTGAGAAATTCGTGATAGAGAGACTTTGGATATGGCTATGGAAGCAGCTATGACATGACATTTGGTGTTTTCAACAATTCATACAAATTCGTCAGCTGAGACTATTACTAGGGTTTTTAATCTTGGGGCAAAAGCTTATATGCTTGCAGGTACTTTTAATGTTGTTATGGCAGAAAGGTTGGCAAGAAAGGTTTGTCATCACTGTAAACAGCCAACTTCTGTTAAATGAACTTCACAGCATGGTTTTGCAGTAGATAGTTTTAAAAATATTTTGCCAGAAGCTCTGAAAAAGGAAATTGTTAGTAGAAATATTACCCAAGAACAGCGAAATTCTTTTATTAATGATGGTATTATTATGAAGGGGACAGGTAAGGATCCTGAGACATGATGAGTTTGTCCAGTTTGTAATTGATCTTGATGTAAATGAAGAATTTGATTATTTGAAATGATGGATTATACAGACGATCTTAAATCTCTTTTGTTAGCTGGTAAATCTGCTTTTGAAATAGAGGATTATGCACTTAAACATGGTATGATTAATTTGGAAAGAGATGGTGTTTTTAAAGCTATTCAATGACATATGACATTGGAAGAAGTATATGAAAATGTAAAAGCTAAATCAAATAATGTTTAATTAAAATGTTTAGATAAATCAGAATTTATAATTTAAAATTTATAATAATGCTGTCTGTTTGAGAAATGTTGCAATGATTATATATTAGAATGAATGCGCCTAGTTTGAAAAAGAAAACAAATTTTTTTAGGTTGCTTGCTTTATCTCAAAAAGCTGGTCTTGGTATTAGAGATTCTTTGATTTCAATAAAAAAAACAGAAAACCAACCATGATTGCTGTATATAATAGATGATATGATAGAACAGCTTAATCAATGAGTTAATTTTTCTTCAACTTTACGTAATCATATGTATATATTTAAAGAAGAAGAGATAGCTCTGATTAAATCTGCAGAAGCGATTGGTAATCTTCCAGACGTTTTAGAAGAAGTATCAGAAGAATTGGAAAACGATCAAAGAATTAATCAAAAAATAAAAAAAGCTAGTACATATCCGCTTGTTTTGATTGGGTTTTCTGTAATAGCTGTAGTTGTTCTGATTCTTTTTGTTATTCCTACTATTGTTGGTATGTTCCCAAGTCAAGACTCACTTCCGTCAATAACAGTCTTTATGCTAAATATGTCAGACTTTATTAAAAATTATTGGTATATTATAATTATTGTTATATCAAGTATATATATTTGATATAATTTATTATACAAGTTTTTTCTGCCATTTAAAATTCTTATAGATAAATTTTTAATAACAGTTCCTGTGGTTTCTGATGTAGTAAAAACATTTCATATGTATAGATATTCAAAATTACTTTGACAACTATATAGCTGATGAATTAGTCCTGTTATTTCTTTAAGATTAATTGCAAATGTCTTTGTTAATTTTCATTACAAAAAGAAAGTTTTGGAAATTCAAAGTGATATAAAATCGTGATTTTGAATGGCAGAATCAATGGAATGATCGACTCTTTTTGATCCTATTTTGACTCAAATTATTAGTGTTGGTGAAAATACATGAAATATGTCAGATGTTTTAAAGAGAATATCTACTTTTTATCGTGAATTGTTACAGAATAAAATAGATATGTTGCTTGCATTGATAGAACCTTTTTTGATGGCGTTTATTGCGGTTATTATAGGTATTGTTGTTTGATCTATATTTATTCCTATGGCAGATATGGTAAATGTAATGCAATAGTTTATATTTTATATTTATTTAAATGAAAAAAAAATTGTTGATATTATTTATTTTGTTTTCTTTTTTGAATTTTTTTGTTCAAGGAAATAATTCTAGAATACAACAAGTAATATACGATCCTGTTATTAAAGAGAGAGAATTAAAATACAGCTCGCCATTGGCACTATGATATTCTTTGTATCGTATTCATGTTTTTTTTGGTAATGGTTGAGATTTTGTTTCGGTTTCTGATTATGAATATTCAAGTTTACTTATTTCTTTGAGGGATATAATTTCATATAATATTCTTGATTTATTAGAATATGAAATAGATAAAACATCTGTTATGGAAAAATATGTTTCTAGTTTGGATAATTATTTAGTTAAATCAGATGTTGCTTTATCAAATCTTAGAGAAGAAATGAATTTATCCAATTCTTCTATGCAATATTGTTTATCTCAGAAGAATATTTCAGATAAATTATATGCTGATTCTTTGCAATCTCATTATAACCAACATTTGTTGGATGACGCAATTGAAGATTCAAAAAAATATGGTAAATGTATTTCTGATGCTAGAATAGACTATAATTCAAAAAAGATTTTGGCTGATAAAATTTCTGTTTATAGTTCTGTTGTTAAAATAAAATATGATTATTTGAATAGTAATAAATATGATATTGTTCAAAACTACGATCTTATGAAGTGAGATATATTAGAGCGTCTTGTTATAATAAAACGTATGTTGCAAAAGTATGATTTATAATTTTGTTGAAGTTTATATGTAAATAGATAGAATGAGTTGTCTTATTTTGTATTTTTCTTAATGATAGCTTTTTCTGTTTTTGGTTTCAATGTTTATTGGTATGGGATTTTTTATCTTATATCGTTTGTTTTTGGTTATCTTATTTTTCTTTTGTTGAAAAGGCATCTTTTTATTGAAAATTATGCCAAAAACTTTTATCTTTTATTAAAAAAATCACCAGAAGACATTATTCTTTATGTTGTTTTGTGAGTTTTTGTTTGAGGTAGATTGTGACATATATTTATTTATGATTTTGCTTATTATATTCAAAATCCTATACGTGTTTTCTTTTTTTGGGAAGGTGGTATGTCTTTTATTGGTGGTATTGTTTGAGTTTTTTTGTTTTTATTATTTCTTTTTCGTAGATATAATTTTTCTTGGAAAGACTTTTTTGTTTTAACCGATTCTCTTATAATATCAACTTGATTTTGAATAATGCTCTGAAGAATTGGTAATTTTTTAAATCAAGAATTGTATGGTCGTTTGGTTATTGATGTTTTTCCTAATTTATCTTCTACAATTGTTGATTTCTTTTCTAAAATTGGTGTTTTTTATATATATGATAGGGTAGATTGATATTTAAGAGTTAATACTAATCTTTTGTCTAGTTTTTTTGAGTGATTTATTATTTTTTCTGTTTCTTTTTGTGTTTTGTTTTATTATTTAAGAAACAAAAAACGAAGAATTTGATTTTTGACTTCGTTTTTTGTTGTTTGGTATTCTTTTATTAGGTTTCTCTTTGAGTATTTGAGAATGGATAGTCAGTCTGAGTTTGTTTGATTTTTTACAAAATCTCAACGATTTTTTCTTTTCTTTTTGGTTTTTTGAATTTTAATGTTGTTTGTTTCTTTAAAAAAGCGTTATATAAAATAACTATATTTTTTTATTATTTTTTTTAGTTCTTCGCTTATTATTGGGTTAATTGTTTGGCTTATTTTATAAAGCTTATTTATTGCGCTATGATGTTTATTGTTTTTTAAAAATTCTTCAAACGTCTTTATATTTAGAGATTTTCATATCTTTCTTAAAATTTTTTTTATTAATTCTTCTCAATATCCTTTATTTATTATTGATTGGTTGTATAGTGTTTCTATTATTGCTAGTTCCATGTTTGCTACTGGGTATAGCTGATTATTGATTGAAATTTTTTTTGTATGTTTGTTAAATAATGAAAATAAATTTTTCTTATTTGATCAATAAGTTTTAAATAATCATTTTTTTTGTCATACAATAACTTCTGTGGCTTGTTTCTTTGTATTTACTATTAAGATTTCTTCTGGAATTGAATAAGATGAAATATTTAGTTCCAATGCTTTTAATCATCATATATATCGCTTTCATTGTAGGTACTCATTGCAATGTCTTTTTAGCATTTCTCGGTAGAATTTTTCGATAAGTTCTTCTTCTTTATAAGTTTTTTCTATGTTTTTAACAAAAAAGACGTCTTTTTTTATGCTTTCAATGTATCACCTGTTTTTTAGGTAATAAATCATTTTATAAGTTTTTTGTTCTGAATATTCCGTATCTAGAATGCTTTTTATGATTTCTTTTATTTTTTTTATCTCTATTAGTTTGTTTTTATGTTTTCATATTTTTTTAACAACGATGTCGAAATATTGATTTTTCATAGCCCGCTTTGTTATTGATAAAATCTGTTGTAAAAAAATAATGATATTTCCATTAAAATCAAGTCGATTTTTCTTTAAAAATTCTAATGAATTTTCTGTTGTAATTTTTCAATAAAACCATACAAAAAATTCAACTTTATATTTTTGTTGATTTGATGATTATACAAAAAACATTGATGGATCAGGATTACTTACAACAAAGAACTGTTTATTTAAAAAATATTAAAGCAACTTTTTCTTGTTGTGAAGATTCTTTTTATGATGTTGTTTTGGAAATTAATTCAAATAAATTTTTTTTATCAGTTCAGCATATCTCTCATCAAATTCAAGAATTTCAGGTTGTGTGTGTTAAATGATTTATAGATTTAAATAATAAACTTATTTTCTTATTGAAACAGTTGGTTAATCACCTTTTTATTAGGTTAGATTATGTTTAATTTGTTACTGTTTGATACATATGGAAGAATTGAATATTATGATTCAAGAGTATTCTAAAAACCCTCTTTGTAATTATGAAATGAAAGAATACACAGTTAAACAACATGAATGAAATTTTATTTGTTGAGATGATATTGTTGTTTATCTTCGTATAGAAAAAGACGTTGTTTTGGAATATAGTTTTGATGGTAATTGTTCTACAATAACTCTTGCTGCAGCTAGCTTATTGTCAGAATTTATTGTTTGAGCATCAATTTATGATATTATAAATCGATCTTACAATAAAATGCTATCTTTGTGATTTGAGGTATCTCCAAGAAGAAAAAGAGCTGCAGTTATAGCTATATTGGCTGCTAGAAATGCTGTTCATTCTTATCTTAAAGATTGAAAAGAAGATACTTTTGATGATGTTTTAGATGATTAAAATGTCTACAAAGACAAAAGTAGACAAAATGTCTTGCAAAAAGTAGACAAATATCTATTCTTTTATTCGCTGAGTTTTTCTTATGAAATATCTTAATCAGTCGGTTTTGTATATTATTATTGTTAGTATATTATTTTATGTAATATCTAATTATCTTCCATGATTGGGATTTCAGTTAGTTTCAGAATATTCAAACGAAGTTGTTATTTATCTGTTTGTTGGTGTTGTCTCTTGGTTTATTAATTTTATACTAAAAACTTTGTTTAGTTTGTTAACAATGCCTATATCTGTATTAACTTTTTGACTTTTTTCTTTGTTTGTTAATTTTATTTTGCTTTATGTTTTCGAACAAGTAATTAGTTATCTTGATGTTTGAGTTCTGATTGTTTTATGAAATGTTGTTCAAGTTTTTGTTCTCTCTTGTTTATTGAGTATTATATGTTTTTTAGTTAAAAAAATATAAAAAAAATGAAAAAATGAAATCTAACTTATTTATGGTTAATTATAGTTATATTTGTTCTTCTTTGGACTCCTTATTTTCAGAATATAGCGTGAAATACTAATGCTATAATGTTCTTTAATAAAGAGTTTACCTTTACGTCTTTATATCCATGGCTTTTGTTCTTTTGAGTTTTGGAATGAGCCTTGATTGTTCTTTATATAAAAACACTTATAGAAGATTTAACAAAAAAAGATGTTCAAAAATTTGATTTGTAATTTATATTTTATTTTGTTTAATTTTGTTTAATGTCAAAAGTTTATAATGTTACTAGAGAATCTGCCGCACAAATGTTGGGTATTTCTACAAGAACAGTTGATAGATATATAAGAAGTTGAAAAATATCTTATAAAAAAGTTGCCAACAAAGTTTTGCTTGAAAAGTGAGAAATAAATGAATTAAGAAAAGATTTTTCAGCTTTACATCAAGAAGTTGAGGCAGAGCTTGTTAGTCAGTGATCATCAACATGATTAGCTAAATGAAATCCTCAATTGGAAGCAATGATAGAACAGAAATTAGAAAAATTCTTTCTTATTTTTAAAGAAAAAGAAAAGATATTAGAAGAAAAAAATAAAATTATTTTTGTTTTACAACAAAGAGTTGGTGAGTTGGAATCTAAAATACAAAATATGATTGCTTTACCTGATTATACTAGAGAAAAACAAGAAGCTATTATAGAAAAACAAAAATTAGAAGAAAAAATAACTCAATTAAAGTCTTCTATAAAAAATGAGAAACTTATAAACCTGATTTTGATAGCATTTACATTGGTATTTCTTATTGTTGCTGGTTTTTTGTTTTTTAAATAATATGTTGTTGACTTTTTGTTTCTAATATATATAAAAAACTTAAAAGAATTTATCTTTTAAGTTTTTTTTTATGAAGATAGATTGGTTTGATTTTTGGTTAGCGTTTTCTTGAATATTGTTGTTTTTCCTTTTTATAGGTCTTCTTATAAGATTTTTTCATTGGTTAAAATTTAGAAGAGAGCTTTCTTATATGAAACAACAAAAAATAAAGGATATTGTTAAATTTCCAAATAATATTTCTCCTACTATTGATGAGTCTTTTAAAGAAGTATCTAATTTTAAACAAGAAATTGATTCTTTGATGAAGGATGTGTATTTTGATTTATATGATAAAAATTTAAATTCAGATTCTTTTGATAAAGCTGATGATTTTTGATTAGAAAAACTTCTTGATGGTAAAATTTTGAATTTGATAAAAGAAAAAGATTATCTGTTGAATCAAAAAGATATGCTTATTTTGTCTTTGGAAGAAAGAAATAGAAAGACATTGAAAGAAATTATTAATAAAATATTTTTGTTGGTAAAAGAGAAAGATAAAATGCTATATCAAAAAGACTCTTTGATTATGCAACTTAGGTGAAAAATACAAGAAGTTGAATTACTTCATTTAGATAATTATATTTCAAATTTTCAGAGTACAGAAAAAAAAGTAGAGGATACTAATAAAAACAATAAAAATCATATTGATAAACAACTTAATTCTAACGATTTTGTTAATGTTAATTTTGTTGGTTGAAAATAGTTAATATTATATTTTCTAATTCTTTTCTGTGTTCTATAAAGTTTTTGTTTTTTAATCGAATTTCAAAAAAGTTATGACAAAAACTTATTGTCTCTTCTAGTCATTTTGATTTTATGCCAAGATATGTTTCTATATCGCCTCTTTTTAAAATAAACACATTATTCTTGTATAAAGAATCTATATTTTCTATTATATAGGAATATTTGTTTGGATAAAGGTTTTTTATTGAATTTACTAATTTTCAATAATGATGATTTGATAATATATTATCTTTCTTGTTATTATGGTAGTATAATTTTGATTGTTTGTAATAGTAGTTTAAATCTTGTTGTGATAGATATCAATAATCTACTATATTATCCCAATCTCATATAAAATAAGATTTTATTCAGAATTTTTTGAGGAATGTGCTTCGTTTTTTATAAGATCATTTACCGTTTATATTTATTATTTCATAATTATTTATTTTGTCTTTTCATTGTGGTAAATTGTGTAGGTATTGTAAATAATGTTCAAAAAAATATGCGTCAATTTCTCCTTCTACCATGATTATTTTATCTACAAAGAAGATTTTTGCAGCATTTTCAAATTTTAGGATCTGAATTAAACTTGATTCATCGTGTCATATGTTTTTGTCTGGTATTTTAATACTGGTTTCTCAATTTTTTTTGCTAAATCTATATACGTTAGTAATATTTTTTTCATCAATAAAAATAGGGGAATATGTAGATATAATACACTGTGTTCATATATTTTGATTTAGTTTCTCAAGCATTTTTGCTAACCTTCTTTGCATTTGAGGATGAAAGTGAAGTTCTGGTTCGTCAATAATCAATAATCAATCTTTTAGGTCAAATCAGTAAATTGTTAGTAATATTATGAGTAAGGATTGTTCTCAATTACTTATACTATGAATTGTTTGTTCTTGTCATAGACTATTTATAAATATTAATTCTATGAAGTTATTTTTACAAACAACCTTGATTCATAGGTTTAAGTATTTTTTTATACTTTTCTTAAGCGAATTATAAAAAAGTGATTTTTCAAGTTTCTGTTCTATATATTTTTGATTTAAGGGAATGTTTTTTGTTTTTTCGTTTTCAATATCATCTTGTTTTGTGTGAGTTATTATACTATAAAGCTTTTTTATACATAAAGCATATCACAATAAAGAATTGTTTTCTCTATAGTTTTTTTTACTTATAAATTCGTCCCAAAGATTGTGTTGGTTTGAATTACTTTTAAGATGATAAAAATTTCTTGTGTTGTGTAAATGTCCAAATGTGTTTTTTAAAGGATATCGTGAATTGTCTCAGTTTTTTTTATTTTTTTCATTATATATAATAGTAGAAATCTGAAATAATTCTTGATAAATTAGATAATTGATAGCAAATTTGTTTACGCCATTTTTTTGTTTATTTATTATTTTTGTTGTTTTGCTTTTTGTATCAATTGAAAACTGGATGTGTACTGTTTGAAGGTTTTTAATTTTCTCTATATCGCATTTTGGTATCTTATATTTTGTTTTTGAATATTTGTTTATTATTTCTTGAAAAATTTCTTGTTTTTCTTGTATAAAAATCATGTTGTCTTTGTCATTTGTAGACATATGAAATTCTATATCTACAGTAGATGGTTTATCTGGATAAGAAAAGTGGTGTCATATATTTTCCAATGGTCGTTGGTTTTCTAAAATACTTTCTTGTGTTTTTTCTGTATTTTCTTTGTATATAAAATCTTTTACTAAACCAACTTTGATTAATTGAGTAATAATTTCTAAAAAGTTTGTTTTACCTGATCAATTTGGTCAAATTAAGATATTTAGACCTCATTTTTTGTTTACATCAAAATGTATCTTTTTTTCGTCAGAAAGATATTCTTGATAGGGAAAACTTAAAACGTTTGATATATTGACAGATATTATTTGCATATTTCTTTTGGAGAATAAATTATTCTCCTTAATTATAACTAGAGTTTTATTTTTTGCAAATTTTGGCTCTTATCTCAGAAATTTTATTATTATTTTTTATTGATTTTTTAAATTTTATAATATATGGGTTTGTGATTATTTTTTCTCGTTGTTTTATTCATCGTTCTTTCCATATTTTTAGCTGGCCAGTATCTCTTCGTTCGAAATATTTAGCGACAAAGTAAATAATAAGTAAAAATGTGTTCCCTGTATGGATTGATGCAAAAAAGAATGCAATATAAACTATCATCTGTATCTTTTTCCAGTTTTTTTGAAGTTTTTGCATTGTGTAATTGTTGGAAGTAATTGCTCCTATAGCTAATGCCAAAAGAGCTACAATTCCAGATAATATTGCCGTGTCTCAGATATTAAATCAAAAAGAAAATCATTGTCTTGTTCAAAAAATCTGCCAAAGTATTCAATGAGTAAATAATAACCAAAATGTAGCTATTCCTAATTGTCTTCTAAATTTCATAAGATATAGAGATATACTATATATGCAATCTCTTAGAAATGGTAAAACATATTTTGGAATTGAATTGCTGTTTATCTCTTTTGAATTGTCTTTTATTGTTTTTGATAGTTTTTTTAGTGTTGAGATAAAATACTCAATAGATATTTTTTCTGTTTTCATATATTTTTTTCACAAAAAAGTTATTGGTTTGATAAATAAAACAATAGTTAATAGTTTTCGTCATCGACTTCCTCGAAATTCTTGTTGAGAAAACCCTATATTGCTTTTTGTTGTTGTTGCAGAAATAAGTGTTATAACAACTATTGTAGGAAGAATATAATAAATGAATATGGTAATATATTTTTCGATTTTTTCAAATGAAGCTTTGGAGAGGAGAGTAGTTAGTTTGTTCATGATTTTTGTTATAAATAAAGCGATTATCTTGTATATATATGTCTGGAAAAAAATCAATAGAGGAGTTTTGACTTTTTGGGTAGAGTAGGACTCCCCCATTTTTGGTCTAGAGGAGTAGTTTTGTTATTCTTTATTAAAAAATCTCATTATTTCTTTAAAAATTTTCTTTTAGAGAGATATTGTTTAAAAAAAATTGGAAAA
>Ga0334900_1002732_pt1 | contig 14904 bp, 8 predicted proteins | sample GraSluR3_MG_2_FD_207231 | JGI IMG/M metagenome (GOLD analysis project Ga0334900, IMG submission 207231) | Sludge microbial communities from methane-producing bioreactor in Wageningen University, Netherlands - Granular Sludge_31_08-R3 | ecosystem: Engineered > Bioreactor > Anaerobic > Unclassified...
AAAAAGTCTCAAGACACAGGGACTGTGTTAATGAGATTCGAGGTTTGTTTAGAATTCTGACTAGTCAGTCTCACAGTACATCCGAAAAGTGGGAAGAAGAATTGTCGAAATTAGAAGAAAACCTGAGAGAGCTGGATCAACAAATAGAGGATCATAATTTGACTCTGGCAAGACTCAACGTGGCCGAAAAGGATTATCGGCCAACCGAGAGCGAGGTCACTTATAATCCTGAAATCGAAGCAGGATTAAGAGACAAACTTGACGAAATTGTTGAAGAATTATCAGAGACACGCAATAGTCTGACTGGACTGTATGAGGCAGTACGAACCGAAACTGGCGATCCTCCAGGGACAGCTTGGTCAAGCTTGGTGCATAATTTACAAAATGAATGGGAAAAAGCAGCGGAGGAATATAGAGAAGAAACGGCAGATATCCTCGCTGGTATCGGTTTATTAAATGTTTTAGAAGAAATTCGCCAGAAAGAAGACGAGAAGATTGATAGAGCTCTGCGTTCAACTGAGGTACGGAAGCGACTATTTCAGATCACTGGGCATTATGATGGGTTATCACTGCAAGATGATAATATGACTGTAACAAGCAAGTACGGGTCATTGCTTTTAGAGGATATTAGCACAGGTGCTAAAGAGCAATGCCAATTGGCTTTGCGTATGGGGTTGGTTGAAAGAATAACTGGGGAAGATAGATTATTCTTAATTTTGGATGACGCCTTTCAACACTCTGATTGGAAAAGGCGGGAGAGTCTTTTTGATGTTGTGATGAATTTGGTTGAATTGGGTTGGCAGATAATCTATTTGACCATGGATGATCATATTCTGAAGATCGCCTCTGATAGGGGACAGGAATCGTTAGGTGATGGTTTTTCTCTATTTGAACTTAACTAGAAGAAAAAGCTTCGATCGACAGGTTATCCATAATTTAAAGTTCTAAGTAACATCCAATAACTAATGACTGTTTATTATTGATCTTGGCAACTTGGGCAAACGTAGCATGTACCGCCCAGGTAGGCGAACTTCTCAATCAGAGTTCCACAGACTGGGCAGGGCTTTCCGACGGCATTCTTATCCATCAGACGCCGATAGCCTCCTGGCTCTCCGAACAGATCGAACTCATCAGCCCGTCCGCCGCCTTCGATGATGGCGGCAAGCGTTGTCTGGATCGCGTCATAAAGCTGCCTAAGGCGGTCACGGTCCAGTTCGGCGACATCGTGTCTGGGATGAAGCCGGGCAAGGAACAGGATATCCTGCGCACAGGCATTTCCCAGACCGGGGATAAGCTGATCCTGGGTCAGGAGGCTCTTTGCGCTTGTTTTTTTCTCGCTGCAGGCTTCATCTACCAATCTGGTGAAATAATCAAATGTGAAGGTCTCATCCAGCGGGGTGGGGCGCATGTCCTTGATGTACTGACGCTCCCAGACGGATTCCCTGTCATGGAGTTCCATCGCGCCCCACATCTGGGTGGTCTCGGTTAGGAAGCTGCCATCTTCGAATTCAAGACAGAGGTGATACTTTCTGGGACGTTCAGTATCGGGCTTGTGGTAAATCATTTTTCCGCCACATTCCCCAAACAGCAGGTGATACCCAGGCTCCAGCGGAATGAACATCCAACGACCGCGGACGAAGGATTCACCAATGGTTCTGCCTGCGACCAGCCGGGCGAAATCCTCCTCTGTCCTGTTGTGCCAGACGAACTTATGAGGCGAGTTGCCCAGGTTGCCGGTACGGATGACTTTGCCTGAAAGGTGCTGGTTGATCTGGCGTGATAGTGTAATATATTCCGGGATTTCAAACATGGTATTCCTCTAATTCTGATCCAGTTTAACGTCTGTTCCAGAGTTGTAGATTAAATGAGAACAGCCCTGCAAGTATGAGACGCTGGGCTGTATATCGATCAAATCTAGTGGAGCATGTCTGTCTGGTCGGCAAGGCCGCCTTCCAGATAAGCTAGCAGGGCCGCTTCGATGTCATTCATCTGGGTCACGATAGGTGTAATCCCGATGGCTTCCATACTCTGATAAGCGCCTCGGCCCATCCCCCCGCAGATCAGGGCTTTGCAATCGGAAATCGTTTCAGCCATGCTCAGGTGTTTCGTGTGGGATTCGGGACTGGTGCCGTGTTCGCCGCCATGGTCTTGATGACTATCCTGGGAGACGAAATGGGTGTGTCCCATCTTTTCGCGCATTTCTCTGCCTAAGACCTCGCCATCTTCCACTTCAATGACCAAATAATAGGCCGCTCGCCCAAAATGACGGCTGATGGTTTTACCATCATCAGTGATAAATGCAACCTTCATCTGCAATCCTCGCCTTCTTTAATCTGAGTAAGTAATTCAGTGCTTATTATACTGGGAATTTGAGCGTAATTTCTTACTATAACGCGAGATTCTCGTCATTCTCTATGATATACTTATTCGTTGAGTGTAAAGAAATTCCAGAATAAATAAAAACAAAACAGCCCGTCATTCATTAATAGGACCTCGTAACCCATGACCGATCCGATCCTGACACTCAATGTCGCCGGCCTTGATTATGCTGACCAGCTCACCGCAGCAGGGCTCCAGGGATTGGTTAACCGTTTGAAACCACGGTTATATTTGGATTGGGGGAGATACGATGATGTCACTTCCCGCACGACCAATGAGGTCTTTATTGAGGATGATCTCTGGGTGGAAAAATACCAGGAATTTCTTGGTTATCAGGACCGTGAAAACCAGGCGTTCTATGAAGAACAATATCATTTGATCTTTGCGGCCATCGATTCACTCAGTACAGCCATCAATTATTTCAAGCCTCATCTCAACGGCCTGGTTATCTGGGATCCAGAGAACCTTGATACGGTGAACCTTGCCATTATGCTGGCAGGGTTGGAAGACCTGCTGATCCTCTCACCTGAGCAGTTTGACACATGGGACAGCCTGGGTCTGGAGCTTCGGCATGACCTGCGCGGCCGCTGGGAGGACAGGTTATCTCTCTATCGGTGGGTGTTGAAGGACCTTCAACCCCGCTGCAAGCCGGGATTCGTAGCCTGTGTTGAGCCAGGCTGGCGCCGGCCGGAATTCGTTGATTATCTGGTGCACAACCGGATTTTTACCTACAGTCTCGGGACCGGCGGGGCACCAGGACTTTCCAGGGTCGGACAATCGCTGCTGCTCTTGCTGACAGCAGGGCCATTCAAACTGCGTAATTTGATCTACAATTTCCGTCTGGAGGGGCTGTTGCGGGGAATGGGTGTGATGCTGCTCGGCTGGGGAAATCCGGAAGCTCGTCTGGCGACCCGCATCCAGCGCCATGTCAAAGCTGAGACCTTTCCGACAATTTTCGGCTGGCATACGCTTCGGGAAGATGAGTTTTCCTTCATGCTGCACCTTTCTGCCAACGGTCTCCGGTTGATTCCCTCTCACATGGCTGGGAATTTTTCCTTCCATTCGATGGTTCCCTGTGAGGATGCTTTTTCTCAGACGCATTTGTCAGAAGAAGACGTTGCTTTTGAAGAAGATAAGGTCTATCTTACGGTGACCTTCTCCGATGGAGATCAGCTGCTCCTGATGAACACCAGGCAGGTGGGGAACTGGGCTCGCCCGGACCGGGGGGAGGTACCGTTCAACTGGGAGGTTCAGCCCTGTCTGGTGGAAATGGCACCTGCGCTCTATTCCCGGTATTACCGCACCCGAAAAGCTACTGATTATCTGGTGGCGGGTCCTTCCGGTGCGGGTTATGTCATCCCGCCGATCATGAGGCGATTCAGACGATATCTTCAGGAAACCGCCCGGATCTGCGCTCAGGCGGATGTGAGGGTGATGACATCTTATATCGGCGATCCGCCTATCAGGATCATCAAAGAACACGCTGCTGGAACACCGGATTTCATTGGATATCTTGCGGGTTATGTCCATTTTGGGCGGCATCCACAATATCTTATCAATGGAAAACCGTTCATCGCCAACCAGTGGCCGCCGCTGGAAAAGGTAGCGGTTGATTCTGACGAAGTGCTGGCTGGGATTGAAGGTCTTATTAACCAGTCAGAAGACACGCCGCGTTTTATCGCCATTCATCTCTTTGCTTACAGGACAACAATAACTGACATCCGCCGATTTGTTGACGCCCTGGACCCTGCGCGGGTCAAGGTCGTTCGGGCGGATGAATTCTTAATCGCAGCGAAAAAATATCATTCAAAGCAACAGGTTTGAGAAAGGATCCCACCGATAATGCAGCGTAAGTTATCCCTGAAAAACAAGATCTTCTACGGAATCGGCGACCTGGGGAACTCGCTGACCACAGCTTCCATCCAATTCTTCTTGTTATTTTATTACACTGATATTGCTCTGATTGACCCGGCAGTCGCTGGCACAGCACTGCTGGTGGGCAAACTGACCTGGGATGCGATCAACGATCCCCTATTTGGTTACTGGAGCGACCGGACCAAGAGCCGCTTCGGCCGGCGCAGGATTTATCTGCTGTTGGGTGCTGTTCCCTTCGGGATCAGTTTCTGGCTGATGTATTCCCTGCCCACCGGGCTGAAGGGGATTGCCGCCTTCATGATGGTGCTGGGTTCCTTCCTGTTGTTTGATACCTTTGCCACACTGGTTGGCACGCCCTATAATGCCCTTTCGGCGGAATTGACCTATGACTATAAAGAACGCACATCGCTGATCGCCGTGCGGGAAATCTTTACGGTGGTTGGCTATATCCTCGGAGCAGCGGTGACGACGGTGGTTGCCGGGATATTTATTAACAATCTGGGCTGGAGTGAACGCGCAGGGTACAGCGGGATGGGCGCAGTATTTGGGATGATTGCAGCACTGACCATCCTGATGACGGCCTTTGGGATCAAAGATAAAACCCATCGTGAGGCAAAACCCTCCACGCTGCCACCGGTTAAAGCGATCCTGTCAAGTTTCAAGAACAAGCCTTTTGTGAAACTTCTGATCATTTCAACCATCATCAGCATCAGCTTTACCCTGCTGACCAGTCTGCTGCCTTATTTCCTGACCTATCAACTCGATATGGCTGACCAAATCCCTCTGGTAATGCTCACCATGCTGGGAGCGATTGCTATTTTCCTGCTTCCCTGGAAGGCTGTGGCGGACAAGATCAACAAAGGTCCCGCTTATGCCCTGGGGTTGTTCATTGCCTCGCTGGCAGTGACAGCGACCTTTTTCTTCCCCTATGGACCCACACCGCTGATCTATGTCGTTGCCTTTGTGGCGGGGTTGGGTTTCTCTGCGCAGTACGTCTTTCCCTGGAGCATGATCCCGGATGTGGTCGAATATGATCAGCTTGTGACGGGTGAACGCCGGGAGGGGATTTATTACGGGATCTGGGCGTTCATGGGTAAGCTTACCGGAGCGTTGGGGATCGCGGCTGCTGGCTGGGCGCTTGACCTTTTCGGTTATATTCCCAATATTGTGCAGACAGAACAAGCCCGGTTGGGGATCCGGTTGTTCTTTGGCCCGGTTTCGGTGGTGATGTTCCTGATGGCCATCCCGTTCTTGATCTGGTATCCCATCACGCGTAAATCACATGCGGCTGTCGTGGCACAAATCCCCGGAGGAGGGGGAGCAGAATTGGAGGAATCAGAAGCTAATGTTAATCCTGAGTAAGGAACTCTGTTATCGGTCAAATTGGCTCAGATCAGACTGATTACCAACAACAGTCAGGTTATTAATCTTGTAAGACTGATTGCGGTTCATATATAATTGTTAAGAATTCACCTTTACCAAATAGGGAGTTGAGGTCATGGCAAAGAAGGATGTCTATGAACGAATGTGTGATTTCTTTGGTCTGCAGATAGGTGAAGTTCCGGACCGGGACAATTTGATCAGGGCTTTTAAACAATCGCTGCCGCTTGAAACAGCAACGTTTTATTTCCTCTTTCCTATGTTCGGGGAAATTTCTGAGAGCCAGCTCAGAAAAAAAGCCCGTAGAAAAGGGTATTCTCAAGAGGAGATTGAGCAACACCTGGGCAAGTTAATCGATGAATCGTTCATCGAAAAACATTTTGGGGAACCTGAGCTGCGCTATGCCCGGGTTTTTTGTGTTTTCGTGGCAGAAAACCAGGTTCGGAAGAAAAAGGGGACAGCCTTGGGCAAGCGTTATGCCAAATTCTGGATGGACCTGGCAGAGGTTTCGACCTATAACCTTCCGACAAAGACGCCTTATGCCCGGGTGCTGGCGGCAGAAGAGTCAATTCCAGTTGCGGAAACTAAGGAACGGATTGCTATCAACGAATCCATAGAAGAAACCAGCCAGGCAGTGCCTTACGATTTTGTGACGGAAATGTTGCGTAATACGGAGCGGATTGCGCTGGCGGAATGTTACTGCCGCCTTTCGATGGGAATGGCGGGGAAGCCGTGCGAACATGAAGAAGAAACCTGTTTTCTGTTTGACGAGGCAGCTCGGGGTGTGGTGGAGATTGGTGCCGCAAGATACATTACACTTGAGGAAGCTCTTGAAATTGTCCGGCGCTGTGAAGATGCAGGGCTGGTTCACAATACGAATAACGCTCAGGGGAAGATCACATTCATGTGCAATTGCTGTCCCTGCTGCTGTCCGATCCTCGGTGCCTTGCAGAAGGGATTAACCAATGTCGGCACACCTTCGCATTTTGTGGCGGAAGTGGATTTCGATCTCTGTCAGGCTTGCGGGACGTGTACAGAGGTGTGCTATACCCATGCGCTCACGCTGGTGGATGGGGCATTGGCCTTTGAGGCGGAAAGTTGTATTGGGTGCGGGCTATGCGCAGGGCGCTGCCCGGAAGGGGCGATCACGATGGCGATTCGGGAGGAGACCCAACCTCTGTTCAAGACTGCGGCAGCCCTGGATGCAAAAATCCAGCGGGAAGCGATCCTGGGAAAGGCAAAAGCCTGGATAACGGGGAAATAGGGGGAATGGCTTTGCCCAGTGATTGATGTGTAATTCTTTCACTATTGGGATGCTATATTTGGCATGGGAGGCCTGGAGTCCCTGTATTGCCCATGATTAGGCGAGTATAATCAACAAGAATTCAAATCAAAGTTACAGGAGCGATATGGTACAGGAAAGAACGCGAAAAATCGTCATCACAGGCGTCCTGAGCGCAATCTCGATCTTTTTAGGGCTTACCAGATTGGGTTTTATCCCCTGGTTCAGCGGGGCATCGCTGACAATCATGCAGGTGCCGGTGATCATTGGGGCGGTCCTTGAAGGCCCCATTGTGGGTGGTGTTGTTGGTCTGATATTTGGTGTGTTCAGCTTGATTCAAGCGGCAGTTGCGCCCACAGGACCGGCTGATGTATGGTTTATCAACCCTTTGTTGTCAATCCTCCCCCGGCTGTTTATCGGTCCGGCTGCCTGGTTGATCTATCGAAGTTTGAAAAAATGGCAGGTTCCAGCCTTGATTGCAGCCGGTATTTTCGGTAGTTTGACGAACACCGTCTTGGTGCTGGGGATGATCGGTGTCTTGGGGTTCCTGCCCTGGGCGGCACTCCCGGCAATTATGTTTGCCAACGGCCTGCCGGAAGCGGCAGCCTCGGCTGTCCTTGTTGTAGCGGTCGTGGCGATCTGGTGGCAAATCGAAAAGGGAGGGCGGAAGAAGGGGGCGGATCTTTAGAGGAACCTTCCTGACAGGACAAGCAACAGGCTCATAATTAGTGAAACTGTAATTAATAACCCATCCTGCCAGATAAAATTGAGATCATAATAGCTACTGCGATGTTCGGCAGCGTTAAAACCACGGGATTCCATGGCCATGGCCATGATTTCCGCGCGTTTAAGGCTGGTGACAATCAGAGGAACGATCAGCGGCAGGACCCGTTTGACCTGCCGGATGGGGTTGAATCCCCGCTGCTCCCAGTCTCCGCCGCGGGAGGCCTGCGCTTTTGCAGTTTTCTCAGCAATTTCTGCGATCAGGGGGATATACCGCAGGGTGATCTGAACGACCATGGTGAGATCGTTGACCGGAAAACGGATCACCTCCAATGGCTTGAGCAGGTAAAACAGCGCTGTGGTGACCTGTGAGGTAGAAAGTGTCATTACCAGGGCGTTGATCAGGGCGATCAGCACGACGAATTTGACGACCAGCATGGCTGCGCTTTGGACAGCCGCTTGAGCGACTTCGAACCCGAAAAGAGTCCAAAGTACAGCTCCCGGGTCAGCAGCCCGGAAGAAGAAAATCTGGAGTACGGCAAGGATCAGGATGAAGATGATCGCCTTTTTGATCCCATTCCACGCTGGCCTGAGGGGGAGGCGGGCAATCAGATAGATCACCAGAACGCATCCCAGCGCTCCTCCCAACGCCCACAGGGAAGGTGCGAAGACCACGCCGATGAAAAGAGTGCTCAGCGCCAGGAGCCTGGCCCGGGGATCGCGGGCATGGAACCAGGATTGGCGGGGAAGGTATTGGCCAAGGGAGGTGCTGCCCAGAAACTCGAACCGGCTACTCATGGGCCAACCTCACGCAATGCCGCACTTAGGCGGGCAATTGTGGTGGGCGCAGTGCCAGCCAACGGCCAGCCTTTCTCGATTAAAGCCTGCGAGACGGCCACAGCCAGCGGCGGAGCCAGCCCGGCATCACGGAGGGCGGCTGGGTCAAACAATACCTCGCGGGCAATACCTGACCGGGACACGCGTCCATCCTGCATCAGGGAAAGGCTGTCTCCAATTCGCGCCAGTTCGTTCAGCCGGTGGCTGGCTATTAGGATTGTTTTGCCTTTTTCGCATAGGTGAGAGAACAACCGTAGAAGTTCATCCCTTGCCCGGGGATCCATCCCGGCAGTGGGTTCATCAAACAAAAGGACCGGCTGGTCGAGGATAAGGGTGGAGGCCAGGGCCACTTTACGCTTCTCGCCGCCGCTGAGGGTCTCCTGACGGCGGTCCTTAAAACTGTCGAAATTCAGACCAACCTGGTTCATTGCCGCCCGGACACGTTCCCTCAGGTCTTCCATCCCGAATTGTTTGGGGCCATACGCGATCTCATCTCCGACAAAGACCTCGAAGAATTGCGTTTCGGGGCTCTGAAAGACCAATCCCACTTGCCTCACCACGTCCCGCAGCGGTGTTTCAGGATCCTCAAGGGGGAATTTACCGACCTGAACCTTACCACTTGCAGGACGGAGGATCCCGTTCAGGTGCTGCAGCAGGGTAGATTTCCCGGAGCCATTTGTCCCGGCGATGGCATGGATTTGTCTGGGGCTGAGGTCGAGGTTAACGCCCCGTAAGGCAGGCTTTGCGAGAGGCGTGCCGGCGAGATAAGTGTAGTGGACATCGTTCATCCTGATGAATATGTCCGAGGACTCTGATTGAGAGCTGGGAGTTTGGGGAACGACTTTTTTATCACTGCCTTGATAGGACGGCAGTGATGTCAGCAGGTCTTTAGGGGTGAGGACCGACGCAGGAATATTCCAGCCCAGGTCACGAAACTTATTCGCCAGCGCAACTGATTCTGGCAAATCCAATCCTATTTCGTATAGGCATTTCTCATCATTAAATACTAAATCCGGCACACCATAAAAAGCCCCTTGTCCGCTCTTCATGCCTATCACATAATCAGCCAAAGCCGCTTCTTCCATATGGTGGGTAACGATCACAACCGTCAAACCCTGTCGATTCAGGTCAACAAGCCCGGCCAGAAAAGCTTCCCGGGCATGGGGATCCAGCATGGTTGTTGGTTCATCAAACAGGAGGATTTCCGGTTCCCGGACGAGTACGCCTGCCAGGGCAACCTTTTGCACTTGTCCACCGGAAAGCAGGTGGGGTGGACGGCGGGCTTCATCCGCCAGGCCAACCCGCGCTAGTTGAGCTGCAACCCGGTTGCGGATCTCTGCTGTAGGAAGATTGGTATTTTCCAGGCCAAAGGCGACATCTTCTTCAACGGTCGAAGCGACAATCTGGTCGGCAGGATTCTGGAATACCATCCCAACCAGCGAGCGCAGTTTCCGCCGCTGCTGCTCATCGCGGGTGTCCATACCCTTGACCAGGACTCGCCCGTTTGTGGGCAGAAGCAGGCCGTTAATGTGCTTAATCAGGGTTGTTTTTCCGGAGCCGTTCTCACCGACAATGGCGACAAAGGAACCTGCCGGGATTTCAAGAGAAATACCGTTGAGGATATCCGGCTGTTCCGCAGGGAGAGACTCCGGGCGGTGATGGACGTTTTCAAAGGTAATCAGCGCAGTCACGAGCTAATCATATCAGGGATTTGGTGAGAATTGGAATTTAAGTCTTTTCTCCCAGTACCACAACGACCTCATGGTCGTCCCCATCATCCAAATACGGGATGCGGCCATCGGGGCACGCCTGCCCATCCAGAAGGACCTCCCCGACGCCATTTTGAACGCCGTTGGGGTTCCGGACTTCGATTCTGTAGGAAGTGTCTTTCCACTTGTAGGTCATTTGATAACCCTCCCAATCAGCCGGTATGCAAGGGTCTACAGTGAACCCTTCCCCTGCGGTTTTGAATCCAAGGATGCCCTCAACGCCTAAACGGTAGAGCCAGCCGGACGACCCCGTGTACCAGGTCCAGCCGCCGCGTCCGGTGTGGGGCGGAACTCCATAAACATCCGCCGCGACCACATAAGGCTCAACCGCATACCGATTAGCGCTCTCGAGGTCAAGGCTGTGGGTGACGGGGTTCAGGATGTCGAACCACCGGTAGGCCTTATCCCCCTCGCCAAGCTCAGTCAGGGCCCAGACCGCCCAGATGGCGGCATGGGTATATTGCCCGCCGTTCTCCCGGACACCAGGCGGGTAGCCTTTGATATAGCCGGGGTCCTGTTCCGTTTTGTCAAACGGCGGTGTGAACAAGCGGATCAATTGGGCTTCAGGCTGGAGGAGGTGTTCCTCCACAGACTCCATCCCCTTCACCTGCCGTTCTTCCGGCGCTGTCCCTGTCAGCACAGCCCAGGATTGGGGCAGGGAATCGATCTGACATTCATCGCTATGGCGAGAACCCAGCGGGGTACCGTCATCGTAATAGGCACGCAGATACCGGTCATCTTCCCAGGCGACTTCATCGATCTGTTTTGCCAGTTCCTCAGCCCGATCCCGGTGCATCTGCGCCTGATCCTGCTTGCCCATGATGTCGCACAGACTTGCAAACCGGTTATGGTTTTCCACAAGGAACCAGCCCAGCCAGACGCTTTCTCCCTGTCCCTCAATCCCCACGCGGTTCATCCCATCATTCCAATCACCGCCGCCGATCAACGGCAGCCCATGAGGTCCCTTTGTGTCACCGCGCTCAATTGCCCGGCGGCAATGCTCAAAGAGAGTCAGAGTCTCCTCGCTGGTCTCGTAATGCCCGTAGCGTTCTTCTTCTCCTTCTTCCAATGGTTCACCGCGCAGGAAGGGGATTTCCTCATTAAGGATAGCCCTGTCCCCAGTGCGACGGACATATTCTGCAGTCACATAAACCAGCCAGAGCAGGTCATCCGTAATGCGCGTGCGGACACCTCTGCCGGAGGGCGGGTGCCACCAATGGAGTACATCGCCCGCATCAAACTGGTGACGCGCAGCCCGGAAGATCTGCTGGCGTGCGATCTCAGGCTTTGCGATCATCATTGAAGTCACATCCTGCAGCTGGTCACGGTACCCGTATGCCCCACTGGACTGGTAGAAAGCCGAACGTCCCCAGATTCGGCAGCTCAGCCCCTGATAGGGGAGCCAGCGGTTAAGGATCAGATCCAGATGGGGTTCGGGGGTCCCAACCTGCAAGGACGAGAAAATTTTCTCCCAATGCTCTACCGCAGCTTGCAGTGTTTCCTGAGCGCTGTCCGACCCGCTGTATTTTTCTGCAAGCCGCTGCGCGTTCTCCCGGTTCTCCCCCTGCCCAATGGCAAAGAGGATTTTCTGTTCCTGCCCAGGTGTAAAGTTCAGATGCACCTGGAGCGCTGCGCATGGATCAACCCCGGCCTCGACCCGACCTGAAAAGCCGATCCTCCGCAGGCTTTCGGGGGTTTTTCGGTTTCCGCCTTCGCCAAAGAATTCATGCCTGTCAGTCGTTAATCCATGTACGGGCAGGTTTGATGTCAGGAATGCAACTCGATCTGAAAATTCAGAATTATAAGCATTCCAGGCCAGCAAAGTCCCGGTTTCATTATCAAATTGCGGCACAATAAATTGCTGGGTCTGATCTCTGTGGACGCCTAGTACCCATTCCGCATAATACGTGGCTGTTAATCTTCTGTTCTGATCCGTCAGATTCGTGAGCGTCAGTTCAACCAGCTTAACCGGATCATCAGGAGCAACAAATACCTTCATTATTCCTTTGAACCCGTTGTTGATCGATTCAAAGATCGTGTAACCCTGCCCGTGTTTGACGAGGTAGTCCGAGCCATTTCCGGCGGGGAAGGGTGTGGGCGACCAGATCTCACCCGTGATCTCGTCCCGCAGATAAAGAGCCTCACCGGAAGGATCCGACACCGGATCATTGGTCCAGGGTGTCAGCCGGTTCTCGCCGCTGTTGACCGCCCAGGTATACCCGCCGCCCGACTCCGTCACCAGTGTGCCAAAATCCTCGTTAGCGATCACGTTAATCCAGGGCGCGGGTGGGATTTGGCCTATTTCCTTCGTTGCCTTTGGATAGTCTTCTAAATAAATCTGGTATTCACGTCCATCTGACGTAAACCCGCCGATCCCATTATCCAGCATCAGGTCGCCAGGTCGGGAAAGCTTTTGATCCACTTCAAACTTCCGGGGTGACCCGGTTGCCATAAAGGTTGGGAGATGGGATCTAATCACCATCGCTTTATCAAGGTGAGCGTCCAGGTTGTCGGTTTGCAATGAGATAACCACACTCGCAGCGGTCTTTAACAAGCGAACGGAGTCAGGCTGCATCTGACTGGCAGTCAGGATAAAGATGCCCCCGCGCTGGTTGACCCAGGTGCTGCTATCCAGAAGGTTGATCGCAGTATGGATACGTTCGTTCAGTTCGTGGGTATATCCGGCATCTTTAGTGTTCAGGATGACCAGATCAATCAGGATCCCCATTTTCCGCCAGTAGGTGTGAGCTAAAAGGGCTTCCTGCAGGCTCTCAATCTCATCCTGATGGTTAATCAGGACCAGCAAAATTGGATAATCGCCTGAAATTCCAAAAGGCCACAAACCGGACTGCCCCAGGGTGTTATTTGCGATCACGGACGATTCTGTCCGTAGTTCAGCCAGTGGATAAAGGACGCGGGAGAGAAGTCTTCCGAATTTCTCCATCCTGTTACCATCAAGATTCATCGCACGCATCAGCTTCTCGCTTGCGGATTCAGCGCTAAGGAAAGTATTGTCGATTTTCATCTCATCCCGGTATCGGTCTGCGATAGCGGCTGCTTCTGCGTGGTCAGTTGCTGCCAGGGTCAGATAAGTGACCGTCACTGCCTCATGAGGTCTGAGGGTAATCCTGCGGCCCAAAGAGAAGATCGGATCAAGCGTGATCCCCACGGTTTCACTGAGCTGATCGATACTACGGGTTGCCAGCGGATCACTCAGGTCTCGGCCCCGGCCGATAAAGTTTTCCCGTCGGCTCTCAAATTCAATTTTTCCGGGCAAGTTATCATAAACCAGATGCGCCATTGCCCGGGATTCCTCGGTTGAAGACCGTTTTCGCCGCTGGAAGACAAGCATCCGCCTTCCAGCGTCATACTCACTTTCAATGAACAGCTTATTAAAAGCAGGATGCTGTCTGTCAGTGGCTTGCGGAGCCAGGACAACCTCGCCATAACTCAACAACCTGATACAGCGATTCCTGTTTGAAAGATTAGTCAGTGTGATCTTTTGAAGACAGACATCATCATCAGGTGAAATTGTGGTTTTAAGGTTCACCCGGATGTTATTTTGAACCCGTCTTAATTCCGTCATGTGAGGCGTAAAATACACCCGGTATTCATCCGCGTTCTCTCGGATGGGTTGCTGCCCGATAGACCAGACCTTTTCCTGATCCATGTCATGGAGATAGAACCATATCCCCCATGGATCGAGCGTGCCGTCCCTGCGCCAGCGGGTGAGGGCGACATCCTTCCATGTTAGATGACCGCTCCCCGAGTCGGTGGTGATGAGCTGCAAAGATCCATTGGAGAGGATCTGCGTGGAAAGACCTGCCTGGTGCGGGTTAACCTGCCAGGGTGTGATACTAATACCCAAGGAATCCTGGGGCTGGATAAGAACCTCAGATTTTTCCGTTTTCTGAGTTGATCCAGCCTGCGGGATTTGTTCCTGCAGAAGCAATTCGGTAGATTGGATCCGGGGATCCATGTGCACCCGATCAGGGATAGAGGTCTTGTTAAGGAAATTGCCTATTGCAATCAGACTCATCCCATGATGATGCGCCATATAGGTTTTCACGATAGCTTTTTCCTCGCCGATTGGGACTCTGGCGGGGGTGTAATCGATGGACTCATAAAACCCGTAATGGCCAAGAGCGCCTTCTTCTATGAGAACGCGGAGATTCTCCAGCACCGCCCTGGGGTTGACTCCCACAGCCATCAAAGAGGCGTATGGCGCAATGACGAGATCGTCAGCTAATCCCCTTTTCCGTCCAAGATCAGGGACGCCAAACCCTCTGTACTGATAATTATCTGCCGAATCGAACCGGTAATAACTGGATTCTGAAACTCCCCAGGGCACCTTATTTTTTGCACCGTAATCGATATGCGCCTGGACAGCGCCCTGGCTGGTCTGTTGCAGCAGGGTGCCAGCATAGGTATGGTTGAAGAGGTTGGGCATCAAGTACTCAAACATACTGCCGTTCCATGAGATCAAAGTTGGTATGCCCCGGATGGTCGTGAACGGCCGGCTCATGTGAAGCCAATGGGTGCGCGTAACCTGGTTTGTGGCAATGGCTATCAGGCTGGCCGTACGCGCCTCAGATGCCAGCAGGTCATAGTGATTCCTGTCAAGCTGGCCTGACCCGACCTGATAACCGAGAAAGAAAA
>Ga0334900_1002738_pt1 | contig 14879 bp, 10 predicted proteins | sample GraSluR3_MG_2_FD_207231 | JGI IMG/M metagenome (GOLD analysis project Ga0334900, IMG submission 207231) | Sludge microbial communities from methane-producing bioreactor in Wageningen University, Netherlands - Granular Sludge_31_08-R3 | ecosystem: Engineered > Bioreactor > Anaerobic >...
CGTAGTCGCCTGAAGATCCTGGACATGCTAGAGAAAGGCAAGATCACATCTGAGGAAGCCGAGAAGCTTTTGAAGGCGATCGGTAAAGAATAATCTTGACACGATTACACAGATCAAAATTGTGGCCAAACACGGTCGGGATGTAGCGCAGTCCGGTTAGCGCGCTCGGTTCGGGACCGAGAAGTCGGAGGTTCAAATCCTCTCATCCCGACCAATGTGTTTGATATTTTCATAGCTCCCCAGATTCTCTTCCCCGGAGCCGGAAATGGATATTTAGCCGTCCATGTAGCCGGATTGAGATCAGATTGGTTCAAAATTATCAGCCTCCAAGACGCTGATAGCTTTCTCCCGCGGCACACAGCAAAAGTAACAGGGTAAAATGAGATGGCAGAGACAAAGCCAAAATTCACTTACTACCTCAAGCTGATCTATCCTTTCATCAAAAAGGACAAAGGACTCTTGATCTTCGGGCTCATAGCGATGCTTGTGACATCCGCATTGAGACTAGTAGACCCATTGATCTTGGCGCTCATCATCGATGAGAGCATACCAAATCAAGATATGTCTGAGATGTTTCGCTATGGATTTATGTTCATCGGGGTCATCCTGGTGTCCGGGCTACTATCCTACCTGCAGATTGTCTTGCTGAGTCGCCTGGGAATCAAGATCATCACGAAGTTTAAGGCTCAAGTATTTAGCCACTTGCTCAAGCTTCCGGTGGGGTGGTTCAATCAACAGCCGGTGGGCGAGCTAATTGCCAGAGTCGAGAGCGACGCGGAGCGCGTAAAGGTGCTCTTTAGTGAGCTTTCAATCACCATCATCGGCAATCTTCTCTTCTTTGTGGGAGTTTTTGCAGTATTGATGGTGCGGGATTGGCACACCACGATCTACATCATGCCGATCATCATCGTGAGCATTGTCATGTATTCATTTGTGTTCAAATACATTACTCGCTTCTTTCGGATTATCCGCGAGAAGTATGCGATGATATCAGCCAAGATTACCGACTATGTGCAAGGGATGCAGATGATTCAGGCTCTGAATCAAGAGCCCAGAATCAAGGAAGATCTCAGGCAGGCATCGCTTAGCAAGCAGCGCGTGGAGATCAAAACCAGCTTCATCGAATATGGCACACAGAGCCTCTTTATGTTTATCTTCAATGTGCTCTTTGTGGTGATCGTGATTATGATCTCGGCTCCCAAAATCATTGCCGGTATTGCCACCTTGGGCACTTTGATCGTCTTTATCCAATACATCTACCGCATGGTCTGGCCACTGATGCATCTAAGTGAAAATTTCATGCAGATGCAGCGCAGCTTTGTTTCGCTGAAGCGGATCCTTGAGCTTACCGAGCTGGTGACTGAGGATGATGCTTTCACCGGAGTCGAGATTCCACACTTTGATAGTGAGATCCGCTTTGAAAACGTATGGTTTGCCTATGAAGATGAGGACTGGGTGCTGAGGGACGTGTCATTCACCATTCCCAAAGGCAAAAAGATAGCCTTAGTCGGCGCTTCAGGTAGCGGCAAAAGCACTACCATCAGCTTGCTTTGCGGATTCTATCACGTTCAAAAGGGACAGATCCTAATCGATGGAACTCCCATGCGAAGCCTGGATTTCAGGGCATGGCGCCGTAAGATCGGTCTGATCCTGCAAGATATCTTCCTTTTCCCGGGTCCTATCCTAGAAAACGTCCGGGTCTACAATGACACCGTAGATCCCCAAAAGGTGCAGAGAGCCATCTCAATCGTGCAGCTCGATGACTTTATCGCAAGCTTGCCCGACGGCTTGGACAGCGAATTGGCAGAGCGTGGCCAAAACGTCTCACAGGGCGAGAAGCAACTCATCTCATTTGCAAGAGCCTTGGCATTTGATTCTGAGATCATCATCATGGATGAAGCCACCGCTTCGATAGATCCACAGACAGAAGCAAAGATCCAGCGGACGATGAACAAGGTCTTCTCCGGCAAGACCGTGGTGATCGTAGCCCATCGTCTGACCTCTGTCCTCGATGCTGATGAGATCCTCTACTTTTCGCAAGGGGAGATCATCGCTCGCGGAGATCACAAAAGCTTGATGCGGGAAAGTGATGGATATCGCAAATTGGTGGAATTGCAGCTTTTGGGAGGTGAAGATGAATAAGCACATCAAGTGGATCTTCACTCAATATAAAGCGCAGAAGTATTTTGTGCTGATCATGATTGTCTTTACTTTGGCATCCTCAGCTGTTCAAATAGCCTATCCCTATGCGTTTAAGCGCATGATAGATTTGCTGAAAGACGTGTTGGCCAGCCCTGAGCTCTACCCAACACCGATGGTGGAAGTAAATCGAGTGATCATGCTTTTTCTGGCGATCGGTGCAGCACAGTTTCTCACCGGCTTTTACCCCTGCTTCAGAGCTTGGGTGAACCTACGCTTTGAGCACAGCTTGAGAGTCTTTTATTTTGGACATATCACGCGCAAGGATTATCGCTTCTTTCAAAAGTTTAGAAGTGGCGACATCGTGACCCGACTGACGGATGATCTGTCCGAGTTTCCCAAGATCAGTTGGTTTATGGGCAGCGGTATCTTCCGCGCCTTCAATTCATTTTCACTGATCATGTTTTCCTTGATCGTGATGTTTAGCATCAATGCAAAGCTGACGCTTTTGTCAGTGATGCCACTACCTCTTATGATGGTGGTCTTCTACTTCACCAGTGAAAAGCTCTATACGAATTTCGAGCGCAATCAAAGAGCCATCTCGAACATTAACAACCAGCTTGAGATGAGTTTTTCCGGTATCCGCATTGTGAAGTCATTTGTGAGTGAAGAGAAGTACAACCGCTTTTTTGATGTGGCGCTGGACAGAAGGTTCAAGACAGAGATGAGCGTGGTGAAGCTCAATGCCATCCTCAGCCTAATCTATCAGTATATAGATTATTTTGCTCAGATCGGAGTGATCATGTTTGGCGGATACATGGCTGTAAGAGGCGAGATCACCGTGGGTACATTCTTCCTGTTTTACACATATCTTTCCATGATGATCTATCCGCTTCTGGATCTGCCTCAGCTCTTTGTCTCCGGAAAACAGGCCTTTGTGAATATCGATCGTCTTGAAGAGATGAAGGATCATCCCAGCTTTAATCCTGAAACACCGGAAGGGGAAGAAGTGCAAAGATTTGAAGGTTTAAGCTTTAAAGATGTGAATTGCAGCTATCCCGAGAAAGGAGTCCATGTCCTGCGGGATGTAGATTTTGACCTGTTGCCAGGTGAAAAAATGCTGATATTGGGAGCCACCGGATGCGGAAAGACCACTGTGGCAAACATTATCTTAGGACTGGTTAAGCCGGATAGCGGCAAGATCATTTTCAGTGGGATCGATCTGGAACGGATAAACATCCAAAGCCTCAGAAACGCCGTGGCTTATGTGCCTCAAGAGCCATCACTCTTTAGCGGCAGCATCAAAGAAAACATTATGCTGGCAAATGCCGATGCCTCTCAGAAGGAGTATGAGACAGCCGTCAGGGCTGCTCAGCTAAGCGCTGAGATCGCCCTCTTCCCACAAAAAGATGAGACCGCCGTCGGCCAAAGAGGAATGAGCGTCTCCGGTGGGCAGAAACAGCGCATCACGATCGCGCGTGCTCTCATCAAGCGTCCTCAGCTCTTGATCTTGGACGACATCACTGCATCTTTGGATGCCGAAAACGAAGAAAAACTCTGGCAGGAAATTGAAAAGGAATATCCCAATACAGCAGCCATAGTGATCTCGCATCGGCTTTCGACGCTTAGATATGTGGACAGCATCCTCTTTATCGATGAGCAGGGACATGCGCATAAAGGAACTCATGATGAATTGGTCTTTGCTAACAAGGACTATCACGATTTCCTGCATGAGCATCTGAAAAAATAGCAATCAAGAATCTGTCTAATGCTGCCGATTGCTCGCCGGTCGGCAGCTTTTTTTGGCGGCAAACGGCTCTATCAATAAAGCCACATATATCTTTGGAAACCTGCGATGTATCGGTCTTCGGGTAGTATCTGAGAGTCGTGATGCCTCTTGCCCGCCTTGCCTTCCGGCCGATGATGCCCTGAACCGATAAACCGGCGCCTCCCAAATCCATTTGACAAATATCCGCTCCAAAATCCTTTGGTTTTTGCTTGATGCCTTGGTAGCCGAGCTATAGCGACACTAAAATAGAAATGGATATGGAGAATGATATGAACAATCAGAAAAACGCAAATCCCGCAGTCGTTGGTCTTGCTGGGTTTTCACTCACGACCTTGGTGCTACAATTTCACAACGTGGGCTGGTGCGGCTTGGGACCTGTGGTAGTACTTGGCTTGATCTTTGGGGGCTTGGCACAGATGATTGCCGGCTTTCAGGAGCAAAAGATGGGAAACAACTTTGGTTACTGCGCCTTTGTGTCCTATGGCAGCTTTTGGATAGGCTTAGCCTTGATTCTGCTGATGAATCATTTTAAGATTTTCCCATCGAGTTCTACAGATTTGGGATGGTATCTTGCGGCATGGATGATCTACACCTTCGGCATGTGGATCGCTTCAATGCGCATTCACACAATGATGTCCTTGACTTTCCTGACCCTGTTTATAGGCTTTTTGCTATTGGTCTTGGGACATTTTGGGAATCCGATCTGGAACAAGGTGGCAGGATATGAGCTCATGCTTTGTGCTGCGTGCGCAATGTATATGATGTATGCCACCATTATCAATGATCTCGCAGGAAAGACAGTGCTTCCTTTGGGTAAACCCTGGATCAAGCGCACAGCCTAAGACTTTTATCATGACGACTTATAAGGCAGAGCTTGCGCTTTGCCTTTTTGTTTTTGGGATCCATAACTGCTAATTCCATGTGGCACATGCCAAGCCCGATAGCGTGTTGGGGCTTTGAGATCTCCCCCCCTTTATCAGGCTCTGCATGGCAGCTCTTCCCGGGGCCGTGAAAAGTTCACGAACTAAGTAGCGGAAATGGATAAACCATTTGACAAAAAATCCCGCTGAACGCTTCTTGTCACAAAGAAGAAATTACTGGAGAGAGAAAATGAGCGACCAGTTGCAAAACCTTTTGACAAAAGTGTATGAAGAAGGTGTGGCAAAAGCCAATGCCGAAGCAGAAAAGATTTTGGAAAAGGCAAAAGCGGAAGCAGAGAAGCTGATTTCAGATGCCAAAGCCAAAGCGGAAGCCGAGCTTGCCGAAGCTCAAAAAAGATCCGAAGAGCTCAAGAAAAACACCGAAGGCGACCTAAAAATGGCAGGCAAACATAGCATTAGTGCCCTCAAGCAAAAGATCACCGATCTCGTGCTGAGTGCTGCCATAGACGACTCCGCCAAAAAGGGCTTTGATGATGTGGAATATGTAAAGAGTCTCATCAAAGAAGCCTTGGGATCCTGGAAAGAAGCTGATGCGGGAATAGTGATCTCCGAGAAGCTGAAGCAGAAGATCGATGAAGCCTTTGTTTCTTCGCTCAAGAAGAGCTTTGACGGCAAGTTGCAGATTGATTTTAGTCCGCAGATCAAGGCCGGATTTTCCATATCCCCTCTTGATGGCAGCTATAAACTGAACTTTACGGACGAGGATTTTGCTGAGCTTTTCAAGAATTTCTTAAGACCCAGAACTGCCAAGATCATCTTCGAAGATTGATTATGGCCAAGCAGTATTACTATTTCATAGCCGGCTTGCCCGGGGTGTCTATGGAAGATAGCAAGCTGATGATGGATCCTCAGCAGTTTCGAGATCAAGCCATTGAGCAATTGACTCCTGGGGATTATCAGCTTTTGACAAGCATGCACCTGCTCTCTGATATGTCCAATCTCTTGGATCAGCTCTATAAGAATGAGCGTTATCACGATCCCGATGGACTCTATCCCACGCAGCACTGGCAGGATTTTCTGAGCTATCTGAGGCAAAAAGCAGAGAATGCCACGCTCAAGACGCCCGAGCAGTTTGAGATTCACCCGCATTTTTTGGAGAAAACCCTGCTTCCCATCATCGCTGAAGAAGATCTTCCTAAGAAAGTGGATTCTGAGCATCAGCTCCTAAGTGCTTTCTTCGACTTTTCCAAGGATCATTCCAACAAGTTTTTCAGAGAGTATTTTGAGCTGGAGAGAAACATCAAAAACATATTGGCTGCCATCAATGGAAGACATCATAAGGTAGATTTTGCCAAGTATCTCATCGGCAATGATGACACCGTGACAAATCTTGCAAAAAGTCATGCAGCTGACTTTGGCTTGGGCAAGGATCACCCTCTCTTTGATCAGCTCATGCGCATTTGGGAGCAAAACGATATCCTCTATCGTGAAAGAGCTTATGACGTCCTTCGAAACAAGTGGATCGATGAGCAGAATTTCTTTGAGTACTTCAATGTAGATCGAATCCTAGGCTATTATACCAAAATCCGGATAGTAAGCCGCTGGCAAAAAGCAGATGCAGCACTGGGGAAAGAAGTCTTTCATGATACACTAAACAAGCTTGAGAACAGCTTCACTTTCCCTGAAGATTTTAATATAAGAATAAAGCAAAAATAGAAGGTAATGATGACCAAAGGCGTAGTAAAAGCAATTATCGAAAACCTCGTCCAGGTGGAAGTCTCAGGTCCCGTATCACAAAACGAGATCTGCTACATTGATTTGGGCGGCGTCAAGCTGATGGCAGAAGTCATCAAGGTCTTGGGCAATATCGCATACACCCAGGTTTTTGAAAGCACCCGCAATCTCAGACCAGGAGATACAGTGGAATTCACTGAAAAGATGTTGGAAGTGAAGCTCGGCCCGGGCATGCTCTCCAAAAACTATGATGGATTGCAGAACGATCTGAATAAGATGGATGGAGTTTTCTTGACTCGCGGCGAATATACCGATCCTCTTGATGAAGATTCATCATGGGAATTTACTCCTCTGATCAAGAACGGAGACATGGTTTCCGGAGGTGACTGGCTGGGCAGCGTCCCGGAAAGCTGGATAGAGCATAAGATCATGGTTCCGTTTGGACTTACTGATGAATACAAAGTCAAGAAGATTGCCGAGAAAGGGACATATAAGATCACCGATACCATCTGCACCATTGAAGACAAAGAGGGCAACGAGATAGAGCTGAATATGATCCAGTATTGGCCGGTGAAGATACCCATCAAATGCTATGCTCAAAAGCCCCGACCCTTTAAGCTCATGGAGACCGGAGTGCGCACCCTGGATACTCTCAATCCCATGGTCGAAGGCGGCACAGGCTTCATTCCCGGACCCTTTGGCGCCGGAAAGACAGTCTTGCAGCACTCCATATCCAAAAATGCAGATGCCGACATGATCATCTTCGCTGCTTGCGGAGAACGTGCCAATGAAGTCGTCGAGATGTTTGTTGAGTTTCCGGAACTTGATGACCCCCGCACAGGCCGTAAGCTTATGGAAAGAACGATCATCATCTGCAACACCTCAAACATGCCGGTGGCAGCTCGTGAAGCTTCGGTCTACACAGCGATGACCATCGCCGAATACTATCGTAATATGGGGCTCAAAGTACTGCTTTTGGCAGATTCCACATCACGCTGGGCTCAGGCATTGCGTGAAATGAGCAACCGCATGGAAGAACTTCCGGGGCCGGATGCATTCCCCATGGATCTCCCAGCGATCGTCTCCAGCTTCTATGCACGAGCCGGATTTGTCTATCTAAAAGGCGGATCCACCGGATCTATCACATTCATCGGAACGGTGTCTCCCGCAGGCGGAAACCTCAAGGAGCCCGTCACCGAATCCACCAAAAAAGCAGCACGCTGTTTCTATGCACTTTCTCAAGCTAGAGCAGACAGCAAGCGCTATCCGGCTGTGGATCCAATCGATTCATACAGCAAATATCTTGAGTATCCGGAAGTAATCGAGTATCTAAATAGCAATGTGAACCCAACTTGGGTCGATGATGTCACTCATACCAAGGATATCCTTCGACGCGGACGTGAAGCCCAAGAACAGATCAACATCCTCGGAGACGACGGGGTGCCGCTTGCGTACCATGATCGGTATTGGAAGAGCGAAATGATGGATAGAGTCATTCTCCAACAAGACGGTTTTGATCCAGTCGATGCCTCCACTCCGATGAAGCGACAAGAATTTATGCTGGAACTTATCCTGGAGATCTGCGACATAGACTTTGTCTTTGAATCCTTTGAAGAAGTGATGCCATACTATGTGAAGCTGATCAACATCTGCAAACAGATGAACTACGTTGATTTTGAAAGTGAGGACTTCAAGAAGTATGAAGCCGAGCTTCGCAAAGAGGTTGAAGAAAGGAGCGCAAAATAATGGCTACGCAAGCATTTCAAAAGATATACACGAAGCTGAATCAGATCACCAAAGCAACCTGCTCAGTTAAAGCTAGCGGAGTGGGAAATGAAGAGCTGGCAACAGTCGGCGGACGCCTGGCTCAGGTGGTGAAGATCGTCGAAGACAATGTCACTCTCCAGATCTTTGCAGGCACCGAGGGTATCGGCACTGACGCGGAAGTAGTATTCTTTGGCAAAGCACCTACTCTCAAAGTTGGCTCCGATCTCGCCGGGAGATTCTTCAATGCCTACGGCAATCCCATCGATGGCGGCCCGGATGTGGAAGGACAAGAGGTCGAGATTGGCGGGCCCTCCGTGAATCCTGTTCGCCGCAAACAGCCTTCTGAGCTTATCGCTACAGGGATAGCCGGCATTGATCTGAATAACACCCTCGTCACAGGACAGAAGATCCCCTTCTTTGCAGATCCGGATCAGCCATACAATGAAGTGATGGCGATGGTGGCGCTAAGAGCTGCCAGTGACAAGATCATCCTCGGAGGCATGGGTCTTTCAAACGATGACTACCTTTTCTACAAGAATACCTTTGAAAATGCGGGTGTGATAGATCGCATTGTATCCTTTGTAAATACGACCGAAGATCCCACGGTCGAGCGCTTGCTCGTGCCAAACATGGCTTTGACGGCCGCTGAGTATTTTGCAGCAGAGAAGAATGAGAAAGTCCTGGTCTTGTTGACCGATATGACTCTTTATTGCGATGCTCTGAGCATAGTCTCAAACCGTATGGATCAGATCCCCTCAAAGGATTCCATGCCCGGTTCTTTGTATTCAGACCTTGCTAAGCTCTATGAAAAGGCGGTGCAATTCCCCGGCGGAGGCTCCATCACGATCATCGCTGTGACCACTCTCTCAGGTGGAGATATCACACACGCTATCCCGGATAATACCGGATACATCACCGAAGGACAGCTTTTCCTCAAGCGTGATACCGACATATCCAAGACCATCGTGGATCCCTTCCGTTCCCTATCCAGACTCAAGCAGCTCGTGATCGGCAAGAAGACTCGTGAAGATCATCCTCAAGTCATGAATACCGCGGTCAGGCTCTATGCAGACGCCGCGAATGCCAAGACCAAGCTTGAAAATGGTTTTGACCTCTCGGATTATGATGAACGCGTGCTGGACTTTGCCAAAGAATATTCTGAAGAAATCTTGGCTATCGACGTAAATATCGATACGGATACCATGCTCAATACGGCATGGAAGCTCTTCCAAAATCATTTTAACAAGGAAGAGATAGGCATCAAGGACGAATTCATGAACACCTATTGGAAGAAGGCATGAATCTGAAGTTTCAGTACAACAAGATCTCCCAATTGCAGCTTATCAAGCAATTGGGCGTTCGAGAAAAGGCACTGCCAACCTTGAAAAACAAGGAAGCAGCACTTCGAGTGGAAGTAAAAAAGGCAAAAGATAAAGCGGCTGAGCTGGACCACACTATCCGAAAGAGAACCAAAGACTTGGATGCTTTTATGAAGCTTTGGGGCGAGTTTGATCCTCAGATCATCTCTGTGAAAGATGTTCAGATCAAGACCCGCAAGATTGCCGGAGTCAAAACCCCGCTTTTGGAAGACATCGCCTATGAGATCGCACCCATCAATCTCTTCACAGCGCCGAGCTGGTATCTGGATGGGATCGTGCTGATCAAAGAGCTCTCTAGGCTCCAGATCGAGCGTGAATTCTTCGTCCGCAAGATGCATATCTTGGAGCAAGTGCGAAAAAAGACCACTCAAAAAGTAAATCTCTACGAGAAAGTGCAGATCCCTGCTTTTCAAGAAGCGATTATGAAGATAAAACGGTATCTTGAAGATGAAGAAAATCTCAGTAAGGCAGCTCAAAAGATTCTGAAGAATCGCTTGGAGGAACTGCAATGATTGAGAAAATGAAAAAATACACCTTTGTCTTGTATCACTTGGAGTATCATGACTTCCTGAGCAAGTTACAGGATTTGGGGATGGTGCACATCATCCGTTCGAGCGATGAGAAGTCACAAGCTCTGTTGCGGAATCAAGAGCTTCTTTCTGAGTATTCCGAAGCTCTCAAGTTCCTTTCCAAGATCGATTCTGCAGAGGTCAAAAGCAATACAAACCTCCCAACCAAAGCTCTTTTGAACCAGATCAACAAGGCTCGCTCGGAAAAAGATAATCTCATCAGAAAGCAAGAGACCTTGCGTAAGCAGATCCGAGATCTTGCCCCTTGGGGTCATTTTGATTCTGAGCTGGTCTCAAAGCTTCGCGAATCTGGCATTGAAATAGAATTCTACCATTGCCTCAAGAACCACTTTAAGGAAGAATGGACAGAAAATGCCAGCCTGGAGATAATCGATGAACGCAGTGGAATCCTCTATTTTGTGGCGATGCATCCGGCGAGCGAATTTGTTCGGATTGAAGCAGATCGCTTTTCCTTTCACAAACAAGATCTGGCTTCACTAGAAACTGATCTTGAGGAGATCACTCACAGAATATCAGCGATTGATGAATACTTCCATGGCATCCAAGAGATTGCCACGCAGATGTTTCAGCTTGAAGTAGCGAGAATCACCAGTGATTATGACTACGAAGAAGCCAGCTTGCAAGGCATCAGTGAAGCTGATGATCATCTTCGCATTCTAAGCGGCTGGATTCCGGTTAGCAAAGAAGACGGGCTAAGAAAGCTGATCAAAGAAGAAGAGCTAATCTTCTTTGAAAGCCCTGCCAAGGTGGAGGACAATCCTCCCATCAGCCTCAAAAACGGATGGTTTGCTCGTCTGTTTGAACCCATCTCCAAGATGTATATGCTGCCGAAGTACAATGAGTTTGATCTGACACCCTTTATGGCCCCGTTTTTCATGCTCTTCTTTGGCTTCTGCAATGCTGACGTCGCCTATGGTGTGATCCTGATCCTGGTGGCAATCCTGCTCAAGCATAAGGTGAAGAATGACACCGTGAAGGGCATGATGAATCTCATCGTCCTCTTTGGTGTCTCAAGCATCATCATGGGCTTGGTCGTAGGCACCATCATGGGCTATGATCTCACCGAGATACCTAAGATCGGAGAGAGGATTCTGATCCAAAACAACGACCAGATCTTCAACTTTGCCTTGCTTTTGGGAGTGATCCAGATTCTCTTTGGGATAGGGATTGCCACTGCCAAAAAGATACATCAAGCAGGCTTGGTGCATGGTCTGAGTGAGTTTGGAACATTCATCTTCATCGCAGCACTCTCCATTTTGGGAGCTCAGCAATTGGGAACGGATATCTCCTCGGTTCAGCCTTACCTGAAGTATCCCATCTGGTTGGGATTGGGACTCATCCTTCTCTTCAACCAACCCGGCAAGAACCCTCTCATCAATATCGGCGGCGGCCTTTGGCTTCTATACAATATCGTCACCGGTTTCTTCGGAGACATCCTCAGTTACATCCGTCTATTTGCATTGGGCGTCTCGAGTGCCATCTTGGGCTTTGTGGTAAACAGCATTGGCGCACAGCTCTCTGAAACTCCGATTGTCGGGATCCCGCTGTTTATCATCTTCATGCTCTTTGGTCATGCACTCAATCTTGCGCTGGGCGGGCTATCCGGCTTTGTCCATCCCTTGCGTCTGACCTTTGTTGAGTTTTTCAAGAATGCCGCGTTTGAAGGACCCGGCTTAGCATACAAACCTTTTTCTAAATCAATAAGGTAAAATAACAGGAGGTTTAATGGACCCGAATACCTTAAACGAAGTAGCACAAAGCACAGCCATGGCGGGCGGAAATTTGGCATTTTTCCTTGCCTGGATCGGAATCTTTCTGATGGTAGCTCTTGCCGGAATCGGCAGCGCAATCGGAACGGTTATCGGTGGCAGCGCTTCAGTGGGAGCCATGAAAAAAAGGGATGATATCTTCCCGAATTGCATGATCCTTTCCGCATTGCCCGGGACACAGGGGCTATACGGATTTGGAGCTTTCTTTATCCTAAGAACCCATATCGTACCCCAGATCAATATGCTGCAAGCAAGCGCAATCTTTGGCGCTGGATTGATCATGGGAATCGTGGGTCTTTTCTCAGCTTATCACCAGTCGCGCGTGGTCGCTAATGGTATCGAAAGCATTGGTGCCGGAAATGATGTCTTTTCAAACACCCTGATCTTGGGTGTGTTTCCGGAGCTCTATGCGATTGTTGCTTTTGCCGCATGCTTCCTCATCGGTGGTATGATCCCGGCGATGGCATAAGCTTAGCGCCAATCCTATCAAGATGCGTGTCTATGGGCACGCATCTTTTTTTTGATTATGAGACTTATGGTTTAATGACGAGCTCCCTTGGCCTGTGCGCTACCTTAGTCTCTCTTGAGATCCTCTCCTGCTCTGCTCAGGAGGAGTTCAAGTGGCTTGGCTCCGGCTCTCAACCCAGAAGGGCTCAACCCCATAGGCAATCGCTGGGCTGAATTTAGTGGAAAGTCGTCTTAGCCTCCTCAGATACAACTCAGCTACTGCTTGATGGGCAAGCTGATGAAGACCGTGGTACCTTCGTTTTCCTTGCTCTTGATCCAAATATCCCCCTGATGAAGCTCAGCTATTCGTCTTGAGGTCGCCAAGCCCAAGCCCAGTCCACTGGAGCGATATTCCACAGTACCGGATTTGTGGGCATAGATCTCATTGAGTTCATAGAACTTTCGGAAGACATTTTTGAGTTGATATTCCGGGATCCCTATGCCATTATCCTGCACATAGATCACGATGCTATCCTTCCCGGATTTCTTTTCCTGCTGGAAAGCGGCTTTGCGTGCGCCGATGATGATAGTGCCAAAATCATTTGTAAAGCGGATGGCATTGAGCACGAGATTGTAGATCATTAGATGAAGGGCTTCCCAGTTTGCACTGATCTGAGGAAGTTCCTCTTCGATATCCATCCTGATAAACATCTTACGTTTGCTGGATAGGATATCCACTTCTTGCTGAACCATTTCCAAGATCTCACGGATCTCCACAGGCGCCATGTTCAGGCTCTTCTTGAGGTTGTAGTTGTTCATGGTAGTGATATCGCTTGCGGTAACTATGAGCTTTTTGACCGAGTTTTCTATCTTTGAGACAATCTCTGTGCGTTCTTCTTCGTCAGCATACAGATTGCGCTTGAGTCTTGACACATAGCTTTGCAGAGTCGTCAGGGGAGTGTTCAGCTCATGAGACACGATGGCCATAAATTCATCCTTGAGCAGCTCAAAGGCATTGAGTTCACTGCTTTTTTGCAGAAGGTTTTCATAGAGCATGGCATTCTTGAGTGCAATCGTGATTTGCTCGATAAAGAGAGTGATGATCTCGCTTTTGAGATACATAGCCCGGGCATTGTCATCCATATTGTCCAGATACAAATACCCAAATATGCCACCATCGACAGTGATCGGTGCACAGAAAATCGTGTGTAGCTGATAGTCTTGGACGCTGATGGCACTTTTGAAGCGATTGTCTTCCATAGCGTTGTATGTGCTCACCATCTCCATGGTCGTCTGAGAGAGAGAAAGCGCTGTCTTGCTGACTCCGCCGACATTGTTTAGGATTTGCTTCTCTTTGTTGATTTGGACCCTATATATGTTGTTGCCATCACTATCGCGCTTGATCAAAAAACCTCGAGTGCTGTTTGTAAAATCAATCGCGCTTGATACAATCTCATGCTCAAGATCAGAGATATCGACTATTCTCATCAACTCATGTGAGATCTGCATCAATTGATTCATCTTCTGTATGCGCATGGTGATCTCAGAGTAGTCTTGGATGCGCACAATGAGTGCAGAAAGATGCTGTTTGATGCTGCGCATGATGGAAAGCTCTTGCTTGGTAAAAGGCAGCTCCTTGTCATCTGAAAGGATAAGATAGCCAACCCGCTTTGAGCCCGTGGACAGAGGAATGATGGCCATATGGCGTCCATCTTCCATGGTCTTCTGCACCAAGGAATCGCTTCTGTTTGCCTTGATAACATCTTGGTTGACTTCCGGATCGATCAGCACACTGCTATCACAATTGTAGCAAATAAAGGGGGTAAAGTTCTGAATCTTCTCAGAATACTCCATCAAGCGAAACCGACATGGGGAAAGCACTTCATTGATCCCTTTGGAAATAAGGAATTTGATGCGATCGACATTGTAGACATTGGCAATGTTAAAGAGCAGGTCATTCCACTTTCGTCTGATGTCTCGGGCTCTGGATTTGAGCGGAATCATGTCAAACTTTCTGATTTGCTTAATATTATATTTGTTCACGTTTAGATAGTTTGCCCGATCATCTTCCGGAGTATTTTGAGTAATGCGCTGAAGAAACTCTCGATATTCATCATAGCTTTGTGTCGCAAGCTCATCCTGCTTGAGCTCGATAAGGATCTGGATCCTGATCTGCATAAGCTCGACATTTAGCTGATAGTATTCAAAGTCCTGCCATTGTTGAAGATAGTTGGATGTCCTCCTGAGGATATCTCTTAGCGGAACATCAGCCAACAAGAGATCATGCCTAAGCTGCAAGACATCCAGATTGCACAGCCAATAGCGATAGTGATTTGTCTTGGCAATCTCACGAGCCTTATTGATCAGATCCTGGCTCCGTCCCA
>Ga0334900_1002744_pt1 | contig 14852 bp, 9 predicted proteins | sample GraSluR3_MG_2_FD_207231 | JGI IMG/M metagenome (GOLD analysis project Ga0334900, IMG submission 207231) | Sludge microbial communities from methane-producing bioreactor in Wageningen University, Netherlands - Granular Sludge_31_08-R3 | ecosystem: Engineered > Bioreactor > Anaerobic > Unclassified...
TATGCCGGATGTTATGTTATTCAGACAGATCGTAAAGATCTTACAGGTAAAGAAATATGGGATTTTTATATGAGTTTAACAGAAGTAGAATCATCTTTTAGATCCATAAAAACAGAGCTTGGAACTCGTCCTATCTATCATCAGTTAGACAATAGAATAGAATCACATTTATTCATTTCAGTATTAGCTTATACTTTTTTAAAAAGCATTACATATAAGTTGAATCAAAAGAATTACAGAAAAAGCTGGAAGGAAATCAGGGAAGTTTTACGCACTCATATCAGAACAAATATTATTCAAAATGATAAAAAAGGTAATAGTTATTCAATAAGAGTTACCGGTACCCCTGAAACAAAAGCCCAAGAAATCTATGATTTATTGGAAATAAAAATCTCACCCAATAGAGTTATAAGAAGATTAAGAAATTTAGATTGTAGTACCTAAAAAAAAAGTCGATGTCCTGACAAGCAGGGTTTGAGGGTTATTTCCCGAAAGTTGGGCTAGCAATGATGCTCGCACAACAACATTATTCAACAGCCTTGAAGATTATGCGAACATCCTTGCTTGTGCCAAAAACCCCTTAACTTTCATAACTTTAATAAATATGCCCTTTACAAACTAAGTTTGCAAAGGGCTTTTACACAATATCCAATTACCTTATTTGTAAATCTAATCTTCCATCAGACCATTTAGTTCTGATTCATCAAACCAGATCATAGTATTAGTCAATCTTTCAATTTCAACACTAAGTAGTTCTGAATGTTTTGCCTCTTCTTCGGCTAAAAGAGTAAAAATCTCTTTTACCTTTTTATCCGTTGATTTTTCAGACAATGAAAGATATAATTGCTGAGCTTCTTTTTCCTTTTGAATACCCAATTCATAAATAACCTTAGGGTCTCTAAAATCTTTATCTTCAAAATTAAATGTAGGCATAATATCAGATTTTATTAAAATTTCAGTATCCGGAAATTCTTCTATAAAAATATTTCTTAATTTCTCTTCGTGTATTTTTTCCAAAGGAACAAGATTAAAAAAGAGGTTACATGATTTATTTTCACAATGATTACCCATAAATTTGTAAAAATTTTGTGCCTTAATTTCGTTTTCAATTGCCATTATTAATGCTTCCTGTCTTGTCATTATAATCCTCCATTAATTTTTTCTAATAATATTATAATTGTTTTTTAATTATAAAGCAAATAAAAGATAACTTAATTTTAAAATAGAATTAATATGAAGATGTTAAATAATCTTCAAGGGACCTCCAGGATGCTTTAAAGCATCCTGGAGGTCCCTTAAATCTATCTGATAATTATGTTGTGCGAGCATCCTTGCTTGCACATATCTTTGTTGTGCAAGCATCCTTGCTTGCACGTGTCTTTGTTGTACGAGCATCCTTGCTTGCACTCAAAATCATAACTCAGTCAAAACCAATGTTTTAGTAAACAACAAACAAAGATACTTGTTGAACATTTCTGCATTTTGGTAATGCTCCTTAATCCGACAGATAGCTGATTGCATCCCACCCATTTACTCTATTCCCCCATTCTCAACTCACACTCTCTTTGCTTAGTTGCAAGTCAAGTCCGGTTGTTATACTAATAAAACAATAAAATTATCTTATCAATTTAACAATATCATTTGCTTTTATATTAAATTTTGAAGAAAGTCCGCCTTTTATTTCTAAGACATATTTACAAGGAGAGTCACTTAGAATAGTTTCTTCACTAAGAGGAAAAGCATTTTCATAAATCTGTATGATTTTAAAATTTTTATCAATGAATATAATATCAAGAGAAATGTAAGTATTTTTCATCCAAAATGATTGTTGAATATTATTATTAAAAATAAACAACATTCCTTGATTTTCTTCAATAGTATATCTATTCATAAGACCTTGAGCTTGTTGATATGCTGTCGTGGCGAGTTCTACATCAAACCTCAGAGTATCTTGCTGGCTATTAATAATTTCCAAAGTAGCTTCTTTTTTAAAAGGTATAGACGACTCAAGATTTTTATCTTGTTTACAACCAAACAAAATAATCAAGAATAAAAGAGAAAGTAAATTAAGATATTTTTGCATTGGCTCTGCGATATTTTTCAAACAAAGTCATATCATAAGGGGAATCAGGCTCGTTTTCAGTATTAATAATTAAAGTTTTAATTTCAGAGATTTGTTTTTTATATTTTTCTAATCTATTACCTTTTAATTTAGTTGCTGAAGCCATTTTAAGATTACCCGGATTTACATATCTGCCATTAATTCTCAATCCAAAATGTAGATGTGGTCCGGTAGAAGCACCTGTACTTCCGACAGTTCCAACAACACTACCCATTGAAACTCTTTGACCGTGTTTAACCCTAATTCTATGTAAATGTGCATATTGAGTTACATAACCATTTTCGTGTAAAACCTCTACAGTATTGCCAAATCCACCATTTTTACGAGCTAAAATGACTCTGCCTGAAGATACTGCATAAACAGGAGTCCCCGTTGCTCCTCTATAATCAACACCGGAGTGCATTCTCCATTTTCGAGTTATAGGGTGAAATCTATTTCCATAGGGAGAGGTTACGTGTATTCTATCAAGTGGTAACCTGTATGGAGCAACCAACATTGCATGACCTAATGGAGTGTACATACCATTATAAGCTGATTTATCATCTCCTTCATCATATCTATAACCTTCGTGAAATCCGGTAGATTTACCGTTATATGATATATAATACAATCTTGAGCCCGGAACCCTTATTCCTTGAAAATATCTTTCTTCATACATAATTTTAAAGGTATCACCTATACGAGCATAGGCTGAAAAATTCACCTTGCTGGAAAGGGCATTCATCACAGCATATTTTACTACAGGTTCAACATTATGATCGTTTAATGCTTGTTCTAAAGTAGTATATAAAACACCTTCAACAATCAACATTTTTTTATCAAATTCTTTTTCATCAAGGATATAATTATAAGTTTGAGCTTCTATATCTCTTACTAATTTATGCGTTGTAACAATGTCTTGGATATAGTTAAATTCCATAACCTCATTTGTTACCGGATCGATTAAAACTTGGAAATGGTCATTTGGTTGAACCATTCTAAAGTCAACATTATCTCCAAAAACTAAGGTGATTTCGATAATTTGTTGAGGAGTAAGACCTACAGAAGTCATTTCTGAAAACAAACTACCACCCTTCGGGATGTATATTTCATGGAGTTCATATTTAGGTTTAACTATTTCTTGAGCTATAGTTTGTTGATTATTTTTCCCTTTACTAAGAGGACAAGCTGTTAGCGAAATGCTAACAAGGACTAATATTAAAATTTTTATTTTTATATTCATAAAAGCTAAAATGTTAAGTAATTGTAAATATGTCAACCAAAAAATTAACTTTACCACATAAACAAAATATATCTTATTGCCTTATAACCTGTTAAGAAATATTTTTTCTTTAAGGTCAATAGATTATATTGTTTCATAAAAAGATGCTCATATAAAAGATTATACCAAAATAGGAGAAAAGCCTTACAAGCTTCAAGAGGCTGTCTCAAAACACAGAAAAGTTATATAAGCTTCCAACCTGAAGTTTCATAAAATATTGAATACCTGTCAATTAAGTTTTTAAGTGCAAGCAAGGATGCTCGCACAACATTATTATTGAGACAGTCTATTCCGGCTTGTAACAAAACAAGTGCAAGCAAGGATGCTCGCACAACATTTTATGATTATTCAACAATCTTTATTTGAGAATAAACGTTATCAATCTACTGATTAAATGGTTATATTCAAAATTATATTTAACACACCCGCCAAAAAAATTAAAGATTGACAAATGTCACCGTTGACTATAAATGGTTTACAAAATTCAATAGAAGGATTTTAAAATGATTACTAAATTACTCAATAAAATATTTGGCGATAAAAATGTTAAAGAAATAAAGAAATTAGACCCTATTATTGACGCTATTAACAATAGATTTAACGAATTACAAACCTTATCCGAAGAAGATTTCAAAAAGCTAATCTCTGACATAAGGAAAGAAATAAGAGGACAAATAGGTCCTGAAGAAGAAAAAGTTGAGCAACTAACTAAAAAATACCAAGAAGCAACTACTGAAAAAGAACGCGATAAGTTAAGTATCGAAATTGACAAGCAAAAAGAAAACTTAAAAACTGTTACTGTCGATGCTTTAGATGATAATCTAATTGAAGTTTACGCTATTATAAAAGAGACTTGCAGGCGTTTACTCGGCCATAAATATGATGTTCGAGGTCATTTAACAGAATGGGATATGGTTCCTTTTGACGTTCAATTAATCGGTGCGATAGCTTTACATCAAGGCAATATAGCTGAAATGGCAACCGGTGAAGGTAAAACATTAGTTGCTACAATGCCTCTATTCTTAAATGCTTTAACCGGCAGAGGAGTGCATTTAGTAACAGTCAATGATTATCTTGTTCAACGTGATGCTGAATGGATGAAACCAATTTTTGAATATCACGGACTAACAGTTGGAACTATTACTACCGGTATGGACCCTTATGGAAGGCAAGATGCTTATAATTGTGATATAACTTACGGCACAAACAGTGAATTTGGTTTTGATTACCTTAGAGATAATATGGCAATCTCTCCGGATAACCTCTCACAACGTGGACATTTCTTTGCTATTATTGATGAGGTTGACTCTATCTTAATTGATGAAGCAAGAACACCTCTTATAATTTCGGGCCCTGTTTCTGAAAGTAAAAACTTTTATCATGATATCGACCCTCTTATCAAAACAATAATCACCTATCAAAATCAACTCATCCTAAGATTTTTAAGTGAAATACGCGAACTACAAAAATTAGAAAAACCCAATAATGAAGATAATGAAAGATTAGCACGTTTATTAGTTACTGTTAAAAGAGGAGCTCCTAAAAATAAAGCTTTCAGTAAAATTATGCAAGACCCCGATATGAAAAAACTCACACAAGACTACGAAGGTGTTTTACTTCGAGACAAAAAAATGCACGAGATAGATAACGATCTATTCTTTATAATCGAAGAAGCTCACAATACTGCTGATTTATGTGAAAAAGGTCGAGATGTAGTTTCTGATAAATACCCAAATATATTTGAAGTACTGCAACTTGAAGACATACTACAAAAAGTTGATGAAGACGAACAACTTACCCCTCAAGAAAAGCAACTCAAAAAAGAAGAACTCTCCACAAAATATTTTGACAATAATGAAATCCTACACGATATTTCTCAATTAATAAAAGCATATTCACTCTTTGAAAAAGACAAAGATTATGTAGTACAAGATAATAAAGTCGTTATTGTTGACGAATTTACCGGACGTATGATGACCGGTAGAAGATTTAGCGATGGGCTACACCAAGCTCTCGAAGCAAAAGAAAAAGTAAAAATTGAAGAAGCAACTCAAACTTACGCTACAATAACCTTACAAAATTATTTCAGAATGTATGAAAAACTTTCCGGTATGACCGGTACTGCCGTCACTGAAGAAGGCGAGTTTTATGAAATATATAAACTCCCGGTAAAGGCTATACCTACTAATCTACCCCTTACCAGACTTGACCATGATGATGTAATCTATATGACAAAAAACGAAAAATATAACGCAATCATCAATGAAATAGAATATTGGCATACTCAAAAAAAACCTGTTCTTATTGGAACTGTCACTGTAGAATCAAGTGAAACCCTTAGCCGACTTCTCCAAAGAAAAAAAATACCTCACAAAGTTCTTAACGCTAAATATCACCAACAAGAAGCCGAAATTGTAGCTAATGCAGGACAACCCGGTTCTGTTACCATCGCAACAAATATGGCTGGTCGTGGTACTGACATTAAACTTGGTTCAAGTGTAATAACAAAAAATAAAGAAGATTATCAAAACATAAAAAAAGAAATTTCTCAAGAATTTCCTTTTGGAAGACCTTTAGACGGTTTACATATTATCGGTACAGAAAGACACGAAAGCAGAAGAATTGACAGACAATTAAGAGGTAGAGCCGGTCGTCAAGGCGATCCGGGTACTTCTCGTTTTTATCTTTCACTTGAAGATGATTTAATGAGATTATTTGGTTCAGAAAAAATTGCTCCCTTGATGATGAAAATGGGTTTGCAACCCGGAGAAGCAATCAGACACCCTTGGATGTCAAAAGCTGTTGAGGGTGCTCAAAAAAGAGTAGAAACCCAAAATTTTGAAATAAGAAAACAATTAATCAAATATGACGAAGTTATGAATCAACAAAGAGAAGTTATATATACATATCGTCGTAACGTTTTAAAAGGATATGACGTAAATAACGACATTCAAGATATGATTGACAGCACAATTGACAACTTAGTTTCTCAATATATCGGAGACATAAAATACGTTGAAGAATGGCCTTTAGATACTCTCTTAAACTGGTTTGAAGTCAACCTAAAATTTCAAATCCCTATGTCTGAATTTAATTTAGATAGACTTGATATAGAAATCCTAACAGACACTCTTAAAGAAATTACTAAACTCAACTATACCAAAAGGGAAGATATGCTCGGCACAGATATTTTAAGAGAAATTGAAAGACGTTGTCTCTTAGAAATTGTTGACACTGAATGGAGAGAACACCTTCATGAAATGGACATCTTAAAAGAAGGTATTTCATTTAGAGCCTATGCCAATAAAGACCCTCTAACTGAATATAAAAAAGAAAGTTACGGACTATTTGAAGAATTAATTTATCGAATTCACGAAAACACGGTCAAAAAAGTCTTTAACTCTTACATAATTACAAATCAAAATATAGAAAATATATTGGCAAATGCTACTATGAAACATGAAGATTTATCAGCCCTTGAACAAGCTGCCATCAAAGCCGGTATGTATAAAGCTAAACCAAACCCTCAAGAAAAAAAACATCAAAGTGAAAAACAAAAATTACAGCCTATAGTTGCAAATGAAAAAATTGGCAGAAACGACCCCTGCCCTTGCGGTAGCGGAAAAAAATATAAAAAATGCTGTGGTAAGCCGGAAAATGAAACATATAATGACTAAATTATATCAACCTTGCTTCTTAACCAGATAATGCAATAAAAATAAATTTTGCATTTTATTAAAATCACTTAATCTTTAATATAAGAGGTAAAAACAAATGATGAATGATATTGAAATAGATTTTTTTAAATCTTTATTAGAAAAAAGTAAAACTAAAGGCAGTAGAATATTCCCCAAGAAATTAGCTGCCCAAAATGAAGAAATTAGACCTAACTCTTACTCGATATTCAATAGGATTTTGAGCGATGAAGAAAAAGAGATTTTTACTCAAGAATCTTTTAATGAACTTATTAAATTTATTGATAATAACCAAATAGACTTAACCTTTTTTGAAAAGTTTATGTCTGCTGCAGTCTTTAGCTTAGGAAAACTTAATAAAAAAATCGATACAAATACGGCAATTACAATGATTGAACTCATTGGAGCAACAGGCTTTGAAGAAACATCTATTACTACAACCTTTAGGATGTATATAGAAAATCCTAAACTAATAAATAATTTAAATTCAACCATACATTAAGAAAGAGATAATATGGCAAAACCTTTAATTATAGTGGAATCTCCTGCAAAAGCAAAAACTATTGGAAAATATTTAGACAATAAATACACCGTCAAAGCCTCAATGGGGCACGTCAGAGACCTGCCCAAAAAAGAAATCGGCGTTGATGTAGATGATAACTTCAAACCTAAATACGTCATTGACGCAAGCAAAAAAAAGCTGATTAATGAACTCAAACATAACGCAGCAGAATCTGACTCAATTTATTTAGCTTCTGACTATGACCGCGAAGGAGAAGCTATCGCTTGGCATCTCGCTAACCTTTTAGAAAAAGAAACAAAAGATAAACCGGTATATAGAATTGTCTTCAACGAAATTACTAAAAAAGCTATCACCGAAGCTATTGAAAAACCCGGCAAAATTGATGACAATAAAGTAAATGCTCAACAAGCAAGAAGAATTCTTGATAGAATTGTCGGATATAAAATTAGTCCTCTACTTTGGAGATTATTAAAAAATAACCTTTCTGCGGGACGTGTTCAATCTGTAGCTTTAAGGCTAATTTGCGAACGTGACGACGCTATCAAGGCCTTTGTTCCGGAAGAATTCTGGTCAATTGAAGCTGAATTTTGGAGAGACAACCTTCCTCATTTTAAAGCTGTCCTACAACAATTTAACGGAGAAAAAATTAATCTCAAAAATGAAGAACAAACTAAACAAATCTTAGATGAATTGAAAGATAAACAATCTCAAATTTCAGCATACAAACAATCTGAAAGATTTATTCAACCTCCCCCACCTTATATTACTAGTACATTACAACAAGATGCATCAAGACTCTTAGGTTTTAACGGTAAAAAAACTATGATGATCGCTCAACAATTATACGAAGGCTTAGACATTCAAGGCGAAACTCTCGGATTGATTACTTATATGAGAACAGATTCTATGAGAATTTCTGATGAAGCTAATGAAATATTAAGAGAATATATAGTCAAAAAACTTGGTAAAGATAAATTATTCAAAACCAAAAGAACTTTTAAAAATAAAAACGCAGCTCAAGATGCCCACGAAGCAGTTAGACCAACATATCCATGGAGAAGCCCTGACGATCTAAAGACATACCTCTCGAAAGATCAACTAAAACTTTATGATATCATCTGGAAAAGATTTACAGCAACCCAAATCATACCTATGAAACTGAGTACTGTGAGTATAGAAATTTCTTGCGGAAAAGCTATGTTTAAAGCAACAGGTAGCGTCATCCTCGAAAAAGGTTTTTATGAAATTTACCCGCATATCAACGTTGTAACCGGTGAAAATATTGATAAAGATTATCAATTAAATGACTTATTAGAACACGATACTATCTCAGGAAAACAGCATTTTACTAAACCACCGGCATATTTTAGTGAGGCTCAACTTATCAAAGAACTTGAAGCAAAAGGCATTGGGCGTCCTTCTACTTATGCCAGTATTACTAATACCATCGTTGAAAGAAAATATGTAGAAATAAAAGAAAAAAGATTTATCCCTACTGACTTGGGACATATAGTAAATAAATTTTTAATTACCAATTTTGACAATTTATTTAATGTTAGCTTTACTGCCGAAATGGAAAATAAATTAGATAAGATAGAATATGGCGAACAAGAATGGCAAGTTTTACTAAAAGACTACTATGAAGCAATAAAAGATCTTATGTCAAAGGTAAACCTAGCTGAAGCTAAAAAAGACTTAGAACAAGAAACAGATATCATCTGTGAGAAATGTAACAGCAAAATGGTTATTAAAATGAGTAGAAAGGGTGAATTTCTTGCCTGTTCAAATTATCCTAAATGTAAAAATGCCAAGAGTTTTGAAAAAGACGCAGACGGTAATATAAAAGTAATAGAGCAAACTATCGAAAAATCAGGAATTGTATGTGAAAAATGTGGCAAAGAAATGCTAATCAAGCATTCAAATAAAGGTGAATTTCTTGCTTGTTCAGGTTATCCTAAATGTAAAAACGCCAAAAGCTTTACTCGAGACTCCGAGGGTAAAATTATCATTGAAGAACCAAAAACACTCGAAGAAACTTGCCCAAAATGTCAAAGTAAATTAGTTGAAAGAAAAGGAAAATACGGTACTTTTATTGCCTGCTCAAACTATCCTAAATGCAGATTTATCAAACCACCAACCACCGGAGTTAAATGTCCGGAATGTTCAGATGGAGAAATTGTAAGCAAAAAAAGTAGAAAAGCAGGTGTCTTTTATGCTTGCTCAAATTATCCTGACTGTAAGTTTATCACTAATTACAAACCTGTCCCAACCAAATGCGATAATTGCGGAAATTATTATCTTGAAGTACACCCAACAAAAGATAAAGACCCTATATTAGTCTGCCCGGTTTGTAAACAAGAATATTTTTAGAAGGAATAAATGCATTTTATTGACGGAATTATTAGCAGTATTCAAACAATATTAAGTCATAAATTTAGGTCATTTTTAACTTTATTAGGCATAATCATTGGCGTAACTTCTGTTGTCGCAATGTTTTCTTCGGTCAATGGCTTAAAATTAATAATTCATAAACAAATGGAGAGTTTAGGGTTTGATAATTCTTTAGTTGTTTCTCCCGGTACTGAAGATTCAAATACTCGCAGGAGAGGCTTTGGCATCAGACGAAGCTGGTCAGCAAACAGAAAAATTAAACCCTTAACCTATAATGATTTTCAAAGCTTAAAAGCTGAAATTGAAGTAAAATACGTTTATGGTTTAATAGAAAGATGGGCAATGTCTCCCGATAGAAACTGGATGAGAGTTATTGGTACTAACGTAGATTTCTTTAAATCAAAAACGTATCCCATTAAAGAAGGCAGATTCTTTAATTCTTTTGAAATGAAAAATGCTAAAAAAGTTTGCGTCTTAGGTTATTATTATGCACAAAAAAATTTTATTAATGAAAATCCTATCGGCAAATTTATCACTTCAGGTGATCATAGATACCAAGTTATTGGAATTTTAGATGAAGACAAGCTAAGTCAAGGAAATGCTTTTAATATGAATAACTGGCAAAGGAATTGGGATTTGCAAGCCATATATATCCCACTAAAAACAGCTGCAGTATATCATAAAAACAATATGGCTTTAGATTCTATTGTCTTACAAGCAAAAGATTCTGAAAGTTTCAATTATATGCGTAATCACACCAGACAAGTATTATTAGCTAAACACAATATGTCAAAAGATTTTAGCTTTGAAGATATTGGCTCTTATATGCTTGAAATGACACAAGAGATTGATGAATTTCAAAAAAAATGGTCAATAACTCTTTTGGCAATTGCTTCAATTTCACTTATAGTTGGTGGAATTGGACTCTTTAGCACACTGCTTATTTCAATTAACGAACGTATGAATGAGATTGGAGTCAGGAAATCAATTGGAGCAAGAGATAAAGATATCTTTTTTTATTTTATCATAGAAGCATTAACCTTGTCTTTTATAGCAGCTTGTTTTGGTATAATCTTTGGATTTTTAATTACAAAAATCCTTGGATTAGCTATCGGTATCAGTGTTCCAATTTCTATAATGAGTATTTATATAGGTTTTTTCTTTTCCTTATTAATTGGATTTATTTCAGGGTTATATCCTGCATACAAAGCTGCAGTAATAGACCCTATTCAAGCAATTTATTATTTTGAATAAAATATTTATAAACAGAGGGACAATATGAGTAATTTAATGATGAGTGTTTCAGGTATTAGAGGTATGTTTGGTTCAGCACTAAATCCAATTAATGCAATGAACTTTGCTGCACAATTTGGTTTATTTCAAAAATCAAGATATCTAAAAAATCAAGATGAAAAAATAAATATTATAATCGGTAGAGATTCCAGAACCACCGGAGATACTATTGCCCATGCAGTAATATCCGGATTACTAAGCGTAGGTGTTGACGTAGTTTATCTCGGGATAGTTTCAACTCCGACCTTACTCCTTGCAGTAGAAGAATCTGACGCTTGTGGTGGAATGTGCATTACTGCCTCACATAATCCTGCAGAATGGAATGCTATTAAATTTGTTGATAAAGAAGGTATGTTTCTAATACCCGAAGTGATGAATCAATACCTTGCTATGATTGATAATACAATTGAATATGTCGATTGGAATAAAATTGGCAAAAAAACAGAAGACTACGAAGCATCATGGAGACATATAAATAAAATTTTAAATATCCCTTATCTTGACATTGATAAAATCAGACAAACGAAATTTAAAGTTGTTCTTAATTCTGTAAATGGAGCAGGGGGAGTAATTTCTCCTATTTTGCTTGCAGAATTAGGCTGTGAATTAATTGAAATAAATAGCGAACCTCACGGGTATTTTGCCCATACCCCGGAACCTTTAAGTAAAAACCTTAAACAAATTGAAGAGGCTGTCAAACAACATAAAGCAGATATCGGCTTTGCAACTGATCCGGATGTTGACAGACTTGCAATTATTGATGAAACAGGAAATTGTATCGGTGAAGAGTTTTCTCTCTTATTGTCAGAAAAATTCATACTTTCTACTTTGCAAAAAAACAATATAAAGCTAAATGATATCGTTACTAACCTGTCTTCTTCAATGGCTTCTGAAGATATTGCCAATGAATATGGCATAAATGTTATACGCACTAAAGTCGGTGAAATTAATGTCGGCAATACAATGAAAGCTATCAAAAGCCCTGTAGGCGGAGAAGGAAACGGTGGAATAATCTGCCCGGATGTACATTACACCAGAGATGCTATCGCAGGTATGGCATTAATCCTTGCCTATATGGCTCAAACCAATAAAAAAATATCTACTTTATGCAATCAAATTCCACATTATTATTTTGCAAAAAGTAAGATTGAAACTAATAAGGATTTATTAGATAACATTATGAAAAAAGCTGAAATTGCCTTTCTTGACAATAATAACTTTGATGTAGTTAAAATTGACAAAACTGACGGTATTAAAATCATCTTAACAAAAGCTTGGATTCATATCAGAAAATCAGGAACTGAACCCATTATCAGGGTTTATGTCGAAGCTGAATCAACCGAAAAAGCAGAACAATTATGCTCCGACGCAAAAACATTATTAACTAATTAATAAAAAATAAATAGGAGTATCAATGACTAAAGCACCAAAAACAGCTATCATTCCCACAAGAAACGACGATTATCCTGAATGGTATCAACAGGTCATCAAAGCTGCCGACCTTGCAGAAAACAGCGATGTGAGGGGCTGTATGGTAATCAAACCTTGGGGATACGCTTTATGGGAAAATATACAAAAAAATCTGGATATTATGTTTAAAGAAACAGGGCATAAAAACGCTTATTTTCCTTTATTTATACCTAAAAGTTACTTTGAAAAAGAAGCAGAACACGTAGAAGGATTTGCTAAAGAATGTGCTGTGGTAACTCATTCTAAATTAGAAGACGATGGTAACGGTGGTTTAAAAGTTGCCGGAGAATTAACAGAACCCTATATTGTCAGACCTACTTCAGAAACTATCATTGGAGCATCATTTGCTAAATGGGTTCAATCTTATAGAGATTTACCTCTTCTAATCAATCAATGGGCTAATGTAGTTCGTTGGGAAATGCGAACAAGATTATTCTTGCGTACTGCAGAATTTTTATGGCAAGAGGGACATACCGTACACGCAGACGAAGAAGATGCTATGAGAGAAACAAAACAAATGCTCAAGGTATATTCTGACTTTGCACATAATTACCTGGCATTACCCGTTATTGAGGGTGAAAAGACTCCTGGCGAAAGATTTCCCGGGGCAAAAAACACGTACTGTATTGAAGCAATGATGCAAGACAAAAAGGCATTACAAGCAGGGACTTCACATTTCTTAGGACAAAATTTCGCTCAAGCTTCTGATATTAAATTCCAAAACAAAGATGGAGAAATACAATACGCCTGGACTACATCATGGGGTGTTTCCACTCGCCTAATAGGTGCTCTAATAATGGCTCATAGCGATGATAACGGATTAGTTATCCCTCCAAGAATTGCTCCTCAACATATAGTCTTTATACCTATTTACAAAAATGAAGAAGATAAAGAAAAAGTACTCTCCTTTGTTAATAATATCATTTCTCAACTTAAAAAAATCCGATACAATGACGAATATATCAGAATCGAACTCGATGACCGTGATTTAACCGGAAGCGAAAAAAGCTGGCAATGGATAAAAAAAGGAGTTCCCGTAAGAGTTGAAATTGGCCCGCGTGATATGCAAGAAAACTCTGTCTTTGTCGGACGTAGAGATATGGAACCCAAAGACAAAAAAGCTATTAAAAAAGATGACTTTATAAATAATATCTGTTCTATTCTTGATGAAATTCAAAATAACATTTTCAATAAAGCATTAGAATTTAGAAAACAAAATACAATCAACATTGATACTAAAGAAGAGTTTTATAAATTCTTTACTGCTAATAATCCTGAAAGACCGGAAATTCATGGTGGTTTCGCTATGAGTCACTGGTGTGAAGATGAAAAATGCGAAGACAAAATCAAAGAAGATTTAAAAGTAACTATCAGATGCATACCTTTAGATGATAATCTTGAAGACGGAAATTGTATCATCTGCGGTAAACCCTCTCACCAAAGAGTAGTATTTGCAAAAAGTTATTGATATATTTAAATATTAAAAGCCGAACTTATGTTCGGCTTTTGTAATTATTTATTCAATCACTTAGAGTTCTTCGTGGTTAATAATTATCGGTGTTTAATCGGTGACTAATCTTCTCTGTGCGTTCTGTGTTTCTCTATGGTTAAATAATTAAAAGTTTAACCGCCAAGTACTCCAAGCCCTCAAAGTCAATGTAAAAGAAAATATTCTATAAGCTTCCAGCTTGTAGGAAAGACAGGTGCAAGCAAGATGCTCGCACAACAAAGCTCTTAGCCCAACTTTCGGGAGATTTTTGTAAAAATTGCTATTTCAGTTTCGTAAGTTATTGAAAAATAGTACTTGAATTTTTGATTTTTGGCAAAATCGGCTAAAAAGTGACTAAAAAACTAATAAAAAATATCTAAAAATAATTATTGACAAAATGTTGAGTTTTTATATTATTGTCATATGTTTATAGTAAATAAAGAAATAAAAAATCATAAGACAGGTAAGATTTACAATTACCTACAGTTAATGGAGACCATTCAGACGGAAGAAGGTCCCAGAACCAGAATGCTTGTTCATATTGGTAATTTTGATTTAACTATAGAAGAGCAAAAGATACTTGCTCTAATAATAGAGAACAAGATTAA
>Ga0334900_1002745_pt1 | contig 14847 bp, 12 predicted proteins | sample GraSluR3_MG_2_FD_207231 | JGI IMG/M metagenome (GOLD analysis project Ga0334900, IMG submission 207231) | Sludge microbial communities from methane-producing bioreactor in Wageningen University, Netherlands - Granular Sludge_31_08-R3 | ecosystem: Engineered > Bioreactor > Anaerobic >...
CAAAATGTATGGTGGCGAGTTCGATTCAACGGTGATCTTCCGCAATAACGAGTGGTATTCCGACGTGTATCCAATCGTCTTCCGGGGCGGCTCACCTGTTATACTCCGAAGCCCAACCATCGGCAGGCTTAGCCCGTCTTATGACGACACGACCTTCATGTTTATCGGGTGGACATGGGGCAATGCGGGGCACCTGGTAATCGACCCGACGTATACAGACGGGGCCGACGGATCGGTGGGGTATGCCCTGGGCAACCAGACGACAAACGACATTACCTTCCGCAGGACGCTGGATATTGTTGTGAAAGGCGGCTTGAACAATGAACCCGTAATCGGGGCGCATGTCACCGCCCGAAACGCCTACGGCAATGTTGTCCTCGATGGTTACACCAACGTCAATGGTGTTGTCTCCGGCGTCGTGACTTACTACTATGAAACCCGAACCGGCACGGACTCCACCGCCTACAACGATTTCGTGATCATCGCCACCAGCGATGGTGACGCCGACACGGTCATACACACGGTCGCGTGGAACACCAGTGTGCCGCCACTCGTGCTGCCTAACACCGAGGGCGGTGGCAGTTGGGAGATGGGTTCCGTGCAGGTGCAGGTCGACCAGCGACGAGTCAATGACACCATTTTCGTCGACCTGACCAACAGCAGCTCACCGATCGGCGACTCGGTCATCGTCTGCTTCTCTGTGATCGGCTACCCGGACTCATCCTATGCCGGACGCAAGGCCGTCGCCTACGATCCCAATGAGAGCAATCGTCTGTACTGGACCATCAGCGGCACCGAGCAGTACACGGTCTATGTCTCCGCATGGGTCAGAGACAATGCCGGCAACTGGTCGGCGCGCACTACGTCGTCGCGCGCCTACGCCAACACACCGCCGTTACCAACGTATCCACAATGAGCGACATGACTCGCAACCCGCTGACTCCGAGGAACCCGTGACCACAAGCACCCATCATTCCGGTTGTTGCCAGTGAGTGTGACAGCTCGCCGTTTCCACGTTCTCACTGACCACGGTGACGCCGGGAACTTCCCCGATCATCGCATAGTGATTCGCCCGGGCTGGTTCATCCGCTCGCGTGTGATGGCACTTCCGGGAATGAGGCTTCTCTTCTACGTTTTCTTCGGCATGAAGTGCTGGTGGAGAAGCGTTCGCCTGCCAAATGAAGGCCCGTTTGTCTCAGCAGGCGTGGGACACGCCTTCGTGTTCGGGTTCCTGCAGTGGCTGTTTGGGCCTGTGCTGGGTCACCGGGTCCACTTCATGGCGCCAATCCTGCTGGAGCGCAAGCGACCGGGCCTGGCCGGGCTCTTCGACGCAGCCAAGCTCTGGGTTGTTGACAAATCCGTCGACAAAGCCATCGTGTGGGGTGTGACCGATCCGGCGACCTACGCCAAGGAGTATGGCGTTTCCGAGGAAAACTTCCAGTTTCTCCTGCACCATATCACTCTCGAGAAATACACCTTCGATGTCGGCGACGACGGTTACATCTTCATGGGTGGCAATCAGGGCCGCGATTTCAAGACCTTCATCGAGGCCGTCAGCACAATCGACTTTCCTGTGTTCATCGCCACTCAGGCCGAACTCAAGCAAGCCACGGAATGGGCAAAGCCATATCCGCACATAACCGTTCGGGCCGTGACAGCAGCGGAGTTTCGGCAGAAAATTGCGCGCTGTTCCATCTTCGCCGAGGCCCATCCGGTCGACTTCTTCCGCACGGCCGGTCACCAGACCATGCTCAACGCCATGTGGATGGGCAAACCGATCGTCATGGCCGACAAACGCAGTGCCATTGGATATATCGAGGACGGGGTCGATGGGCTGGTGGTGGAAGCCGGTGATATCGAAGGCATGCGCTCGGCGTTGAAGAAGCTGGTCGACGATGTTGAACTTCGTCAGAAAATGTCACAGGCGGCGCAGGACAAGGTGAAACAGCCCTTCTACACCACCCTGAACTGCATGCAACGAATCTACAACCTGGCGCTGAAAGCCCACTTCGAGCGCAAGGGTATCAAGCTGGAGAAGGACCTGATCCAGTTGTACTGAGGGCGCCGAACCTGTCACCTGTGCAGAAAGCTCCATGTGTTCGGGATTTCTACAGGCAGCACGCCTTCCGCTGCCCCAAGCGAGACCCCTAACTCGTTGACTGTCAACCTGATGCAATAACTCCGCGGCTGGCACACAGACTGCTCTTCCACTACTGATGAACGAAACGCCGCGTGCCGGGCTGAAGCGACAACGACACTGAGGACGACATTGAGGACCGGATGTAGCGACCTGACAGACATACCCAACCCTGTTAGGCATGACAAGGGCACGTTAAGGACACGTTGCTCAGTAGCGACATTGATGACACCGCGAAGATACTCTGATGGTATCATGAGGAATCGGCACCGACTGGCAAACTTTAGTTGATATTTACCGGGAAACGGCTTGTATTCGGCAGCGTTAGTGTCTTAATATTCGGCTCGATCCATCCGATTACTACAACAAAAGGCACTCACCGCCGCCACAGCCACTTGGGAGGTCAAGGGATGATCGGGATACTACGATACTGGCAACACGGTTCTACGCGTGCGGGATCGGCGGTGCTGACGTCGGTCGTGCTCGCCCTCATGTGTCTGCTTGCTGCGGCCCCCGGCGTTCAGGCGGCACTCAGTGTCTCGTACATTGCCGACAATGCCGTGACGCTTCAATGGCGTGCTCCGGGCGATGACTCCACCGTTGGCACCGCGGCCCAGTACGACATCCGCTACAGCACCAGCAGCATTACCGATGCCAACTGGAACACCTGCACACAGGTCAGCAACGAGCCGACCCCACTGGTTGCGGGAACCCAGCAAAGCTATACGGTGCAGGGCCTGAATTCCGGCACACGGTACTACTTCGCGCTGAAGACGGCTGATGAAATCCCCAACTGGTCGATGCTCTCCAATGTTGTCACCGCTACCACCACCGGTGGCGGCGGAGGCGACCCCGATCCTGACCCTGCGGATACCATACCGCCCAGCCCGGCCTCGGCGATGACGTTACACTCAAAGACAGATACCAGCATAACCCTCAGATGGATGACGACCGGCGATGACGGGGTCTACGGCCAAGCCTCTGTTTATGACATCCGCTACAGCACCTCGCCGCTGACAGCAGCCAACTGGACCGCCGCCATCCAGGTCGCCAACCCACCAACTCCCGGGCAGCCGGGAACACCGCAGGTGTTCGAGGTGACCGGACTGGCACCCGCCACTCTCTATTACCTGGCGGTCAAGATCGGTGATGAGGTCCCCAACTGGTCGGCCATGTCAACCGTGGTGAGCGCCACAACCGACTCAGAGCCGCCGCCTCCGGATACTGTGCCCCCAGCGACTGTCGCGGATTTGGATGCTGTCGCTTCCTCAAGGACCTCGGTCACCCTGAGCTGGACTACCCCGGGCGACGATCTGTGGAACGGCTATGCCTCTGCCTACCAGATTCGCTACCATACCAGCCCTGTCACAACAGCCAACTGGAACTCAGCAACCGTCGTTGTCGAGGTGCCGGAACCGGGAACCCCTCAATCGACCCAGCAGTTCACGGTCGAGGGTCTCACGACGGGGGTCACATACTACTTTGCGATCATGACCGCCGACGAAGTCCCCAACTGGTCCGGGATCTCAAACAGCCCGAGCGCGACACCCGCGAACGCCCCGCCAACTGCCCCAGTACCAGTATCGCCTCTTACCGGCGACACCCTGAACCTCGGCCAGGATGTGACCCTCATCATCTACAATTCACAGGATGCCGATGGCGACATTCTCACCTATGACTTCTGGATAGCCACCGATGCCGCTTTCAACGAATCGGTTGCTCAGCGCACCAATGTACCGAGCGGCACCGGGACCACCGAAGTGACATTCGCTGCTGCTCAGTTTACTGCTGGCGTCGATTACTGGTGGCGAGCACAGGCATATGATGGCCTTGCACGATCCTCAATGCCTGCCGCTAATCGATTCCGTCTGCGGGCACCGTGCGAGCAACCGATGACAGCGCCAACAGCGATTTCACCCACAGACTCTGCCGGTGTGTCCACCCTGGCGCCAACCCTGACGTTTTCCAATTCCAGCCCCAATCCGGACTGTGAACTGGAGCGTTTCTACGAGGTAGTGATACTGGCCGATGCCGCTGGATTCGATACCGTCACCGTCGATACGGTGGCCGAGGAATCCGGCTTCACGCGATTCGTGCAGATAGATTTCCTTCAGACTGGCCGGTACTACCGGTGGAAAGCGCGTTGCTTCAATGGTGTTGTGGCCTCCCCCTGGAGCGCGACTGCGGTCTTCCATACGCCCAACAATCCGCCAACCGTGCCGGCGCTGTATCAGCCACGCGGTGATGATACAGTGACATCCCGCACACCCACCCTCACCGCCTATGAGAGCACGGATGCTGACGGCACCCCGCTGCGCTACCAGTTCCAGATCTCCAAACTGGGCAGTTTCTCGACCGCCGACTCTTCATCGCCTGTCTCTCCCGAAGGCGGCATGGTGTCCTGGCAGACTCAGGACAACCTCGACAACGGCGCCATGTACTCCTGGCGAGTGCGCGCTTTCGATGGTATCGACTTCTCTGCTTTCAGCGAGATAGGAACCTTCATCGTCTATACCGGCGGCACTAACAGCGCTCCGGAGAGCCCCGTCCCAGTCTCCCCGGCGCATCGTGCTGAAGTGCAGACAGCCACACCCGAACTGGTGGTGGACAACGGCCAGGATGACGACAACGATCCGCTGACATATCAGTTTGAGGTGTACCGGGTGTCAACGAGTGCTCTGGTCAGCAGGGTGTCGGGTCTGGCTCAGTCACCGCTGCAGACCTCGTGGGTCGTGGCCGACTCGCTGCAGGATACGGTGACGTACAAGTGGCGGGCGCGCTGTCACGATGGCAAGGAGTACTCCGCCTGGAGCAGCTACCGCGAGTTCACCGTGCTGCTGCCTTCAGACAATATCAACCTGCCGCCCTCATCGCCAATTCATCTGGTGCCGAACCACAGGAGCATTGTACTTGTGGCGCCACTCTCGCTCCGAGTTATTAACGCCACCGACCCCGAGGGCGACCCCCTTGTGTACGACTTCTGGCTGTACGCCGACTCCGCCATGACGCAACTGGTGGAGGCGCAATTGAACGTGCCGGAGCAGATCTCGCAGACGAAAGTCACGTTGTCGGTCAACCCGATCAACGGCCAGCGCTATTGGTGGCGCTGCCGGGCCCGCGACAGCGCCAACTTTGCAACCGAGCCAACCCGTGCCACCTGGTTCATCTACAGCAGTATGGCCACCGGGCAGGAGGATTTCATCCCCGCTCTGGCTATGCCGGAGGACGGCGCCGATGTACCCAGTGAGCGACCCGAGCTGTACGCCAGGAACATCGCCGCCGGCAGCGGCAGTGACTTCTATTACTTCGAGGTCGCTCGTGACACCATGTTTATCGACATGGTGGTCACCTCCCCGCCGGTACCCGAGCAGGACCTTGACCATGAGTACACTCGCTGGCAGGTCACCGAGGATCTCGCCGCGGGCACTCGCTACTTCTGGCGTGCCCGGGCCAATAACAACCCGTACTCGGCCGTGTCCAGCTTCACGGTCACCCGGAAGATCCGCGCCTATCCCAACCCCGTCAGCTTCCTGCAGGGTGGGCAGGTGACGTTCAACCTGCCGGACGAGCCGGTCGATCTGCTCATTCAGACCATTTCGGGCGAGACCGTTCTCGAAAAATCCAACCTCTCCGGCGACTGGACCTGGGACGGGCGAAACGCCAATGGCCACATGGTTTCAGTCGGCACCTACCTCTGGTTTGCAAGCAGCCCGGGGCAATATGGCAAGATTGTGGTCAAACCGTAGGTAGCAGAAGCATCACCCGCGCCGACATATCATAAATACATCAGTCTGACAGCGGCCGGAAACGCAGCTTTCCGGCCGTTTTGCTGTTGCACCCCCCCGATCGGCGCACGACGTGACGGCAATCCCGGGGGCGCTGTGCTCCTGACGCCTCGGGAACAATCTGCCAACGGGACCTCTTCAACAATAAAGACCGACAAAACCGTCCACTGGAACCACAAGGAGTGTGAACAGATGAGACTTTCTGATATTCCGTTGTTGTTGCTGAGCATGTGCTGCCTGTTCATCGGGGCATGCACATCCGAAACCGAGCCGCAGTTCGATTATCAACTGACCGAGATTGCCAACAGCCCCTATCAATGGACCGGGATCGCGGTGGCGCCTGACGGCAGGATGTTCGTCAACTTCCCCGAGTGGGCCAACAAAGGCCCGCTGTCAGTAGCGCGCTTGGACAGCGAAGGGGGGCTTAGTGCCTATCCCGATCAGAAGTGGAACGATTGGTCTCCCGGCAAGAATCCGGCCGAACACTTCGTATGCGTCCAGAGCGTTGTCATGGGCGACGATGGTTACCTGTGGATCCTTGATCCGGCCAACCCACGCTTCGAGGGCGTTGTCGAGGGTGCTCCCAAGCTCGTGAAGGTTGACCTGGCAACCGACAGCGTTGTTGCCCGCTACAGCTTTACGTCGCCGACTGTCCTGCCGAACAGCTATCTCAACGATGTCCGAATCGACACCGCCAACAACGTCGCCTACATCACCGATTCCGGCGAGGGTGCCCTGATCGTTCTTGATCTGTCCAGCGGCCGGGCCCGACGACTCCTGTCTGATCATGAGTCCACCTGGGCCGATACCATTGTGCTGGTGATCGATGGCGAGCCGTGGCTTCGACCTGATGGCAGTCGGCCCGAAGTCCACGCCGATGGTATCGCCCTCGATGCTGAGCGAGGATGGCTCTATTACCAGGCCCTGTCATCACGCCGAATGTACCGAATCGGGACCAACTTTCTGATTGATACCACCATGCCGCCGGAGGAACTGGCCGACAAGGTACAGCCGATAGGCCAGACCGGCGCCGCCGATGGGCTCTTGTTTGGCAGCGATCGTCGAGTGTATATTTCGGCACTGGAACACAATGCCGTTATGGCATTGGAGATGGATGGCCGAGTAGTGATGTTGGTACAGGATTCGCTGCTGGCTTGGCCGGACAGTTTCGCTGAGGGACCCGATGGCGCTATCTACGTGACCTGTTCACAAATCCATCGCGGCCCCGATCCGGGAGAACCATATCGCATCTTTCGTATGACGAAAGCAGAGTGATCCAGAAAGAAGCACAAAGCAACGCCTGGACAACAGAAAGGAACAGCAACATGGACAGCCTCAAGACAAAAGTGGCCCTGGTGACCGGGGCCAGCCGCGGCATCGGCGCTGCCACCGCCAAAGCGCTGGCGCGCGAAGGAACATCGGTCATTGTCAACTACTTCAGCAGCAGGGAGGCTGCCGATAGGGTCGTCGACGACATCACCAGCACCGGTGGCAGAGCTATCGCTGTTCAGGCAGATTGCCGCAACCGACGCGAGGTCGAGGACATGGTGCAGCGGGGAGCAAACGAACTGGGGCCGATCGATATCCTGGTCGCCAATGCCGGTATGTCGGTACCCTTCAAACCGTTTGCCGACCTGACCTACGAGGAATTCCACACCAAGGTCATGGGCGAGATGGACTGCTTCTTCTTTCCCATCAAGGCCACGCTGCCTGAGATGATCAACCGCCGGACGGGATGTATTGTGGGGATCAGCAGTACGCTCTCACGCCATGCAGTTCCAAGCTTCAGCGCTCACACGACCGCCAAATCCGCGGTCGACGGCCTGATGAAATCGCTGGCGCTGGAACTCGGACCCCTGGGGATCAGGGTGTTCACCGTCGCACCGGGACTCACCGTGACCGACGCCACCTCCGGAAACCCCAAAGAGCAGTTCGAAATGGTCGCGCGCATGACACCGCTGGGAAGAGTGGCGCAGCCGGAAGATATCGCCGATGCAGTGGTCGCCGTTGCCTCCGATCACATGCGGTTTGTCACGGGAGCCTACATTCCCGTATGCGGAGGGGCGTTGATGCTGTAGCGCGCGCTACCAGACACCCCGCATGACCAGGGCTTCTGCGCAGCCGTCCATCCGTGCCAGTCGCTCGCTCCGCTGGCAAACCGCCTCCGGCATTCGTGGTCTGTATCTGCATCTGGGTCGATCAACGCTCGGGGATATCGTGTCCGCGCCCGCGTCTCTGCCTGCCACGTGCATAAACGGCACAAAACGCCGGTCTTTCAGCCTTCTTTGTCACATATTGACGCAGCCCCGGCGCGACGACCACGGGGACTAAGAAAAGAACACCGGATTCGCTCCATTTTGGCCAAATAAGCACTTGATGTTCACCGCTCTCAGGCGTCATACTTATAACAACATCAGGGGTGTATCGACAGTATCGCTCACTATGCAAGCGATCAGGGCAACAACCAATCGCGGTATTTCGGGCAGCACCATTTCCGACTGACATACCCTTGCGTCTTCGCAAGCCTCTCGCGGGCCTGGTCGACGAAGACAAAGGTGATTGCATGTGAACTCATCTACAGGCAGGCTGTATGAGTGCAAACCATGTATGTAATCGGATTGCCGTGTGTGTGATCACGCCTGCGGGCGCGGTTGCCGCTCAATGGGAGGTTGACTTGGACGCGCCGACGCGCCCGCCCGTCGATGTCTCTCTGTTCCTGTCGGGCCGAAATCTGCCGTCGGTTGAGGTCTATGACTCGAATGACAGACTGATATCGCTCGAGAGCATCCTGCGCGATGAAACCCCGGCACTACTGATACTCTTCTCACCCTCTGACTGCCCCACTTGTCTGAACGAGGCCGTGCTGTGGGATTCGCTGGCCAGAAGTGGTCACTGCCGGGTGCTGCCGGTGGCGTCAACAGCTAGTCTGATGGAGTATCGACAATGGGAGCGGATCGTTGCCCTGCCATTTCCCGTCTATGTTGACACGTCGTTCGCACTCATTGATAGCCTCCGTCCGACGATTATGCCGATCAAGATTCTCTTGAACCCGCAATTGGTCCCTGTCTGGGCAGATCCCTCCCGATTAACCAACAGGGACATTCAGGCTTTCTGGGAGGAATGGAGCCATGCGTTGGATTTGGTCTATTGAGTGCTTGCCGATCACGGTCCTGTTGATGGCCGTTCAACTTGACGTGTACGGCAGCAGTGATCTTCGTTCGATCAGTGTCCCATATGCCGAGACAGCGCCCGTGATCGATGGGAATCTTGAGCTTGTCTGGAGAGATGCCGCTGCGATCAGTGGCTTCGTGCAGGAATTCCCTGATGAAGGAGAGCCAGTGTCGGAGCCAACCACCGTGTATATCCTGCAGGACGACTGGGCCCTGTACTTTGGCTTCCGGTGTGACACACCCTTGCGGCATCCCGATGCGCGGGAGGGTAATCGGGAGACCCGCGAGGGTGACTACGTTGAGATCTACCTTGATCCCTTTCGGGATGGCCAGAACGCCTACCGGTTTTCGGTCAATGCCGCCGGAGTCCAGGCCGATGCCGTGCTCTCTGCGGGCGGGGGCGAGGAGAACACTGCCTGGGACGGCGTCTACTATGCGATGGCAACAGCGCTGGACAGCGCCTACACAGTCGAGATTGCCGTTCCGTGGACAACGATTCGTCACCGCTCAGACCAGACGCAGTGGGGCTTCAACTGCAAACGGAGTATCCCCCGGCGTGATGAGAGTGCCTATGTAGTGCCGGTTCGGCGAAATGAGGGTTTGGACTTCACCCGATTCATGGTCCTGGACAATCTTCAACCACCAGGATCCCGTCTGGGACTTGACCTGTACCCGACTGCCTTCGTTCGCACTGAGGATAGCTATGGCGATAAATCGTCAACTCTGCAGCCGGCGGCGGATATCACCTATCGCCCCTCCAGTTGGATGCAGATCCAGACCACCTTCAATCCCGATTTCTCCCAGATCGAAGCCGACCCGTTTGCACTCAATCTGTCCAAATACGATCTGTACTTCAGCGAGCGGAGACCGTTTTTCGTTGAGGGGCAGGAGTTCTTCCGTCCGTCAGGGGGTGTTGCAGGAAACTTGATGGGAGTTTTCTATTCACGCCGGATAGGGCGCAAGCTCGCTGACGGCAGCGAGGTGCCACTGCACGCGGGCGGTCGCCTTACTGCGAAGCGGCAGGGTCTGGAGATTGGAGTTCTTACAGCACTCACCGGCAGCGAGGAGTACCTCGGATGGTGGGGACCTGAGCAGGAAGCGAGCGCCCTGTTCCAGGTCGAACGAGTGGCATGGCTTCCTTCCACCCGTGCCATGCTTGGCCTCATTCATGCCGGTCGATATGAAGCGGACCATCACAATCATGTCGTCTCTGCCGACGGAACGCTGAAGACCGCAACGTTTCAGACGAGCGCTCAGGTGGCCTACTCCCAGTTCGATGACATCGCCGACTTTGCCGTACGCGCAAGCGCTGCCAAACACGGGCGCTCATTTGCGGTCTCTGCCGGCGCAACCGTGATCGGTGACGACTTCGATGTTTCTGAGATCGGATTCGTCCCCTGGTCTGGTTATCGTGCCTACAGTGCCTCCGCTGGGCCGGTCTTCTATCCAGGCTCCGGGCCGCTGTCCTATGGGTCGGTCTCTGTGGGGGCCGGCGCCCACCGCGAATATGGAGAAGACCTGTTCTCTCACTCCTATTCACTCAGTGTCGGAGTGAAGTTCCGCAATGCCTGGGGAGCCGGCGGAACAATCGAATCAGGCAGAGAGTATGAATTCGACACAGATTTCAACCCCCAATCATATTCGGTGTTCCTGCAGACCGATGTCAGCCGCCGGGCGTGGGCGATCATGTCCTACCAGAGCTCTTTGGGCTACAACTATTATCGTGGCTATGTCGGACGTGACGATTACGCGGACTACTACCTCTCATGGCGGCCCAGCGACAATGCCGGCGTCTATGTCAGTGGTTCTGTGTGGGTTGAGCGCGATGGTGGCGGGGGCATCGAGGATATCACCTGTCGTGTACGCCCCGGTGTCCGCTACGCGTTGGGCAAGAATCTGAATATGTCGCTTTATGAGGAAACGCCATTTACACGGAAGGCCGGTATTCTATCGCTGCGGTTTGGCTTGTCGTTTTCCTGGAACTTCCGACCCAAAAGCTGGCTGTATCTTGCTGTCAACGAGTACCAGCGCCGCAATAACCACCGTTATGAATCGGCTCAGCGGGTTGTGGCGCTCAAATTCCGCCACCTCCTGTCATTGTGACGGGCAACCACGATGCCGCCGTGACACTGAACCGCTTGCCGAGCCTTGAGGAGTCTTCTCATGGACAGGGATCTGCAGCGAACCTACCAGCCGAGTATGCTGCTGGCCCAGATCGTGATGGTGACACTCGCAGCCCTGTTCGCGATGTGGCTGCGATCCTTTGAGACCGCGCCGCCATCCGCTCATGACCAATACGCCCGGGCCGACCAGCAGCTCCGACAGACCTCTGCCGGCGGCCCCGGCCGGAATGACACCCGGGCGCAGCTCGGTTTCACCGGCGGGTTTCTTGATCGGGGGCGTCTGCGAATCGTCTCCGACTCAGCCGTGGCTGCTCCAGCCATGACCCTGACCGGTTATGCAGCCCTGCACAGCATCGGCCCGATCATTGTCGACAGTGCCCCCGGCGGCATCGGCACCCCCGGTGGCATCGGCACACCCGGTGGCATCGCCACCGCCGACGGCCTCGCCTCTGGAGGTGGCGACTTCGGCCTGCCCGAAGCGCCCGGCTTCATGACCATCAGGCCCGCGAGAATCCCCGACTTCCCTTTGGGCGGGCAGTCGATCACGAAGACCAAGCCCGACCGTCCGCTCACCATCAGCCGCTTCGAGGCTCCGCTGCCGCCGCGCCGGGCACGGTATGTCAACGGGACCGCAACCGTGAGAGTGCGCGTCGATGGTCAGGGGAGAGTCGAGTTCATCGTCATCGAACGTGAAGATCCACAGGGCCTGGGACTGGGGCCAGCCCTGATCGAGGCACTGAACGAGTGCTACTACGAGCCGGCGATTGTCGATGGTCGCCCGACCGCCATGGAGGTTGTCGTGACGTACGAGTTTGGGATCAACACAACGCCGATGCTGCATACCGCCGGAAACGTGACTCTCCTCATGCGATAACGCATGAGGTGCCGTCAGACGCTCGGTGATATCGTGTCCGCGCCCGCGTCTCTGCCCGCGGTGCGTATAACCGGCACAAAACGCCGGTTTTTCAGCGTTCTTTGTCACATATTGACGCAGCCCTGACGCGACGGGAAAGCGCGGCGGACCGAAGGCCCCCAAAAAGTCCCCTCCCGGCCAATCAAATGCTTGACACACATCATCCTGCGGGTCTATACTACCAGTAGCAGATAAGCATCGAATCACTCGCCTTGAGTGACTGGGGCAACAACCAATCGCGGTATTTCGGGCAGCACTATTTCCGACTGACATACGCTTGCGTCTTCGCACGCCTCTCGCGGGCCTGGCCGATGAAGACAAAGGTGATTGCATGTGAACTCATCTACAGGCAGGCTGTATGAGTGCAAACCATGTATGTAATCGGATTGCCGTGTGTGTGATCACGCTTGCGGGCGCGGTTGCCGCTCAGTGGGATGTCGACAATCAGGGCCCGCCCGACGTCGGCCCCGACCGCCAGCGCACCCCGACACGCCCGCCGTCGCTGGACTATCCGTGCACACTCCTGATTTCAGGCGACAGCAGCCGTATCGCTATCGAACTGCGTGTCGACGAACGCCAGCCCGGTCCGGTCGCATGCACGTTCGATGCCTGTGACACGCTCGTAATTGCCACAATCAGCGTCGGCGAATACACAGCACGGCCCACCAAGAATACAGCCACCATCGCCGCGGAATCCGATCACCTGCGGCTGAAGATCTGCTATCTATCCGAGACGGCCGTCTACCGCATCGTCCGGAGTGACACCGGGTGGCAGGCGCAGGCATTTCAGGTTCAGCCGTTCGTGAGATTCGAGTTCGGTGAGCCAGTGTCTCGAACGGCACCTTCCCGGGACCATCCCTCTGTGTCAGATTCAGGGCACGGTAGTCGCGCAGGCTTGCGAGATCACACCCGCAAAGGTGATCGATGAAACGACGAGAGATACACGATAATTGTTGGCTCAATATCGAGTGGGGCAAGGGAGTCACACAAATGACCGGCGTCTTTGAGACGAGCGGTGATCGCGGTGGACTCTACCGGCTGATTGTCCTGTCACTCCTGTCTTCACTTGCGATCATAATCTGCTCATGCTCGGTTGGCTCCGAGCCTCCAACAGAAGACGCCCTCCGCTATCAAGTGATGAGCAACGCCCAACTGCTGGATATCAGGATTGACTCGCTGGCTGTGGCAACACCGCCCGCGATGTGGCCGGACTGGACTGCTCAGGTCAGCCAATTCCGGCTGTACGTCAATCACGATCATCAAGCAGGTGACACGGTCCCTCGTATCGATGTTCTCGATAGAAGTGGTTCGTGGCCCTTCACAATGCTCTACGCGCGTGATACCCTGTATCTTCACATCCTCCCGGCTGGTTGCACGCTCAGTGAGCGGTCGTCAATTGAGCACCTTCCTCCGGAGTTTCCACTGGTGGTTCACGCCGGAGTCCAACGCGCGCTGTATCGGTTCTCATATATCAGGGGGCGGACCACTCTTGATCCCCTTGCCCCCGCGGACTTTCTCACGACGGTACCGGTACATCCGCTACCGGACAACACCGTCTTTCTGCAGTTGCCACCATCGAATAACAACGCCGGGCTGATTGCCGGCATCGTGGCTGATATTGGCGAGCGGGCCGAGCTGATCCAGCTCGAGGCCGGATTCTATCAGAGCGTTTGGTACTATGTCAAAGAGACAACCATTCGGCGATGGAAAGTCAATGAGACGGCCGCGGGTGTCATCCTGTTCTTTCGACCTGAACACAGCGATGCCGTCCTGACCGTACGCGATATCCTGGCCAACTACCAGAAGAGGGGCCATGCAGATGCAGCTGATAAGCAAAAGTGAAGAGCGACTGATCCACCGCCATCGATCGCGGATGCATACAATATTGCGTCGCATATGGTATGTGGTATCAACGCTCTGTACTCTCATCGCAGTGGTCATGGTGGCCATTGTCTTCACTTTCGCTTCGCAAGAACGGAAGTATCGGAATTCACTTGGCGCAGTTTCGGCTGTTTCCGGCCTTGATCGTCCTTCTACCTTCACCATTGTGGCTTCGCAATATTCTGAGAGGGGTGATGACTTGGAAGAAGAACGTATGGTTGAGGATCAGATGAGGCTATTCCGACGAACGTTGGACAGCCTCGGTCTGTCACCCACCGTAATGGGATTCGATCTTCATATCACTGCTGTTCCTTTTGGCGAACCGAACCTGCGACGCTGCACCAGCCGATACAGAGTATTCTCTACATCGTGTGGATGTGAAAGAGACACTCTAAATGTCATTGCTCTTGAGATCGACTCGACTGGAACCAGAGCCCATGCAATCTATGTAAAGACCCTTGCGTCTAAGGATATCCAGCCTTGATAAGTCGCTCTGAAGCTAATCCCAAACCGGAAGTCACCGGCTTCAAGAAAGGGGGTGATCCAGACATGAAGAAACCGATGATGCTAATCAGCGGGTGGGCACTGCTACTCACAGTAGCACTGACTGGCAACGCGCAGGCAATGGCAACGCCGTGCGAGGCGCTTAAGTATACAGTCACCAACTCATTCGCTCAAGCATGGTACTATGGGCTGTGCACATTCAACGATGGAGTTAATTTCAAAAGGTGTGGAAATTGATAAAAAAGTAGCGTAGCCTTTCGGTGAACTTATCAGGAAACCCGGCCGTGTAGAAGCACGGCCAAACGAAAGGATACGCCGATGGGAAGCTACAAGA
>Ga0334900_1002753_pt1 | contig 14798 bp, 10 predicted proteins | sample GraSluR3_MG_2_FD_207231 | JGI IMG/M metagenome (GOLD analysis project Ga0334900, IMG submission 207231) | Sludge microbial communities from methane-producing bioreactor in Wageningen University, Netherlands - Granular Sludge_31_08-R3 | ecosystem: Engineered > Bioreactor > Anaerobic >...
TGCCATGTCAACTCCGTAAACCATTGCTTGGATATTTTGCACTTGATTTGGATGATATATATTGCTTAGGTAACTGTTCTGACCAAGGGACATGAAGCTCACAAATAAAGATGAACCTATTGCTCCACCTATCTGCTGCAGGGAAGTCATTAGGGCAGAACCAGACGGATAATACTCTTTGGGTAGGTTACCCAGAGTGTTTGTCTGGTTAGGTGCCATTATTAGTGCACTTCCAGTTAAAAACACGCAGTGAATCAGAACAATTAGAAGTAGAACCGTTGTGGTGGTGATCTGTGAAAATGCCAGCATTCCAATGCATGCAATGGCAATACCCCCTGATATAACCATTCTTGGGCCGTGTTCATCATAGATACGACCAGATACAATGGAAAGTAAAGAGTTGATAATTCCTCCAGGTAACATGACCAGACTGGCCATGAATGCTGTGATTCCCAGGGCTGTTTGTAGGTATATGGGTAATATGACAACCACTGCAAATACCATCATTACATTGATAGAGTTTATCACTACCCCTATGGCAAATGAAGAGTATTTGAAGGGATGAAGATCTAACAAAGGATGGTCAAGACTTAACTGGCGTTTACCGAATATTAAAAGGCTTAAAATACCTATGATAAACGGAGTTATTACCTGCAGATTTAAAAAACCGTTATCTCCCAGGTTACTCAAGGCTATTATAACTCCCCCAAATCCAAGTGTTGCCAGTATAACTGATGCAACATCAAGTTGAGGATGGTTCAATTCTGTTACATTCCTTACAAAGGATATCCCAGCAATTGTTGTACCTGCAAAAAACAGGAATAACAGGAGAAAGAGCCAGTGCCAGTCCATGAAGTTCATTAATAAACCAGTGCCTACCGGGGCAATCACCGTTGCAGAGATAATTACCAGGGTTACTAATCCCATAACAAAACCTCTTTTTTCAGGGTCAATCAAAATAAGTACTGTGTTAAACATTAGTGGAACTAGGATACCAGTCCCAACAGCTTGGATTATTCTCCCTAAAAGTAGCAGTGCAAAGTTTGGTGAAATACCACTTACAATTGTTCCTATGATCAAAAATACCATTGCACTTAAAAATAATTTTTTTGTTGAAAAACGTTGAATGAGAAATGCACTTACCAGAAACACGATCCCAGAAACAAGAACATAGACTGTGGTGAGCCATTGCACTGTTCCAGCCGAAACACTGAATTCGATCATTATCTGTGGGAATGCTATGTTCAATGCGGTTTCATTGAGCATAGACATGAATCCTGCAAGTAGAAGTATTATTAAGATTTTATTTGCATTTATTTTTCCATTATCTTCATTTGGTATCATCTTGAATGCTCCTTTAATTAGACCGGTCTATATAATTTGGTGGGAAAATAAGAACCTAGTACATGTCTAGCAAACTAATTAGACAAGTTAATTTAGTACCATACTAGGAATTCATAGAAAAAGTCTCAAGATCCATCAATTCATTGTTTTAATATGGATGGGATAGCTTTTGCAACTTCAAAAAAGGGTTTGTCGCTTTTTCTGGTTATAGATAAAACTATAGCTCCCTCTATCATTGATTGAATCACTGTGCTCAAGGCTTCAGCTTTTTCTTTGCTGAAACCTCCTTGGATCAGTTTTTCAGCATAAACACGTTCCCATGCATCAAAAGCAGATTTGCAGGCTTTTCTTAAATTTTCACTGCTCGAAAAAGTTTCAAGTGCCATTAAATTAACAGAAACCTTTTTAGTACTTTTAAGAGATATTTTCTCGTTTTCCTCCATGTCAAGGTTATCTGCCATTTCCTGAATGGCATTTTTAATGGATTCAACTGGATCCTGAATTTTTGAAAGTTTTTCTCTTATGGTTTCTTCAACAAAGATCTTGGTTAACTCAATTGATTCCAGGGCCAGTTGTTCTTTTCCATTGGGAAAATAATAGTACAGGGAACCTTTAGGGGCATTACTCTCCCTTAAAATTTCATTTAAGCCTGTGGCATGATAGCCCTTTAACTGAAAAAGGCGTGTTGCGGCCTTAAGTATCCGGTCACGTGTACTGATCTTGTCATCCATGTAAACCACATTATATTGACTGGTCTATATAAAATTGGTTATGGTTATATCAACTACACTATTTAAAGTTTGGTACTATCTAAAAATATAATTAAAAAAAAGATTGGATCCTTATTAACACTCCCTAAGAGTATAAGAAATCCAATTTAGTTACCGTAAATTTACTTTCCCATTTTTAATAGATTAAAACTTAATTTTTTTATTCAAATAACTTCCCTAATAACCCCAGCAATAGTTTTAAGGAGTATAGGTCCATCCATCCATGCCTGGCGGATTATGTAACCTGGTCTGAGGTAGAAGTTCCGGAAAGCTTTGTACTGTATTTTCCGTAATTCGTCTAAGGAACAGTCAACTGTCTCTAAAACTGGTGCAACGAGAGTGTACTTAGACCAGTCTTTCACCTTTATCAGGTTCTTTTCAAATGATTCCTTGTAGAATCTGGTTCCAGGATAAGGTGTGGCCAGACTGAAAACTGCATAGGAGGGGTTGAGTTCTCTTACAAACTTCACAGTCCTTTTAATGCTTTCTTTGGTGTCCCCTGGCATTCCCAGTACTACGGAGGCTATGGTGCGGATTTTATGTTTTCTGGATAGCCAGAATGCCTGGCGTATCTTTTCAATGGTTATGTTTTTATTGGTGGAGTCCAGCATCTGCTGGTCTGCAGATTCCACACCTAAAAATATGGTGATACAACCTGCTTTCCTCATTTTTTCCAGTATATCATCAGATAAAGTGTCCACCCTGGCTGTGCATCCCCAAAACACGTTCAGGTTCCTTTTCTGGATTTCGTCACAGATAGCTTCTACCCGGCGGTGGTTAAGGGTGAAGGTATCATCCATGAAGGCTATGGTCCCCACATGATGGTCACGTACCAATTGTTCCATTTCATCCACTACATTTTCTGGTGAACGTAATCGTAATTTAGGGCCATGTAGAGCGGCTGATGCGCAGAATGAGCATTGCATTGGGCAGCCACGGCTGGTGATCATGGTGGCCATACCTGTTTTCATGTTCAGTAACTTGTAACAATCCATGGGTAACAAATGCCTGGCTGGGAATGGTAATGCATCCATATCTGTTATGAGTGGTCGGGGTGGGTTTACCTGGTTTTCCAGGGCTAGTCCCCTAACCTGGGATAGATCTCCATTGTGTTCCAGGGTTTCTACCAACTCCAGCATGGTGTATTCTCCCTCACCCATAACCACCACATCCACATAATCTGTTTTTAGAAGTTCCTGATGGTTGAAGGTAGGATGGTATCCTCCCATAACTACGGTAGCATGGGGACAGGTTTCTTTCACTATCTGGGCGGTTTTTTTAGCCTGTTCTATGGTAGGGGTGAGGGCGGTGATGGCCACCACTTGGGGTGAACTATCCTTTAACTCCTCTTCTAAGTCTTCCCAGGTCATTTCCAGGGCAGAAGCATCTATTATATTCACATCATAACCATTTTCTTCTAAAACCGCAGCCATATATGATATTCCCAGTGGCGGAGCTACCACTCCAATAAATTTATATTTGGAGTTGGTTTGGGGAGGATTTATAAAAGTTACACGCATTTTCTCTGCTTTGACTATTTCATTCTGATTTTTTTCCATTTCCATCATCATCTTCATTACCTTTATTTAATCAGTTTTAAAACCTATTCCTGAATTCTAGAATGGAGGTTTCACATTACATCCTTGAATGTCTTTTAATAACTGATATTATCAGAAAAAAAATAATTAAGAAGATAATGTGCCAGTGCTTGGCTTAAGGGGGTGTAAAAAGATAAATAATATTGTTTTATAATTGATGAAAATATTGGAAGGATATAATATTTATGTTTAATTTATTGAAATGACATATATTATTTTTAATTGACCTTCTATTTAAACTTCTTTTATCATGGTGGCAACTGTCTTCAGAAGAACAGGGCCATCCATGCGGACCTGCTTCATTAGATAGACCGGCCGTAAATAAAACTGTCGGAAGGCTTTTTTCTGCATGGACTTAAGCTCATCCAAAGAGCAATCCACAGTATCCAACACTGGAGAAAGGAGAGTATACTTAGACCAGTCTTTAACCTTGATAAGGTTATCCTGCACTGCTTCCTGATAAAATCTGGTTCCAGGATATGGTGTGGCCAGACTGAAAACTGCATAGGACGGGTTGAGTTCTTTAGTGAATTTAATGGTTCTTTCAATACTTTCCCGGGTATCTCCAGGCATACCCAGAACTACAGAGGCAATGGTGCGAATATCATTTTCCCGGGCCAGGGCAAATGCCCGTCGGATCTTTTCAATGGTGATCTGTTTATTCACCCGATCCAATTGTTGCTGATCAGCAGACTCCACTCCCAAGAACAGGGTTATACAACCAGCATCACTCAGTTTACGAAGCATTTTCTCAGATAAAGTGTCAACTCTGGCTGTGCATCCCCAATAAATATCAATACCTCTTTTTATAATTTCGTCACAGATTTCTTCCACCCGATTGGGTTTCAGGGTGAAGGTGTCATCCATGAAGGCGATCATGGCTGCATTATGGTCTTTAATGAGGTGTTCCATCTCATCCACCACACTGTTGGATGATCTCATGCGAAGCCTGTTTCCGTGCAGTGCTGCCGATGCACAGAAAGAACACTGCATGGGACATCCTCTGCCTGATATCAATGTGGCAGTGTCCAGTTTCATGTTCAAGATCTTGTAATGGTCCATAGGCAACAGGTGTCGGGCAGGGAAGGGTAGTTCATCCAGATCCTGAATAAGGGGTCGAGGAGGTGTTACCACACCCTCACCATAGGCTATGCCTTTAACATTTTTAAGATCCCCTCCTTCTTCCAGGGTTTTCACCAGTTCCAGCATGGTGTATTCTCCTTCACCTATAACTACCAGGTCAACATAGTCTTTTTCCAGGATTTCCTGGTGATTGAAGCTGGGATGGTATCCTCCCATGATCACCATGGCCTCAGGACAGGTTTTTTTGGCCAGTTCTGCAGTTTGCAAACCATGATAAATTGTGGGAGTTAAAGCCGTGACCGCTATTATTTGGGGAGATATTCGTCTGATCTCAGATTCCAGGGTTTCCCAGCTCATTTCCATGGCTGCAGCATCGATGATTTCAACATCTATATCATTTTCCTCTAAAACTGCTGCCATATAAGCTATGCCTAACGGAGGTGCTACTAATCCTATGAACTTGTACTTAGAATTAAAATAGGGAGGATTAATGAACAGGACTTTCATGTGATCACCATGAGGGTTGAAGACTTAAAAAACTTACGGTTAGGTGTGATAATTTACTCAGGGAGTGGGATGTTTTCATTTTCATCAACTATAATCTCTATTAGTACTGGTTTATTAACTTTCAGTGCCTCTCCCACTGCCAGTAGAACATCACCTGGAGAATTCGCCATTTTAGCCTTTATATGGTAAGCCTTGGCTAGTTTCACAAAATCAGGATTATCAAGCTCCACTTGGAAAGGAGTATCATAATATAGTTCCTGCCATTGTCTGATGATGCCCAGAGATCGATTATTAATCAGACAGATGGTGATGGGTAGATCTAATTCAGCAATGGTTGCCAGTTCCTGGAGGGTCATCTGGAAACCACCATCACCCACCACTACCACCACCTTCTTATCTGGTCGGGCCAGACTGACACCCACAGCCGCGGGAACTCCGTATCCCATAGGCCCTAATCCACCAGAAAAGATTAACGAAGAAGGTTCCAATGCTTTTATAAGCAGATTTACCCAGGTAGTGTGACTTCCTGCATCATTAACCACAATTGAATCACCCTTACCTTCCAAAATTTCTTTAATAGCACTTTGTGGTTTTAATGGAGTTTTTTCAAAGTCTGTTATGATTTTATGAGTTTTTGAATATTTAGATAATTCCTTCAACCATTTATCTGTATTTTCAGGTGATATTTCCCTGATTTTGGTCAGGAATTTCTTAACATCTCTCTGGATATTTACCTTGCCACTTAAAACCTTCCCATCCAGATTCACCTGTATGATTGGCACTTCACCAAGGCCTTTACGTGTTCTTTCTGATAATCGGCACCCTAAGGCCATAACAAGGTCTGAGTTTCTTCCAGCGAAGTTAGCTGCTTCTGTACCTCGCAGACCTAAAAGTCCCAGAGAAAGGGGATGGTCTTCACTGAGCACCCCTCGGGCAGGGTAAGTAGTAGCCACCGGGATCTGATGTTTTTCTGCAAAGATACGTAAATCATTAACTGCATGAGCCCATAGAACTCCAGCTCCAGCAAGTATCAGGGGTTTTTTTGATTTTTTCAGTAGTTCTTCTGCCTGTTTAAAGTTACCCCCATCAGTAGGAGGATTTAATTTTACAGTTTCATCCAGCAGAGACTGATCAATTTCTAGTTGGAGAACGTCACGTGGGAAATTCAGATGTATAGGGCCTGTTTTTCCTGTTTTAAGGGTTGAAATTGCCTTTTTAATAAGTTTAATTCCTTCCTCTGGTTTTCGTATAAGGTGGCTTTGTAGGGTTATGGGTGCAAAAACATCGTTTATGTCAATATCCTGGAAGACGTTTTCACCCTTAAAATGGCAGGGAACATCACCAGTGATAACCAGTAGAGGTATTGAGTCTTTATAAGCTGTGGCCACTCCCATTACCAGGTTTAAAGCCCCTGGTCCTGCGGATGCTACGCATACTCCTGGTTGGAATGAGCTCCTAGCATACCCATCTGCAGCGTGAGCTGCACCCTGTTCATGGCGCATTAAAACATGTTTTATAGAGGATTTACGTAGTGCCTGGTAAAATGGGAGAATTTGTTCCCCAGGATGTCCAAATATAAATTTAATTCCTTCTTTTTCCAGTATTTTAACCAGGGCATCGTTTAATCTAATCTTGGCCACAGTTTGCATGATTATAGGTATGGTGTTAACTGATTATTAAATGATAGTTGGGCTGGGATTTAGAAAGGGAATAGGTGTAAGGTAAGTGTGAGATGGGGTATAGTGTAAAAATTTATGACATTGATGTAACATAATAAGAGGTAGTAAAAATTTGTTTAATTAACTAAGGGGTTTGTAGGAGGGGTTATTATTTCCAGTGAATTAGATGCCCTGCTTAAGGAGAACAGATTATTCCCACCATCTGAAGAGTTTATGGAAAATAGCAACATCCAGAAGTGGATGGAACGTTATGGTATCCAAAATTATGATGAACTTATTAATAGGGCTTTAGAAGACCGTGAATGGTTCTGGGATGAGTTTGCAAGAGAGTTAGAATGGTTCCAACCCTATCAAGATGTTCTAAAATGGGATCCGCCCCATGCAAAATGGTTTTCCAGGGGCAAATTTAACATCACCCATAATGCCCTGGATCGGCATGTTAAAACCTGGCGTAAAAATAAGGTAGCCTACATATGGGAAGGTGAATTAGGAGAGGTTAAGAAACTTACCTACCATGATCTTTACCGGAAGGTTAACCAGATGGCCAATGCCCTGCGTAGTCTTGGTGTTAAAAAGGGGGATCGTGTGAGTATTTACCTGCCCATGATCTTGGAGTTACCCATTGCCATGTTGGCCTGTGCCAAGATCGGGGCAGTGCATAGTGTGGTTTTCTCTGGTTTCTGGGCTAAAGCATTTCAGGAAAGGGCTAATGATGCCCAGGTAAAAATAGCCATAACTGTAGATGGATTTTACCGCCGTGGCAAAGTTATACCCCTCAAAGAAAATGTGGACAGAGTCTTAGATGAAATTCCTTCTTTAGAGAAACTCATTGTGGTGAAACATGCAAAATGCTCCGTAGAGATGAAAGATGGAAGGGATTTATGGTGGGATGAAATCATCCAGACCCAGGAAAGAGAATGTCCCACTGAAATAATGGATTCAGAAGATCCTCTGTTTATTTTATACACCTCTGGAACCACCGGCAAACCCAAAGGAGTGGTCCATGTACATGGAGGATATGCCGTTGGCACTTATACTACCCTAAAATTGGTTTTTGACCTGAAAGATGAGGATATCTGGTGGTGTGCTGCGGATATTGGTTGGGTAACCGGCCATAGTTATATTGTTTATGCACCTCTTATTCTGGGAGCTACCTCAGTGATGTATGAGGGTGCTCCAGACTACCCTGAACCAGATCGTCTGTGGCAGATGATCGAGGATTATGGTGTGACTGTGTTCTACACCGCCCCTACCACCATCCGTATGTTCATGAAATACGGGGAAAAATGGCCCCAAAAACATGATTTAACCTCACTTAGACTTCTGGGAAGTGTGGGTGAGCCTATTAACCCCGAGGCATGGGTATGGTACCATAAACATATTGGTAACCGTCAGTGCCCTATTATGGATACATGGTGGCAGACTGAAACAGGTATGCAACTTATAACACCCCTCCCTATCACTCCTCTAAAACCAGGGTCAACAGTTAAACCATTCCCCACTGTAGAAGCAGATGTGGTGGATGATAATGGTGAATCCATAAGGGAAGGCGGAGGTCACCTGGTTATTAAAACACCGTGGCCAGCTATGTTCCGCACATTATATAAAGATCCTGAGCGTTATGTGGATGCTTACTGGAGCAAATTCCCAGGATTATATTTGAGTGGTGATGTGGCCCGCATAGATCAGGATGGTTATTTCTGGATACAGGGAAGGGAAGATGATGTTTTAAAGGTTGCTGGTCACCGTATAAGCACTGCTGAGGTTGAATCAGCTATAGTAAGTTATGATGCTGTGGCTGAGGCAGCGGTGGTGGGAAAACCAGACCCGGTTAAGGGAGAAGAAATATGTAGTTATGTTATCTTAAAAGAAGGGTTTAAACCCAGTCCCCGTTTAAAACATCTCCTAAGGCAGCATGTGCGTGAGGAAATAGGTCCTGTGGCCAGCCCTGCTTATATTGGTTTTGTAGGGGATCTGCCCAAGACCCGTTCTGGTAAGATCATGCGCCGGGTGATCAAGGCCAAAGTAAAAGGAGATGATGTGGGTGACATAACCACCCTGGCCAATCCAGAGGCTGTGGATGAACTGGATGATGCACTATAAAAAGAGAAAATAAAAAAAATAATCTGAAACTTTCTATACCAAAACTTTTTTTCTACCTTTTTTTATTCCTCTTCTTCCTGGTAACTTCCAGTGTACTCCCCTGAACCTTCCACTGGAAAAACAACTCCCTGAGCAATCCTTTCCCCCTGTTTCAGTGTGAATGGGAATTCTCCCTGATTCACCAGGAGGAACTGTAAGGTTCCATAAAAGCCAGGGTCTCCTACTGCAGTGTGGATGCTGATGAAAGAGCGTAACAGTGTAGAGCGGGGAAGATAAAGCATGGAATATCCCTTAGGGATTTTTATTTTCCGGTCAATGGTTACACTGTAAGCAGTTTTAGGTTGCAGGGTGTAAAGTGGTGGATCCAGTTTTTCCAGCTCAGGAAGGTTTTTTTCATTGTCAATTAGAGATCCTGGTCCTTTCTGCAGGTAGACTTCATCCACTCTGAGGTCTATACCTGAGGGTTCCACCAATTCTTTAAATTCAGGAAATAATTTTATAAGTTCTTTTTCACCTAACATGGATAGATTCTCCTTTGAATAATTAAAATTATATATTTAAAGTTATTTTCAATCTCACTTCACGTTTTATAGACTTAAATTATGGATAGATTTCCAATAGAATATCTAAGATATTTAGGATTTAAAAAGTTTAAGATTTGGATGATCTATAAGATTAGGCCCTTTTAATTTATGGAAAATTTGAGATTTGATAAGAGGGGGAACATGGAATCAGAGTTTAATGTAAATACGTCTCCAATGCAATATAAATGCTACTATTAACCAAATTAAAACCACTAATAATCCATAAACAACTATACCGCCACTATTTCCAAATATTCCCATGAAATAAGCGGTCATTATGTCATAGAAGCTTAGGGGTATGTCTCCCATGTTGGTAAAGAAATCCATGTGCATGGGTATGGTGAAGGCAATGGACATAATATAAATAACAAGAGCGTTACGGCCCATGGGAATAGCCCAAAAAAACCCATTGGGCCATCGTAGAATATCCAGGTAACCGAACATTAAACCCAGAACTAATGTTCCAATACCAGCACATATTAAAATGAAACTGGAAGTCCAGAGCTGCTTGTTAACAGGTAAGATTTGAGAGATTGTAATTCCTAAGAGAATAGCTATTATCCCTCCCAAAAGAAGTATGGTTACTGTTTTCCAGTTCTTATCCCTTAACTGCAGGGTTCGGCCAAAACATAATCCCAATAAAACCAGGGCAGTTGCAGAAAGAATACTTAAAAGTCCTTCAGGATCACCTTTAGCATCTAGGGTATGTTCTGGTGTGAAAATCTGAAGATCCAACCAATCATCAACATTATGTCCCTTTTCCAGAGTTCCGGAAGGTATGCCTGGAGCCCCCACACCCAGAAGAATTGAACTGTGGATTAACAAGAGAATTGTGGCGGCTAAAATTATCCATCGGGGTTTAAATCTTGCTAAGGGAGCGGCAAAAAGTGATGAAAGAGCTATTAGTTGTAAAACTCCGGGGATTCTTACAGCTGTGAAATTTGAAGTCATCCAATTTAGAAATACTCCAATAAGGAAAAGCCCAGTCACCCGGTAAATGAAATGTCCCCATAATCGGGATTTTGAATCATCTAAACGAGATGCGAAAGAGTAGGCCATAGAAACTCCTACTATGAATAAAAAAGATGGGAAAACCAGATCAGCTATGGTAAGCCCATTCCAGTCTGCATGTCCCAATAGTTTTGGTGTGAATTCAGAGAAGGCCATGGCATTAACAAATATCATGGCTGCCACAGCAAGTCCTCTGAAAACATCCAGAGAAATGATTCTCTTATTTTTTACATCCATTACTAACCACTTTCAATGTTTATCATATTATATTTGTCTTTAAGGGTCATCCTGGATGATTTTCAAGAACAATAGCCACAGTTCCAGATAATATTGGTTCTGACTGATTATCAGCAGTTTGTGTCAGGTTATTTGGAAATTTGAAAACCCTATAAGAAAGATAGTCTATTAACCCATTATCCTGAGGATTAACTAAATCTGTACTCATCATCATATATCTGGTTCCATTAAACAGTTCCCGAGGAAACGAGATAACAATAACGTTATTTTTGATTTCTACGGTAGGTTGTTTATCGGATTTGATACTATTTTTAGCTAAGCTTTGATATTCTGCCTTTCCATTCTTGACTATTAAGTCTACTCTATTAAAATTGGTTCCATTAAATAATCTAAGATGGAAATTATAAGCTAAACCTTCCTGAATTTTATTTGATCTGGAAAACAGGTATACATTATTATCATCATACGCTACTCCTGCTGCAGTTAAATCATCACCTTTCTGGAGCATTCCTGTTTTAGCATCATTTTTCACATCATTATAAGAAGAGGATGGTAGAGTGGTCCATATTGAATTGATATCATTCACTTTTTGCAGTTGAATAATAGGATAAACTGCAAATATCTCATCGGTCCTTACAAAGGAAAGTAATAGATTTTTAAGGATAAATACTTGGGATGCATGCGCTTTAACCGCACTTTCTTTGGATTTTTCTTCTTCGTCACTTAAAGGGCTGTTAAACCAGTTTGCACCCAGTACCGAGAGTTCTGAAGGAAAAGTTAGTTGACTTCCTGGTTGATAACTAAGAGGATTAGGCCATGAAATACCCTTGTGAACCAGGTAAGTGTAACTATGACCTTTATAATCAGTTAATAAAGCAGTGTATCGTACAAAAGCGCTGGTTGCGAAGTGATCAGGATGATCATCCCCATCATCAGGATAATAGATTATGGTAGGTTGATAGTCATTCATGATCTGTGCAATATTTTTTACCACATTGGAACCAGAGTATGGTGCGTTTTCTTCATATGAAAAATTATAGGGAGAATGATCATGCTGATTAGAGCCTTTACTATTCCTAAATAAGTTATCATCATCCCAGTTAGTTTCTAGGAGAGATTTAAGGCCAGAATCAGGGTAACCTAAAAATATGATATTATCTTGACTTAGTCCCAGCTCATTCATGGCATTTATGGTCTCTTCATGTCTCAGATCACCCATACTACCATTATAATTGGTATTGTTGGTACTTTCCAGGTAATTGCTAAATTGATCCATGCCCATTCCATCCCCATTAGTCATCATTACTACTTTAACTGAGGCATTATTTTCCAGGGCTTTTTTTATGATACCACCAGTTCCCAGAGACTCATCATCAGGGTGAGGAGCAAATATCAATATTCTATCTGAAGCATTTATTTCAGGAAGAGAAGTGTACTGGGACTCTTCTGCATAAATAAAATACATATAAGACATAACTACCAAAAAAAGAACAACAAATACAGTTAAAATCACAAAACCTTTCGTTAACTTAAACTTTGATTTTTCAGGAATATCAGCCATATAAATAATCCCCCCATTCACTTTTAATATTGTTATCATTCACAAACTTAAATAATAGCATCTCAGTTTATGTGAATTTTTAGATCGTTAAAGAAAGTGATATTCCTAACTAATTAGACTTAAAAGATGGTTCACAGATCATTACTCCGGTTTAACTTTTCGTCACTACTCCTACAAGTTATCGTGATTGGCTCCCCATAAAGGTTACCGTGAACACTATTTCAAAATCATAAGATATGAATGAAAATAATTTATGAATTAGATTTATGGATAAGATTTAAGTAGAAATGTAATTAGGGGATTAAATTTTTATCAAAGAGCCGGTTGGATACAAATCCATCAACACCCATGGCTGAAACTGACTTAAGATCTTTTACAGTGTCCACCACCCCAGTATACACTTTAATACCCTGCTGATGAGCATCTTCTACCATTTTTTCACTTAAATAATGGAAAAAAGGGAACATGATATCTGCCTGAGCATGGATAGCTTGCATTTCAGGATGAACAGGTTGGGATACGAAAATAACTCCTGTTTTAAGAGATTTTTCCATGGATTTAAGATCTAGTGAAACATTATGGTAGAAAGAGGCTACAATAACTTCTTTCAGCATATTTTCCTTTTTGATATTATTTAAAACCTGTTTTTCAATGTCTGGCTCCTTTATTTCAATCAGCAGACTTTCTTGTCCTTTATGGTTTGATCTTTCTTTCACCAGTTTTAGAACTTCTCTGAGAGTGGGTATGGTTTCTCCTTTGCCTGCGTCAAGTTCCTTTAACTGGGGGAGTGTTTTTTCCCTCACCAACCCCGTACCATTGGTGGTGCGGTCTAGTGTGTTATCATGAATGACCACCAGTTCTCCATCCTTAGATTGGTGAACATCTATTTCTACCATATCCACATCCAGTTGGAATGCTTGACTTAGGGAGCGTAGGGTGTTTTCTGGTTCCAGGGCAGAAGCACCCCGGTGGGCAATGATCTTCATAATTAATTATATGTGCTTCAACTAAAAAAAAGCATTTAAGATCAAATAAAACATTTAATCAAATATTATGGATGATGATTTAATCTAACATGATGAAGGAATAGTGATGAAATGAAACATGTTAAAGACCATTTTGAAGAAGAAGCAGAAGTATTTGATGGATTGATACGGACATTAATCCCTTACTATGATGATATGGTTAATTCACTGGTGTTAGCATTACCTTTTAATGAAAAAGAAGTAATCAGAGTTTTAGATCTTGGCTGTGGCACAGGAAATATCTCTAAAAAGTTGAAAAAAAGGTTTCCCCAGGCTCATATCACCTGTGTGGACCTGGCAGAGAACATGGTTCAGATAGCAAAATCCAAACTCGTAGACTACAGTGATATTGAATTTAAGCTGGCTGATTTCCGTGACCTTAACTTTCAAGAAGAGTATGATGCAGTGATATCTTCTCTGGCCTTACATCATCTTCAGCCAGAAGAACAAAAATCATTCTACTGTAAAATAAATGATTTTCTTAAAAAGGGAGGTGTGTTCTACAATGCGGATAATATCACAGGAAATTCCCCCCATCTTAACCAAATTTATATAGATAGATGGGTGGATTTCATTCTGAAAACTCATACCCAGGAAGAAGTAGAAACTGTATGGCTACCCAAACACCGAGAAGAAGACTCACCTTCACCCTTACGAAAGCACATTCAGTGGATGGAAGAAGCTGGATTTTGTGAGGTGGATGTAGTGTGGAAATACTATTATTTTGGAGTGTATGGTGGCAGAAAATAGAGATTAAAAAAAGTAACTTGTTTTAATTAATATTTTAATTTAAATTATTTTTTATCTTATTTTTTGGATATTAACCCTTATTAATCCCCTAAAACTTGTTCCACCATCCAGTCAGGGTGGAACTCCATTATATCTCCATAGCCCTGTCCAACTCCTAAAAATAGTATGGGTTTGTTTATCACATGTCCTATGGAGAGTGCTGCGCCTCCTTTGGCATCGGCATCTGCTTTGGTTAATATTATGCCGTCAACTCCCACAGCATCATTGAATTTGCGGGCTTGTTCCACTGCATCGTTACCTGTAAGAGCATCTCCCACAAATATGGCAAGATCTGGTTTGACCACCCTCTGGATCTTCTTCATCTCATCCATGAGGTTCACGTTGGTCTGCATCCTGCCTGCAGTGTCAATAAGAACCAGTTCCTTATTTCGGGCCCGGGCATGTTCCACTGCATCGTAGGCCACTGCCGCAGGATCCGCTCCTTTCTGGTGTCGGATGATCTTCACTCCTACATTTTCTGCATGATGAGATATTTGTTCAATGGCT
>Ga0334900_1002775_pt1 | contig 14685 bp, 16 predicted proteins | sample GraSluR3_MG_2_FD_207231 | JGI IMG/M metagenome (GOLD analysis project Ga0334900, IMG submission 207231) | Sludge microbial communities from methane-producing bioreactor in Wageningen University, Netherlands - Granular Sludge_31_08-R3 | ecosystem: Engineered > Bioreactor > Anaerobic >...
CCCCCCTGGGCATCTCCTGATGTATAATGCCGCTTCCTGCGGTCATCCACTGAATTTCTCCGGGACCGATGATCCCGCTGTTGCCCAGACTGTCCTTGTGCTCGACAGTACCCGCAAGGATGTAGGTGATTGTCTCAATGCCCCTGTGGGGGTGCCAGGGAAACCCGGCGGTATAATCGGCCGGATTATCCCCCCGAAAATCATCCAGCAGCAGGAAAGGATCATACTCTTCGGTTTTGCCGAATCCGAAGGCTCTGTGCAGGTGTACACCTGCCCCTTCGATGGTTGGAACAGATTTACTGACCGAGACGATTCCTCTCTGCATATTCATACCCCCTGTATATAATCATATGCTGTGGAATTGCCGGGTACAAGAAGAAGGATAAAAAAAATGCGGGCACGACGCGCCCGCATTCGAATCAGGGTGATTATCTGTTAACCCAGGGGGGCGCCGAAGGTAAGGCCCAGACTGAAAGCTCTGTTATCGTCCAGGGCGTCGGTCATGATGGCATCCAGGGCGAACTTGAACTTTGAAAAAGCAGGTATGCTTGCCAGGTCGATCCTGATTCCGGTGTTGAATACTCCCCTGAAGGCAGCATCGGCTCCATAGGCGTCGGCGGAATAGGAGAAGTTGGCAAAATCGTTGATCCAGTGAACAAAACCCTGAAAAATGTCCGGAAACAAGAGAAGATCAAAACCCATTCCGAAGTCGATGGCATCGTCCGGGGCAGCGTCGCCGAAGCTCTTGCCCACCACTACCGTGGTTTCCGCGGGCATCCGGAAGAATTCTCCGGGATAGGTTGCCGCAAGATAAATCTGGGTCAGATCGGTGTCGTTTCCTGCTGTCTGAAGCATCTGGTGGTTACCGCCTATGGCAACAGCGGAGGGGCCTTTGATGGGCAGCTGTATTTTACCGTGCAGAATGGTGTCTGCATTGTCCGAATCATCCTGGGTATCATAGGCAAAACCGAGTTCCGCGATCTTGAAGAGGCTTATTGAAGCTTTGGGAATATGAACGGTTTCATCGTCGACAATGGCGTGATATCCGAGATCGATGCCGATATCGGCGCTCCGTTCCCAGCCGATGCGGCCGGAGGGGATGCTGATAAGCCCTGTTGAACCGTTAAGAGACATTCCCTTCAAGGGTGCAGCCCAGGCAAAGGTTGAAAGAATCATCAGTATCAAAAAAGGGACAGTAATTTTTTTTAGTTGCATGGTTTTTCTCCTGTAGATAAGTTTTGGGTAAATAATATCACCATTACGCTTTGTTGACCAGTTAAAGGCAAAAAGCTTTTTAAAAGAGCCTGTGATGTAGTATCTTATGCATAGATATGATGAATTACCTGGAAAAGTTCTGGAAGGCGATAATACAACGTTCTCTCAACTCCGGTACCGTTGAGGTTGTAATTTTCCTTGTTCTGATCCTGCTTTTCGTCGCCTTTTTGATGGTATCCAACAAACGCCGCAAGATACGGGAACGGGAAATGCTCCTCAGGGCCTACGAGACCAAATGGAAGCTTTATACTGAGAAGTTCGATATCACCCCCGAGGAGGCTGAGTTTCTTACGGAACTCGCCCGTTACCTGGACACTCCGGAAAAGCGCTACTCCCTGCTGGTGGACAGCCATGTTTTCAATGCCTGTCTGCGGAAGTATCTGCAGCATGAAGGCGGCCGGGACGATCTGGTCAGGAGCGTAATGTACAAGGCCGGACTCAAACCCATCTCCGAAGAGGTGCGGGCCGTATCCCTCACGCGCAGAAAACTGCCCCGGAGAAAGGTCGATACTGAAGCGCTCCTCACACCGGTGGGAGGAGAAAATGAGGGGCTGACAGCCAGAATGCACGATCTCAGTTCCCATGGGGCCAGCACCGATAACCCGGGTACCCAATTTTCCGAAGGGGATGACCTTTCTGTCAGCTTTTCCTATCAGGGCCGACGCTATCGGAACATCGGCGCCGAGGTGGTGCGGGTATCACGAAAGGGAGAACGCCTGCATCTGAAGTTCCACCGACGCGATTCCTGAATCGGCTTCAGGCAAGCATCTCCTTCTCAAGTTCGTCGGCCCATCTCTCCAGTTCACCAACCACGACCTTTTTGCGGGGAGCCAGGGTTTTGTCATCCCTGTAAGCTGCAAGTTTCTTGCGAAATTCCGGCAGCCTGACGGCCTCCGATGCCGAGGGAATCAGTATTCTGGAGGCACAGAAGCTTTTCCACTTTTTTTGCTCATCCTCCGGCATTACCCGGGGATAGTTTCGAAAGATATAACGCCACAGCATTTCCGGAATCCGCTGGTCTTCCCACCGGCGCTGAAATCCTGGCAGATCCTCAGGCTTTGCCGCATGAATCTGTTTGAAGCCTTCCCTGTCGCTGTCCTTGAAAAAGCCACCGGAGTATATCTGGAGGTCCGGGTCCCGGGTATCATCCTGGGGTCTTTCGACCGTATAGACCTGGCGGACTTTCTGCTGCAGGTCTCCGGCTTCCTTCAGGAGACGGTAATTCTTTCTGCAGGTATCCAGGTCAATTCCAAGGCGCCGGGAGGATGTATCATCCAGCATTTTTACCGGCGAGATTGAGGGCCCCCGGTTTACGTGGATTCCCTTTATATGGATTCGTTCTTCCGAAAGCTCCCTGGCAGGGGTAAAAATCTGTCTTCGCACCTCTTCGGCGTCCTGTTCTATGAGAGGAGATGGATCGTAGCGAAGATCATAGCAGAGAACGCAGTTTCCGTTGTTCGGATCAATGGTCAGGGGCATTACCAGGGAGGTACAGCCGGAAGCGGAGGTAAACATTCCGGAGGTATGCAGAAAAGGTGTCTGCTTGTACAAATCGATCTGCTTCCATACCTCCTGTTTTTTGCGTAAGCGAAAGAGGTAGCGGAAAAGACGGGGCTGTTTTTCATGGACCAGCCTGGCAAGTCCGACGGTAGCGTATACATCGCTCAGGGCATCATGGGCGTGCTTATGCTCAATGCCGTTGGCTTCTGCCAGGGTTTCCAGGGTAAAATCCGGTTTTCCATCTTCCTTAAGCACCCAGTTGATTCCCTCGGGGCGCAGGTCATGGGCGGTGCGAAGAAGGTCCAGGATGTCCCAGCGGCTATTTCCGTTCTGATACTCCCTTTCGTAGGGATCATGGAAGTTTCGGTAGAGAAGATTGCGGATAAATTCATCATCGAAGCGGATGGAGTTATACCCGGTAACGCAGGTTCCGGGCCGGGTAAACTCATTGAGGATCTGCCGGGCAAATTCCGCTTCCGGCATTCCTTTGGACTGTACTTCCTGGGGTGTAATCCCCGTTATCATACAGGCGGCAGGGTCGGGCAGGTAGTCCGGTGAGAGCCGGCAGTAATACACCTGAGGCTGGCCCAGAGGCTCAAAGGAGTCGTCGGTCCTCAGGCCGGCGAACTGGGCTATGCGGTCGTAAAAGGGGTTTTTCCCGAAGGTTTCCAGATCGTACCAGTAGATGCTTGCCATAGCAGGCAGTTTATCATGGCTGGAATCATGAAACAATTGCCCTGGAAAAAGAGAGTCTCTTAATCAATACCTAGTGTCCCGAATCGTGGGGATGGATATCCTTCAAACCGTTAAATTCTGGGGAAACAGGAAAAAGTCCGGAAAAATAAAAAAAATTCCCGTAAATCCTGATTAGTAGAAGGTTTACCGTGAACTCATCCCCACGATTCGGGACAGTACTTAATCGATAACAAGAGAGGCGCCGGTCACATAATCTTCCAGCATTTTGTTGTCGTGTTCCAGGGTTTCCAGATGGGCTTTCAGGGCATCTCCGATGGAGACAATGCCGACAATACGGTCTCCGTCCAGAACAGGCAGATGGCGTATCTTGTTGTTGGTAAACACCCTCATGGCGTATTCGATGGTGTCATCCCGGTGTCCGATAATCAGCCTGGACCGGGGAGTCATGATCTTTTCTGCCGTAAGACCCCTGGCGCATTCGGTAAAATGCCGAAGTACGTCCCGTTCAGACAGAATTCCCAGGAGCTGTTTCTCCCGGTCTACTACCAGTACCGCCCCGATATGGTGTTTATTCATTTCTGCAACAGCTTCGGCGACGGGAGTATCTCCGGCAATGGTAATTACACCGGGAACAGCTTTGTTCTTGAGCAGGGTTTCGATTAGCATATATTCCTCCTCGTCTCTGTTTCTTTAAGTGTACGCCCGGACTGCCGATTCTGCAATTGGATTCCGGGTCTGAAAGGCTGGTTATTACCTTTGCAAAGAAAAACGTTGACAGCTGTGAAAAGTGGGTTTAGTATTGATTAAACATCAGACAACCGATGTTAAACCTATGATTATTGCAGGAACCAGAATGAAGTCCATGACAGTTATGACACTGGTGACCGGTGCAGCTCTTGTTGATCCGTTAAAAAAGATGTCTCAAGAGGTGTTACAAAATGTACGGGTCATTAATATCCTTGATGACAGCCTTATAGCGGATGTAATAGAGGCGGGAAGAATGACACCCGCTGTTCTGGAACGAATACATCAATATTGTCATATTGGTGTCGGGATGGGGGTCAATGTTATTCTTGAAACATGTTCCTCCGTGGGAGAATCTGTAGACTATCTCCAGCCATTTTTTAATATCCCCGTATTGCGTATCGACAGACCCATGGTTGAGCAAGCTGTGGAGACGGCGCAGACTATAGGAGTTCTGGCTACCCTGCCGACTACTTTGAATCCAACAATGGAGTTGATCAAACGAGTAGCTGGAGAAAATGGGAAAAAAGTCGAAATAATAAACGGCCTGGCCAGTGGTGCATTCAAAGCATTAACCGAAGGAGATCCTGAACGTCATGACAAGCTGATTCATGAAACTGCCAAAAAGGTATCTGATTCGTGTGATGTTATTGTGCTGGCACAGGGATCAATGGCCCGCATGGAAACTGCTCTTCGAGAGAGCACCGGGATCCCCGTGTTGAGCAGTCTTAGATCTGGTCTTGAAGCAGTACAGAGGTACCTGAAATGAATAATTATGGAACCCAGTGCGTCGATACGCTTCGTAAGACCGCTTCGCTTCTGCGAAAAGATGTTCTTGAGATGATCTATGATGTAAAAGATGGACATCCCGGTCCGGCTTACTCTGCCGCGGAAATACTTACCGCCCTCTATTTCGGCGGGATTTTGAATGTTCGGCCGGATAGTCCAACATGGGAATATCGTGATCGCTTTGTTCTATCAAAAGGGCATGCATGTCCCCTTCTCTATGCGGCACTAATGCGCCGAGGATACTTTTCTGAAAAGGAGAAGTATTCTCTGAGAAAAATCAATTCCAGACTTCAGGGGCATCCGGATATGGTGAAAACCCCGGGAATCGATGCTACCACGGGACCGCTTGGTAATGGGCTTGCAATGGGAGTTGGGATGGCCTGGGCGCTGAAGCATCAAAAGAAAACAAGCAGAGTATTTGTTCTTGCCGGAGATGGAGAACTGCAGGAGGGAATTGTGTGGGAGGCCCTGCACGTGGCAACCAAGTATTCTTTGGATAACCTGTATATTTTTATTGATCACAACAAACGGCAAAGTGGAGGGCAGGTATCTGATGTAAGCGGTATTCTTCCCTTAATGGAAAAGTTTGAAGCCTTCCGCTTATCATGCAGAGAAATAGATGGTCATAATTTTAAGGAGATCTTCTCTGCTATCCGGGAGTCCGAGGCTGAGACACGTCCTTCTGTAATTATCTGCAACACCATAAAAGGTAAAGGGATAGATTACATGGAAGATGACAATTCCTGGCATAAACGTGTTCCCACCGAAGCAGAGTTTATAAATGGAATACGCCAACTGGAAGGGAATAACCGATGAATCAGAAAAGTACACGAAGAGCAGTGACCGAAGGTCTGTTCGATGTAATTGAAAAAGACATGTCAGTTGTCCTGGTTTCCTCAGATTCTGTCGGTGTTATAAAGGCACAGGATTTTATAGCGAAATTTCCCTCAAATTTTATTGAAGTCGGAATCTCCGAACAGGCAGCTATGGCGATTTCAGCTGGGATTGCATCATGCGGCATGACACCTGTATATGTTTCCTATGCTGTGTTCGCTACCCAACGAGCCTGTGAGCAGTTACGGAATGCTGTTTCGTATCCAAAGCTGAATGTCAAAATAATTGGTGCTAATGGGGGAATGGGCTCAGGGGAACGTGAAGGTGTAACTCACCAGGGGCTTGAGGACCTGGGAATTACTCGTACCATACCCGGAATCACGGTTCTTTCGCCTGCTGACGCCGGACAGGTCCGTCAAGCAATGCGAGCGGTGACGGAACAGATCGATGGACCGGTTTATTTACGCATCGGAAGTGGACGTGACCCGGAGTTCTGGAGCGAAGATACTCCCTTTGAATTTGGCAAATGCCGCACGTTCTTTGATGATGGAGAGGATCTGGTCATTTTTGGCCACGGATTTGTTCTTCCCTATATTAAAATGGCATGCAGGGAACTCAGCTCCCGAGGCATAAAGGTTCGGGGAGTAGAGGTTGCAACGATAAAACCGCTGCCGGAAAAAGAAGTCCTGGAACATTTGGGAAGTTGCAGGGCAGCACTTGTTGTGGAGGATCATACAACGATAGGTGGCCTGGGTAGTGCCATTTGCGAAACTTCTTCCGCCTTTTGCCCTCGAAGGATTATCAGGATCGGACTCGATGATCGGTTCTCAGAATCGGGTACACCAGAAGAGCTTTTTGAAAAATACGGTATCACCGTACATTCCATAGTTGAAAAGGCTGAAGAAGCCTTATCAAATACAATATCAATAAGGAGTTAAGTATGAAGAGAATTGTAGTAGCTGGTCTTGTTATGATGCTTGCTACGCTGGTTTTCTCGGGTGGACAGGAGGAAGGAGCAGGCGCCAGGTTGAGATATGCTCACATGAACTCGCCGGAGAGTGTGGCTGGAAAACAGGCGGTGCATTTCGCTGAGCTTGTAAAAGAGAAAACCAATGGAGAAATCATAATAGAGGTGTATCCGTCTTCCCAGCTTGGTACCATTCAGGAACAGGCTGAAATGGTCAGCAACGGTACAGTTGCGTTTCATCATAATACAATGGCGGGAATAGGTTCTCTGTACCCCGATTATTCAGTACTTGATACTCCGTTCCTGTACAGGAGTGTAGACCATCTGATGCGGGTAACGGATGTTAATTCACCTGTAATGAAAAAACTGAACGAGGGTGCAATTGCAGAACGAAACATTCGAAATATCTATAATTTCTTCTTTGGCGCTCGGCAACTGACAGCAAACAAAGCAGTATACTCTCCGGCTGATCTCAAGGGCATGAAAATACGGGCAATCCCTTTTCCGATCTACATGACAGCTGTTGAAGGAATGGGAGCTATCGCGACACCCATAGACTGGTCTGAAGTCCCGACAGCTCTGGCGACGGGAGCAGCAGATGGACAGGAAAATCCTGTAGGCGTTATTTATGCAAATAAATTATTTGATATCCAGAGTCATATGATGATCACATCTCATATTATGGGTGCTGAGTGTGTGGTCATGAACGAAACCGTATGGAAGAGCTTAACAGACTCTCAGAAGAAAGCAGTAATGGAAGCGGCTGAAGAAACTGCCGAATGGGCAACTGCAAAGACAATAGAGTCTGAAAAGGCGGATATTGTTAAGTTGAAGGAAGCTGGAATGACAGTTATAACTGCTGATACCGGTTTACAGCTTGATGCCTTCAGGAAATCTGTCAGCATGCTTGTTCGTGAACGATTCAATGACAAGTATGGTGATTTATACAGTATAATCGACACAATAAAATAATTTCAGGAATAGAGTCTCCCCATTTGCTGCACCTGCAGTGAATGGGGGCAATCACAAAGGGGCGATCGTCAATGAAAAAGGTCCTGGCAGGTGTTGAATTTGTGGCTGTTTTTCTTCTGTTGCTATTATCCGGAATAGTATTTTTCCAGGTAATTTTACGTAATTTTTTTGGGACGGGATTTGTCTGGAATGAGGAGTTTTCTCGCTTTCTGCTGCTTTCCATTGTGCTAATCGCTGCTCCTATAGTTTTTTACAGGGATGATCATGTTCGTTTTGATATGCTGGCTGTTCGGTTCTTCGGAAGATTTAGTAAAATACAATCCCTTCTTTCTGTTATTGTCGTAATCGCCTTTTATTGTGTTTATATAATCAGTCATCTGATTCTCATGAAGAACAGCGGAAACGTTCGATCTCCCTCATTGGATTTACCCAATACTATTTTCTTTTCCGCTGGACTTATCGGTGCAATTCTCGGTGTTGGAGCCGGTATTGCCAGGCTTTTCCGCATCCTTTTTTATGGTGAGCAGAAATGACAGGATTGACAATGACGCTTGTTTTCCTGGGGTTGACACTGTTCGGTATTCCTATCGCCTACAGTCTGGGTTTCTCATCCGTACTGTACTTGTTGACTTCGAATCTTCCCTTGTCAGTTTTGGCTCATCGCTTACCGAATTCCTTGAACTCATTTCCTCTGGTTGCTGTACCAGTGTTTATTTTTGCAGGCAGCCTGATGAATACTTCAGGTATAACTGACCGACTTTTCAATACAGCTCGACTGATGGTCGGCAGGAGAAAGGGCGGTCTGGCTCATGTGAATATTCTTGCCAGTCTTATTTTCTCTGGAATCTCAGGGGCGGCATTGGCTGATATCGGGGGGTTGGGGAAAATTGAGATCAAGGCTATGAATGATCAGGGCTACAATGCCGGTGAGGCTGCCGCCATTACTGCCGCTTCCGCTACAATCGGTCCTATTTTTCCTCCGAGTATCCCTTTAATAATATTTGCTACCGTCGCTGAAGTTTCAAGTATAAAACTGCTTATTGCCGGAATTGTTCCAGCCCTTGTGGTCACAGGCTTGCTAATGATTGTTGTCTCCATTATCGCTCATATCAAGGATTATCCGAGGGATACCCTGCGTCCGGGCAGAAAGGAGACAAGGAAAGTCGTTCTGAATGCTTTGCCTGCTCTATTTGCTCCGGTTCTCCTGGCCGGCGGTCTGGTTTCCGGTTGGTTCAGTCCGACGGAAGTTGCAGCCGTAACGGTTGGATACTCATTAGTGCTCGGGGTCTTTGTATATCGTGAATTGTCCATAAAGGAGCTGCTTGCCATGGCGAGGGAGACGATTCATTCGACCGGGCAGATTCTCATAGTAGTTGCCTGCGCATCTGTATTTGCCTGGATTCTCACAATTGAACAGATTCCAATGAAAATGGCAACTTTACTGTTATCGATATCAAGGAATCCCATTGTTCTTCTTTTGTTGATTAATGTTCTTCTCCTCATGATTGGGATGATAATGGATACCATCGCTGCGATTCTGGTTCTTACACCGATCATTTATCCGGCTATGATGATGGCTGGAGTCGATCCGATACATCTTGGTATCGTCGTTGTTTTTAATCTTATGATCGGGCTTCTTACGCCTCCGGTTGGAATGAGTCTGTACATGGTAAGTGTTGTTTCAGGTCAACCGGTGGAAACAATCATGAGGAAAATACTGCCGTATTTTATTCCCCTGATTATTGCTCTCCTGGTAGTTACCCTGTTTCCGGGAATTTCCACTTTTCTTCCGAATATTATTTTCCCATAAAAAGAAACACCAGAATTGATACATGTATGAAAGGAGTTATACAATGAATGATACGTATTTTCACAAGGTCCAAAGCGAGACCCAGACCAGGTTTTGGGTAAATAATCCGACCCCGAAAGAGGCAGTGATGGCGATAGAAGCAGGGTCTGAATATTGTACGACAAATCCGACGTATACGAACAAGATGCTGAAAAATCGTGAGACCAGGGAAGACTGCATGGAAATTATGAAGGAGATCCTGCAGTATGAGTCAGATAACTCTCTGGTTGTTTCTCAGCTTCAGTCCCGGATCGTAAAGAAAATAATGGATGCTTTTCTACCGGTATATGAGAAAACAGATGGCACACGTGGTTGGGTGTCGATTCAGGGAGATCCGGAAAAGGAAGATGATCCATCTGATATTCTTCGTGAAGCAGAAAGTAATTTAAGTCTGTCAAAAAATTATATTGCGAAAGTGCCGGTAACGAAAAGCGGAATTTCCGCTATTGCTGAATTGTCCCAAAATGATGTGCCGGTTATAGCTACGGAAGTCATGTCTGTTGCCCAGGCGGTCCAGGTATCCGAAATCTATACGGACATCGCAGTAAAACGAAGTAATCCGGCTCCTATGTATGTAACTCACATTACCGGCATCTTTGACCAGCACCTTGCAGAATGGAAACAGAATACAGGAGCCGAAGTCAACGATGAAATACTCTGGTATGCCGGTATTCTTGCAGGACGGAAACTTTATTCAATCATCAAGGAACGAGAGTATCCGGTTGTAATTCTTGGCGGCGGTGCGCGTGGACTTCACCATTTTACTGAATTTGTTGGTGCGGATATGCACATTACCATAAACTGGAAAGGGACTGCGGATAAACTGATCAAGGACAGTCCTCCGGTGGAGAATCGTTTCGATGCTCCAATTGATGATTCAATAACCCGGGAACTGTTGGAGAAAGTTCCTGTTTTTAAGGCAGCATGGGAAGAAAATGGCTTGCGGGATGATGAGTACAGTGATTTTCCTCCCGTTGTATTGTTCAGGAACATGTTTCTTGACGGATGGAAAGAGGCGAAAGATGAAGTTCGGAAGGCAAGAAATGAAGGTAAATAGAATTAATAGCATTGCTGATGTCGCTCCGGTGGAGTTGAGGCCAGGAATCATGCGAAGAACTCTGGTGCATGATACTGATCATATGCTGTGTCATTTTCATTTGGATAAAGGGGCTGTCCTGGAGCTGCATTCCCATGAAGCTGCCCAAATAGGGTATGTGTTATCCGGGAGGGTAGAATTTTTTAAAGAAGACGGTTCTTCATTTGTTGTAACAGACGGCGGTGCATACTATTTCTCTTCGTGGGAGAAGCATGGTTCCCGAGTGCTGGAAGATACCGAATTTGTTGAGTTTTTCTCACCCGGTAGACCGGAGTACGTTGATGACTGATTACTTGAATATTGTTTTATTCACTTTGTATAATCCTGACAGGTGTATGTAGTGGATGATCTTTTCAGGATTCATGAAAAACGGAAATCTGCGGTCGACATCGTCGTCGACCGCATAAAAGAACTCCTTATAGAAAAAAAGTTGAAACCTGGTGATATGATCCCCAGTGAACCTGTATTGGCGACAAATCTACAGGTCAGCAGGGGATCAATCCGTGAAGCCATGAAGATATTGTCAGCGTATGGCATTGTTGAAGTCCGGAGAGGTGCTGGAACCTTCATCAGCAGCGCAGCCAATCAAAAGAATTTTGATCCCTTATTATTCAGAATACTGGTAAGCGATCCGGACTATAAGAGCCTGATTGAAGTACGGGAGATGATGGAGAAGGGCATCGTCGATCTGATCTTTCGGAATGCCAGCGATGAAGACCTGAAGCGCCTCGATGCAGCCATGAATGAATTTGATGCGATAGAATCTCGGGACATCGTGGACCGTGAATTGGGTGATTCAGCAGATATCGAGTATCATCGAATTATGGGTGAGATCACTCATAACAAGATTGTTTCTAATATTTATAACTTCATTATAGATATGTTCTCCCCCACCATTAATTCTTCGTATGGTTACAAAACACACAAAGCGATGCATCAGGCAATAATGGAGAAAAATTACATTAAAGCGATGGAAATGGTCAGGGAACATACAGGCGTATGGAGCATTTCTCATCTTAAGATCGAGGACTGAGCCGGAGCCTCCTCCGCTCTACGGAAAGAAGGCTCCGGACTTTTCTTTGTGTCTACCCGATAGCCTTGTTTCCCCGTTCCCGGGTTCGGATGCGGACGCATTCGATCAGTTCGGTGACGAATATCTTGCCGTCGCCGATTTCTCCGGTATATGCGCCCTTGCAGATGGCGTCGATGGTGGTTTCCACGAAGTCTTCGTTTACCGCGATGTCGAGGCGGATCTTCTTGAGCAGATTGATTTCGGTAATAGCTCCGCGGAAGGTTTCGGTATATCCCTTCTGTTGTCCGCAGCCCTGGGAGGATGTGACGGTCATTTTATGGACGTCCGCCTCGAACAGGGCCTTTTTTACATCTTCCAGTTTTTGGGGTTTGATCATTGCTGTTATCAGTTTCATTGTTCTCTCCCTATTCGATTATCTGGAATCCGTTATACGACTCCACTCCGTGTTCGCCGATATCCAGGCCCCGGTATTCTTCCATGGCACTGACTCTTAGGCCGATTGTCTTCTTCAGGGCAAGGAATACGATGCCCATGCTTATAAAAACAAAGATCGCGATGGTGATGGTACCAAGAAGCTGAATGCCGAGCTGGCTGAATCCTCCGCCGAATAAGAATCCTTCGCCGGCGAGCCCGAGGGACTGTCGACCGAAGAGTCCGACGGATACGGCTCCCCACATGCCGTTGACGCCATGCACGGGAAAAGCGCCGACGGGATCGTCGATTTTCAGATCGTCAAGGCCAAGAGTCGCCAGGACTACCAGAAAACCGCCGATTCCCCCGATGATTATAGCCGAGACTGGAGAAACGAAGGCGCAGGGAGCGGTTATTGCAACCAGACCTGCAAGGGCTCCGTTCATGATCAGCGACAGATCGGGTTTGCCGACCTTGATCCACACGGTAATCATCGCACCGATTGCCCCGGCTGCCGCTGCGAGGTTGGTGTTGATGGCTACCAGGGCAATGAGCGAACCGTCGCCGACTCCCAGGCTCGATCCGGGGTTAAAGCCGAACCATCCGAACCAGAGAATAAACACTCCCAGGGCCGCGATGGGAATATTGTGGCTGCCGAGAACGTTCGGTTTTCCGTCGGCACGATATTTTCCTGTCCGCGGTCCGAGGATGATGGTTCCCACCAGGGCTGCCACACCTCCGGTTGTGTGAACTACCGCGGATCCCGCGAAGTCGGCGAAGTTAAGTTCAGCGAGCCAGCCGCCGCCCCATACCCAATGTCCAATAACTGGGTAGACCAGGGCTGACACTATAAAGGAGTAAATAAGATAGGCAGGGAATCTCATGCGCTCCGCCATTCCTCCCGCCACAATTGTCGCCGCGGCTCCTACAAAGGCCGCCTGGAACAGCCAGAAGGCGTAGAGCGGAACGTCGGCCCCGCTTTCTGCTCCAATCATCAAAAAGCCCGAAAAGCCGATAAAGCCGTTACCACTGCCGAACATGAGTCCATAGCCCAGGATAAAAAAGGCGATGGATGCCATGCAAAAGTCGAGAAAGTTCTTTGTCAGTATGTTGGCCGTATTCTTTGCACGGATAAACCCGGCCTCCACCATTCCAAAACCGGCCTGCATGAAAAAGACCAGAAAAGCTGCTAGAAGAACCCACACGGTATCCAGACCCACTCTGATTGTCTCCCAGTCTTCCATCGTCTGTGCGTAGAGCGAAGCGCCTGCGCTTAGCGCCATAATCAGTAGAATCAGCAGGGCTTTGATTCTTCCATTTCGAGTTCCATTATTCACAATTTCCTCCAGGGCTGTATTGCCTGTAAGAAAGCAAGAGTTGTGCCATATTGTATTAACGAGTGCCGGGCGTCAGAGCGGGCAAAGCTATTTTGTTGCCGGAAAAGTAATTGATTTTCGATGCTGGTATGTTATTTCTGTTTTGTTGATCTACCTGTTTGTAATAAGATGGACAAGAGCCTACAGAAATGTAGTTATTGCTTCCGGTTGATTTCTAATGTGTAGGATTTGCTGTGGGGGAGATGAGGAAAAATATCTAGGATGTTGAGAGATACCGCTGATATTCCCGGAGAAACTGAATCTGGTTGACAGTGAGATTTGTAGAGGGCCGGGCGGCATGCACAGCCGATATTGACTGGGCTGCAGTGCTGCCGAGCTTGATCAGTACTCCCGCTGCCACCATTGCGGTGCGGCTGCATCCCGTCTTACAGTGGATCAGTACATTCATCTTTAACAGTTTTTCGGATATACGGGTCATGATCTCATCAAAGACCACCAAGCCCCGGGGGGTACCGAAATTCTCCAGGGGAAAGTGGATTACCCCGAAGCCTGAACGGTTGTATTCTTCTATCAGATCGATGCCATCGTAGTCTCCGAGAAACTCTTCTCGCGGTAAAAGAACGGTAACGGACCCTACTTCCAGCTTCTTAAGTTCTGCAGAAAATGACTGGAGTTCCCCCGGGAAATCTCTCTTGTGCGAAACGTTCTCCAGCGGATGGGCAGACAGTATGACTGAATGTCTGCCCCTTATCTCAAGAACATCTAACTGTGTCATGCTTAATAGTATGCTTCTTTCGGGGGCTCTTGTCAAAACCAGCCGATACAGAAAGCTTATTGGTAATTTTTTAAATGCTCGTGTACAATGGTTTCAAGTTTTTTTATGCAAGGAGTGACACATATGGCTGGGGACTTTCTTTCTCCAACCTCGGTACTGGTATACCTGTATGCCTTGTTTGTCGTTTCTCTCACTATCCGCATTCTTCTGGATAACAAGGCCCCGGAGGTCTCCATAGCCTGGCTGCTGGCCATCTATTTCCTGCCCTATGTCGGAGCGGGGATGTATATTCTTGGCGGGATTAACTGGAAAAAGCGCAAAATCATGAAGCTTCTTCCGGAGAAAACCTTCGAAACCCTGCTGGGACCGATCCTGGAGCAGCAGATGGATTTTCTCAGGAATGACTG
>Ga0334900_1002779_pt1 | contig 14654 bp, 16 predicted proteins | sample GraSluR3_MG_2_FD_207231 | JGI IMG/M metagenome (GOLD analysis project Ga0334900, IMG submission 207231) | Sludge microbial communities from methane-producing bioreactor in Wageningen University, Netherlands - Granular Sludge_31_08-R3 | ecosystem: Engineered > Bioreactor > Anaerobic >...
AAGAGGGTGGAGGCCCTATCATTAATTATCTTTTCTAAATTCTTAAATACTACTTCTGGATGATATAAAATTTCTTCATCTCTATACCTAATTACCATTATTCCTCTTGTTTCTAAATATTCATCCCGAGCTTTATCCCAATATTTTTTATAATCATGAGAATCCCCATCAATTTCAATATTAATCATTAATCTAGGACAATAAAAATCCAAGATACATCTTCCTATCGGTTTTTGTCTCAAAAATCTCCATTTCAATTTATCTTTATTGGAAATCACTTGCCAAAATATTCTTTCTGACGGAGTCGGATTATTCCTATTTTTTCTTGCCAATATTCTCAAGCCATCATTGTATCTTAAAAACAATTGTTTTGTCCGCCCTTCGGGCGGACTAATAGTCTTTATCATTATTCATTTTAACTGTTCTCCTCCCTCTTTATCAAAGAGGGAAACCCTGAGCTTGTCGAAGGGAGGGAGATTTAAGAATCAGGTAATATCACCTACCTCCATTACCACATTAGCCCCATTTTTAATCAAAAAATTAGGAGCAAAGCTATTTTTATCTCCCACCCTACCTGGCAAACAATAAACCTCTTTATTTTTTTCTATCGCCATCCTCGCTGTTACCAACACACCACTATGATTATCACCTTCAATTACCAAAATCTTTTGACAAATATCAGCCACAACCTCATTCCTCTTCAAAAAATCAACTGGTTTTGGCATTTGACCCCTTTTTTGTAAAGAGACAATCAGTCCATTTTCCTTCAAAATCCTATCATAAATCCACTTATTACCCTTCGGTGTTGGTATATCTACTCCACTAGCCAAAACCGCTATTGCTTTACCTTTATTATCCAAAGTTATTTTGTGTGCCCAAGCATCAACCCCAAAAGCCATCCCCGAAACAATCACCCATCCCTTCTTTACTAATTTAGGCACCAAATCGTCTATCATCTTTTGACCATAAACACTCATCTCTCTACTCCCCACCACCCCAATAAACTTCTTTTCCTTCAACAACTCCCTATTTCCTAAATAATACATAATTTATTAAATTACTAATTACTAGTTACTAATTACTAGTTACTAATTTTACTCTTTCTCGGAACTACCGTATCTTCTTCCCCAAACCACTCCTTCAATATATCCCCTACAATCGGCGCCGCCTCATCACTTCCTTCTCCCCCTCTCTCGACAAATACCGTAATTGAAATTTCTGGATTTTCAGCTGGCGCATAAGCCGTCAACCAAGCATGAGTATCGTCACTTCCATCGCCCACCTCCGCCGTCCCCGTCTTACAAGCAATATCTGTCTTAAAATTAAACAAAGGCCAAGCTGTCCCCCCTTGATTGCAAGCCTCTACTAATCCCTTTTTGACTAAAGCTAAATTTTTACCACTAATTTTCAAATCTTCACATTTCGTTTTTTCCCCTTTCACTAAAGTTAAATCACACCTTACCCCATCATTAGCAATTACATTGGTCATCATATTAACACTCAAGGGTGTTACATTCAAATCACCCTGTCCTATGGATAAATGATAAGTATTACCCAAAAACCACGATTCATTTTTAACCTCTTTTTTCCAAGTTGGATTGGGAACCACATTTTCTATCTCACCTACCAAATCAATTCCACTTTTTTGACTATAACCAAATTTTCTCGCCCAATCTACAATATTATCGGGACCCAATCTTTCACCCAATTTATAAAAAAAGATATCATTTGACCTCTTCAACGCCCCTACCACATCTACCATTCCATCAGTCTTACCACCTTTTGTCCAAGCCCAATTTCTATAAGTATAATCACCAACTTTAACAAAACCCGTATCCTCAATCAATGTCTCTCCATCAATTACTCCCGTTTCCAATCCCGCTGTCGCCACTACTATCTTAAAAACCGAGCCAGGATGATAACGAGTCGCTATCGCTCTATTGAGAAGAGGAAAATTTACATCATCCGCCAAATAATCTTTAATTTTTTCATTATTCCTTTCAAAAGAAAAAACATTTGGATCAAAAGCCGGTGAAGAAACCATCGCTAAAATTTCACCATTATTAGGATTACTCATAATTACCACTGCTTTTTTATCTTTTATAAAATCAAAAATTTTATTTTGCCAATAGGCATCAACTGACAAAACAATATCTTTTCCCTCTTCTGGATCTTGTCTTCCTAATTCTCTTAAATACTTACCCAAAGCATCTACCTCAACCAATCTTTTTCCATCTATCCCTGACAATTGACAATCAAAAGATTCTTCTATTCCCCCTCGTCCCAGCATACTCATCATCTGTAATTTTTTTCCACATTTTTCTTCTTGCAAATCTTTTTCATTTACCCCACTAACATAACCACTCACAAAAGCCAATGATTCTCCATAAGGATATTCTCTTAATATTTCATAAGTATAATCCTCACTTTCCAACAATTCACCATTAAAATTACCCCTTTCCTTTGGCAATTTACTCTCACCTTCAATTTTAAAATATTGATACCAACTCTGTGCAATTATCCTTTCATTTCGATCCAAAATTTTACCTCGACCCGCAGGAATTATTTTTTCTACTACCCGATTATTAACTGATAAATTAAAATAATATCTACCTTTAATTAAAGACAAATTAAATGAATAAGACCACAAAATCAACAAACTAATAATTAGGCAAAACTTAACAAAAAAATATTTAACTGGTTTAAAATCCAACATAATTAATTAAATTTTGAAACTAACTTAACCTTATCTAAATTATCTTTATTTTCTATCAATTCACCCAAACCAATCGTCACTGACATACCAGTATCTTTATCCAAAGAAACAGGCATTTTAACACTTCTTTCCATCATTTCTTTCAGACCATAAAAATTAGACATTCTCCCTGTCAAAAAAATCCCCTTTTGCAAAATATCTTGCATCAATTCTGGTGGCGTCTCTGCCAACACCCGATTAGTCAAACCAATTATTTTGTTAAGACTCAAATTAGTCGCTTCCAACAATTCTTCTTTTGTAATTTTTATTGTTTTTGGTAAACCCTTTTCTAAATCTCTCCCTCTCACGATTGTCGTCTCATACATTTTTTCTTTTATTTTTTCAGCAGTATTTTGACCTATCAATACACCATATTTCATTTTCAAAAAATTAATTATATCTTGATCAAAATCTTTACCCCCCAAATTAATCATTTCACTAACCACTACTCCACCCATTGAAACCACACTCACTTCAGTTTTACCTCCCCCAATATCCACTATTACCAAACCAGATGGTTTATCCAAATCCAAACCCAAAGCCAAAGAAACCAATACTGCCTGCTCCACCAAAACTACATCTTTCAATCCAAAAGATAGAAAAATTGATTTAATTGCCCTCTTTTGAACACTATTAATATTTGTCGGCACTCCTATTAAAACTCTTGGTTTAAAAAGTTTAGGGTAACCTGTTGGAATATCATCAATTAATTTCAAATAATAAGCAATCAATTTTTCTGCCGCATCCAAATCAGAAACAATTCCATTTTTTACTGGATCAACCACTTCAATTTGTGCTGGTTCTCTATCAAGCATCTCTTTAGCTCTCAAACCATAAGCTACCGGTTTTAAATTTTTTACCCTAGGTGCCGAAAGACCAGTATATTTCTTTTTTCTAATTCTAGCAATCATCGTAGGATCATTAATCACTATTCCTCTATTACGAACATAAACTAAAATATTACTCGTCCCAAAATCAACTCCTGCCTCAACACTAAAATATGAAGCAAAAGTTCTTAATCGCTTTGATAAAATACTAAAAATACTCACTTTAAAAGTATAACAAAATACCGATATACTATGTTAATGCGCAAATCAAATTCTATTATCAATTTTTTAATTATTGGACTCTTTTTTTTCACCCCCCTTCTTTTTTCTTTCAAAAATTCTGAACTTTTTGAAATTCCAAAAATGTTCTTTACTTACTTTATTGCCTGTATTACCCTAATTTTACACCTTATCAATGTCTCCCAACACCAAAAACCTATTTTGGCAAAACATCCACTAAATCCTTTTCTATTGATTTTTATTATTAGCCAAATTATTGCCACTTTTAACTCAGTTGATCCTCACACTTCTCTTTTTGGTTATTATTCACGCTTAAACGGCGGTCTTTTTTCTCTCGTCACCTATTTTGTTATTTTTCAACTTATTCTCATCTATTTTGATGAAAAACACAAAAAATATCTTATTCAAGGCTTAATATTTTCTGGTCTTCTAGTATCCATCTACGGTATTCTTCAACATTTTGGTATCGACAAACATATTTGGGTTCAACAAGTTCACGAAAGAGTTTTTTCTACTTTTGGTCAACCTAACTGGTTAGCTGCCTTCCTTTGTATACTCATTCCCTTATCCCTCCATCAAAAAAAACCAATTTACACTTTCTTCTCCCTCATCTTTTTTGTTTGTCTTCTTTACACAAAATCAAAATCAGGCTTAATTGCCAGCTTAATATCTATTTCCATTTATTATTGCCTAATTTTTATCAATCAAAAAAATATTTGGAAAAAAGCCCTCTTTACTCTCACTATTTTTACCCTTTTAACCATACTCATCCCCAATCCTATCAAAGACCAATTTTTTCCACCAAAATCAAGTCATCAGACCATCGAGCTTGAATACAATATCACTGACTCTGGTAATATACGAAAAATAGTTTGGCAAGGCGCCATTGATCTTTTTAAAAAATTTCCTTTTTTTGGTACTGGAGTAGAAACTTTTGCTTACTCCTATTATTGGACTCGACCTGTTGAACACAATCTTACTTCCGAATGGAACCATCTTTACAACAAAGCTCACAACGAATATATTAACTACCTTGCCACCACCGGTCTTGTCGGCTTTACTGCCTATATTATCCTTATTCTTTTTACTCTATATTATCTCCTCAAACAAAAAAACTATGTTATCTTTGCTTCATATTTATCTATTTTAATCACCAATTTTTTTGGTTTTTCAACAGTCGTTATTTCTTTATTATTCTACACTTTACCAATATTAAATAATGAAACACCCAAAACCCTAATTCCCAATAATTCAAAAAACAATAAAATAAGCCTCTTATTAATCCCTTTTATAATTTTTGCTTTAATCAAAATTATTTCTTTTTATCAAGCCGACAAATCTTATGCTCTTGCCAGCAAATATGAAGATGTTAAAAATTACCAAAAAGCTACTATATATATATCCAAAAGTATCAAATTAAACCCATATGAACCAATTTACTATAGCAAACTAGCTCACATATCAGCCAAAAATTCTCAAGCCCAAACCGCTCTTAACAATGCTCAAAAAGCTATTTCCATCTCCCCCTTTAACCTCAATATCCTCAAAGAAAGCGCTCAAACATTTTATATGCTTAGTACCATCGATGGTCAATACTTTTCCAAATCTTTAGAAATTCTCGACAAAATCATAAAATTAGCCCCCACTGACGCCAAAGCCTATCTTACCACAGCTCAATTCCTTCAATCAGCTGACTTCATTAATGAATCAATCATTTTTTACAAAAAATCTCTCGAATTAAAACCAAATTACGATGATGCTAGTTATGCTCTCGCCCTTATTTATCTTGAAAAGAAAGATTACCCAGAAGCCAAAAAATACTTAGAAACAACCATCAAAATTGCTCCCAAAAATACACAAGCCCAGCAATATTTAGACCAACTTTAATACTTTTTCTACACTCCAATCAATCATTTTTTCACCAACAAATTTGTATATCTTGCCATTTGATTCCATAATCCTATCAATCATCAAAATCCCATCCAAATGATCCATTTCATGCTGGATTACAATTGCCTCATAACCCTCCCACCTACCTTCTTTTTTTTGTAAAGTTTTCTTTTTTTTGTCTAACTCTTCCCACTCCAAATCAAAAGAAAAAAATCTTTTGATAGTTCCATAAACATTAGGAAAAGACAAACATCCTTCCAGAAAATCCTCTTCTTTACCATCTTTTGATTGCATTATTGGAAACTGCTTTTTTCCATAAACTTTAAGTATTTTAGGATTAAAAATCAATCTCACCTTGTTATCTTTTTTTATCGCCAAAATTTTTTGACAATAACCAATTTGCAAAGCCGCCAGACCAACCCCATTGGCATCTTCTCTTAAAGTATCTTCCAAATCATTAGCCATAGACAATATTTTTTCATCAATTTTATCCACCCACTGACCCTTTTTCCTCAGTCTTTTGTCTGGATAAATTAAGACATCTTTTTTCATATTGCCTTATTTTACCAAAAAATATTATAATAATAACAGTTATGAATAAAATTAAGCTCATCTTTTTTGGTTCATCTGCCTACTCTCTCATTATCCTAAAAAAAATAATAAACTCCCCTCTTTTTGATTTACAAACTGTTGTTAGCAAAATAGACAAGGCTCAAGGACGCCACAAAACTATTACCCCCAACCCAGTTGTCAAATTTTGTCAAGATAAACACCTTCCCTTACTCCAAACTGATACTTTTGATCCCAACTTTATCTCTATTCTCAAAGCAAAACAGCCACAATTAATCATAGTTGTCGCTTTTGGCCCTCCTTATTTTACTCAAGAAATTATCGATATTCCTAAATTCAAAATAGTCAATATTCATCCCTCTCCTCTACCAAAATACCGTGGGGCCACCCCTGGCCCATGGCAAATAATCAATGGCGAAAGCACTTCCAGTGTCACTTTTTTTCAAATAGATGTTCTCCCTGACCACGGACCAATTATTGATCAAATTCCATTTAAAATAGACCATAATGAAACTGCTTCTTCTTTTTACCACAAAGCCTTTACTCTCGCTGCCAAAAACTTAAACACAATTATTAGCAATTACCTCAAAAATCCCAACAAGCTCAAAATTCAAAATCACCAAGAAAAAACATATTTTCCTAAATTTACCAAAGATTCCGCTCTTATAAATTGGGCATGGCCAACCAATAAAATATATCGTTTTATCAATGCTCTTAGTGATTGGCCTGTCGCTTGGACCTATGTCCAAAATCAACAAAACAAGCAAATGAAAATGAAAATATTCTCTGCTACTCTTCAAGGCAACGAATTAATTCCACAACAAATACAAATTGAAGGTAAAAACAAAAATAACTGGTCTGAAATCAAAAAATACTACACAATATTAAACTAAAATACACATTCTTTTTTAGCTTATATTTACTAAAATTTAAACCAAAAACAGGCAAAATTTTTTTTGACATTTTAACAAAAAAGTCTTTACTTATATCAAAGGAGGAAAAATATGCCCGTAAAAAAAGCCAAAAAAGCTAAAAAAGTCGTCAAGAAAAAAGCTGTAAAAAAAGTAGCGAAAAAAAAGACGGCCAAAAAAGCTAAAAAAAAGTAAGTAAACTTAAAACGGTATTTAACAAATTATTTGGAAGATACCGTTTTTTGTTGCTTTTTTTTATCTTTAGACAATTCGCCTTTAATCTTTTTGATACATTTAGTACAAAAATTACCAGACACTTTTTCTTTACCAACAGATATGCTAACCTTCTGTATATTAGCCATAAAGGTTCGTGGTGTTCTATTTTGGGCGTGGGAACGAATTCTTCCTATCTTTGTTCCTCTGCCACATAATTGACATGTTCTCATGGGCTATACTATATCAGAATTATTATTTTTTTGAAATATGTTAAATATATTTACTTTTGATTTTCTTCTTTTGGCCATCTCCCTTTTAGTCGCCATTACTATCCATGAATTTTTTCATGCCTTCATTGCTGACAAATTAGGTGACCCCACCCCTAGATCAATGGGGCGTCTTAGCCTAAATCCCTTTGTTCACCTTGACCCTCTTGGCACCTTGGCTTTGTTTTTTATTCGTTTTGGTTGGGGCAAACCAGTCCCCATTGATAGTTATAATTTTAAAAACCCTCGCCGTGATGAAATTTTGGTTTCCCTCGCTGGACCATTAAGTAATTTACTTTTCGCCGTAATATGCGCTATTATTCTTCGATTCATTCCTTCTCCCATTTTCCTTTACTTCATCCAAATTAACCTAATGCTTGGTGTATTTAATCTTCTCCCTATTCCCCCACTCGATGGCTCCAAAATTTTCCTTAATTTACTTTCAATAGAAAAATCTATCAAATGGCAAGAAGCGTTTGATAAATATGGAATGATTTTAATATTCGCCCTAATTTTCCTACCAATTGGCAATAGTAGTATTATTTTTAAAATAATGACTCCAATTGTTAATTTTCTTATGCGTTTTTATCTAAACCAATTTGCTGGTTTAAATATTTGACCATTTTATTGATATCTTCGGTCTTCATACCATGAACTTTTGCCCCATCTTCCAATGTTTCCATCTTAGCTGCCATACAACCAACACAATGGAAGTTATATTTTTTTACTAATACATCAACTAACAATGGATAACGTGCCAAAATATCGGCAATAAACATTTTTTTTGTAATTTTTTGAATCATATAAAAAATTGAATTATTAACTTATAAATTATATAATAATTATAGCTCTACCTTAAGCCCAGCTTTAAGAAGGTGTTTTTTCTAGCTAACTTTCTTTAATGGGAAACACGTCTTTTCTGGTCATTGACCTTTAAAGTAGTTTTCCACCACGTTTTTTAGCGTGGAAAAGCCAATATTGAAGCAAGCTTATGGTGGAGCTTTTTATTGTTAAGAGCTTCTTTTTTGATATTATTTTGGTACATTTTATTGTATTTTGCAGGATTTTCAAGATAATTATTCAAAAAATCTTTCATCTCCCCATAACTTTCCTTCACCCAACCCAATTTCTTTTGCAATATCAATTCAACATTACCATCTTCCTGCCCTCCTATGTGAGAAACCATCACAAAAGGTTTTTCCTGTGCCATACATTCAAATATAAAATTAGGACCCCCTTTACCCAAAACAATATCGCTTTGAGATAAATATCTAACCATATTATCAATCCAACCGTGGACTTCAATTTCTATTATTTTATCCTTCCCTATCCAAGCAATTATTTTTTTGCACATTAAAGCCAAAAAATAAGAAAATTTATCAGTTCCTGTTCCAATAATAAATTTAACTGGCTTTTTTACACCCAATATAACCAACAAAAGTTTAGGTAAAGCACTATTTCCCAAACTTCCCCCTCCTACAAAAATCACTGGTTTATTATTTTTTTCTTTTTTATATTTCTTATACATTTCCTTCCTCACCCACCAACCAGTTTTAATTATTTGATTTTTATTTATACCCAAATCTATCGCTTTTTTCTCCATTTTTTCATCATATACCAAGTGACAATCTGCTCCTTTGGCAAAAGATATATTATAACTTTTCCAAGGATCAGCCACCACCACTATTAACTTAAACTTTCTATCTTTAATTTTAGCCAAAATTTGACAAAAAACATTGTAAGTACAAATAATAATATCCGGATTTTCTTTATTAACCAATTTTTCAAATCTTGTCACTTTAGATGCACAACCTAAATCCAACAATTTGGCTATAAATCTAACATTTGATAATTTAAAATAAATTCTCCCCGAACCTGGAAAAAATCTATAATTTATCGTGTACCACAAATTCCACAAATCCAAACCAGAATTAAAAGCTATATATTTAACATCCAAATTATCCTTTATCATCCCATAAATTGCCTTAGCAATCGAACGATGCCCCCACGGCATATGATCAGTCAAAACTATTATTTTCTTTGTTTTTCCCATCATTCATATTATAATCCATATATCTTACAAATGCCCCTCTAGCTTAACGGTAAAGCAGCAGTTTTGTAAACTGTCGACTGGAGTTCGACTCTCCGGAGGGGCTCCAAACTAAAAATTAAACTTCTCCAATTCCTTTTCAACCGATTCTGGCAAAGCAAATTTTGATACTGCCAAAAAACCTTTTACTATCATCGACACCGCTTGTTTTTCACTCATTCCTCGCGACATTAGATATTCCACTGCTTCTTCAGATACTTTTCCAATAGACGCTTCATGAGTCATATTCAAATCAGCCAAATTAGCTTCTAACTCTGGAATAGCCCTAATAATTCCTTTTTTTGACAAAATCAAACCACCGCAATCCAAATGAGCCTTAATATTTTTTGCATTACCCACCATACAGCCTCGATTAGTTACCTCACTTTTATCACAAACAATCTTAGAAATAATCTGGCCACTACTATTTTCACCATCAAAAACAATTTTCGAACCAATATCAAATTTACTTCCCTCTCTAGCATAAACAAAAGAATTAAAATCAGCTTGGCTATTATCCCCTTTCAAATGACATTTAGGATACATCTTGATATCACCCACCGGTTTTACACAAATATAATTAGAAACAAAACTTCCCCCTTCCTCAACCACCACCGCTGTCTTTGGTCTTACCACCACCCCATTTCCCCAACTATGAACCATAGTATAAGTTAGTTTTGCCCCTTTCTTGACATAAATCTCTGTAATACCCAAATGTCTTGCCTCTTTCACTTCATCACCCATCAGACAACCAGTAATAATATTCATCTCCGAATTTTCCTCAGCCACAATTAAATTGTGAACTTTTTGACTCATCTTATTTTTACTAATAAATAAACAAGTTTGAATCAAATCTTTAATTTTTTCATCTCTTTGCGATCTCACAAAATAGCCCTCAAAATCACCTTCTGCCACCGCCTTAGTTTCATCATCTTTATTTTTAGCAATTAATTTCCAAAAATATTCTTTTATTTTAAATTTAACCAAAGCCTCGTTCATGTCTACCAAAATTACACAACAAATCATTATTTTCAACCAAAAAACCATCACCATAACCCACCGAATTTAATTTTTTAGCATTTTTTTTCAAAAAATCAGCAACTTTCGTCATGTTTTTTACAATGAATACAAACTTTATAACCATTAGCATTAATTGTCGCCAGCATCTTTTTGGCTTCATCACAGCAAACTATCCGCCCATTAATCATTACATAAGCTATTTTTGTCTTCAAATAATTTAAAATTTGACCAGTATGAGTAATTACAATTGCCCCCTTACCTTCTTTAACCATCTTATCAATCTCTTTACCTACCACAGCTACATTTTCTATATCCACTCCCGAATCAGGCTCATCAAGCAACAATAAATCAGGATTTTGTAATCTCAGTTGAAACAACTCTGATCTCTTTACCTCTCCCCCCGACAAATTATCATTAACATTTCTATTCAAAAATTTATCGATATTGTATTTGTTAGTGTTTGCTTTTTTACCCAAAAAATCAACTATTTTTTTTAACTTAATTCCACTTAACTTTGGCGATTTTTGATACATCATTCCAATTCCCATTGTTGCCCTTTTATCAATACTTAAACCATTGATCTTTTTACCTTTAAAAATTATTTCTCCTTTATTAATTTTCAACCCACCAATTCCCATAATTGCCTTCAAAAGAGTAGTTTTGCCACAACCATTAGGCCCCAAAATAACAATCAATTCCCCCCTACCAAGAGATAAATTAACCCCTTTTAATATGTCGTGCCCATCCATAGACACAAATAAATCCTTAATTTTCAACATTAATCAATTATATCTTATTCTTAACCAATCGCCTATAATTTGATAAAATACTCAAGTATTCTTAACAATCTTGCTTGGATAGCCCTCCGCCAACTGGCGGATGGTAGAGTATTATTTGTTAACATATTGCTTGGATAGCTCAGTTGGTAGAGCATCCCCTTGGTAAGGGGAAGGTCCTGGATTCGAATTCCAGTCCAAGCTCCAAAATCAAAAGCGAAACTTTAGCGTAGGAGGGTTGGCCGAGTGGTTATGGCACTGGTTTTGAAAACCAGCGGGAGCAATCCCTCAGAGGTTCGAATCCTCTACCCTCCGCAACATTACCTCTTTATATTTGGTCGACAAGAAATTCTATTATTAAAAGCTAATCTACCACTAACATTACGATATTTTCTGTTTCTCGTATTTCCTGGCTCAGGCTTAAGTTGCCTCTTTTTAGTCTTATCTCTAAAACAAATCCGAGGCACAATATCCATCGAAAAACCAGGAAAAGCAACTAATCCTTCTTCCAAAGCCAAATCATCCCAATTTTTGTGACAATCAATCGCTCCTTCACCACTCGATTCCCCACACAACAAAATTAAATTAGCAATATCATCCGAACCATACAAAGAACGCGGTACTTTATGATGCAATTCTAATTTCTTATATTTTTTACCACAATCCCAACAATAGCCCTCTTGATAATCAAACAAAATTTCTTTATTTAAACGCCTCAAGGAAAAATCACTATATTTTTCATCTTTTTTATTTTTATATTTTTTTGTTATCTTAATCAATTCATCATCATTTTTAAAAATATTTTGACTAACAACCATTACCTCATCATCCATTTCCTCCAAAAAATTTAAAGTCGCCACTCTATCGGACCTACTATATTTCAAATTATTAAAAACTGTTACTCTACCAAACCTAACCAGCATATAACCCAAATCATGATATTCATACTTATCCAGACCAAAATTTATTTCATAATGCTCCATCAGACCAGAAATTCCCGAAGTTAAATAACCAGCATCATTAACAAATAAATCCGGCTTCCTATTATTTTTTTGCACCATGACAAAGCTCATGCATCGATTCTCTTCAAAATTCTCTTTAGTAAAAACCATTTATAAACCTATAACCAATTACATATATGTTCGTCAACTATCACTTTCTACATCACCTATATTATTCACCTTTCTTTTCATCATAACTAAATTATGTTAATCTTAATTAATATGAAAATCCAAATAACCGTCAATAATTTTGAATTAACTGATAGTATGAGATACCTAATTGAAGAAAAAATGTCCCCCAAAATAGACCAATTACTCAAAAACTTCAGTTCTGAGATGAAAACCGCCTCCGTCCACATAGAAAAAGAAAAACATGATATTTTTAAGGTTAATTTTGATATCAAGCTTCCAGGAAAAGAGCACATCTACTCAGAAACCAGACACAAAATCTTCGAATCAGCCATTATCGATCTCACTCAACAAATTGAAAGACAAATCAAAAAATATCGACAAGAATTAGTTAACTATTCTTTGGGCTAATTATGTTTACTTTTATTCCCCTCCTCTATCAACTCTACCAGGCCTACCAAAGTACCGATCTAAAATTTCAACCTCAACCAATCAGTCCTTCTGGCCAAGTCCTTTCTGCTCAAACAGAAACTCCCCCTTCCCCCACCATTACCCCCACTCCTCAACCACAAAATATCGGCGGTTTTGGTCAAGTTATCAATATCGCTCTAATTGGTGACTCTATGACAGAATTTCTTAACAATGAAAATTCTACTCTCAAAGATTCCCTTTCTCGCTATTTTCCTACTCAAATCTTTTATACTCCAAATTATAGCTTTCCCGACAAAACCATCGATTATGCTCGTGCTAGAATTAACGAAATTATTCAACAAAAACCCGATATTATTGTCCTAGAGTCTTTTGCTTATAATAACTATGGTAATACCCAAGAAGGCATCGACAAACAATGGCTTCAACTCGGTGCCATTACTACTGAAATCAAAAACCAACTTCCCAATACTAAAATCATCATTGCTACCACTATTGCCCCAAACTCTATTGAATTTGCCAAAGATTCTGGCTATAACTTCACTGCTATCGAAAAAATAGAAAAAACCAAAACAATCAAACTTTATCTTCAAAACGCTATTAATTTTGCTAATTCTCAAAATTTTTATTTAGCTAACACTTACAATCTCAGCCTTAATCCACAACAAGAAGGTTACCAAGAATTAATCAATTCCGCTGACAATATCCATCCATCATCATTAGGCCAACAACTCTTTTGCGACTCTATCGCCAAAACCATCTTCGACAACAAACTCTTTTAAAAAATTGAAGGTTAAATTTCAACAAATTCGAAAATTGTTTTTATTGAGTCTTGAACCTGCATCGCAGATTCACCAACGAAAATAAAAATAATTGAGAATTTGTATCTTGTAGTTCGTTTCTTGGTTATTGTTTCTTGTAATTTATTTGATAAAATCAGCTATGGCAAAATCAAAAAAAACACCACGCATTTTGATCGCTCTCGTTTGTTCAGTTTGTGGTGCCCAAAATTACCTTACTAGCAAAAACAAAACCAATACTCCTGATAAATTAAAATTTATCAAATACTGTCGCTGGTGCAAAAAGAAAACCGAACACAAAGAATCAACCAAGCTAAAATAAGAGAATCTTTAGAAAATATCTATATCTCCCCTCTCGAGAAATGCAATTTGGCTTGTAAATTGTGCTATACCCACAAACACAACAACATCCTCTCCAATGCTAAAATCCTTAATTTCATCAAAAGATACAAAAAATATATCAATTTAAAATCTATAATTTTTTGCGGTGGTGAAGTCTTTCTTTTACCCAAATTTACTCAATTAATAAACAAATTATTAGCCCAAAAAATTTTTATCACTATTATCACCAACGGCACCATCGATAAATTAAATGAAATAAATGACCCCAAAAACTGTCAACTCCTCGTTTCTTTTGACGGCCCCCAACCAATTCACGACCAAAATCGCGGTCCAGGTAATTTCCAAAAATCCAAAAAGTTTGTCAAACACGCCCTTGACCTAGGTTTCCCTGTC
>Ga0334900_1002780_pt1 | contig 14651 bp, 18 predicted proteins | sample GraSluR3_MG_2_FD_207231 | JGI IMG/M metagenome (GOLD analysis project Ga0334900, IMG submission 207231) | Sludge microbial communities from methane-producing bioreactor in Wageningen University, Netherlands - Granular Sludge_31_08-R3 | ecosystem: Engineered > Bioreactor > Anaerobic >...
GGGATTTGAAACTACCGATTCTTTGGGTTTAAAAATTGTAAATACTTTAATAAATCAGATTGAAGGTGAACTAAAGATTAATTCTCAGGAGGGAACAGAAATAATCGTCACCTTCCCTGAAGTGATCTTTGATTAGATTGAGGATTAAATAAGATAAGTTGAAGAACAGTTTAACTTAAATGATTCTTTTTTAAAACAATAAAACACAAATTTTAATGCCATCTTTTTGTTTAAGGCTGGTTTTCATAAAAAGAAGTTTATCCATGGAGAAAAATGCCATGCGAAGAAAAGACAAAGAGATAAAAGACTTTAAACTGATCCAAAAGATACTTAAAAAAGCAGATGTATGCAGAATAGCCTTAGTGGATGGTGAAAAACCTTACATAGTACCTATGAACTTTGCTTACAAAGAAAACATTTTATACCTTCATTCAGCCACTGAAGGACGGAAAATTGGAATTTTAAAGAAAAATAACCAGATTTGTTTCCAGATGGACATCAAAACCGAACTGGTCACATCTGAAATTCCATGTAACTCTGGCATGAAATATTTGAGTGTTATTGGATATGGTAAAGCACACTTAATAGATAATTTAACCGAAAAAAGAGAGGCTTTAGATATTATCATAGGCAAACATTCTCCTGATACTCATTATGAATATTCCCAAGAGGCCTTGGAGAAAGTATTAGTGATTAAAATCAGCATAGATAACATAACTGGTAAAAAATCAGGATATTAATCCATTAATCAAGCACAATATTCATAGGGGGATAATGGGTGGTGTTTTTAATAATTGAAGAACTTAATATAAATGAATTGACAGATACATCTATATAATTAAATTTCAGGAGAAAAATTAATGGGTGAAATTGCCTTAAACATCAGAGCCATCAACCAGCCGGGAGTTCTGCGGGATATCACGGAATTAACCGCGATATGTGGGATTAACATAAATTACACCCATCTATTCATTGAAGATAAGGATCATGCTTCATTGTATATGGAATTAGAGGCTGTTCAGAATGTGGATAAGTTAATAAAGAATATCAAGAATATCGAAGCCGTGCGGAATGTTGAAGAATGCCCCACACTTCAGGATGTTTTCGGTAAACGGATCATCATTATTGGTGGTGGTGCACAGGTAGCTATGGTGGCCCAGGGTGCCATAACCGAGGCTGATCGTCACAACATCAGGGGAGAACACATCAGTGTAGATACTATTCCTTTGGTGGGTGAAAAAGACTTATCAGATGCAGTATCTGCAGTGGGAAGACTTCCCAGGGTAGGGGCACTGGTCCTTGCTGGTTCCCTAATGGGGGGAAAGATCACCGAAGCCATAGAAGTCATAAAAAAAGACCATGAAGTTATAATAATCAGCCTAAACATGCCAGGTAGCGTCACAGAAAAGGCCGATCTGGTAGTAACCGATCCCATACAGGCCGGAGTAATGGCAGTAATGGCAGTAGCGGATACTGCTATTTTTGATATTAAAAAATTAGGGAAAACTAGATTTTAAAAGATTTAAAGCATATTAAATTTTTACAACAATTTTAGAAATTAGATTAGAAAAATAAATAATTAGAAAAATAAATAAGAATCTGAGTTTTTCCTGTTAATAAAGCATATTTTTCTTTTTTCCAGGATTCAGCTCATTTCTATGGCTCTGATGAGTCTACTTGCTTCGTTTTTAAGTTCAACGTCAGTGATGTCTCCACTTTCCCGGACTTTCAGGGCTAACTGCAATACTTGAGACACATCACCTGGTTTAAGGGTTTCAGCCATATCCAGATAGGTTTGCCCCTCCTTATCTTCAATTATCACGTCTTTCTCGGCCATCATTTTTAACAGACCTTTACAAACGCCCATAATACTGGTATCTTCCACAGTTTCACACTTTTTCAGAAGTTCTTCAGTCTCTTTATCCATGAGATCACCACTTGTAATATGTTCTTAGAAGGATAAATAGTATAATACTAACCAGATTTTTTTACCATATTGTTTGTTAGAATAGTCACCTAAGTCAGATCAAATCCGGTGAAATCATTTAATACTAATTGTCAACAAATATTAACTAGCATATAACTGGTTTAAATTACTCAGAATTAGGTGTTATGTGTAGATTTGTGTTTCAAAGACTTGGAAACAGTTACAAGTCAGGGAGACTTATTGGAAGCAACAATAACTGAATAAGTCTTCGATTTTTAGGAAAAGTATAGGGGATGAATGGGATATCTGAGAGGTGAGAACAATGACACTCCACTGTGATCGTATGGATGGTTTGGTGGTTAAATCGGCTGAAGAGGCTCTGGAAATGGAAAATATTAAATATGTACTTCCATTTATCAAAGAAAAATATGAAGATGAGCTGAAAGATGCCTTTGAAAGAACACTACAAGTAAGGGGGCTGTCAGGAGATGCAGCAGAACTTGCAGATTACTGGTTCTTTGAAACTGCAGTGAGATTACATTTAAAAGGTAGGGGAAGGCATTACACAGGACTTAAACCTTCCGAGATCAGTGGGGAACCAGTTATAATGATGGCTGACCAGGCAGTTAAGTCTGAAAACTTGAATGATCTGATGGATTTCATTCTGAGTTCTGTAAAAGAAGATGTATGGTCCAGATTTGATGAGGTGTTATCCAAAAAGAATTATGATCTAAATAATGTGGAGGATGCAAGGGACTATGTTGATTCCCTGTTTAATTTCTTTGATTACCTACAAAACTTAATTAGATTTATGGAAGAAGGATAATTATTAAGATAAAAAATAATTCGGAGTTGTGTTTATATGTCTGATGAACTGAAATCTGTAGTTATAATGGTGGAAGAATTACTTGATTACCAGGAAGGGGCAGTTGTAAGCAGGGAGATAATTCACAAGGAAACAGGAACTGTAACTATATTTGCATTTGATAAAGGGGAAGGACTAAGTGAACACACAGCACCCTTTGATGCACTGGTCCAGATAATTGATGGAAAAGCAGAAATAACCATATCCGGTAAAAAGAATGTATTGGAGAGGGGTGACATGATCATCATGCCGGCCCATGAACCTCATGCCCTCCATGCTCTGGAACAATATAAAATGATCCTTACCATGATAAGATCATGATCCAATCCAGTAGCTCTTACCAAAATTTTTACAACTCTTTTTTATAAGTCCTCAGATTCTCTTTTTAACATTCCAACAGATTCTCTTTTTAACATTCCAACAGATTCTATGGATATATTTATCAATTTTTTAATCAAATATATAAAGAATTAAAATGGGCTATGATCACAGACTTGTGCATAGTTACAATTGTTGCACTTGCTGGTTACAGGTTCCTTATCAGGGAAATCACCTTCATAAAGCAGAGACTGCAGTTGACTGAGGGTTTCAACTAATTTTTCCCTTAAATTGGAGTTCACCACCACAGTTTTCCTTTCCCTAATCTGCAAGTAATCCACGAATCCAACCAGGACTTCTTTTTTAAATTCGCCCTCTATAAGTAATGAATAAGCGGTTGTTTGCAGTGCATCAGCCTGCCAAACACCTTTAACTGGGGGAAGGCCGGTTTTGATCTCCACAGGATAATAGATTCCCTCACCTAACTCTACCTTATCCACCTTACCTTTTAAGCCCATTTCAGAGTTTTCCAGGGCTAAATCCAGGATAGAGGGTGGGAATAACATATCCATGATTTCCAAGGGGGATTTTCCTGTGTTAAGTATTTTCTTGGTTTTAACAGCAATGATAAGGGAGTCCAGTTTCAACTGACTCTCCAGCTTGCTTTTAACATCTTCAAATTCCTTATTATCCATTAGTTCCGGATTTTCATACTTTTTGGATGTTTCTTCCACGAATTCAGAAACACCTTCAAAAATATTTAAAGAAACCTCTTCCAGGTTCATTTTTTTATTCAAAGACCATATGTTACGTTTAATTAATTCTTCATAACCTCGATTTACCTCATGATAGAGTCGGCCCACCAGCATAAATGGACTTTGGATTTGATAACCTTCCACGTACCGAAGATAGACCTTAAAGGGGCAGTATATAAATTCTGAAATGGCAGAAACACTGATCATAGTGAAAACCTCATGTCTGGCATATAGTACCAATTATGGGTCCACCACCATATAATTATTACTATAAAATTAAATTTTATTACAAAAATGGGGGGGTTAAGATATAATCTTAAAATATATAGCTTAAAATTATAAGATGCCCTATAACTGGTTTAAAATTAGGGAAGATATGATAAAAAAAGTAATCAAACTGAGTTAAAGGGAAAATGGGGCTTAAAAAGATAAAACCTAGTAAAAAGAAGATGAAATGGAAGATAAAAGAGGATTAACTAGAATTAGATGACATATATCATAAAAAGTTAAAAAATCCATTAAACTGGATTTAAATTAGATCTCACACAACTATTAGAGGAGCCGAATAAGAACTTAGAGGAGCCGAATAAGAACAGTTTCTTTTTTAACAAAATCCAGTTTATTAATTATTTTCATGGCTTGTTGTATGTTCTTTTCCAGAGCATGGTGCGTTACCATAAATATAGGAACTGCATCCTCATCTTCACTCTTTTTCTGACTCACGGATTCAATACTAATATTCAGATCACTCAAAATACCGGATATAGAGTGTAAAACTCCAGGTTCATCTGAAGCGGTGATGCGCAGATAATATTTACATTCAACCCGGGACATGTCCTTAACTTTTTTCACCCTGCTGGTGGCAGGTCCATAATTCACAGTTCTTTCCATGTCCTGTATAATGTTTATGCAATCAGCCACCACAGCACTGGCAGTGGGCATCATACCCGCACCCTGACCATACATGAGCACTGGTCCAACCACATCACCCACCATGTACACTGCATTGAAAACATCATTAACTGATGCCAGCAGATGATCCTGAGGTACCAGTGTGGGATGTACCCTTATTTCAAGCTCCCCATCATCTAACTGGGCTATGGCCAATAATTTAACCACACTGTCCAGTTCTTCTCGTGCAAATTTGATGTCATCCGGAGTGATCCGGGTGATTCCTTCCACATGGAATTTCTCCTCTTCCACATAAATTCCGAAGCTGAGAATGCTCAGTATGATAAGTTTTTGGGCAGTATCATGTCCTTCCACATCAAAAGTAGGGTCCTGTTCTGCATAACCCATTAACTGCGCTTCTTTTAAAACCACGTCAAAATCAAGGCCTAAATCAGCCATTTTAGTAAGAATGTAGTTGGCAGTGCCATTTATGATCCCGTAAACAGTTTCTATGTTATTGGCAGCCAAACCCTCATTCAAAGGTTCCAGTAAAGGTATTCCTCCACCTACACTGGCCTCGAAACAGATCCTCACTCCATTTCTATGGGCACAATCCATAATTTCCTGCCAGTGTTTGGCTAAAAGGGCCTTATTGGCAGTTACCACATGTTTACCATTTTTCATGGCCTTTAAAATGAAACTCAATGCTGGTTGATAGCCACCAACCAGTTCAATAACTATATCAATCTCATCATCTTCCAGAATGTCATCTACATTGGTAGAGAGAATCTGAGGATCCACTTCCACTCCTCGGTCGGTAGTTATGTCCAGATCCACTATTCGTTTGAGATTAACCTTTTTTTTGACTTTACCTTCTAAGAGGTGGATGTTTTGATTTAAGGTGGCCACTACGCCACTTCCAATAGTCCCAAAACCAATAAGTCCAATGTTAACAGTTTCATTCATCCCGAACCCTCTCCAATCCATCTATCTGTGTTTATTTATAACCTGTCGATTATTTATCCAAATTTAAATCTTTTAATTTAATATATTCGCCTAAAGATTCTCTGGTGGTACCCACAATCAAACGATAACGAATTTTTTTACCAACAGTCACTTTTTCCAGTTTTCCCCTGGCAGTTATCCTTTCACCTTCTCGGGCCTGACCAGAGTAAGTGTGGGTGTAGGATGCTACCTCACTTATAGGGACTTGGGCTCCATCCAGTATCTCAACTTCTTCCACCTGATAAACTGCAGGATTGTCAAAGGCAGCCAATGCATCAGAAACAGTAGCCTCAATTTCCACTGTACCACAGGGTTCATAGGTCTCTTCACCAAAGGTTCCAGTGATCTCATCCCATTCTCGGGTGGCTAAAATATCAAAAAGGGTACCATCCACCACTCCTCGATTGTTTTTACGATCCTCATACCACCGAAACTCATCAAAACTCAATGTAGAATCTTTAATCCGCTTTTCATAGAGTTTAGCCCAGTAACCATCCTCTATAGCTTTTAAAGGACTATTAAGGTCATGTTTAATGGATTCAAATGTTTCCATGGCTTTGCGATGGTTTTTAAGGCCGTAAACCACAAAATCAATATCTGAAACCCGGGGGTCATATAAGTTGGGTAGCACTGATCCAGAGATGCCCAGATGTTTTTCTGCAATTCCGGCTTGTTCTTTGAAGGTTTCAGCAACTTTAATCACCTTAAGAAGAAGCTCATCCGGTGCAGGATGGTTCATGATCTCTTTAAGACGTTCAACCGGGCTTAAAACCATTTCCACCCTCTGAGTGGGGACACCCATCATCTTAACCCTAGTCACATCACAATCAAAAAGATATTCAGGATAATTGTCATTTAAAAAATCATAAGCCTGTTTAGAATCCACCTTAGTGTACCTTGAACCATTCAAACTCCTTTCACCCTCCGGATCAGGAATGTAACGTAAAAAAGAAAGTATCCTGTCTTGGGGGTGAAGATAGGTGGTGGTGGCTAGGAAAAGATCATCCTTGGTATAGATAAAATCTCTGACTCTGGCTTGCATGCATTAATTTAATGAAGAGCAACATTATTAAATATGATAGTCAAAAGACTAATACCAGGCCAGGACCTTAAAAAGGCCCTGGAAGACATTAAAGACACCAATGACTTAAAATCAGGTATAATCATCTGTATGGTTGGTAGTCTTAACCATACAGTTTTAAGAATGGCTGATGGGGCTAAAAAGATTATCAACGGCCCTTTAGAAATAGTTTCTGCCACTGGGACCATAGCCACTAATGGAGTGCATGTACACCTGGCAGTCTCTGATGCGGAAGGTTCAGTCACCGGAGGACACCTTATGGAGGGCAGTTTGGTGCACACCACAGTGGAACTCTGTATTTTAATCCCAAACGTGATTTTCAAACGGATATGGGACCCTGAAACAGGTTATGGTGAACTTCATATTCTGGATCAGCTGGATGATCAGGCTGTTCTGGATGAAAAACAGGATTATAATGCTGGTAAAGATGATTAAACTGGTAGAACAACTGGTAAAATTAATGGTAAGTAATTATGAAACAGATAAAACTAGAACCTGGCCTCCGGTATGATGGTAGTCAGATAAAACCACTATGGGCATTTCAGGATCTGAGAGTAAAAGGTTCCAGTATTGTAAACTGGATAGGGCCCATGAATATCCAGCCAGACGAGTTAATAGATTACGAAGACGTGGGGTTAGAGATAAAATCAGATGAAATGCTCCACTTCATAATAGAACACTTCGACGCCCAACCAGCAGATATGAGGCTCTGTTATCACCGTCAAAGGATTTTAGTAATGATTGTAAAGGATTTACTCCAAGAAATAGGAATTAAAACCCTGAGAAAAGGGGATGATCTTTACTGTAATGGGGGGAAACTCAGCGTATCCATAGCCACATGTTCAGCAAGCAGCATGAAAATCCACTTTGCCATGAACCTCACCACCAAGGGAACACCCTCAGATGTTGAAACCTCAGGGTTAATGGAATGTTCGAGGGATATGGGTGTGGATGAAATTTCTAAACTGGCAGATAAAATATCAGAAACATATGTGAATGAAATTCTGGATATTGAGGAAGATATTGCTAAAACCAGGGTATTTTAGCCTAAAATCAACCTTAAATATAATTAAACTAAAAATCAATCTCTAAAATTATCATAAATATTATAAATAATATTAACATTAATACATCTTAGAAGGTTATTAAATGAAAATAGTTATCAATGGAATACACGCGAATTTAAGGTTCGCATCAGCTCACATGATCCCCTGCCATGAATTCTGCGGAGGAATACACGGCCACTCATACCATGTGGATGTAACAGTGGAAGGAGAACGTGGCGGAGAATTTGGATTCGTGGTGGATTTTAAAACAGTCAAGGGACTGGTAAGGGAAATATGCAAAGAACTGGATCATAAACTACTCATACCAGAAAAAAGCAAAGAAATAGATTTTAAAAGTATTGATAAGTCTGTAGAGTTTTCTATTAGGGATAAAGAATACAAAATTCCCAGAGAAGACTGCTGCCTCCTCCCACTACCTTCTACTTCTGCTGAAGCCATGTCTGAGTACTTTGCAGAACGGCTTTTCCAGGCTCTTGCTCCAGAAAAGTCAGATATCAAAAGTGTGGAGATCTGTGTGAACGAAGGCATAGGTCAAGGGGCCTGTTTTACAAAAATCACAGAATAATGGGGGATTAAATATAAAAACCCGTATTTCTGAAATATTTTCCAGTATTCAGGGTGAAGGAAAACTTATAGGCACTAGACAAGTCTTTGTAAGATTTTCCGGATGCAACCTTAACTGTAACTACTGTGACACGCCTTTAAGCCGTAATCCAGATTATGGAAATGAATTTGACATAAATACATTAAATAAAGAAATTAAAAGGCTCATAACTCCTGATTTTCATTCTATTTCATTTACTGGTGGGGAACCACTACTTCATGCTGATTTTATTAAAAGTTTCCTGGAAAAATATTATTTCACTTCTATGTTGGAGACCAATGGTTCTTTACCCGGCGAACTGGCTAAATTAGCTAACTTGGTGGAGTATGTTTCTTTAGATATAAAATTACCTGAACATAATGCAGTTTCCAACTGGGATGATCTCTTTTTTAGGGAGATAGAATCCATAAAGATATTAATAGAAAAGGGGATAAATAGTTACTGTAAGTTAGTAGTACAACCCTCAACACAAACGGACACTGTAGGCGTTATAGCAGCCAAAATTCGTGAGGAAATCCCTAAAACCTCCAAAATGCCTCTGGTTGTCCAGCCAACTAGTCCTCTGGACTTTTGGGTTGGGAAAACTCACAAGTTACTGGAAATTTCCGAGAAAGCAGGAGAATATCTTGACGTGTTAACTATCCCCCAGGTTCATAAACTTCTTAAATTAAGATAGGAGGTATATATGATGGAAATGGATACTCAAGTGACAGTACACGATGCCATGACCTCAAGTGTGATAACTGTAGACCCAAAAACCAGCGTTGCCCAAGCTGCGGCTATAATGAGCCAAAAGGGTATTGGTAGCCTCATCATCAAGAGCAATTCAGAACCAGAAGGACTGATAACTGAAAGTGACATTATAACCAAGGTTGTATCCAGGGATATCCAGGCCAGCCAGATAACTGTGGATGAAGTTATGACTGAAAACCTCATAACCATCGACCCCGGAAGCGACCTCAACGAAGCAGCAAGAACCATGGCAAAAAACAAGATAAGAAGATTGCCAGTGGTAAATAGTGGGATTCTTGTTGGTATATTAACCTCCACTGATGTAATGGCAGTTTCACCAGAACTAACTGAGCTACTGGTGGAAAATGCCCGGATGGAAAACCGGATAGACTATTCTGATAATGAAAAATCCGTACCTGGAACCTGTGAATTATGTGGAAATTACCTTGAATACTTGGAAGAAGTGGATGGAAAATATGTGTGTGAGGAGTGTAAAGAAGAATTAGAAGGTGAGTAACGTGAGCCCGGTGGAAGAAATAATGACCCCGGATCCTGTCACCGTATCTGTGGATACTCATGCCACCAAGGTAAGATCCATATTCCGTGAGGAAGGATTCCGAACCATCCCTGTAGTGTCCCAGAACCGTTTAGAAGGTGTTATAACCCGTGGAGATATGCTGAATATTTCCTCAACCAAATCCAACATTGATGCCAGGGGAATCATGGAGCGTCCTAGGATAATAGCCACTCCAGATATGGAGTTAAAATCCCTGGCCCGGGAAATCATGAAGGCCAACACCTTATACGCCCCGGTGGTGGAATCACAGGATGACATGCATCTGGTGGGAATAATTACTGTAGCTGATATTTTAAGGAAATTTTTATACAACGGAGCCCAACCCAGCAATGACACCCTGGAAGGCATATGTAATTCTCACGTGGTTACCTGTAACCATGATGATCTATTCTCCCATGTCTGGAAACGCATGGATGAAACTGGATTTTCTGGACTTCCCGTGATGAAGAAGGGAAAGATCATAGGGATCATCACCAGAATGGATATCCTCAAATCACGCCATGTAAGGGTAGGCCGTGAATCTGAATCCCATGAGAATCAAGGAGCCATTATGGTGGAGAAGATCATGAAAACCCCTCCTATAGTGGCAACCCCCAGCACCCTCACCCGTGAGGCTGCTGAAATAATACTGGAACATGACATTGGACGATTACCAGTGGTGAAAAATCCAGTATTCGTTAAAAGAGAACCCCGAAGAGCTAAAGAAGCCGATCTACTTGGTATAGTTTCAAGGGAAGATATTTTATGGTCTTATCTCAACTAATTATCCGACCATTCTCTTTCAAATCCCTGAAATTGGATGCTATTTTTTTAGGATTATCCAGGCAATTAAAAGAATTTTCAAGTTTATGTCTTTATTAGAGGTGTATAGATGAGAAAAAAACAAACCATAAACCTGGTGAAGTCAATGGATCGCGGTCCATTAGAATTTGAAACCCACGCCTCTCAGCATGAGGGAGACGTGATGAGCATAGCAACGAAAAAGGTGGTAACCGCACCTCAAACTGCCACCATAAAGGAAGCGGCTGAAATAATGGTGAAAAACAAGTTCAGAAGGCTTCCCATAACTGATCCTGGGAGTGAAAAGCTTCTGGGAATAGTTACTTCCATGGATATTCTGGACTTCATGGGAGGTGGAGATAAGTACAAGATCCTGGAAGAAAAATACCATGACAACTTCCCCGCAGCCATAAACGAACCGGTGAAGAAGATCATGACTCGGAACGTGGAAATAATTAACACCAAAGACTCTATAAGTGTTGCAGTCGCCAAAATGATAAACAAAGGAGTGGGAGGCCTACCCATAGTGGATGCAGACCATAAAATAGCAGGCATAGTCTCTGAAAGGGACTTTGTACTATTAATGGCCGGAGTACTCACCGATGAAAAGGTAGAAGATTACATGCATAACGATGTAATCACCACCACCCCTGGAACACGTATTGAAGGGGCATCAAAAATAATGGTCAGAAACAAACTCCGCAGGATCCCAGTAATAGGGGAGGAACGTAAAACACCCCACCCTGAGGAAGATAAGATCGTGGGAATCGTCACTGCCACTGATATACTGGAATTTTTGGGTAAAAACAGTGCCTTTGAACACATGATAACCAACAGTGCCGAGGAAATCCTCAACACCACCATCACCGAGATCATGGAACCAGAAGTAATCACTGCTACAGCCATCACCCGCCTGGGAGATGTCTGCGACCTCATGGAAGAAAAAGGCATCGGAGGACTTCCAGTAGTCAATAATGGGGATTTACAAGGAATAATAACAGAAAGTGATATATTAAGAGCCGTAAGTACTTAATTACGGCTTTAATAAATTTTTTAGGGGCTAGTAACATGATGAAAGTTGAGGATGTAATGAACGAGGAAGTAGTATTAGCCGGAGAAAACGAACAAGTAAGTCACGCCCGAAACCTCATGCTCAAACACGGCTACAGTCGTATTTTAGTGGTTGACCAGCAAGGTAAACCAGTGGGCATCCTAACTGAAAAAGACTTAATACGTAAAATGAGGGCCAACGGACCCAAATGGAAAAGAAGAACTATAGATAACATCTCTATCCGCAGAGTAATGACGCCTCATCCCGTAACCATCACCCCCTTCCGGGAAATCCGGGAAGCAGTGGAACTCATGATCAAAAATGATATCAGTTCCATACCTGTAGTGGATGAAGATGAAGTAGTGGGAATTGTCACCAAAAGTGACCTCATGGACTTCTACCTCCAGAAATACACAGGCAAATGGAAAGTTTCCGATCTCATGACCAGTGAAGTGATAACTGTAAATGAAAATCACAGCATAGGTCATGTTATAAGTGTAATGGATGATAAAAAAATCGGAAAAGTCATAGTGGTGAGGGATAATGAGCCTGTGGGAATCATAACCTCTGCCAACATATCTTTCGCCAATGTTGAAGACCCAGAAACAGGGGTGAGTGTTGAAAAAATAGCCTTCCTACGTAAAATCGATGGCCAGGAGAAAAGAAACGTTCGAGAGGTTTCCATGGTCACAGCGGGAGATATTATGACCAACCACCTTATAAGAATAGGACAAGATGAAGATGCCGCTAGTGCAGCTGACATTATGGTAAAAAAAGATGTTAGTGGAATGCCTGTGGTGAATGGCAGTGAATTGATGGGGATAATAACCAAAACGGATATAATCCGGGGAATCCAGTAAATATTAGGTGATTTATAATGCGTGTCAAAGATATAATGGCCAAAGATGTAGTAGTGGTAGATAAAGATCAGAACATTCACGATGCACTAAAACTAATGAAAAAACATAAAATATCTCGACTACCAGTTATAAACACCAACCAGAACCACCAGAAAGAACTTGTGGGAATAATAACCGAGAAAGACATAGCTTTACGTCTGGGATCATCAAAATACGGAAACCTGGCCCCCTCTCATTTCCATGTTTCCACAGTAATGACTCCCCAACCAGTAACTGTGCAAGGTGACCAGACCCTGGCCAGTGCCGCGGAAATCATGCTGGAAAATGGAATAGGTGGTTTAACTGTGGTGGATTCTGGAGAAATAACAGGAATAATCACCAAAACTGACTTCCTGGAAACCTGCCAAGGAAGACCATTCAACGAAATCGCCGTGAAAGAAAGGATGAATACAGATATCACCACCGTCGGGCCACAGGACAGGCTGGTGCATGCTCGAAGACTCATAATCGATGAGGGAATCGGCAGATTACCCGTAACCGAAGACGGTGAGTTACAGGGAATGATAACTGCTAAAGATATAGCTCTGGCAATGATGTCCTTCCGCAAAGTTGTACCGGACAAATACAAACCCGCCAGGATAAGAAACCTTCTGGTGGAAGACGTCATGATCCAGAATGTTAAAACAGTCCCTAAAGAAAGTTCAATTTCTGATACAGCCATTATTATGCTGGATGAAAAATTCAGTGGACTGCCAGTGATGGCTGATAACCAGATGACAGGAATAATCACCAAAACTGACTTTTTAAAATTAATCGTGGAACTGGAAAAAGTCTAAAAACAGCATTCTCTAAGAAAGTAGAGAAACACCTATAAAGGGGATTAAAATCTCCCCATTATTAACCTTTTTTTAATAAAAATAAAAAAACATTTCCTTGAAATTTCATCAAAATCATTCTTAAGATTAGAGAAAAGTCTTATGAGAGAAAAAAACATCCCACCATTACTAAGTAATGGAGAAATTTCAGAAAAACTGGACATACCTCTCCAGAAATTAGAAGAAGCCTACTGTAAGGGAATCATCAAATATTATAAGGAACATGGTGTAAAAGCCCTTCAGTTCAGAAAGTCACTGAGACACATAGAATCTGGCACCATGGTCACACTTGGAGATGAAATGGAAGTCATAAGAGGATTTCCTAAGATAAGAAGAACTCTCATGCTGTACCCTGCACTGGAAAAACATTTTCAGGATGAAATAGCAGTAGAAGAGAAAATGAACGGATACAATGTCCGTATAGCTCAGGTAGATGGTCATATAGTTGCCTTCACCAGAGGAGGGTACATCTGTCCTTACACCTCCCGAAAAGCCACAGAAATCCTTGACCTTGACCAGTTCTTCCAGGATCATCCGAAAATGGTGATATGTGGAGAGATGGTAGGGACCCTAAATCCTTATGTATCCCATTGCTACCCGGAAATAGGGAAACTGGGCTTCCGCATCTTTGACTTACGAGAAAAGCTAACCAACACTCCCCTGCCAATAATAGCCAAAAGAAAACTTTTACTGGATTATGGGCTGGAGCCAGTACGCCTTTTAGGGATATTCCCGATTAAAGAAGCACCAGAAAAGATCATGGAAATTGTTCGAGAGTTAGGGGTTAATGATCGGGAAGGAGTGGTGATGAAAGATCCTCAAATGCAATTGGAACCCCTGAAGTACACCTCTTCCCAGGCACAGGATTCAGAACTTGAATATGCTCTTAGCTACCCTTTTGACCTGGCTCAGGCATTTTTATTTAGTAGAATCATAAGAGAAGGCTTCCAGGCCTATGAAATGGGGGAATCTTCTGATGAACTCCGTGAAAGGGCTCTGAGGATGGGGGAATCCATAATTTATCCCATGCTGAACACCATCCATCGGGTTAAAGAGGGTGAAGTGGCAGCTGAAGACCTCATCATAGAAGTGGATAGTGAAGAAGAAGCCCAGGAATTCATTCGACACCTCAGGGATTTGAAGGTTATGGCCACACTGGCCGAGTTCAAAGATGGAAAAGCAGTGATACGGAGAATACACCAATCCACCACCGATAAAATCAACAACTATCTTCAGGGAGGGTTATATTAAAAGAGTAATATT
>Ga0334900_1002781_pt1 | contig 14643 bp, 12 predicted proteins | sample GraSluR3_MG_2_FD_207231 | JGI IMG/M metagenome (GOLD analysis project Ga0334900, IMG submission 207231) | Sludge microbial communities from methane-producing bioreactor in Wageningen University, Netherlands - Granular Sludge_31_08-R3 | ecosystem: Engineered > Bioreactor > Anaerobic >...
TTAAAATTTTTGTTATATTGATTTTGATATAGAATTTTTTCTTAACCAGAAATCAGTAGATACTTCTTCTGGATACAGGAATCTTATAACAAATATTCTAAACGACATAAAAGATTAAACAATTCTAAAAGTCTCCCTATATTTTCTTAAATCTGATTACTTATGACATTGATTATTGTTAGTGTATTTGAATGTGATTTTAAATAGAAATAAAATACATATATATTTGAAACTATAACTACAAATTATCTAAATAATACTAAAAGGTTGGTGCATAACTTAAAAATTTTTCGATTTTCAAAACCCAGATCCCGCCCACCCTAAAGGAAGGCATAAGGTCTCACTTCCAGGCTGCGCCTGTTCGTTCAACCATATCTTCACTTTTAAAATTTTTGAAAATCGAAAACAGAAAATTGATTGTTATAGTTATGTATTAGTCTTTCTATTGTAGTTGTGTATCCTGACAATATTTTGATTGACGTTTTAAGGTATAATAACATCGAATAAAATTTTACGGGGTATATGTTGAAAGAAAAACTGGTTCTCAGTCAAAAAATCAATAATGATAATGATATTGTTCTTATCAGACAACGCTCAAAACGTATTGCACAACTTTTGGGCTTTGGTAAAACTGATATAGCACGAATTGCTACAGCAGTTTCTGAAATAACACGTAATGCTTATTTATATGCTAAGGATGCAAAAATTGATTTTTTTGTTAACCCAAAAACCTATCCATTTTATTTATTGATTGTGGTTAAAGATTCAGGAAAAGTAGATATCAAACTTGATGACATATTTCAAAAAGATACAAAGGTATCTAATAATGCTGATTCTGCCATTAAAGGCCCCTATTCTTTTATGGATGAGTTTTTTCTTGAATCTGAACCCGGCAAAGGTACAGAAATCAGAATGATAAAATATTTACCCAAAGAAATTACCGGTTTTTCTTCTGATATAATTGAATCTATCATTAATGAAACAATTGAAATCAAACAATATAAAATATATGATGAATTTAAAAGTCAAAATGATGATATAATGCTTGCTTTAAACGAATTGCAAGACCAGAAAAACAAGCTCGAAAAACTAAATCAAGAACTTTTTGAACAAAAAAACTGGCTCTCAATAGTTTTATCAAGTATAGGAGATGCTATTATTGCCACAGACAAAGAAGGCAAAATTACTTATATTAATGCTCAGGCTGAAAAGCTTACAGGTTATAGCATTAAAGAAATAGAAGGCCAGAAAATTAATGAGGCATTCTATTTTTATACTTTAGATGGATGTGAAACTCCTTTGCCAGATATAAAAAGTTTTGTTCAGCCTGCTTTAGTTACTGTTAAGCACGAAGAAGCCAGGATGTTTGTCAGAGAAGATAAAAACATATTTATTAGTTATATAGTTACCCCAATAAAAGATGAAAACGAAAACCTTTTCGGATTAGTAATGATATTTAAAGATATCAGTAATGAAATAGAAACAAAAAATACCCTGAAACGACAGGCTCTAATATTTAAAACAATCAGTGATGCCATCATTGTAGCCGATAATAAAGGTAATATAATTGATTGGAACCCTGGAGCAGAAAAATTGTTTGGTTTTGAAACCAGTGAAGCTACTGGAAAAAGTCCAGATATGCTGCACAGAAAAAATCTTAATGTTTTGTATATACAAAAGATCATTGAAAAAGTTCAAAAAGAAGGCAAATGGGAAGGTGATCTCAGTTATACAAGAAAAGACGGATCTTCTGGCATTACAAGAACTCTGGTATTACCATTAAAAGACAATTATTCAATGCAAACTGGCATAATAAGCGTGAGTTATGATATTACAGAATTGTTGAAAGCTAAAGAAGAGCTTATTAAAGCAAAAAATGATGCTGAAAAAGCAAGCGAGGCCAAAAGTACCTTTCTGGCCAATATGAGCCACGAACTAAGAACACCACTAAACGCTATCATGGGTATTTCACAAATGATGATGAAATACAGTGCTCAAAACCTTACTGAGAAACAAATTGAAAGCCTTGAGATGATCTATCAAAGTGGAAATCGTTTATTAGAGCTTATTAACGATATTCTTGACCTATCAAAAATTGAAACTGGCAAAATAGATCTGCATTATTCAACCATTTCTATAAATATAATTATTTCAGACAAGAAAAAAATTGTTGAAAACCTTATTTCAAATAAAAATATAGCTTTTAAAGTTGAAAAATTGAATGATGTACCAGATCTTATTATTTCAGATGAAAAAAAATTACGACAAATATTAGTTAATTTGCTAAGTAACGCTTCAAAGTTCACTGAAGAAGGAGAAATTGTTTTAAGGATATACACAAAAAATGATAAACTCTACTTTGAAGTTGAAGATACAGGCATAGGCATACAGGAAGATAGCCTGTTAAACATTTTTGACGAATTTAGACAGATAGATAGCTCCATTTCAAAGAAATATAAAGGAACAGGGCTTGGTCTTGCCCTGTGTAAAAAGCTTGTTCACCTCCTGGGAGGTGAAATAACGGTTAGCAGTACATATAATAAAGGTACTACTGTTAAATTTTTTATACCCCTGAAAACAATCAAAAAAGAAAAAACATCCGTTGAAACTCAAAATAATATAAATTCAATTTATACTAAAAATAACAACTATAATATACTTGTCATCAAGGATAAAGACCAGTTTATTTATATGTATGAAAAGTATCTTAAACAATCACATTATAATGTTTATTCTTTAAGCTCTGTTGACGAGGGTATTCAATATATATCAACAAAACAGCCTGATATAGTTGTTATTAATAAGTATCCACCAGAGATTGAACCGCATTATATTTTGAGTTGTTTTACAAATAATGAACTTTATAGCAATCTTAAATTTATAATTATTACTAATACAGAAGATACTGCTGACTATTCTATTTATAATAATTGTATCAAGCTTATTAAACCTATTTCAGGTGAAGAGATCACAAATACTATAAATAAATTGTTGCTTCCTGAAACATTATCAGCTTCTGAAAACAGGCTAGAAGTTGATATAACACATCCTGAGAAAAAAAAGACCCTTCTTATTGCAGACGATGATGAATTCAGTATAAATAAGTTTAAAATGATACTTGAGAATTATTTTGATCTTATCTTTGCTGAAGATGGAATTAATGCACTGGAAAAATATTTTTCTCAAAAGCCAGACCTGGTTCTTATGGATATAATGATACCTAAAATGAGTGGTTTTGAAGCTTTTGATATTATTATGAAAAGTAAGTTGTCAAAAAAGATACCCATTATTGCTGTAACAGCAAGAGCTATGGTTGAAGAAAAAGAAAATATTCTTAATTATGGTTTTGATGGTTATATAGCCAAACCAATCAATGAAGAAGATCTTCTAAAAGTGATTAATAATATTCTATCAACATAAACAAAGGCAGGTATAATGTATAAACCAGAAAACTCAAAAATTTTAGTTGTTGATGACGAACCAGTAAACATTTTTCTTCTGGAATCCATTTTGACAGAAGAAGAATACCAGGTTATAACAGCTTCTAACGGTTATGAGGCTTTATCAATAATAAACGAAACCTCTATTGATGCTATTTTACTTGATATAATGATGCCTGAAATAAGCGGCATTGAGGTACTGGAAAAGATTAAGAAGAATGAAAGAATTAAAGATATACCTGTTATAATTATATCAGCAAAAACAGAGGCTCTTGATGTCAAAGTAGCCCTTGAAAAGGGAGCTATCGACTATATTAAAAAGCCTATTGATTCAATGGAAATGCTAGCACGCCTTCAAACGGCTTTAAACCTTAAGCATAAAGAAGATTCTCTTAAACAGTTGCTGGCTTTTAAAGACCAGGTTATTTCTTTTGTATCTCACAACCTTAGATCACCTATTAACAATATTATTGGCTATTCAACTCTTTTATATAATCTTGAAGAAACTGACGAACAAAAAAGGCGTTTTATTTCTCAGATACTTGAAAATTCAGAAAGAATGTATGAATTTGTCAACAAATTACTTAATAAAGCATATCTTGAATCCGGTAAAATAACTTTAAAAACAAAAGAAATACCTGTTAAAAGGTTGATTGACAGGTCAGTTATGCCTTATTGTAGAAAACTTGAGGAAAAAAACCTTGAAATAAAAATAAATATCAGTGATGACATTTATATTATCGCAGATGAAACTCTACTATTAGAGGTATTTAATAATCTTATAGAAAATTCTATCAAATATACACCTGAGACAGGATCAATAAAAATCTCTGTATATAAGGAAATTAATCGTGTCATAGTTGAAATATCCGATACTGGTATAGGTATCAACAAAGAAAATATCCCGGGGTTGTTTCAAGCTTTTAATAATCATTTCACACAGGGAACTTTAGGTGAGAAAGGTACAGGGTTTGGCCTGAGTATTTGTAAAAAAATTGTTGACCTGCACGGGTTTGATATAGATGTTGACTCTGAAAAAGATAAAGGAACTGTCTTTAAAGTTATAATACCTCAAAAGTAAATAGATAGAAAATCTTTCTCAAATGAAGTTGCTATCAAAAGGCAACTGGTTACAGAGACAGTAGGTCATACGGTGAAAAGTTGAGCCTTGAAATCAAACATGAAAGAGTAAGTTATTTTTTATGTATTAAGAAAATGGGAATATTTTACATTTGTGTAACTCATTATAAAGGCTTTTTTTCTGGTCTTTTGTGACTATTTTTAACGGTGGTTTAGGTTGGACACCTGATGCAGGTTCCGGTAAATCCAAGCGAGCGAACACTTGAGCAAGCGTGTAAAGTCTACAAACCAGTTGAGATAGTTTTTTTGCCTTCTTTTTTTGTTGTAAAAAAAGAAGGTCAATGTCTTTTGACAGGTATCAGTATATACTCTGGGTGTTTTGGGGCGGCGAAGCCGCCCCAAAACACCCTAATTTTCTGGTAACTGGAATCTAATAACGGAGGTTAAGATGTGTCACCTGATGCAGGCTCCTGTAAATCCAAGCGAGCGAACACTTGAGCGAGTAGTAGTTTCTTTTGCCTACATTCTTTGTAGTAAAATAACAGGGTTTTTCCCTCCAGAGAATAGTTTAGTATTGTACAGTGTACATGTATATGATACAATTTTACTATGATCAAAACAATAAAACATAAAGGCCTGAAAAAGTTCTTCTTAAAAGATGATTCAACTGGCCTGAATCATGATCAATTGCAGAAAATAAGAAGAATACTGACTGCCCTAAACGCTGCTAATAATCTGGAAGCCATAAAACTTCATAAAGGTTATAAACTTCACGAATTAAAAGGAGATTTACAGGGTTATTGGTCTGTTACAGTTACAGCTAACTACAGAATTGTTTTCAAATATATAGATGGAGACATTTACGACGTTGATTACATTGATTATCATTAAGGAGATGTTTATATGATGATGTATAACCCCTGTCACCCTGGAGAAATTTTAAGAGAAGATTTTGTAAAAGAATATGGCCTAACCATTACAGAAACAGCAAAAAAGCTTAAAGTTACCAGGCACCATTTATCAAATATTTTAAATGAAAAAGCTGGTATTAGCCCCGAAATGGCTTACAGATTGTCTAAAGCTTTCGGGCCAGATCCAGAATATTGGATGAACTTACAGGTAAATTATGACCTGGCACAAGCCCGGCAAAGGGTTAACCTTAATGATGTTGAGGTTATTCATAAAAGTGCATAGGGTTTTTATATACTATAAACTACTTTCAGTATTATAAGAATCGTAAACTGGTTGAACTACAAATTCACCTGTCTTATTTATATATCCCCATTTGCCATTAAACTTAACTGCTGCAATCTCATTTTCATTGAATGGATAAGCCTTCTCAAACTTTAATTCAATTACTATTTCAGCTGATTTGTTAATATAACCATACTTATTATTTACCTGAACACATAAAAGGCCTTCAGAATAATTGTAAATTTTATCATAGATACCGAAATCAACAATAAAATCCCCTTTTTTATCTATAATAGCGTCTTTTTTATCTCTGGAGACAATAGCAATATCATTTTTAAAATCAGAAATAAAATCATATTCAGCATTTATTACCATCTCGCCCTTTTTGTTGATGTAGCCATATTTGTTATCAACTTTTACCCTGGCAAGTTCCTGATCAAAGAGTTTTACTTCCTGGAAAGCAGGTTCAATAATAAATTGACCTGTTTTATCTATAAAGCCCCACTGATTATTTATTTTAACTGCTGCAAGCTCTTCTTTAAAAGGCAAAACATCATCAAAAACTGGATTAATGACTATTTCACCTGAAAAGTCAGAAAAACCATATTTAGGATAAGAATAAACTATTCCATAGCCTGCTATAAAAGACTTTGCATTACTATAAGCAGGTGTAATTACAAAATTGCCAGTATCATCAATAAATCCCCACATATTTTTTACTTCTACAGCAGCAAAACCGTCTTTTGAATAAAATGAATCTGCTTTGACAAAGCGTGGCTCAATAACCATTTCTCCTTTTTTGTTAATATATGCATATTTACCATTTATATCAACGGCAGCAGGACATTTATCACAATAAAAAGGGCTTGCATTATTGTAAAACGATTTAATTACCATATTTCCATTCATATTAATAAAAGTAAAATTCCTGTTAAGAGAGACTAGCGCTAAATCAATAGACGGCATAAATGAGTGAGCAAAGCCATATGACGGCTTAATAATGTATTTACCTTTACTATCAATGAATCCCCATAAACCATCATTCTGAATAGCAGCTGGCATATCTTTATTATAAAAAGGATAAGCTTTTTCGTATTGTGGTTCTAGAACAATATCACCTTTCATGTCTATATAGCCATATTTATCACCTATTTTAACCGATGTAAAAGTATCATTCGCCTTAAAAGAATACGCATCTTCATATTGTGGTTCTATAATAACCTCACCGCTGGAATTTATATAACCATATTTACCATTTAGTTTTATCAGGGCAGGAGTTTCAGAATCATAGAAACTTTCTGCATACTCATATTGTGGGATAATAACCATTTCACCATTTGTATTGACGAAACCCCACTTTTCACCCTGTTTAACTGAAGCAAGAAGGTTATTACTTCTGAAGTGAGAGCAATCATCATAAACTGGTTCAATAGAAAGACTTCCATCTGAACTGATATATCCACATTTAACTGGAACAATGCTTATTTTTAAGTCTTCTTCTATTACAGGGGGTTCTTTAATTACTGGTTTATCAATAAAATCTCCCTGTTTATTAATGTATTTTGCCGTACCACCAGAAATTACTTCTGCAACACCTTCTTTAAAATTAGCTGCTCCTTGAAACTGGGGTTTTATGACAACTTCTCCATCAGTATTAAGAAAACCATAAAGATCATCAATTTTTACCCTGATCAGCCCATCAGTGGTGTCTGATATTTCCTGATATGCAATTTGGCTGACTTGCTGGGTTTCTTGAGGTAAAATTTTATTTTCAACATCCTCACGATAAGCCTTATGACGAACTAATAAAAATACTGTCACCAGTAATATAAAGCAGACCAGACTTAATGATATCAGTCTGTTTTTGTCTTCCATGCTGCATACTCCAAAATATTGTTAACCTTTAGAAACCATTGTATTTGCAGCCTTTGCATTTATCAAGGTTTTCTTTTTTTTAACAAATAAAATTTCTATTAAAAAAGCCCTTCTCTGGTATAAACCCGGCAAAATATAATCAAAACAACCCTTTTAAAGTAATATTTATATATTATTACACTGGTGTCCGGTAAAAGATTTTATTTATTATAAAATTTTACAGGAATTTAGTTAAAGAAACTGGCAAAAAATTATTAAACAGGGTTCAGCAAAGAGATAGGGAGGGTGTTTTTCGTTGCTGCGAAACGAAAAACACCCTGGAGACTTATTAGAATTGTTTAATCTTTTATGTCGTTTAGTATATTAAGTATCTTCGATTTATGTCCGGACAAAATTACAATGACCGACTTTCTTTCTATTTATAGCAATCCACGAAAATAAACTATATATGCTTTAAATTTACTACAGTTGGCAGTATATCAAAGAATATAAACTAACAATTGTAATTTCTATATTTTTTAATATTTTAAATACTATACTTTAGTATGACAACAATACCTCAATCAAATAATACTTTTGTTCTAAAAAAACTCCTATAATAGAAATGTAAGCTGATAAAAGTACCTTTGTGAATTTAGTAACGTAACGCTTGTGAATTGTTTTTCTTACAAACGAGCTCTCTATCCAAAAGTATTAAGAAACACAGGTTATAGGCAAAAGATTCTCTTGTTAAGCTGAAAGCAGCTTATTAATGCTGTATTGAGGGTTTAAAAAATGAAAGGCGGGATAATAAGTGCTTAAGATCGTATTAATCGAACCTGTTCATAACCATAAAAAAGTTTATGTCAATATATTGAAGAAGAACTCTTTTCAGGTTCTTGATTTTAAAAGTGATGCAATAGCAAAAATTTTTTTAAAAAACAATAAACCTGATCTTATTATCGCAGGATGCTGTCTTTCAGCTGAAGATACCAGAAATCTTATTGATGAGATCAAGGCTTCTAATGACAATCAGAATATAAAATTTTTGAAAATTTGTCCAAACAAAAAATCTCAATGCTGTCAGAATCTAATCAAACACGGGCTTGATGATTATATTATGCTAACTGAATTTTCAGTTGATACATTTCTTAGAAAAATATATAACCTGTTTGATATATCACCGGTTGTAGAAATTAAGAAATATATGAACAATAAAGACACTGACCTTAATCATATTGATCATCCTGTTAAACAGAAAAGCAACAATAATCATTCCAGCATAGAAAAAGAGATTTTAGATAAACTAATTACGCAGGAAGAGCTGGAAAAAAGACTTAAGAAGGCATTTTCTGCCAGGGCCATTCCCCATATTGTCTCTGAACTACTGGATTTAACCTCAACACTTAATTCAGATATCAATCAGCTGATACATTGTATTGAACTTGACCCCGCTCTAACAGCAAGAGTATTAAAATGTTCAAACTCTGCATATTATAGAGGCAATAAGGGCAAGATTTATAACCTTAAAGATTCTATTAAAACAATGGGGTTTAACGGGCTTAAAGATCTTGTTATGGGTATCGGGATACTTGATTCCTTTAGCAATGGTAATAGTGAATCCTCTTTTAGCAGGCTTAAATTCTGGTATCATTCAATTTCAACAGGTGTTATTGCAAGAGAAATAGCCAATTCTACCAACCATGAAAGACCTGATACATTATTTTTACTTGGTATTCTTCATGATATAGGTACTGCTTTATTTGATGAATATTTTCATAAAGAGTTTGATATGGTTTTACAATATGCAGAAAAACATAATGTATCTCTAATTAAAGCTGAAAAGAAGCTTATCGGTATGGATCATTATGAACTTGCAGGCCTTGTATTAAAGTCATGGGGGTTTCCTGAACATATTTTATTACCCATGATGAACATCTCTAAATCATTCGAAGATATTACAAAGTCTGTTCATAAACTTAAAGAAGAAACAGAAATTCTAAAGCTGTCTGACTACCTTGCTAATTTTGTCGGCTCGATACTCATTGAAACAGAAGAACTCTCTTTGCCAAAACAAAACCTTCTTTCAAAGCTTAATATTAAGTCTGAACGATTAAATGAAATACTTATTAACGCCAGAGAACATACAAAAGAACTAATCCAAATAATGTTACTTCATATGAATCCTGGTGAACTAGCTGATTGTGACACAATAAATAAATATGCAAGCTTAAAACAAAAAGAAATTATGCTGTTTGATTCTGACAATCAAAATTTCATACCTCTTGGTGTTCTTTTGAAAATCTTAAACCACAATATTACCAGTCGCAATAATATGTTTATGCTACCAGATACCTCTAAAATAGATGCCATAATCATTAATTGTAGTGATAATGCCAATATAGCCGAAGTTATTGCACTTCTAAAAAAACTGGACAAATTGTCAGACAACAATATGAACACCTGTATCATAGCAAATGAGTTTAATATTCAGAAGTTCAAGTCTATAAATGATCTTCCTGATTATATTAATTATATTAATAAGCCATTTTCTATGAACAATATTTTTGAAACAATAAATAAGCTATTAAAAACAACCGAAAAATCACTTGTTTCAACAAACTAAACCATTCTGGAGGTAAAATAACGATGCTAGAAAAGGATAAAAGAATACTTATTGTAGATGATGATGATACTTCTCTTGATTTACTCTTAAATACCCTGGGGTATGAAGTAGAGACCGAAACAGATGGTCAAAAAGCCCTAAGCAAAATCTTTAATAACAAAAATTATGACCTCATTATACTTGATATACTGATGCCAGAAATCGATGGATGGCAGGTCTTAAAAACAATAAGAAATAATCCTGACACCGAAAGTATACCAGTAATCATATTAAGCTGTTTAAACAACATTAATTATGAAATATCAGCACTCAAAAAGGGTGCTGATGATTATATTGCTAAACCATTTAAGAATCAAGAACTTTTCGCCAGAATTGAATCTCTTTTAAGAAGATCTAATAACTATAACACGATTTTAATAAACCTCCCTTTTGATTATAAATTTAATAATGACCTTACAAGCAGGCAAAAAGAAATATTAGGCATAATTTCAAAAGGGTTATCCAACAAAGAAATAGCCAGGACATTAAATATCAGTGAAAAAACTATTAAAGCACATATAAAAAGTATTTTTGAAAAACTTAACGTCGCAAATCGTACACAGGCTGTTTTGGTCGGTATAAAAGAAGGTATACTTGAAAATACAACTTCTTAACAAGCAAATATTTAGGCATGACTTAAGGAGAGTATAAATGTATTATAAAGATAAAAACCATAATACTAATCTTATGACTAAAACACCAAAAATCCTTCCTTTCCCGGGCAGTGGACAGGAAAAATATCTGAACTATCTTGATATACTTGAAAAACTTAATATTGATCTGGTTAACGCTAATACTAAAGAAGAAAAAGGGAAAACTAACTTCCAGATAGGTTTAATTTACTATTTAATGGGTAAGTATATTATGACAAAAGACTACCTGGAAAACGGCATTAAGTATAAACCACGTTTTGCATACTATATTCTCGGTCTTTCGCACTTTAAAAAAGGGCAATTAATTGAAAAGTCAGGCAATTTTTATGCTGCAAAATTTAACTATGACAGATCAATTTTTTATTTTAAAAAGGCCCTTTGTCAGCACTCTCAAGAAATTTCAGATTTTGAAATAAAACTTGCTCTGGGAAAAGTATTTAATGAGCTTAATGACTATTATCAGTTATCCTCTTTACTTCAAGAAATGGTTTATAATGACTGTGAACAGGTTGCACATCAAATTTATAAAGATTTTGAAGCTGATAAAACATTATTGAAAAAAGAACTTTCGGATATCATCTAAACATACACAACTCACATTGCCTTTATACCTGATCAATTACTGGAATTATGGGTTAATAGTCGATAATATCGGCTATTTTTTTTATGATAAGCTATATTGCCATCTTCCAGCATTTTTTCAAATAAAGAGCCTCCTCAATATTGCCTTTTTCATACAACTGAGCTAAAATTTCTTCCTTTGATGGTCTATAAACATTTTTAGAATGTCTTTGTATTTGAAAATCATTTTTAATAGAAGGTTTAAACTTGCTTATATTGTCTGAAAATTCCTCATCAAAAAAATAAACCTCTTTACGCTCATTATTATAATGAAACAATAAATGATTACCCTGATCTGGTAACGCTTGAAAGATTTTTTTTGTTGGAATATGTTCCCAATAAGTGTGTTTTAGTAGTTTATCAAGTATAATATTTCCAGAGGAAACATTTTGTGCTTTTTGTTTCTCTAAAAAAGGTTGTGAAGTTTTTAAAAGTGTCCTTAAATATGCTCCTGGGTTTTCAGGAGATTGTTTTTTTGTAAAGTCAATCAATCTCTTTAATTCTGTAATTGATCTGTCTTTAAAAACCTTTTCAGGATTACAAAAACTCCATTTTTTTAACTGTAACGAAATAGCATCTTTTAATTTTTCTTCTGAACTATTATAATTAAGCTCATCATTATTGAAATAATTAATTTCTTTTTGTTTTAATTTCTTTGATGTTTTTTTAATCTGTTTTATATTCTTTATGTTTTTATCATGGGCAGTATTACATGAAATACTCGCTTCTGGTATTGTTTGAATACTGGATTTAGTATTAATGATTTGATTTGTAAAATAATAATTATTTCGATTATTAAAAGATTTAACTACAACCAGCAAACCAGAATTAACAAGGGATTTTAATGTTTTAATAATAGTTTGTTTTCCCATACAGCAATGTTTGGCAAGATAATCAGTTGTAGGGAAAGCTTTCAAGTGTTTTTTATTCCACAAACCAATTAAAATTGCCATTACCCGGTATTCTGTATGAGTTAACCTTAGTTCAGATGCGACTATGTTCAGGTTTTGTAACATTACACCCTGTATGTGTTGATAACTGCTATGCTCAACACACTCAATTTTGCCATAAGTAACCATGTCAATATCTCCTGTCTAAAATACGATCTTGACACTCTTACCGGGACAGTTTATCATATAAATACCAAAATAAACGAAGACTTCTGCCTCCACGGTAGGAGTCTATTTATTTGTTTACTACGTAACAAATTTACTACTTGCAATTGTTGCCGTCAAGTGATAGGATATGACCGGAAGGGGTCAGGTGTATGACCGGATGGTGTCAGGATTTAATGGACAAAGGATTAAAAGCCTTGCAAAAAGTAAGTGTTAGAGAATATTCAGAAAGAACAGGAATTAATGAGCGGACAGTCAGGAGGTATATTAAGTCCGGACGTCTGCCGTCTACAAAACAGGTTGTCAATAATAGAGAAATAACAATGGTTCTGGTTGATGATGATTTTGATTATAATCCTTCCGGGAGTCCGGATACTTCTGGTCAGCCTGACTCTAATATGGCCATATCGCCGGACAGTGATAATTCAATTGCAGATGCTGAACTAATAGAAAATACTGTTACCCATAACCTGGTTACAATGGATAATACTGTCTTTGAACAGTTAATAAATAATATTAAAGCACTTGCAGATGATAGAGCTTATTCAGATGCTGAAGCCTATAAAAAATTGGAAAGAGAATACTTTGAAATTAAAACAAAACTGTCCGGACTAGAGCAGACACTTCAACAACTCAAAGAAGAAATTATGCAGGAAAAAATTAAAGCAGCACAGTTTGAATCAGAAACCAGAATCAAGGAAATGAAAATATCTGAATTATCTAAAGAAAATGAAGAACTTAAGTCAATAATAGAAAATAAAAACAGTTTCTGGGCAAAAGTGAATAAAAAACTTTAAGAAAATATTAAAATCTATACAAATGAAAGTAATTTGTGGGAATATGTTATTAAGAATTATTCCTGTATAATTTTATTAAAAAAGACTTTTAAAAGCATTCTGAGGTAATATAATGGGAAAATGTACTTGTGGTAAATCTTGTAATATGCCCAAATGTGATGGAGCCTGCAAAAAAAAGAAGAAAAAGCAGAAAAAGAAAAAAAAATGATTTAACTGATAATAACCTGATTAAAAAATAATTAAAGTCATATTAAATTAATTTTTAAAGCCAGAACAGTTGCTTGAATTCTATTGTTGACATTTAATTTTTTAAAAATATTTTTAAGATGTGTTTTAACAGTAACTTCTTGTATAGAAAGTTGTTGAGCAATGCTTTGATTGCTTTCGCCTTTTGCAACAAGAGTTAAGATTTCTTTTTCTCTATCAGAAAGCTTATATTCAGTATCACTTCCATTTTGCTGTATAATAATACTTGAGGCAAAGCTTTCTCTGGTTCTGGTATTTCTTCTAAGTACTGCTTCAATATGTGCCAGCAGGATAGGAAGCTTAAAGGGTTTATTAATGTAATCATCAGCCCCTATTTTGAGGCTGGTTACTTCTTTATCGTCACCTTCTATTCCTGTAAGCATAATTACTGGAATATATTTTATATCTTTGTTGTTGCGAAGATTTTTTAATACCTGCCATCCATCCATATTAGGCATACAAACATCCAGTATAATAAGATCAAAAGCGTTTTTTTGCTGGTAAATCTTATTAAGAGCCTGAATGCCATCTTGAGCAACCTCTACTTTATAGCCATACAGAGGTAAAGCATCTTTTAAATAGTTTGGTTCATCGTCAACCAAAAGGATGTTTGCTAAAGAAGTATGCATATTTTGTCTTTGTCGACCCTCTAGCCAGTGAATTAAACTAAGGATTTAAGAAATAATAGAAATTAATCTTATTAATATATTATTCCCTTATTTTATGAGAAAATCTTCTTCATATTTTCGGTTTTTTCAAAAATTAACATAATAACTATTACTATTAACAATGAAAACAATTATTATATAAACATTATGGATAATATTTTAAGGATAAAATAAATTTTTTTTCAAATTTTTGTTATATTGATTTTGATATAGAATTTTTTCTTAACCAGAAATCAGTAGATACTTCTTCTGGATACAGGAATCTTATAACAAATATTCTAAACGACATAAAAGATTAAACAATTCTAAA
>Ga0334900_1002783_pt1 | contig 14627 bp, 16 predicted proteins | sample GraSluR3_MG_2_FD_207231 | JGI IMG/M metagenome (GOLD analysis project Ga0334900, IMG submission 207231) | Sludge microbial communities from methane-producing bioreactor in Wageningen University, Netherlands - Granular Sludge_31_08-R3 | ecosystem: Engineered > Bioreactor > Anaerobic >...
TTTTATCTTTATTTAAACGAGCATCAATCTCTAAAATCTCTTTAATTGTTTTTAAACACATTGGGGGGTTTTTCAAGTCTTTTTCTTCTTCATAGATCTTCTTTAGTTCAGAAATGAATTTACTCATATCAACACCTCTTATGGGTGGAGCTTGAGGACATCCATGAAATAATAATAGTAAAGTATAAAGTATGCAAAAACCATACTTTAATTGCATCCAATGCGGGGATTTATCATGGTTTTAGTGGGTGCTGCAACACCTACTAGCCCTCTGCCCCTACTATTTTTAAATTGAGGTTAACGTCAAATTAGGGGACAACTGAAACTTTTATGTCATCAATTTTATCTACAATGCTGATTATTTCATCTCGTTTAGTATTATATTTCAAGGATATTGCTTCAATTTCTTCCAGGTACTGTTTTACTATAACAATGCTGATAATATCATGCCAGTTAACATTTTAGGCCTCCGGGATTGATTTGAAATTCTTTATCATGGTTTTAGAGGTTTCAGAATTTTTTTCTTTGATTTTAGTCTTGGCCAGTAGAATCCGGGATCCGTTTTCACTTTCAAATTCGTTGATACGTGATGCCAGTAAACTTTTTATGATGTGATTTCTTGATTTATCAATTACAAAGCCCATTAATTTGAGTTTGTTGAAAAGTATCCGATTTAATTTCACGTTTTGAGTAAAAACACTTTTTGAGGGGATATTGTAATCCTTCTCCACTTCTTTTATTGCATTGAATGCATCTTCTGGATTTAAACGCTTGTTCATCATGTGCAAAACCTCTAAAATTGTGGGTAGTTATACTAAGTAACATAAAATTATATAAAAATTATTACTTAAAGAAATTGATAAATCATAAATATTATTATAAACTTATTAATTTATGTTTAATTTTTTATCACTAGAAAATAGAAAAAAATAACTAAAAGGTAAAAAGCATATAAAATCAATTTCAATTATGCAACGATAAACTTATAAATTGCCATTTTATCTAAAGCGATTAAATATATGCTTAAATCGAATGAAAAGATAATTTTAATATAATTGGACTTCATTTCATTATTTTATTGATATAAGGGGGTATTTTAGTTTGATTTTATTAATAGGGGAAAATAATAAGGTTGAGGAAGTTTTAGAGGAAAAAAAATTTTCTGAATTGGGAATTGAAGAAAGGACCCATATGGAAGAATGGGTTGCTGAATACCCACAAATTTTAGGGGAAGATCTTTTAACGGTTACTACTGAATATGATAAATTTGATAAAACAAGCAATAGATTGGATGTTTTAGCAATTGATTTTAATGGTAAGATTGTAATTATCGAGCTTAAAAGAGATTTAGCTGATAAATTTGTAGATCTTCAGGCCATCCACTACGCTGCTTATTGTTCTACAGTAAATCTAGAACAAGTTGTACAAATGATGGCAGATTATAAAAATAAATCAAAAGAGGAAATGGAATCAGAAATAAAATCCTTTATTACTAATGATGATTTCTCAGATTTTGATAACCAGCCACGTATCATGTTAGTTGCTAACGATTTCCGAGAAGAAACGTTAGCCGCCGTATTATGGTTAAGAGATAATGGTCTAGATATCACATGTGTTAAATTAGAACCATATAAAATTAAAGGAAGAATAGCTGTTAAACCAGAAATAATCATCCCCCTACCCGAAGCTAAGGATTTCATGATTAAAGCAGAGCAAAAAAATATCACTATATCTAAAAAAAGCAAGAGACAAGAAGAATATCATGCATTCTGGAACAAAATGTTAAATAAATTAAATGAAGCCAAACCAGGATTATCTAATCGGAAATGGTGTATTTCAAATTTTCTTGCTGTTCCATCTGGATATGGATCAGTACATTTTGAATGGTTATTTAGAGGTAGACCCTCAAAAGAATTCTTAGCCGCATTACATTTTGAATATAATGATCGCCCAAAAAATTTAAAACTCTTAAACTATTTTAAATCCCAAAAATCAGAAATTGAGAAACAATTAGGAGAACTTGAACTATTTTTTGATGAAGATTTCGGCAATCGATGGGCGCAAGTGTATGTAAAAAGAGACAGCGGGGAAATAGATGATGAAAACTTGGAGTGGGGATTTGAAACCATGATGAAATTATATGATGTCTTAAAACCTATTCTTGATGATTATTACAAAAAATAAGTGTTCTCATGTCATTATTCTCAATAAAAGGAGAAAAAGATAAAATAGAAAAAATTGATTTTAAGTTAGAAAAAGACCTTCAAAAACTCACGGAAGACAATTTGGATGTTATATTTAATAACCTTGAGTTCATTGCCACGGAATTATAACTATCTGATATTTAAAATGGATGTAGTGATTTAATTGAAACATGAATCATATGAAAATACTTTTGAAGTTAAAAAAACACAAGAATCATTTTCGGACTGGCTGAATAAACCTTATATTTCTCCCAATCTACAAAAAAGTCTTGTTACAGCTAATCTTCTTATTATTCCAATTGAAGGAGTTCGAGATTATAAGGGGCCTGTTTTTCCTGATGGAACCGCAGACTTATTCCTTTATTTGAAAGAGAATGCTCAAAATAAAATAATTCCTGAAATTTGTATTGATGATGAAGATTATGTTGAATTAGTAATGCATTGGGATTTGATAACTATTGGAACGATAATTGTAACCGATCTAGTTGCCCCACTTGCTGTAAATATTATATATGATTTTTTAAAAGCCCGTCTAGGTCAAAAATTTTCAAAAACTCATGTTAAAATTGAAATTATAATAGACAAAGAAGGGCAATCGACTCATATTTTCTATGAAGGTCCATCAGAAGAATTATCCGACAAAATATTACCCGTTGTAAAAAAAATATCTGAAAAATGAGTTTTAGATAAAATGAACATTAAATACATTACAAAACAATTGAAGAGAGTTAATTTAAATTATAACATTAGAAAATCAACACGAATTCTTAAAGATTTAAAAAAAATTAAAAAAATAGCTGTTAAACAAAATGATCAAAAGAAGGCAAAGGAACTTTGGTGTTTTGAACAAATATTGCATGTTCAAAACCAATATATTGATGCCTACAATTTACTCAAACTAAAAAAATATTACGAGGTTTGGAATTCTTTAGAGAGATTTGAAATAGGGTATAGTTCTTTACTTAAACATTTCAGTGACCCTGATGATGAATATTGGCTTGAATTCATGAATAAACATGTAATTCAATATCAATCCATTTTTCCTTATAATATGTTTATGAGTCCGGAATACTTGAAAATGGAAGTTAAATGCAGTATTTGCAATCAAGTTATAAACATCAGAAATCCTTGTGGCCACAAAAAAGGCGAAATTTATGATGGAGAAATGTGTACACATTTAATTACAAAAGGGGAAGTTATTGGAACTTCTTTGGTGTTTTCTCCCGGACAAAAATACTCTGTAGTTTTTAAAAACGACCCAAAAACTGGCCAAACTATCGATCATTACAATTATTCTTCTGTTAAATGGGTAATTGATAGACTTCAATCGCCATTTCATAATTGGGATCTTGAATGGACAAAAATAAGACAACCCCATTCTAAATTTGCCCATATGAAAAAAGACGATGAATGCCCCTGTGAATCTGGAAAAAAATATAAAGATTGCTGTCTTCTCGAATCCGGTGTATTGCGTCCTCATTGTCAAATAATTTTTTCAGTTGCACCACCTGATAATTTAACTATGTATGAATATTTTGATTAAAAACCCTAATCGAATATTATTTATTTATTAAAATAATCAAAAGGTATATCATCAAATTCAAGGCCTTTATCAACCCATGAATTTAATATATGGCACCTTTCAGGATATTTATCCGTAAATGTGTAATCTTCTATTGTTAGTGAGCTCATTTTGTCTCCAAAAAGTTTGGATATTGATTCAAAAAATTCACCATTAATTTTGATCTTGAAGAGTAATGGAATAATAAATTTCCTTATATCTAATTCGTCCAATCTGGATGAATGGGCATATAATCCGGGTTTTCCATAAAGTTTAATGCTATATAAAGATAAAAGAAAATTAAATTGGTATACGTATCTTTTTAAGTCATCACCCGATCTGAAAAATTCATTTAAGAATTCTTTTTCATCATAAGAATTTATTAAAGATTCAAAGATTTCACAAGAGTCTCTATCAAAAGTAGAAATATTTTCCCCTCTCAACAGTTCCCAAAGAAACTTAGATTTCATTTCTGGACGAAAAAGATTATTTGTTGTTATTTTTTGATCAAATAATTTATTTAGAATCTCAAAATTTTCTTTTTTAATTGCTAAGGCACCCCAACAATAATAAATATGGTGTATACTTGCTCTAGGAATATACATAACTCGATTGTTCCAACTATAACTTCCTTCAGGAAGATATTCAAGTATCATATCCGGAAGCTCATAAATTTCTGTTATAGTGTTTAATAGATACTCAAAGAACTCAATAACATTGTATTCTATTAAAACTAGACCGATTGCAGTTATAACATCTGACAAAAATTCAAACTCTTTGAATCCGTTTTTAGCCACGGCAGTCTTTTCTTCTTCATTTTCTGTATTTAAAGATTCATATTTTTCATCAGTGTCGCAATAAATTTCATTCCATTTTTCTCTAATGATTTTTATTTGTTTATTGGCCAATTCTTGAAAATGGACTATTGTATAATCTTTTATACACGCTTTAACTTCTTGAATTATAAATTCAGGTGTTTCACCAGTTTCATGTGCTTGGAATATTTCTACTTTTTTAGATAATTCTTTTAAGAAACCATCTGCGGAATCCCTTTCTAATTTTTTCCCGTCTTGTTGTCGAATGAGTTCTTCCACCCTTTTGTTTATATCCCCTCTTTTTAACCAGTACAATGTGTATCTTGGGTTCATTCTATTTTCAAAACATTCCATTACCCCATTATCTGAACCACTATAACCAATTACAACTATTCCAAATTTTTCTAATACTTCGTTAAATTCTGTTTCAATACCTGATTCTAATTTATTGAGTTCATCTTTGGTATTTTTGATATTAAATTTGTGGTAATCCCCATGAAGTTTAAGTATCCTACAGTTTGAATGTTCTCTTGGTTTTAGCTGTTCCTGATCTTTTTCTGAACTAACCACATCATATGAAATACCTTTTTTATCCAAAGATTTCTCCATAAGTCTGTCAAAGTTTGTGGTTATTATACATTTTATCAGTTTTTTATCAACCATATCTGCAATTAAGTCATGTGATACAGTAGGCTCAACATCTAAGAAATATTTCTCCAAAAATTTTCTTCTATCTTCAAGTGATGGACATAAATATTCAAGGATTTCAGAATAACCGAAATCGTGGAACTCACTCTCTGAAAACCATTTTTTAATTTCTTTTCGATTTTCAGCCTTTTTATGAGTTTTAAATTCATATAACAAATTTTTCGTATCATTAAGTATTTGACTGCCTGTTGGTATTCCTGCCTCTCTTGATATTCCAGAACCTAAAAAGAATGCGTAACTTCGTTCACCTTCAGCAATTGAAACAGACAACGGTATTATGGGATCAAGAGTCATGTTTAAAACTTAATAATAAGATCAAAATAAAGTTTCTTACTTAATATATGAATATTTAAATAAGATGTGGAAATTATGTTCTAATTCATGTCTGAGAATGCAATCTATATTAATTAAAGAAAGTAGTTACAATTGTTTATTTTTTTTACTTCGTTAAATAATATATATTACAAAATTAATCTTAAAAAAATATAATAAATACCAGGAAGATACAACTCAACTAATAACACCCTCCCACTCCGCTACCTAAAAAAACCAAGCATATCCCCTTTAAAAAAGTACTCGCTAAGCAAATTTAGGATTAAGTAAAATTTTGGATTCTATGCCAGAAAATCTATTAAAAATAAAAATAATTAATTTTTTGGTTGTTTGTTCATTTTAGTAATTAAATAATCCATAGTGCTATATCCTTGATTGCACCATAAAAACTACTTCTCAACTATATTAATTATAATACTCTTAATTTTGAGTGACATGTTTATCACTTATTCAATAAAACAAAATAAAACAAATAATTCAAAAATTCAAAATAATTCCACAGGATTAGTTATCATGACCCATACCCTGAAATATACTTTTAAAGCCAAAGGCCATCCCAATGTGACATCAAAACACCGCAGTACATTTGAAGTAACCCAGGACACCGATATGAGTTTAGCTGGAGATTGTATTGTGGGTGTGTCCTCCAAAGCATCTTTAAATGACATACCCCGACAAATGAGAGAAGCTATTCAAAATGAAAAAACTGAAATTCATGTTATTCTGGAAACAGAAAACGCACATGATGAAATCATAGGATATGGACATCCTTCACTGACTCTGGATCATCCTACTGATATGGTGTGTCGCAGGAGTGATTATACTTGCAGCCGAACACTTATGATACGTGCAGATAAGGCTGCAGTGGATTTGAATCCTGATCTTGTGGATGATCTTAAATCAGGGAAAACTTTAAAGGTTACCCTAATTGTTCAATCCATTTAAATGGCTATAAAAAAAGTTTAATGCATCTATATATTTTAAAAGAAGTGCAGGGGACGGGATTCGAACCCGCGAAGGGACTCACCCACTAGGCCCTCAACCTAGCGCCTTTGACCGCTCGACCACCCCTGCTGTGCTGATTCTCACACAAGAGAGTAAAGCATACCATCATCTCTCACTTACACTATTTAAAGGTTACCTTCAATGACCAGGCACTATTTAAATGGATAAAAAACCATTTTAATTCATGAAAAAATAAATTATAACACATAATGTATTATTTACTCAGACTATGGATATTTACTTAGAATAAAGGGATGTTTAAAGTGCAGATAGTTAGAACCACTCCAGATGGAATAACCGTGCAGATAGAAGTATCCCCTAATTCTGGCCAATTTCAGATAACAGGATATAATGAGTGGAGGCAAACTCTGGAAGTTAAAATAAAAGCACCTCCCACCAAGGGGAAAGCCAATAAAGAGATAATGAAAGAATTCTCCAAATTAACTGGCCACCACACAGAGATCATATCTGGACATAAAAGTCGTCAAAAAACCCTTAAAATAAGTGGAACTGACGAAAATACTTTTTTTGAGATTTTAAAAAAATTTAAAATAGATTTATAGTGTAAAAAAAGATCTGTATCATAAAAAAATAGGTTTATAATGTTACCATGAACTGAATATGGTTACCTTAGAACTAAATATGAAAAATAAGGGGTAATGAAATTTTATCGAAAATGAGGTTTTATTCAAACCTCGAAAAGTTCTTCTGGTACCAGTCCACAGTTTCCTGCATGGCTTCCTCGAAAGGAGTTTCCGGTTTCCATCCTAACTTCATGATTTTGGATGAATCCAGGGAGTAACGTCGGTCATGACCTAAACGATCTTCAACAAAGGTTATTAGGCTTTCTGGTTTTCCCAGTAATTCCAGTATGAGGTGGGTTATCTCCAGATTGTTTCTTTCATTCCCTCCACCAATGTTGTAGACTTCTCCAAGCCTACCTTCCATCAATGCTATTTCTATTCCTTTACAATTGTCCATTACATAAATCCAGTCACGAACGTTTTTCCCATCACCGTAAACTGGTAATGGTTTATCCTGCATGGCATTCATGATAAATAATGGTATTAATTTTTCAGGGTACTGGCGGGGTCCGAAGTTGTTACTGCTACGGGTGGTAATCACTGGAGTATCATAGGTTTTCCAGTATGCATTTACCAACAAGTCTCCACCAGCTTTACTGGCTGAGTAAGGACTGGAAGGATCTATGTTACTTTTTTCAGTGAATGAGCCATTCTCAATACTTCCATATACTTCATCAGTGGATATTTGCAGGTAACGTTCCACATCATACTTGCGCACACATTCTAAAAGATTGTAGGTACCTATAACGTCTGTTTTTACAAATACACCAGGATCGTCTATGGATCGGTCCACATGGGTTTCAGCTGCGAAGTTAACCACCATATCACAGTCTTTCATGGTACTGGAAACTGTTTCCTCATCTGCAATGTCACCCTTGACAAATTCGATTTTATCACGGATTTCTTTGAGGTTTTCCATGTCACCCGCATAGGTTAACTTGTCCAGGACAACCAGATCATAATCCTCATTCTTACTCAGGTGGTGTACGAAGTTTGATCCAATGAATCCTGCACCACCTGTAATCATTATCTTCATTTAGAGCACCAGTTATCCTCTTTTTTATCCATGTTTCTTGCTTTTATCAAGTATCCAGTCATAGGGGATTTCATCAGTGTCTGGATCAAGACGGTACTCATCAGGTTCATCATAGTTGAAAGGTAAGGTGGGAACACTTACAAAGTAGGCGGTTTCATCTCCCACTCCTTTAAACCCATGATAGACATATGGTGGGACACTTATGAGTATTGGATTTTTGTCTCCAACGAAAAATTCATTGATTTCACCATAAGTAGGAGAATCCTCACGACTATCATATAAGGCAACTTTCATCATGCCATGTACACAAGTGAAATTATCTGTCTGCTTCTTGTGCAAATGCCATGCCTTCACCACCCCAGGATAGGCTGTGGTCATGTAAACCTGTCCAAATTCTTGGTAAATATCATCATCACATCGTAATATTTCCATTAACCATCCCCTCTCATCAGGGATGACTCTAAGTTTCTTTACTTTTACGCCTTCAATCATAAATACACCGTTTATTCTTCTTGGAAAGTTTTATATATCTCGCTCTTATTAACCATTACCATGGATCGTATTTTTGGTAACAACCATTAACCATACTAATAAGTTAACTTTATAAGAAATTCTTATAAAATCATATTAAGTTTTTATTATATTATAAAATTAAAATACCAAAAACCATACTTATCGCTACTGAAATCCACAATGATCTAAAAATTGAGATGCATAACATTAAAAGGATCAATATATGTGAAAAAGATGATATTATGAAAGGATTAATCTTATCAGGAGGCCATGGGACACGACTCAGACCACTGACCCATACTGGCCCTAAACAACTAATTCCCATCGCTAACAAACCCGTACTCTTTTATGCAATAGAAGACCTTGCTGAAGCAGGAGTAAATGAGATTGGAATCATTCTGGGAACTAACATGCCAGAAATGGTTCAGGAAGCTGTGGGAGACGGTTCCAAATTCGGAGTTAAGATAACTTACATCGACCAGGGCGAACCCAAGGGACTGGCCCATGCTGTGGCAGTTGCCAAGGACTTTGTGGGAGAGGACTCCTTTATAATGTACCTGGGAGATAACATTCTCAAATCAGGTGTGGAAGAATTCGTGGAAGGCTTTGAAGAATCAGACTACCATGCCAGGATTCTCCTGCAAAAGGTGGATAACCCTAAACAGTTTGGAGTGGCTGAACTCAATGATCAGGGCGATGTGGTGCACCTGGTGGAAAAACCCCCAGAACCCAAAAGTAACCTGGCTCTGGTGGGAATATATCTATTCAAATCATCCATTTTCAATGCCATCGATAATATCAAACCCTCATGGAGGGGTGAACTGGAAATCACCGATGCCATACAGGAACTTTTAAACACAAAACAAAAAGTAGACTCTCATATTGTTAAAGGATGGTGGAAAGATACTGGAAAACCAGAAGATGTCTTGGATGCTAATCATTTAATACTGGATGTGTTACAATCTCATTGTGGTGGCCAAGTGGAGGAAGGTGCCAAGATCAGTGGCAGAGTATCCATAGGTAAGGGCACTGTCATTAAAAAAGGCAGCCATATCAAGGGCCCAGTGATTATCGGTGAAGACTGTGTCATAGATACCTATATTGGGCCTTACACTTCTATTGGAGATAACACTCGCATCATTGGTGGGGAAATCGAATCATCCATTGTTGTGGGGGATACCCTTATCGAGTGCAATGAACGTATTGTGGAAAGTTTAATTGGGAACCATTCCCAGATCAGATCCATGGACAATCTTCTGCCTCATGGGCGTCGTTTTGTTATTGGAGAAAATTCAATGGTTAGATTATAGGAGGATTGACAATGAAAGCCGTTATACCTGCAGCAGGTCTTGGGACTCGTTTTTTACCCGCCACCAAGGCCCAGCCAAAAGAGATGTTACCAGTTTACAACAAACCAACTATACAGTACGTGGTGGAGGAAGCTGTTGCTTCTGGAATTGATGATATCCTGATTATAACTGGTAAGGGAAAAAGATCCATTGAGGATCACTTTGACCGTTCCTTTGAACTGGAATATTCCCTCCGTAACTGTGGTAAAATGGATTACCTGGTGGAAGTGGAGGCCATATCTGAGATGGCAGACATTTATTATGTCCGGCAGAAAAAACAGAAAGGATTAGGTGATGCCATACTCTGTGCTAAAAAACATATTGATGGTCAACCTTTCGCCGTACTTTTAGGAGATACCATAAGTCAGTCCTCTGTTCCCTGCACCCAGCAACTTTTGGATGTTCATGAAAAATATGATTCATCTGCTATTGCCATTGAAAGAGTTCCCCGTGATAAAATAGAACGTTACGGGATTATTAAGGGCCAGCAGGTTGAAGATTCTGTTTATAGAATTGAGGATATGGTGGAAAAGCCCCGTCCAGATGAAGCACCCTCTGATCTGGCCATTACTGGACGTTACGTTCTGGACCCTGAGATATTTGACCATATTGAGGCTGTGACTCCGGGTGTAGGTGGGGAAATACAGTTAACTGATGCCATGCGAAGTTTGGATGAAATTTACGGCCATATATTCCAGGGTAAAATATATGACATTGGAAACAATGTGGAATGGCTGAAAAGCTCCCTGGAGATTGCCCTGCAGGACCCTGACGTCAATGGTGAACTCCGGGAGTATTTGAAGAATATTTTAAAATAGAATTTTCCATTCTAAAAATAATTCTTTCATTTAAAAAAAATAGATTTTTTTATTTATTTTTTATTAATTAATTTTTTAGTATTTTTGTGTGCCTTAATTATCCTTTTTATGCCATTCCCAGGCTGTGCTAATGATTTTGCTTAAATCATCATATTTTGGTTTCCATTTCAGGATTTTACGGGCTTTATCTGAACTTCCAACCAGGATGGGTGGATCACCAGGTCGTCTTCCGGTTTCTGTGGCTTTAATTTTTTTACCTGTGACTTTTCTGGCTTCTTCTATTACTTCCCTTACTGAAAATCCGTTTCCATTTCCCAGGTTGAAAACTTCACTTTTACCCCCATTTTCCAGATATTTAAGGGCTTTTATATGGGCATCTGCCAGGTCAGTGACGTGTATGTAATCTCTGATGCAGGTTCCATCAGGGGTGGAGTAATCTGTTCCAAAGATCTTTATATCGTCTCTTTTACCTATGGCAGCGTCTAAGATGAGGGGTATGAGATGAGTTTCCGGGTTGTGTCTTTCTCCAATATCACCTTCAGGGTCTGCTCCAGCAGCGTTGAAGTAACGTAGGGAAACATAACAGAGGCCATATGCGGCACTGTAATCTTCTAAAACCTTTTCCACCATAAATTTACCCTTACCATATGGACTTATAGGGTTTTGAGGATGAGTTTCAGTTATGGGGATTTCCTGGGGATTTCCATAGGTGGCACATGTTGATGAGAAAACCAGTTTCCTTACTTTGAATTCATTCATCACCTGGAGGAGGTTGAGGGTGTTTCGAAGGTTGTTAAGGTAATATTTCTGAGGATCTTCCACTGATTCCCCTACATATGTGAAAGCAGCGAAATGCATCACTGCATCAATCTCATATTTTTGGAAAACATTTCTTAATGATTCTAGATCTGCAAGATCGACTTTTTCAAGGACTCCCCACTTCAGGAAATCTTCATGGCCATAGCTCATGTTATCCAGGACCACTGTTTCATATCCTGCACTGTTTAGTTCCTTGTTAGCATGGGATCCTATGTATCCTGCCCCTCCAGTTACCAGTATCATGCCTAATAGGTTGAATCTTATTACATTTAACTCCATCGCATTCTCATTAGCTACTAAATCCATCCATTTTAGTTTTAATGCCAGGATAGGAAGGGGAATGAGTAAGTATATCTCTAATAAAAATCTTTATTACCAATTAACTACTACTAATTAGAATTAGAATTAATTACAATTGAATAAATGATTACAAGTGAAACCATGCGTCGTCAATATCTTTTAATTATAATCTGTATCATGATAGTGGCTGTTTCCGGCTGTACCTATGAAGATGTATTGAATTCTTCTCTCATTTCCTCTAATGGTACTACTGATAATTCATCCAGTGCTGCCAGTAACCTGAGCACAACATCTTCCAATGTTAGCACTACACTGAATAGTGCAAGTAATGTGGAGGTGTCAGGTACCTGTTACAAGGTGGTTGATGGAGATACCATAGATGTGGAGGGTGTGGGTAGAATACGTTTTGTAGGAGTTAACACTCCAGAAAGAGGAGAATCAGGATATCAGGAAGCTAAAAACTTTGTTAAAGAAATGTGTCTGGGTAAAACCGTGGGTTTGAATATTGATGATAAGAAAAATAAGGATAAATATGGTCGTACACTTGCTGTGGTCTATGTGGATGGTATAAACCTTAACCAGGAACTTTTAAAGAAGGGTTATGCTGAGGTGATGTATATTCCACCTTCAGAATTCAACCCGTATAGCTGGTTATAATCTTTTTTTGATTATTTGGCTATAATCCTTTACTTATTATTTTTTATAATTATTCAGGGTGTAAAATGATAATACTCACCATCAGTGAGCTGGATCTTCTTTAAAATACCTTTATTCTCCAGGGATGTTACTAGATTGTACATCTGGATGTCTGTTAAACCCAGTTCCCCATAGAGTAAGTTACCTTCCATGAGGGTGCGGGAAACATTCCCTTCTTCATCCACCAGTTTTCTGATTATCTCCAGAGATTTTTGCTCTTTTTCAGATAGATGGGTACCTTCAATTTCACCTGTATTCCCTACATCATCCCCAGTATCAATTGATAGATTAGAATTACCTGATTCATCTGTTCCTTTTGTAGTTTCTTCTGATGGCATCTTTCCAGGAACTTCTTCACTTTTTTGATCCATTTCTGTCTCCTTTTTTTAGAATTATCATCCTATCCTAATTGGATATGTAGTTTTCTCCCTCAAGGTACCCCAAAATTGTTTTAAGATCTTCTCCATGGATGTCCAGGTCCAGTTTTAGAATGTTGTAGGGAACTCTTCACTGGTATTCTGCTTGAAACACTTTGATGCTGTTTAAGACCCTTTTCTGTTGGGGTGTGAGGGTGGTCATAAACATAGATTAGTTCTTCGCGTATTAATAAATAAAGTTTAAATTACGGTGAGTAAAATATATTTATAATGTTCACTTATTCCTATTTGCTTATTTACTCTAAAAACGTTTTAAATAATTTTTATATTAATTTTGAGGGATCATATGCTGGATTCACTTTATGAAAAGGCCTTGAAAAAGAGAGATTATATCAACCAGAAATTGGGGGAAATTGAATACTTCCAGGTAGATGCTTCTAGGCAGTGGGTTAATTATTCTATAGATGAAAGTACCTTAGATGCAAGTGTTGCCGCAGGTGATGGTAGTATAAACAAACGTAAATTTTTACCATTCATATTTTATGCTATTGATGCTGAAGGCATAATCCACACATCAACTGGTCTTAAAAGGATTGAAAGCTCTGAAATTGACATCATCAACCACCATAAATATGTTGAAGACCGTTTAAGGAGTTATATGGGAATATTTGAAATAAAAAATGCTTTGAGAATGTTTACAAAATATGATGTGGATCTATTCCTCTTTGACGGGTCTATCTTAGGAAACCTTATAAGACCTTTTCCCATTGAAAAAGAGCTCAAAGAACAGATCAAAGAGAAAGTAAGGGAAAAATACTTACCCTTACTCAAAGAAGAGTTAAAAGGTTCATATAGAGGAATAACTTCCTCTAAATTTGCCAGGGAAATTGCCGATGAATTTGAGGACAACATTGAACCAATGATCTACCTGGAAAACTTGGAGAATCTTCTGGTCATTAGCGAATTAATGAAACAAAATAAAAAAATAGTGGCTATCTCTAAAACATCCACCAGTACTGAATATTTTAATTCAAAAGTACCAGATATAGCCATATTTGATATGTACAGTAAAAAACAGGGATATTCCAAACCCAGATTTTCCAATGTTTCCGAGGTTAAACGGGATTTTCCGGTTAGAAACGATTTTTTAAAAGATTTAACTTTCACTATATTCTATGCCAGATTAGAAGACTATAAAAACATTTTAAAATTTGAATTACCCTATTATGCAACAGAAGAAGATATAAAAAAATTATTGGAAGTTATTAAAAAAATGAGCGCTGAAGGATACCCTTTACTATTGAAAAAAGCACATAACGACGTAGTTATTCGTAAAAATGACTTAAAAAATCTTTCTAAGATAATCGGGTTTCTAGAGAAAAGTGGGAGGGAAATGTTAAATGAATGAAATCATCGGAAGATGCATAGGAGAAACATCACTGGTTGATGTGAGTTTCATTTCCAAGGAAATGCCCCGGATGGGGGAATATGTTTCTCTGGAATATGATG
>Ga0334900_1002791_pt1 | contig 14596 bp, 12 predicted proteins | sample GraSluR3_MG_2_FD_207231 | JGI IMG/M metagenome (GOLD analysis project Ga0334900, IMG submission 207231) | Sludge microbial communities from methane-producing bioreactor in Wageningen University, Netherlands - Granular Sludge_31_08-R3 | ecosystem: Engineered > Bioreactor > Anaerobic >...
TGTAGATTGACTCAAACCGGACAGCGATTCATACTAATCGGCGAGGATTTTTTCCTTCAGACTGCTGTCCGCTTTGCTCCGGAATCACTGTCCGTTTTCAACGGAATACACAGCCATGGTGAAATTAAGCCTCATGGTTGCAAGGCCTTGGCCTGGTTGAGTGTAGAAATATTTGCCGGGAACAAACGCTACATTGTTTTTTACCGCTTTCCGGTAGATTTCTTCTGAATCAACATGGGCATCGCTTTCGGCCCAGATAAACATACCTCCTTCCGGCCTTGAAAACCTGAACCACGAAGGAAAATATTTTTCAAGAGCATTCATCATTGCCGCGTGTCTTGGGCGGTACAGTTCTATAATCCTGGGGAGCTGCTCATCAAGATAGCCACCTGCAATATACTCTGCAGCCAGGGCCTGTGAAAAGGTTGATGTATGCAAATCTATTCCCTGTTTCACAATAATCAGCCACTTACGTATTTCGGCCGGAGCAACACATACGCCTATCCGAAGCCCGGGAGCCAGAACCTTTGAAAGTGTTGTAATGTAGATCACATTGTCAGGAGCAAATGTCTTTACCGCAGGAAGGGCTTCGCCGGTGTATCTCAAATTACTATATGGATCATCTTCTATCATCAGAGCATCATGCTCTGTAATTATTTCTGCAATCCTTTTTCGTCTTTCCAGACTTATACTTCTTCCTGTAGGATTCTGAAAGGTAGGAACTGTGTATACAAATTTTATTTGATGCTTCTTTAGGGTTTCATCGAGAGACTCAGGGATCATTCCTTTTTCATCCATTTCAACCCTGACGAATGAAGGCTGATACGGCCGAAAGGCCTGGATTGCTCCCAGATAAGTAGGAGCTTCTACTGCAATCTTGTCTCCTTCGGATATCAATGACATTCCAATGGCATCTAGAACTCCCTGGGAACCGGTCTGAACAATAATATCTTCGGTAGAAGCAATTATTCCTCTTTTCTCAAGATACCTGGAAAGACTCTCTCTTAACGGGGTAAATCCCTCGGTAAGATCATACTGAAAAGCTGCCGAACCGTATTTGTCAATTACAAGATTAGTCAGTTCCTTTATCCTATCCATAGGAAAACTTTCAGGAGAAGGAATTCCTCCCGCAAGAGACACCATTCCGGGCTGAGACACTACCTTGAGAATCTCTCTTATTGCACTGGGGCCCATATCTCCTGTACGCCTGGAAAGCAGCTTTTCATAATTCATTCGTTTCTCCTTATTATCATATAACCGGATAGTCTAAGCTTTTTAAAGTGATTATGCCACTGAATTATGAATAATTACTCAGGGCCGGTCAGAGGTATGACTCGATCGCATCATATGCAGTTTATCCAGCCCAAACTGTCGTCCGACTTAAAAAATAACGTGGAAAACTGTTTGACAAAAGGGCTCCTTCTCCACTGATTACAGGAAGTATAAACCGTTGTTGAAACAATTCGCCAAAAACCCTTCAAAATACGCTATAATCACCATAAAACTCATGTAAGGATACACTTTATGGCCAACTTTCAAAGCAAGTCAAACTTCATCTGGTCTGTTGCGGACCTATTGAGAGGGCCATACCGCCCCAATCAATACAAAGACGTAATGCTTCCACTTGTTGTTCTCAGACGCTTAGATTGTGTTCTGGATGCAACAAAACCAATGGTCCTGAAAGAGTATAAAAAGATCAAAGACAAGGGAAAGGGCGTAATCAACGCTAAACTCACTAAGATCACTGGTGTGCCCTTTTTTAATACTTCTCTTTATGATTTCACCAAGCTGAAAGGTGATCCTGATGGGATTGCATCGAATTTGGTCAATTACATCAAGGGATTCAGTGATAAGGCTGGTTCTATAATCGATTCCTTCTTGTTTGAGGACCAAATAGCTAAGTTGGATAAAGCTAATCGACTTTATCTTATCGTTTCAAAGTTTGCCGATATTGATCTTCATCCTGAGACGGTCAGTAACATTGAAATGGGCTACATATTCGAAGACCTTATTCGCCGTTTTAATGAGGCAAGCAATGAGGAGGCTGGAGACCACTTTACCCCTAGAGAAGTTATCCGTCTTATGGTTGATATCCTCTTTGAACCTGATTCGGATATTCTTACTGCTAAGGGACTTGTAAAGACCATGTTTGACCCGGCCATGGGAACTGGGGGAATGCTCTCGGTTTCTGAGGAATATTTGAAAGATCACAATCCTGATGCTCGATTAGAAGTCTTTGGGCAGGATTATAACCCCCAGTCGTATGCAATTTCAGGTTCCGATATGATGATTAAGGGTCAGAATATTGAGCATATTGTCTTTGGAGATTCCTTCACTGATGACGGATTCAAGGATGATAAATTTGACTATATGCTCGCCAATCCACCTTTCGGAGTTGAATGGAAGCCGGAACAAGATGAAATCAAGAAGGAACATGATGAAATGGGCTTTGCTGGCCGCTTTGGTGCAGGACTTCCACGAATCAACGATGGTTCGTTTCTGTTTCTACAGCACATGATCTCTAAGATGAAAGCCCCGGAAGATGGAGGAAGTAGGATCGGAATTGTATTCAATGGGAGCCCCCTCTTTACAGGAGGTGCTGGATCAGGGGAGTCAGAAATCAGACGATGGATAATCGAGAATGATTGGCTTGAGGCTATCATTGCACTCCCTGACCAGCTCTTTTATAACACGGGTATCTCCACCTATATATGGATTGTTACAAACCGTAAGTCAAACAGGCGAAAAGGTAAAATTCAACTTATAGATGCTACCTCCAACTTTTCAAAGATGCGAAAGAGCCTGGGAAATAAGAGAAATAAAATTTCTGATGATCAGCGGGAAGAGATTGTTAGGCTCTATGCGAACTTCAAAGAGACTGAAAAGTCAAAGATATTTGATAATGCAGACTTTGGGTATCAGCGAATCACTGTAGAAAGGCCCCTAAAGCTTAATTTTGAAGTCAATAAAGAAAGACTTGAACGAGTCAAGGAACTTAAAGCGTTTATAGTTCTTGCTGAATCCAAGAAGCGAAAGAATCAAGCTAAAATTGCCAAGGAAGAGGAGGCTGGACGAAAGCTTCAACAATCTATCCTTGAAGCTGTATCAACCATAAAAGGCAGATTTACGAATCAAGATCAGTTTATGGAACAGTTCAACTCAGCTGTAAAAGGTCTTTCAATTGCGACACCCCTCAAGAAAGCAATCGTCTCAGCTTTATCAGAACGGGATAAAGAGGCTGATGTGGTTATAGACAAGAAGGAGAATCAAGAACCGGATTCAGAGCTCAGGGATTATGAGAATGTTCCGTTGAAGGAAGATATCAAGGAATACATGGAGAGAGAAGTTCTTCCCTATGTTCCAGATGCCTGGATTGATGAGTCAAAGACAAAGATAGGCTATGAAATTCCCTTCAATCGACATTTCTATGTTTATCAACCGCCGAGATCGATTGATGAGATTCAGGCTGAGTTGAAAGATATTGAGGGAGTAATAGAGGAATTATTAAAGGCATGAATAAAGTTGAAAACTGGAAATCGGTAAAGCTCAAGTTTTTTGCTAAAGCCATCAATGGTTTTGCTTTCAATAGCAATGATTATTGTGACGATGGCATCCAGATTGTAAGAATCGGAAATATTAAGAAAGATGGAAGGGTTGATCTCTCCAATGCAAAAAAAGTGCCTTCAGTTTTCCTAAAACTATACTCAAGTGTTAGCCTCATGAAGAATGATATAGTGATGGCAATGACAGGTGCAACAATTGGGAAGGTAGGAAGATATCTTGATGATAAACCTGGATTATTAAATCAGCGGGTCTGTAAGTTCTTACCACACACTATTGATAGAGATTTTTTATGGTTTATTTTACAGTCTAACTCCTATCTGGAACATGTATTTTTAACTGCTGGAGGAGGAGCTCAAGCGAATATTTCTGATGTCCAATTGTTAGATTACAAGACAATAATTCCTATTCCATTCATCCAAAGCCGAATCGCATCATTCCTCGACCAAGAAACCTTCCGCATTGATACGCTAATCGCCAAGAAAGAACGCCAGATAGAACTCCTGCAAGAAAAGCGACAAGCAATCATCACCCAGGCTGTAACCAAAGGGCTCGATCCCAATGCAAAAATGAAGGATTCTGGTGTTGAATGGATCGGGGAGATTCCAGAGGGTTGGGATTTAATAAAACTAAAATATATATCAACCAAGGTCAATAGTGGTAAAACTCCAAGAGGAGGTTCTGAATCGTATCAGGATAAAGGAATAATGTTGATCCGAAGTCAGAATGTATATTTCGATGGGTTAAGATTGGATGACGTTGTCTTTATTGATGAAGAAACTGATCAGGAAATGAGAAATTCAAGAGTTCAACCAATGGATGTTCTCTTAAATATAACGGGAGCAAGTATCGGAAGATCATATTACGTTCCTAAAGATTTCCCAGCCTCGAACGTAAATCAGCATGTATGTATAATTCGTCCTGATCGTATCAAAGTAATAACTGAATATTTATGGTTGTGTATGGCAAGTTCAATAATCCAGAAAGTCGTTTTCTCTTTTGAAAAAGGAACTTCCAGAGAGGGAATTACTTTTGAACAAATTAGGAATTTCGATATTCCGCTTCCTATGACAGTTGAAGAACAGTCTTCTATAGTGGAGACAATATTAGCCGAAATTGATCGTAATGATAGGATTGTTAATATAATCCAAAAATCAATCGACCTCCTCAAAGAATACCGCTCCTCTATGATAACCCACGCAGTAACAGGCCAGATTGATATAGAAAACATGGAGAAAGGGAAATGAAAAACTATAGTGAGGCAACCTTTGAAGAAGCCATTGAACTCTTCTTAACCGAGAATGACCATTACATTAAACGTTCCCACGAACACTTTGATAGAACCCTTTGCCTTGATACCGGAATCTTTGCAGAGTTTGTTAAGATTTCACAGCCAAAAGAATGGGATTATCTCTACAAAATCCACAAAGAAAATACTCCGAAGGTCCTGATTGAAGACTTAACTAGGGCACTGGATTCCGAATATGAAGGTTGCCTCACAGTTCTCCGGCATGGCTTCAAATGTTCTGGAAAGCAAATAAAAGCTGCTTTCTATAAGCCTGTCTCTGGGATGAATCCAGAGACTCAGAAACTCTATGAATCCAACATCCTGACTATCACACGGCAGGCCCACTATTCAGACAAGCATAATAACTCTATCGATATTGTCCTTACAATCAATGGAATCCCCGTAGTAACCATGGAACTTAAGAACCCCATGACAGGTCAAACATGGAGCCATGCGATCCATCAATATAAGACTGACCGTGATCCTGCTGATAAAATCTTTCAATTTAAGAAACGGGCTTTAGTCAATTTTGCCGTTGATACTGATGAAGCCTACATGACAACCAGGCTTAACAAGGATAATACGTATTTTCTTCCATTCAATAAAGGAAATAACTACGGTAAGGGAAATCCAGAGAATCCAAATGGATACAAGACTGCATACCTTTGGGAAGAAGTCTTAACACGCGATTCTCTTCTTGAGATAGTATCAAAGTTTCTCCATCTCCAGGTTGAAGAAAAGAAGGTTGGCAGCAAAAAAAGCAAAAAAGAGACTATGATCTTTCCCCGTTATCATCAGCTGAATGTTGTCAGAAAACTCATCAAATCTTCCCGAGAAGAAGGCGCAGGCCATAATTACCTTATCCAGCACTCAGCAGGTTCCGGTAAGTCAAATAGCATTGCTTGGGTGGCGCATAGATTAGCATCCTTACATGATGACAAAGATTCAAGAGTATTTGACTCAGTAGTTGTAGTCACAGATCGGCGAGTTCTGGATCAGCAGCTTCAGAATACTATCTATCAGTTCGAGCACAAATCAGGAGTTGTTCAGAAGATTGATCAGAACTCCACACAGTTAGCAGAGAATTTAATCGTAGGGACTCCAATTATAATCACCACATTACAAAAGTTTCCTTTTGTCATTGAAAAGGTAGGAGACCTCAAGGATAGAAACTACGCCGTTATTGTTGATGAGGCACACTCTTCGATGGGTGGTCAGACTGCATCCGAGATGAAAGGTGTATTAGGCTCTCAAGGAAATGATGAGGATGTAGAAGAAGAGTTCAGCATTCCCGATCATGAAGAAGAAATCATCAAGGCGATGAACAAAAGGGGACCTCAGAACAATATCTCCTTCTATGCTTTCACGGCCACGCCTAAATACAAGACCTTGGAAGTTTTTGGAAGAGAAGGAATCGATGGTAAGCCAGAACCCTTCGATGACTATTCCATGAGGCAGGCGATTGAAGAAGGCTTTATCCTTGATGTCTTGGACAATTACACAACTTACAAGACCTATTGGAAGCTGATAAAAAGTGTGGAGGACGATCCCGAAGTAGATAAGAAAAAGGCTTCAGCAGCATTGGCTCGTTTCGTTTCCCTTCATCCTCACAATATCGCTCAGAAAGTGGAAGTAATCGTCGAGCACTTCCGGAAGCATACCCGGCACAAAATCGGTAACAGAGCAAAAGCAATGATTGTTACCAGAAGCCGTCTTCATGCAGTTAGGTTCAAGAAGGCCATAGACGAATATATCAAGGAAAAGGGTTACACAGACCTTAGAACGCTGGTTGCTTTCTCTGGATCAGTTGATGATGAAGGTGTCTCATTTACAGAAGTAGAGATGAATAATGGAGTGAAGGAAAAAGAACTGCCCAAGACCTTCAACAATCCAGAATACAGCATTCTGATTGTTGCTGAGAAATATCAGACTGGTTTTGACCAACCATTGCTTCATACTATGTATGTGGATCGTCGTCTTGGGGGAATCCAAGCGATACAGACACTTTCACGATTGAACAGGACCTGTGCAGGTAAAGAAGACACATTTGTTCTTGATTTCGTAAATAAAGAAGAAGACATTCAAGTTGCTTTCCACCCTTACTATGAAAAAACCCTTGTAGGTGACAGAGCGGAATACAAACAGCTCTACGAACTTCAAGCTAAGTTAGCTGCGTTCAAGGTCTATTATCCGAATGAGGTTGAAGAGTTTGCACGTTTCTTTTTCTCGTCCAAGCAAAAACAATCGAAAAAAGATCATGCGTCCATGAACGCTATCCTTGATGCGGCCATTTCTCGGTTCAATGAACTGGACGACCAAGACAAGGAAGAGTTCAGATCAAATCTCCAGGCATTCAGAAATCTCTACAGTTTCTTGGCTCAGATCATTCCATTTCAAGATAGTGATCTTGAGAAGCTCTATACCTATCTCAGATTTCTACAAACTAAGCTGCCAAGAAGGGATCGGAGTCCAGTCTTCGATATCGAAGGTGATGTTGCCCTTAAATACTATCGACTCCAGAAGATTAGCGAAGGATCAATCAAACTCGAAAAGAATGAAGCATCTCCGCTCGATGGACCTACAGAAGTTGGGACAGGAAAAGGAGGTTCAGAGCAGGAACATCTATCAACGATAATTGAGATCATCAATGAGCGTTTCAAAACTGATTTCACCGCAGCAGATGAACTATTCTTTGATTCAGTCCGTGAAGATGCAGTTCGAGATGAAAATGTTAGAAATGCTGCAATTGCTAATACGTTGGATGGCTTCAAGTTTGTTTTCAATAATAAAATTGAGGATATATTTGTAGATCGAATGGAGCAGAATGAGAAGCTCACTGCCCGATTCTTGAATGATACTGACTTCAAGGAACTTGTCAGCCAATACTTGATGAAGAAGGTGTATGAAACGATTCGGGAAGAGGTGGTAACATAAATGAAGGTAGTAATTAAAAAGCCGGGAGAAATATGGGTATCCCTATATATGTAGAAGCTATCTACAGAGACTATGCTGAAACATGATAGAATGATAGTAGCGGAGTTGGTAACATAATAAAAGCATAAATAGGAATTGCTGAAATCAAGAGGTCATGGAGTTCAAATAGAGATTTTGACATTGGTAATCGATTCGCAGGAGTAATTCAATATAGCTATTTATGTGGTGGCTAATGGTTATTATTTAAGTGTAGTGGGGTGGTATGATCCTAACTGATTTTGAGAAAATCATTGTCAATGAAATAAACAAAGGAAATGTCAATGATCCATTAACATATAGGGAATGGATGCTCAGAAATGAGTCTGATCGGGCTATACAGGAGAACAATACTGAGTTTAATCGATACATGATCACTTTTCTTCAGACAGTAAAAAGGCTGGAAGAAAGTAATCTATTAATGCTATCACCAGTATTTGATAATTTGCCATTCAAGAATAAATTCTTAGAAAGGTTAATACCTAATAACAATATGTATGCATCAAACGATTATCTTGCCATGATTCGCTCTTTCCGATATGAGGCGACCGCTTATTCCATAAGAATATATCCGATGCCCGAATTAACCAGCTTTATTGAAAGAGGATATATGACTAAGGACGAAGTCAAATATCTTGAAGAAGTTAGAGCAAGAAAGAACGCAAACCGACTCACAATAATTATCGCCTTAGCTTCATTGATAGGATCAGCTCTTTTTTCATTCCTTCCATGGTGGATGGATAGAGATAAAGTCGAGGATGTGAATGTTAAAACTATACAGGGTGTAGAATCATACATTGAGACTATCAAAAATATTGAAGAGAATACAAAGTGAAAATTCTAAAGTTATTGTTGATAATATCAGGGAGTATTATAGTATTCTGGTTTGGATTTCAGTTTGGCATGGGATACATAGATGTTAATAGCGATTTTGATTTCCAGATACTTGAAGGTATTCTATCTGTGTTTAATGTGATTTCCACACTACTATTAATAGCTACTGCTTATGTGGCTTTTGAGTCACTGAGAGTACAACAAAAATCATTCAAATCACAGAAAGAAGAGATGGAACAACAGTCAGCTATTTTTTCATTGCAGAATTTTCAAGGTGTTTTCTATAAGCAATTGAAATATTATAAAGATGAATTAGATTCGATGAGTAGAGAAGTTCCCGAGGCATTACAAAGTTATGGAATAAAACAACAGTATTCAATATTTGAAAATACGATAGAATCGATTACACTATTTTTCTTTGTAGCTAGTAATTCCTCGGTTGAAGAGATATGTAACGAATACGAAGAGAATAAGCGCCTGAAGGTAGTTATTGATTGTGCTCAGGAATATTATAAATTTGATAGTATCGAGAACTTAGTTAAGAAGCTGTATCAAAACATGGCTAGTATTATTTACCCTCTGCACAAGAGATCAAAGAAACAGATGAGAATACTTAGCTTTATGTTTAGAACATCCATGCTATTGGAAAGTTATTCTAAATATATGAATGATGCAACTAAAAATTTATTCCTTGATAATTTTCTAAGCACTCCAGATTTAGAAGTAGTAGTAGCATATTTTCTGATGAATTTGGGACACTATGAACGACTTACTGACAGTAAATGGGAATATGAAATTGATCTCCACATTTGGAATAACTACATAGTTGGAACTAAATATGAGGAAAAATTATTTATTGATTACATTAATTCATATCATGAAGAGTTATTATAAAATGAATATAATAAGAGCAGAAAGGATGCAACATTACTCTCAACCAGCATAGTCCGTTGTGTCTGTAAGGTTTTTAACTGCTTCTGCAATTTCATTAAAGTATTCGATGACTCTATCCATTCTGCTCCCTGGTGATTCATGGGTTCTTTCTGCTCTTGTAATAATCCTTGTTGCTTATCTAATTCTTTCTTGACTATATCTGATTGACTCTTTAATTCCTTTATTACTGTCTTCAAGCTCTTGTTTTCAAACTGTGATTTCTGTATATCTAAGAATTTGAAAATGTAATAAATACTTTCTGAATAGGAATAAAAAATAAAAATATTTTCAAAAAGTACTTGGATTCTGGAAATATTTTGATAATATAGATCAAGTGATGGAGGGTATTTAGAATACTCTGGATATTAAAGCAATTAATAGTAACATGTAATTCGTACGCATAGCTTATTAAAAGAATAAAAGGGAGAACAAAATGACTAAAAAAGAGCTTAGAGAAAAAGGGTATTTAACAAAAGGTGACTTTAACAAAAAGAAGGTATTTCCAAAAGATAATGCAACTACAGTAAATTGTAAAGGTGAAGAATTCTATTCACCAGAAGACCTAATTGAAGTTGATACAAAAACAAACTGGTCTCGAAGGGGGTTTAAGGTTCCAGATGATGCAGAACCAATAACCAAAATAAAAGTGTATGCGGGTGGTAGATGGAGAGAGTGTGAAGCCTATAGTAATGATAGCCTACAAGAAAAGCGGAAGCACCGAAAAAAAGAAACAAAAATAATTGATATTGCCCTTGCTACTTTTACAGTTAATCGTTATGCAAAGCGGTGTAGGGATAATGCTTCTTCATTTTATGGAAAAGGTAGTTACGACTTATCTACATATAAAAAGGAAGAAAAAGAAAAAATGTATAAACTCAAAGAAAGAGGAATATTTAATCTCTGGAATGAAAAGCGATTAGAAATAGTAGGTAGGCACGGAGATTTGATATTATATAAAAGTGATGGATATTATTTTCATTCTCCGTCATTTCCTAAAGAGGTCAGTATCGAGGAGATCGAGTATATAAATGATGATATCGATGTTTATATAGAAAAGAAAGAGAAAGAAAAGTCTGAAGCTAGATTGAAAGATGCTAAAGAGACACTTTACACTCTTTCTAAAATGAGTGGTTGGAAAAAGATACAGAGAAAAGACGAGAATATTTATTATCCTGACTTTTATGATGAAGACAATGAAGAATATGATGATGAAGATGAATTTGATGAAGAAGGAGTTTTTTACTGAGTGATAGATCGGCTGTTTTCCTATAGTCATTGTTAATATATGAAGAGAAGACATTTAGCTTAACATTTATATTATGAAAGAATAATAGATGTAGAAGGACGAAGCCAGGATATTGAACTGAAAGAAAATAATATAAAGATGTGATGAGAATAACTCCAAATATGGGTAGGAAATGATTGCTATCTAAAAGAAGCGATTTCTTTCTCAATTAAGAGAGAAATCTTGTCCTTTAAGTCTCTTTCCAAATATTCAAGTAGTTTCGATCGGTCATTGAAGGTTTGCTCTTGCGAGGACATGAAAAATAGATAAATCGGTTGATTGAGGGCTTCGGATATAGCCTTCAGTTTATGCAGTGAAATAGCCTTCTTTCTTGTTTCCACTTCTCCAATATAACTAGTAGACATGTTGCAGGTTGTAGCTAATGCGAGTTGTGATAAACCTGCCTTCTTTCGATAGTATTTTAGATTTGACGCTACTAAGTCATAGACCTCATCTGACCTATTCATTTTGACCCTCTATTTGTGAATAAATAGTATAAAATATCGAAAAATACTTGCAATTCGCTGAGATCGGTGTTATGTATATAAATATCGAAAATAGCGCATTTAGGGGGTAAATAATGATTAAAAAGAATGTGTTGATCACATTGACAGTATTGGTACTTACTGTATCTCTAAACGCAGATGAAAGTGATTGGAATCCAATTCTCTATTGGGATGGTACTTATTGTTACATTGACACCCAGGGAAATATACAGTTACAAGGGCCTTACGAAGAGGCATATAAATTTAACAATGAGCTTGCTAGAGTTAAAATAGATGGAAAATATGTATTTATAAATAAAGAAGGAAATGTTGTCATAGACCTGCCAACTAAAGCAAAGGATGATGACGCCGTAGCATATAATATTCAATGCGATTTTAGCGATGGATTTGCTTTAGTTCATATACAATCATACAATAAAAGATTAGATGGAGAAGGCTTTATCAATACCAGAGGAGAGCATGTCATCTCTTCGACGGCTGATTATGATTCATCAATTGGGGATATTTCTGATTTTCGTAATGGGTTTGCACTGATTTATAAAAATGACTTGTATGGATACATCAATACTGAAGGTAAAGAAGTAATTGAAGCAAAGTATAAAGAAGCCTATAACTTCTCAGATGGTTTGGCACGAGTTAAATTCCCGAATACAAATAAATATGGGTATATTAACGAAGATGGGAAAGCTGTAATACGTCCAGAATACACAAAAGCGTATGATTTTTCAGACGGTCTAGCTTTGGTGAAAATTCCTGATACTAAAATAGATTATCATTATGGTTTTATAAATCAGGTAGGCGATTTAGTTATAGACTGTGTTGAGGTTTCCGAGAATAATAAGAATCCAAATGAAAAAATATACAGTATCGGCGAAGATATAAATCAATTTTATGATGGAATCGCTGTAATTGGCCATTCTCCAGGAAGAGACGAAAATGGAACACACCTCTTTCTTAATACGCAAGGGGAAGTTGAATTTAAACTTGATTTGACAGGATTCTCGATATTCAATTCTGGATGTGCGTTTGTTAGTCAGCAAGTAAAAACATATGATTATGATCGAGAGAACCAATCATTATATATAAAACATACAAGGAAAAACTGGGGACTTATTGATACAGATGGAGAATACGTGGTTCCGTTACAATATGAATGGTATCCTGTAAGTGTTTTTAACAATGGTATAGCAAAAGTAAAAGATCGAGAAACAGGGAAAGTTCAATATATAAATACAAATGGAGATATTATATACACTGAGTAGTGCATTATTATAACACTTTGAAATTTCTATCATAGAGATGATTTTTCCAAAGCTTATATTATGAGGTTATTATTTGAAAGAATTAAACCGAATAAACACCGGTATCAATGGGAAAGAAATTATCGAGATGAGATTGAAGAATAAAGAGTATGCACCCGGTTATACATTCTTGTTATGTTTGGTGGTGGTATAAGTATCGTTGTTGAAAACAGCACCGCTATTTGTAACGGTGCTAAGAAATTTATTGCAAAAGAATTAAAATAAGGAGTGTTGTTATGGCAAAAGAAACCCCTATCTGGGCAGAAAAAAGGCTTCAAAAACTGTTGGAAACTGATGAAAAGATTCTCCTGGAACTGAAAGGCCGGGTAGAACAGCATCCTTCAACGGGAATAGGAGCCTTGTTTTTCTGGATATCATATTTTCTTAGGAATATTCTTGGTCTTGTAGTAACTCTGTTGGTAAGGAAAACAGCCTGGCTTGTAGTAACTGATAAGCGATTCATCATCCTTACAAATGACGGAAGTAACTGGCCTTTTTGGGGCGTGCCGTTCTCCCGTTCAAATATTGATTACACAATTGAAAGAAAAAACATTGCCTCAGTTAATGTATCCGACAATTTCGCCTTCTGGTTTATCCGTGCGCGGGGCTTGCGAATTGAGTCTATTGGAAGTCTGGATATAGTCTTTAACGGTATGTCTGTAGAGGGAATCGAAAAGGCTAAATCTTTTCTGGCTACGGAATCAGTTAGGTAATACAAAATTATGCTCTCTGGTTATAATTACATGAGATTGGACCAGAGAGCAATCTTCTAATTATTTTCTATAAAGTACTTGGATTCTAGAGAATCTATGATATTCTGACATAAGATAATAGGGACGTGATTTGTGCTTCGGCTTGCCGCGTCTATAAACAATGAGCTAAAAGGAGATATCATGCGACCAACAGATTATGCAAACCGTTATTGTGGTTTTAGATTTGTAATGAAAATGAATAGTGATACTATTATAGAAACTGAAATCGAGTATCTATCCTGTCAATCAGCTGTAATAAAAATCCTTTCTCCAGGTGAATTTCAAGACTGCAAAATAATTACACCACATGTTCCAGCTTTCGCTTATCCTACACTCTTGGGTTATACCTACAAAGGCTTTATAAATCAGAAATTCACTGAAAGCATTTTGTCTGGCATACGCGAATGGATGAAAAAGAGGCAGGCTATACAGATACATAGGTCTGAGATTGAGAGTTTTATAGAAGTTGGCATTGCAGAGGCGGAAATAAAATCATGGCTAAACGAAGAATTTGGAACTGGTTTCACCTATGGTGATAGGATTATAAATATATAAGATATCTTTGAAGGATTTAAGTTGGATTGAGAAGCACAAAAGGAGCAAGTAATGAAATCACTAGAAATGTTAAAGAAGAATTGTATCGATTTAATGGAAAAGTATGATACAAACAAGCATGACCGGATGATTACTTACACGGAATGGAAGAATTACGCTGGTTCAAGTTCTGAAGAAGAGTGGTCTGAATTCAAGAAAAAGTTTATAACCGAACAGCGAAAAACAGGTTTTATCTGGAAAGCAGTGCAAGGGTATGCCGGTCCTATAGAACTGAAGAGTGTCGAACTGAACTCAGAAATAGGAACTTCACTTGCAAAGCTTTCATATAACGACGGGATAACTGAAGGTCATTTTATCAATGATATCTTGAGACGATATATACCAGAGATATTTCATTATCTTGGAGAAGAGTTTTTCATATCTAATGTTTCCTATAGTGATGCAAAGGATGAGTTCAAGTCAACGAATATAGATGGCAAAGTATATAAATGTTCCGGTTATGCAGGGGTAAGCTTCAAGCTTTCAACAAGTGAGTATAGATACTCATCAGGGGCAAATGACCGGAAAAAGGAATTTAACTTTGGAGAGCTTATTATCAAATCTCCAGTTGG
>Ga0334900_1002801_pt1 | contig 14535 bp, 12 predicted proteins | sample GraSluR3_MG_2_FD_207231 | JGI IMG/M metagenome (GOLD analysis project Ga0334900, IMG submission 207231) | Sludge microbial communities from methane-producing bioreactor in Wageningen University, Netherlands - Granular Sludge_31_08-R3 | ecosystem: Engineered > Bioreactor > Anaerobic >...
GGGAGGGAGAGGGTCAGGGTGAGGGATCCGGGAATTCGACTTTTTCAATTGCCGAAATAATGGCAAAAATACGCATATTGTTATCCATAGAGTCCACAGGGTATACAAAAAAACCTGCTTTAGTAGAATTATAACTGTAACTTGTTCCATATAATGTTTCACCATCTTTAAAATACACTATGATGCGGCGTTCTGAAGGAGTAGTTGCAGTATAGTTATCAAAATTTCTTACTTTCTGGTATTCTTTATCTCCAATAAAATCTTTTACAAAAAATATTGCCTTCAGGTTATGTAGGTTGACTTCCAGTTTTATTTTATCTGAATATTCTTTTAGGGGATTAACGAAAAATACTTCTCTATTAGGGCTAAAATTATTAAGCCAACCCTTTAATATTTTTCCATCTTGATATTTTAATACAACTTTATGTCCGGGCATAACAAGAATACCTTTAAACAGTATACAGTATACCGTATAGCGTGAAAATCGTATTGCGTCGTGCGTATTGCGTTTAAATACAAATAAAAATACAATATACAATAAATATAGTCTGTCGGTCTGCTGGAAAAAATCGTCATTGGCATCGCGTTTTAAAATAATCACAGTCTTGTTCTTTGTTATTAATTATTTATAGAAATATTTAGAAATAATACTTCAATTATTTTTTACAACAATCTTCTTAATCAAATTTGAAATCATTCTTGAAAGATGATCACTTTTTTCTAATACTTTTACCTTATCATCCTCATTAATATAGGATAGTTCTTTGGCAATGATTATTTGTGTTTCAAGCTCAGCACAACTACCTAATGCAACAAAAAGAAATTGTCGGTATTCTTTATTATGATATCTCCTAAACCCTTCTGCAATATTAGATGGAATAGAAATAACCGAGCGTCTAATTTGTGAAGTTAATCCATATACTTCCTTTTTTGGAAAATTTTCGGTTAATCGATAGATTTCTTTAACAATTTCAATTCCTAGTTGCCAAACCCTGAGATCCTGAAAACTCTTTATTTTTTCTTCAACCATTATTTCCCTTTTACCCTTTTTTGATTCAATACGCAATACGCACGACGCATGACGAAATTAATTTTCATAAATATAAACATCGAAGTCATCACTGTCGAATTTTTTTACATGGACTTTTTCCAATGCGCTACGGGGAACAAAGACCCGGTCATTATTGTCTTTTTCATCTATGGGAAAAACAAAAAATCCCTTCCGCTCTGGAGAATAGCTATGAGTCGTCCCGTAAAAATTCTCCCCGTCTTTAAAAATGACTACGATTTTTCTCTGTGAAGGCGGGCCTGATTCATAGCCGTTAAATGTGCGAACTTTTTTATACTCTTTATTTCCCAGGAAGTCCTTCACAAAAAAGACTGCCTTGATACTATCAAGACTGACTTCAATCTGTTCGCCTTCTCCTTCTGTTGAGTCCCTTTTTACATTGCGAACATGGAAAACATCTTTTTCAGGACTGAAATCTGTAGTAAAACCTTTTACGATTCTTCCATCATTAAATTTAACAACGGTCTTTTTCCCTAACATTTTATGTGCTCCTTTTATATATAACTATAAATTTTTTCGTAATTCATCCAGAGCGGAATGCTTGACCCGGGATACCTGTCTTTGGGTTAAGCCAAGCTGTTTGGCAGTACTATTCTGGGTAAAATCTTTTACAAAAAGATAATAAATTACTTCTCTTTGTATCTTTTTTAAGGAATTCAGGGCATTTTTTAATTGTATAGTATCTTCAATTGGTAACTGAAAAGAACGATAATCCTTGCTTTTAACCTGCTCTAAAACAGGTATATTATCATATTCTCCTTTACGAACATCCTGATCCAATGATACTACCTGAACCGAATCTCTTCCTTTTAAGATTTCATTAATTCCCTCTTCAGTGATATTAAAATTATCTGAAATTTCAGTTATTGTGGGAAAACGGTTATATTTTTTTCTAAATTTCGCAGTATATTTATCAATTTTCCTATTATATTCTATTACCCAATGGGGAATATTTACTATTGTATGTTTATCACGGATATAATGACGGATTTCACCGTTAACCAGCCAGGTAGCGTATGTTTCAAATTTAACGCCCTTTTTTTCATCAAAAAGGTTTAAGGCATTTATAAGTCCCAGGTAGGCTATCTGCTCTAAATCATCTAGAGGCTCACCGGAATTAACATACTTCTTTGCAATGGATTTAACTAATGGGCGATACTTTTGAATAGTTTTGTCATTAATTTTTATATTAACTTCTCCACCGCTATTATTCATTTTCCCTTTCTTTTTATTGCCTTTTTAATTTTGATAGTATCCGGAGATTCAGTTATATCTCTGGCTCTTCTATCCTTATCTATAGATACTTTATAAACCGATTCACGGGCTTTAAGGGTCTCGGTTAACTCCTCAGATGACATGTTTAACATTTGAGATAATTCCTTAAAACTGGGAAATCTATTAAATTTTTTATGATGGGAAACCATTATTTTATTTATTAAACCGTTAATAACTTTAAGCCAGCCAGGGATTTTTACTTTTTTGTGTTTCTGCCTGATGTAATGACGAATTTCACCTGCAATAAGGTATTTTGCCTTATGGGTAAATATTTCTTCTCCCTGTTTATAATAAAGATTAATAGCATTCAGTAAACCTATATACCCGGCTTGTATGAGTTCGTCTTCCTGCTCCCCTGAATTCTGAAATTCTTTTACTACTTCCTCTAACAGGTACAATTTTTCTTCAATTATTTTTTTATTTTTATTATTATTATTATTTTGATTGCTGCTTTTATTCAACATCTTATCTTCATTCACTTGGTATTAACCTCTTTTTTATAATTTTTATACTAATTCAACCATACTGAAGATTGGCAGGTACATGGCAATAACCATCACTCCAACAACCAGGGCAACCACTACCATCATCAATGGTTCAATGACTGAGGTTAATTGCTCAACTGCCCTTTCTACTTCCTGGTCATAAAATTTTGAAACATTTAATAACATTGTTTCCAGCTCTCCACTCTCTTCACCTACCATTATCATCTGGGTAACCATTGGTGGGAAAACTCCACTTTCTTCCAGTGGAGCTGAGATGCTTTGACCTTCTCTAATCCTGTCAGCAGAATTGGAAACTGCTTCAGCAAGAATATCATTTCCGATTGACTCGGCAGATACTTTCAGAGATTGAATAATTGGTACACCACTGCGAATAAGAGTTCCCAGGATACGGGTAAATCGGTTGATGGATGTTTTAAGAAAAAGGTTTCCAAAGATAGGAATTTTCAATTTTATTCTGTCAATATTTTTATGACCTTGTTTTGTTTTATTGTAAGATATAAACAGAAATACCAGCCCGGCAAACACTGCAAAAAATATATACCAGTATCTATTAAAGAGATGGGTTGCACCGACCAGAATTCTGGTTAGAAAAGGAAGGTCTCCACCGAATTGTTCAAATACCCCTACGAATTGTGGCAGAATAAAGGTCAGCATGAAGATTGCCATTACTACTGCAGCACCCATTATGAAACCGGGATAGGTCATCGCAGATTTTATCTTCTGCCGTAACTCATATTCTTTTTCCATTAAGGTAGCAATTCGATTCAGGATATCATCCAGGACACCGCCCATTTCGCCGGCCTTAATCATGTTGGTATAGAGGTTGGAAAAGGTTTCAGGATGGGCAGCGAAAGCATCAGTTAAAGTAGCACCCTGTTCAACATTTTTCTTAATGTCTTCAATCTTTTTGGCTAATAATTTATTTTCAGTTTGTTTGCCTAATATTTCCAGGCAATTTACAAGTGTTAGACCGGCGCTTACCATGGTGGCAAACTGGCGAAAAAATATAGCCAGATCTCTAATCTTGATGGATTGAAAAAGAGTGATTTCAGTAGATAAAAGACTACCGCCCTTTTTTTCAACAGAAATAACGAAATATTTCATTTCCCTCAGGCGATCAAGAACTATTTCCCGATTTTCTCCTTCAAGAGTACCGGTAAAAATCTGCCCGGAGTTATCACGTGCCTTATAGGTATAAGTTGGCATTTTTGCACATACCTCCTACAACAATTCAGTATATCGTATTACGTATAACGTATACCGTAAGTAAATATCGCACCCGCATAGCGGGTGGCTTTAAGAACCCCTGAAAGGGGTTTAACTTTTTTGCTCTTTTTCTTTCGATTTTTTATTTATATCTTTAGCCATAATCTTTCTTAAACAATAGTATTTCCAACTTTGGACTTCAGGTGCAAAATTATTATCTAGTTTATTTTAATCTTTTTATGGTAAAACCATTTTATTTAACCATTACCACCTTCTTAGAAGGTGGTTTTTTATGGTTAAATAAAATTAAAATGCTAAAGCATAAAAATATATAGAACCATTAATCTTAATAATATTACTTTGAAAAGTTATCAATATTTTGATTGAATATAATAAAAAACCAAATAAATCTATATTAATGGTAAATTAATAAAAACAATTCAACTAAATTATATAATAACTTATAAGTAATAACAATATATCATAGTTTTTTGATTAAATTATATATAATTCTTGAAACATGGTTGATATCTTCAATAATATTTTCTCTGGTTTCATGATTGATATAATTGAGTTCATTGCCTATAACTACCTGTGTTTCAAGCTCTGCACAGCTGCTTAATGTGATAAATAAAAACTGTCTAAATTTATTATTATGAAATCTTTTAATCCTTCTGCAATATTTGATGGAATTGATACTGCACTACGTCTCATTTGCGAAGTCATTCCATATAACTCCTCATTAGGAAAACACTTGGCAATTTTATAGATATCCCTGACAACATTAATACCTTCTTGCCAAATTCTAAGATCTCTAAAATTTTGTATTTTTTTCTTCCTGAATTTCTATTTTATCTGCCATTATTACACCTTTAAATGTTACTAGTAATTTTAGACTTTAATTATATCTATCAGGATAGGACTACATCATTCATTATTTATAAAAAATAAGCAAGGCTATTATCACCGTTTTTACAAAAAACGCAGTTATTAATAGTTTCCACAATTACACCTACATCATTTCACGATATACAATATACTTTACTTTATGTACTTGTAGTGCGGATTACCTCTTCAATGGTAGTGATTCCCTGAATAATATTTCGTATGCCATCTTCTTTCAGGGTAACCATGCCATTTTTTTTAATGGCTGTTTCTCGTATTTCACTTAACGAAGCATTTTTATAAATCATTTCACGGATATTCTCATTTATTACCATTAATTCAAAGATAGCAGTTCTTCCTTTGTAGCCGGTTTGTTTGCAATGCTGACATCCTTCTCCCCTGAAAATTCTCATCTCTGCAGGATCTATATGAAATTCCTCCATTAGTTTTCTAACTTCATCATTTATTGGGATTTCTTTTTTACAATTGGGGCAAATCTTGCGTACCAACCTCTGGGCAATAACACCTATAACTGAAGAAGATATCAAAAAAGGCTCTACTCCCATATCAATTAGTCGAACAATAGAACTCGGTGCATCATTGGTATGCAAGGTACTTAAAACCAGATGACCGGTTAATGCTGATTGGATAGCTATATCAGCAGTTTCTTTATCACGGATTTCTCCAACTAGCATAATATCCGGGTCCTGACGTAGAAAACTACGCAATCCTGTGGCAAATGTCAAACCTATCTTTGGTTTTGCCTGTAACTGATTAATACCATCCAGCCGATATTCCACCGGGTCTTCAATAGTCATTATTTTCTTTTCAATAGAATTTAAAATATTCAGCGTTGCATAGAGGGTAGTGGATTTTCCGCTACCAGTGGGTCCGGTTACTAATAATATCCCATTTGGTTTTTCTATTAGCTCCTGGTACTTCTGCAAATTATATTTGGAAAAACCAATGGTTTTTAAATCCAGCATGATTTGGGCCGGATCAAGTATTCTCAAAACAGCGCTCTCCCCATTAACCGCCGGAATAGTGGAAACTCTAAAGTTTACTTCTCTGCCATGTACGTTTACTTTTATCCTGCCATCCTGGGGTAGTCGCCTTTCGGCAATATTCATGTTGGACATAATCTTGATTCGAGAAATAATTGCCATATGTAGATTTCTGGGAGGAGCCATTATATCATGTAGTACTCCATCGATTCGATACCTTACTTTTAATGAGCGGTCTCCATATGGCTCAATATGGATATCACTGGCACCTTCTTTTATGGCACGAAGCATTATAAGATTAACAAGCGATATTACTGGTGCTTCATGTGACTCGCTAACACTTTTTGCAATATCCATTTCTTCGGTACTTTCTTCAACAGCTGTAACTGCAAGTGAATTTATTTCACCCATCATTTGATGCCAGTTTTCCGTAATACCATAGACAGAATCAAGTACCCTGCTAATATCATCGCTGTATGCCAGTCGGGGCTCAATTTCATAGCCCATTTTTATTTTTATTTCATCCTGGGTATAAACATCCAGCGGGTTAGCCATAGCAACAATTAGTTTATCCTTTTTCTTGCCAATTGTTACCAGGTGATGTTTACGGGATAAATCTTCAGGAAGCATTGCTACAATAGAGGGGTCATAAACCTTTTCACTTAATTCAATATAAGGAATACCAATTTCTTCAGAAAGAATTTCCATCATTTCCCCTTTACCAATTATACCCATACTAATGATTATTTTCTGGATACTGGAACCTTCTTCTCCTCTTTTTTGGTTAATCTTCTCAATATCTTTATTTTTAATAACCTTCCGGTTGACAAGAACATCAAGAAGAAATTCACCAGTTATTCCCTTTTCTTTTGTAATGCGTGCTGCCATTTTTTAATAAACCCCTTTTTATAATATATATAACACAATACTGACCTTGAGTTAATACCTTCTTATTAATTGTATAACATTGTTTCCTTATATTAATATTATTATTCTGATATAGACTATAATTGGTATTTAACAATTTACCACGAATATAGCATTTTTACAACAATAAATCAGTTTTCAGTTTACGGTTTTTGGTAAAGAATATTACCTGGTATATTTTTTTGCAACAATGGAATGATGGAAGGATGGTATTTCAGTATTCCAAAAGGTTTCGCCCCGATTTTCCTCATATTTTGCATTTATAGAAAAACTATAAACTAAGAACTAAAAACCATTTCTCCCCTTCGCCCTGGCCCTCTCCCTCCTTGGGGAGAAGGAAGTATAATTAGTATTTAGTCGTTAGTAGTTGGTAGTTAGTAAAAGAACAAGATAAGAAAAATAGTTTTCAGTCAAGAACAATACCGGGCATAAATAGTATTACAAGAATGGAATAATGGAATAATGGAAGGATGAAGCATTGGAATAATACAATAATGGTAATCAAAATAAAAAAGTAAAACCTCTGTGCTAATTGTTACCATCTTTCCAATATTCCAATATTGAGATTATTCATTCTCTAATTTTCTTTGTATTTAGTATTCAACTAAAAACTATAAACCAAGAACTAAAAACTGTATTTTAGACTCAATACTACATACTATATACTCGATACTATATTTAACGTTATACTATTTTGTCATTACGAGGAACGCAGTGACGAAGTAATTTCATACATTTATACCTGCAGAATTACACTATAAACTATAAACCAAGAACTAAAAACTGTATTTTATTTACCAACGCTCAACGACTATATACTATGATTACTGTGGCCATTTTCCTTCAATTAACTCTATTTTGCCATTTTTAAGCCAAAAAGACATAATAGTTTTTTCTAAAACTCTGTAAATAAGGCGCGTTCCCAGGGCATCCTTCTTTTTTAAAGGGTAAACCAGGATAGTCAACATATCAAGCCAGTTACCACCAAGCACATCTGTAAAAATCTGGTCACCTATGACTGCAGTTTCCTTATTACTGGTATTCATAATTTTCATTGCTTCAAGGAAAGGACCTTTTAGTGGCTTATACCTGCTGGAGTAAAATGGAATATCAAGAAGATTGCCCATTTCACTGACATGGGCGGAGTTGCTATTGGAAACGATACAAATTTTTAATTCACTTTTCTTTACCCGGTTTATCCATGATATTATTTTATCATCAAGATGTTTTTTTCCCCAGGGTACCAGGGTATTATCAAGGTCAACAATGATTCCTTTTATTTTTTTGTCTTTTTGCAGTTTCTCTATATCAATTTGGTATACACTTCTTATATAAACATCGGGTATAAGTGCCTGGCACATCTTTTACTCCATTTTAGATTTTTTAGCCTTGGGATATTTTTAATTTTAATAATATAGTATATCCTATATTTATTGTTATATAAAGTCAATTATGCTAAAAATAAGATTATTAAGCATTGTGTTTAAGGCAGTATATGATAAAAGAATAATACCGGGTGTATGGTTTTGGAAGAATGGCAGCATTCGGGGTCAGGCTTCACAAGTTCACAAAATAATAAGCTAATCAGTCTTGGGAATTTTGTGAACTTGTGAAGCCTGACCCCGTTTTCCGAGGGGAGAGGGAGTGGTATTGATTTTACTGACAATTAAATCAATTGCTACTTTATTTAACCCACCCTGGGGTACAATGATATCAGCATATCGTTTTGAGGGCTCAACAAACTGTAAAAACATGGGTTTCACCCGAGATAGATATTGATCAACCACAGAAGTGAGACTGCGCCCTCTTTCTTTGGTATCGCGTAGCAACCTGCGAATAAACCGTTCATCTGAATCAGTATCAACATACACTTTTATGTCAAGCATATCGCGTATCTTTTTTTCTTCCAGCACTAATATACCTTCTAATATAATAATATCTGCTGGTTCAATACATTTGGTCTCTTTTTTTCTTGTATAATTCTGAAATGAATAGACTGGCATCTGGATACTTTTTCTTTGTAATAATAAATTCATGTGCTGTATTAGTAGTTCATTATCAAAGGCAGAAGGATGATCAAAATTAATCTTTTTTCTTTCTTCTAATGGCAAATGGCTTAAATCAATATAATATGAGTCCTGTGCAATAATAATAGCTTTCTTATCCGGAAGACTATTGCAAATATTGTTTGCTACAGTGGTTTTTCCACAACCTGTACCACCGGCAATTCCGATAATTAATGGTGACATTTTTTTACTCCAGTGTAATAAGTGTAATAATTTATAGTATACAGTATCTTGTACGCAGTATCGAGTACGAATATGGTTATCAGGTGTCAGTTTTTGGTAAAGAATTTACACCGGGTGTATGGTTTTGGAAAAATGCAATGATGGAAGGATGCATAACTCTTTTTCCTGCTCGAGTATAATTGTATGAGATTGCCACGACCTGCTTTTGGCAGGTCTCGCAATGACAAAAAAAATATTAAGTATTCCGTATAATGTATAACGTGAATACTGTGGGAATAGATACCTGGAAGAATGGAAAGATGGAAGGATGCAAGAATGGGAGAGAGTAAAACTTGTGGGAATCAGTGAAAGATAGTTTTCAGTTATCAGTTTTTAGTTTTTGGTAAAGAATAATACCGGGTGTATGGTTTTGGAAGAATGGAAAGATGGAAGGATGGTATTTCAGTATTCCAAAAGGTTTCGCCCCGATTCTCCTCATATTTTACATTTATAGAAAAACTATAAACTAAGAACTAAAAACCATTTCTCCCCCTCGCCCTGGCTCTCTCCCTCCTTGGGGAGAGGGAAGTATAATTAGTATTGAGTATCAAGTATATAGTATGTAGTAAATACTGTAGGTTTAAGTGAAAGTTGACAATATTCTATAAAATCTTTTTTATATATACTAAATACTGTGGGAATAAATGGATGAGATTGCCACGCCTGCCTCTTAACATTAGTTAAAGCCAGGCTCGCAATGACAAAAACGTATGTAGTCTATCGTATAGCGTATATCGTGAATACCATGGAATACCTGAAAGATAATAGTCGTTGGTAGTTAGTAGTTAGTAAAAGAGCAAGATTTAAGAAGAATAGTTTTCGGTTTATAGTCAAGAACAGAAGATTGGTATTTTTAGTTGTCAGAATTAATATTTAATCTTTGCTCATTACTAATCACTTGTCACTCATCACTGTATTCTTGACTCAATACTACATACTATATACTCGATACTTATTTAGTCGTTGGTAGTTAGTAGTTAGTAAAAGAGCAAAATTTAAGAAGAATAGTTTTTAGTTTATAGTCAAGAACAATACCGGGCATAAATAGTTTTACAAGAATGGATTAATGAAATGATGAAAGAATGGAAGAGCTATAAGATGTAATAATGGTAATCAAAATAAAAAAGTAAAACCTCTGTGCTAGTTGTTACCATCTTTCCAATTTTCCAATAAGTTTTTTTCGATTTTTCTTGTATTTAGTATTTAACTAAAAACTATAAACCAAGAACTAAAAACTGTATTTATCACTTATTACTCATTACTGTATTCTTGACTCGATACTCGATATGCAATACTGAATACTGTTTTATGGTTTATTATCCAAATGTTCCTGGTATGTTCTAGAAAAAATATGCTCACCGTCTTTTCCCAGTACGAAGTATATATAGTCTTCTTCAGCCGGTTCAACAGCTGCTATAATTGAATTTAGTCCGGGATTGCAAATTGGTTCTGGTGGCAATCCTGAATTTAGATAGGTATTAAAAGGAGATTCGATTTCTAAATCCTGTTGGGTTAGTCTTTCCTGGGGTGCATCAAGTAGATATTGGATAGTGGCACATGACTGCAGTCGCATTCCATCTCTAAGCCGATTGTAAAATACTGAAGCTATCTTGGGTTTATCTTCATCTCCCTGTGCTTCTTTCTCAATTATAGAAGCAAGTATTATAATTTCATTAAAACTCAAGTCACCGGGAAAATCCTGTTCAGGGTCTACATAATCAAAAACAACTTGTTTAAAATTATCATACATAGCCTTCAGTACATTAGTCGGACCAAAATTTCGGGGAAAAGAATAGGTATCCGGGAATAGATAGCCTTCTTTAAAATCATTTTCTTCCTGTATCAACTGAATTATTTCATCATACGGGGTTATTCTTTTATCATCCAACAATTCAGCAATTTGCCTGGACTGATATCCTTCAGGTATAGTAATTCTATGCAGGAGAACCTTACCCTTCTCTAATTTATCTATTATCTGCAGTAAATTTTCTGAAGAACTAAATTGATACTCCCCTGATTGAAGTCTTTCATCAATCTTCATAGCACGAGTCAATAATTGGAAAACAATATTACCCGGTCTAATGATACCTTCTTCTTCCAATAAATATCTAATCCGAGTACTATTGTATTCATAAGGTATATTAATGGTTTTTTCAGTAGGTTCAGTTAAATCCAATGGTACCAAAATCCAGGTAGCAGATATAATAAGAAACAGCATGCAAACTGCTAAAATTAAAATCAAAAAATTAAATATTTTAATCATGTTTGGCCTTTGCTTTTATCAGAGCTTTTACGATTCAGATAAGATTGTAAAATTATTACTGCTGAGAGCATGTCAATTGACTTTTTGCGTTTTCTCCTGCTCTGGTCAGCCATTAGCAACACCTGCTCTGCTCCGACAGTACTTAATCTTTCATCTTCAAATTCTACAGGTAAATGGGTAAGTGATTTAATCTTACCGGCATATTCCTGGACTTTATTAGCCTGTGGTCCCAGCGTTCCGTTCATATTAATCGGCAAACCAAAAACAAGCATCTCAACTTTTTTTTCCTTGATAACATCTATTAGCTTGTCACATATTTCATCAGGGTTTTCTATTTGTATAGTTTTTAACCCCTGAGCAGTATAACCTAAAGGGTCGCTTATAGCTAATCCGATTCTTCTTTCTCCCATATCAATACCTAATATTCTCAAAGGGTTTTCTCCTATTTAATCAAAGATTATTCTATTAAAATATTATAATCTAATATAATATTATATGGTAAAAGTAAAATTAAATAAATTCTGGATTTAGTGCGGATATTGTAGTTAGAATTTATAATTGCAGATAGTTTTCAATATTTCGAAAGATTTCTTTCAGTTTCCCGGTATTTGCCCCTCCGGCCTGGGCAAAATGCTTCTTTCCTCCCCCCTTACCATCAAGAGCCCGGGCAAGTGGTTTGATTATTTTCCCGGCATCATACCCTTTATTAATTAAGTCGTCAGTAACCATAACAATAACATTAACTTTCTCTTCCTCTAATTCTGTTGCCAGAACAATAATACCGGATTTAATTTTTTCCTTTATTAAATCCCCTGTTTCTCTTAAATCCTTTTTATCTTTACTTTCGATTATCGCGGAAACTACATCATTATTATTGATACTCTTCTTGTTTTGGATAAACTCATCGATATGGTAGGGAAGCATTTCTTTCCATAGTAGCTTATATTCGCGTTTTAATTCTTCATTTTCCGAAAGGAGATTTTGAATCTTTGGAATTATTCTTTCTTGAGAAGTATCCAATATGTTTTGAATCTCCTGTAATTGCAACTCTTTATTTTTTATAACTTCCCAGGCCTTTTCCCTGGTAACAGCTTCAATTCTTCGCAGACCACTTCCAATACCCTGTTCGGAAACAATTTTAAATATGCCAATCTTGGAGGTATGTGCAAGGTGTGTTCCTCCACAAAGTTCACGGCTAAAACCACCAATATCAATCATTCGAACTGTATCACCATATTTTTCACCGAATAGCGCTATTGCACCTTTTTCGCGGGCAGTACCTAAATCTGTTATCTCTGAATTCACTTCATAGTTTTCTTCAATTTTTTCATTTACTATCTTTTCAATCTGGTCCAACTCTTCTTTTTTTAAAGGTTTATAGTGGGTATAATCAAACCTTAAATGTTGTGCAGTAACAGAAGACCCTGCCTGCTTAACATGCTCTCCCAGGACTTCTCTTAAAGCATAATGCAGCAAATGGGTAGCTGTGTGATTAGCGGCAATTGCTATCCTCTCCCGGTCATCTATCTGGGCTGTTACATCCTGATCTTTTTTAAAAGAACCTTTTTCTACCTGTGTATAATGTATAATTAATCCATCCAGGGGGGACTGGGTATCATAGACTTTTGCTAATGATGATGTGCCATTGGTAGTGATTATTTTTCCAGAATCTCCCCTTTGTCCGCCCTTTTCTGCATAAAAAGGTGTTTCTCTTAAAATAAGCAATCCCTGTTGTCCTTCATCAAGGTGCTCTACCTGTGTATTTTCTCTTATTATTCCGGTAATTTTGGTCTGTGTTGAAACCTGGTGATAGCCATTAAAAATCGTTTCCCCATTTGAAGATAAAATATTATGATAGAGTTTTTCTCTTTTTTTATTCTGTCCCCTATCATTTTTGCCCGGATCCCATGACTGGCGTGAGCGTTCTTTTTGTTCAAGCATGTATTTTTCATAATCCTCTTCATTTACTAATAATCCGGCTTCTGAGAGAACATCCCTGGTAATTTCCAGGGGGAATCCATAAGTATCATAGAGGGTAAAGGCTTCTTTTCCGCTTAACATCCTTTGATTTCCCTTATTAAGCTTGTTAATATAAGTTTCCAGAATATTAAGACCAAGATTAAGAGTCTCTTGAAAACGTTTTTCTTCTGTCAAAATTATCTCATAAATATTTCTTTTTTTATCTTTTAATTCTGGATAAGCATTTTGCATTATTTGAATAACCTGTGGCGCAATATCATAGAGAAAGGGTTCATTTAAATGGAGAACTTTTCCATAACGGTATGCCCTTCTTAAAAGCATTCTTAAAACATACCCTCTTCCCTCATTGGAAGGTAATATACTATCTGTTATCATAAAAACCAGGGCACGGATATGATCTGAAATTACTTTCAGGGCAATATCATATTTAGGATTTTCTTTATAGCGCACATTGGCTTTATTGGCAGTATATTGTATTATTGGTAAAAATAAGTCTGTTTCAAAATCGGAAGGTGCTCCCTGCAAAACGGAGGCAATTCTTTCTAATCCCAGTCCTGTATCTATATTTTGTTTGGGCAGCGGCTCCAATGTGCCATCTTCATTACGATTAAACTGCATGAATACCAGGTTCCATAATTCCAGATAACGGGCATCAACTCCGACACCTCCGCCATTTTTGGAGGCTCTCTCCGGTCCCATGTCAATATATATTTCAGAACAGGGACCACAGGGGCCTACCGGTCCAACCTTCCAAAAATTATCCTCTTCACCTAAACGAACAATATGATTTTCTGATACGCCAATCAGGTCATGCCACAGTTTAAAAGATTCGTCATCATCTTTATAAACCGAAACATATAATTTTTCTTTGGGGAATCCTATTACTTCTGTAAAATATTCCCAGGCCCACTGAACAGCTTCTTTTTTAAAATAGTCACCAAAAGAAAAATTACCCAGCATCTCAAAAAAAGTATGATGACGAGCAGTTTTCCCGACATTATCAATATCATTGGTACGGAGACATTTTTGGGAGGTAGTTGCCCTTTTTATTGATGATTTTTTTTGACCTAAAAAAACCGGTTTAAAAGGTACCATGCCAGCGATGGTAAATAAAATAGTAGGGTCTTCCGGA
>Ga0334900_1002808_pt1 | contig 14499 bp, 10 predicted proteins | sample GraSluR3_MG_2_FD_207231 | JGI IMG/M metagenome (GOLD analysis project Ga0334900, IMG submission 207231) | Sludge microbial communities from methane-producing bioreactor in Wageningen University, Netherlands - Granular Sludge_31_08-R3 | ecosystem: Engineered > Bioreactor > Anaerobic >...
CGAGACTGACCAGAGCACTGATCAAAGCACCTTTGGATGAAGCCTCGCTGCTGGGAGGAATACGGACGGTCGTTTCAAAGATGTCAGCCTGCATTTGATTAAAGAGATCGAACCTGGTCAGTCCCCCGGCGACACAAATTTCAGCAGGCTCTGCGGGAATTATCTCTCGCATCCGCTTTAATCCAGCGCCCATTTCAAGGACCAGGGATTCCAGCAGTGCCCGGGCAATATCGCCCTTGGAATTGGCCAGGGTCAAATTAAAAATGGTACCCTTTGCTATAGGATTCCAGTATGGAGCAGCGCTGCCCTTGAAATGGGGAAGAACTATGACCCCATGCGCACCCGGGGGGGATTCCCGGACCAGTTGGTTCACTTTGAGAATATCCGCCTGTTCATTCTGCCTGCCGGTTTCTCCGAATTCCCCGGCGAACCAGCTGTACAGGATACCAGTGGTAAGAACCCCTGCTTCGACAACCCACTGACCGGGAATCGCGGCTATACTGCACAGGGTTCTGGCCTCCGAGTGAAAAAGGGGTTCAGGGACGGGAGTTATCAGGAACGAGCCGGTCCCGGTGTTGGCTTCCACGGAACCTGCTTCCAGGACACCCATTCCAAGTGCGGCGACCTGCTGGTCCCCGCCCGCCAGAATTACAGGTGTATCCAGAGGGAACCCGGTTTCCTGTGCCAGTGCGACGGTTAAGGCTCCGACAGCTGATCCGGGAGAAACGAGTTGCGGCAGCTGTTCCTCCTTGATGGCGCAAGCATCCATCATTCTGTTGCTCCATTCCCTTCTGGATACATCCAGCAGCATTGTGCGACAAGCCTGGGAGTAATCTGTTACAAATTTTCCGGTAAGAACAAAAGCAACATAGTCCTGGACCCCCAGGAATTTATACGCTGCGGTATAGATTTCCGGTTTATGGTCCCGGTACCACAGGATTTTTGGGGCGGAAAAGTAGGGATCGATTCTCAGCCCGGTTATTTTGTAGACATCCTCCGCAGGAACTTCCTTCCTGATCCGGTCGCACTGTCGTGAGGTTGTTTTATCCTGCCACATGAATACCTCATCCAGGGCTTTTCCGTTCCTGTCCACCGGTACAACCGAAGCCCTCTGGGATGTCACTGCAATGGCGAGGACTTCTGCATTATTGCTTAGGGCATACTCACCGCAGGCGGATAGAACATGTCGGATACCTCTGTCCCAGTCCTCCACGGACTGCCGCACACGACCGTCATTATAAAAGATGGGAGAATAACTGTAGCTGTGAGAAAAAAGTTCCCTGCCCTGTGTTGTATACAGAGTTCCTCGGATGCTTGAGGTCCCGACATCCAATGCTAAAATAGTTTGCATGACAGATCAGTCCCGAAAACGGTTCAACCACTGTTTGAATTCATCATTCTCAAGAACCTCCGGGTTAACAATAAAGCGGGGCTTCCTGCCTTCAAGGAGTTTCTGGATATCTTCCATAAGAAGCCCGGGGGAATTAGTCAACGCCTCTTTTGTCGTTCCGGCAATATGGGTGGTGAGAGTAATATTATCCAGTTCCACAAATTTATCTTTCTCAGGAAGCGGCTCGGTGGGAAATACATCAAGTGCCGCACCGGCTATTCGTTTTTCCTTCAGCACGGAGCAGAGGGCATCGTAGTCAACGAGTCCTGCACGTCCGGTGTTGATAAAATAGCTTTCCGGTTTCATCAGGGCGAACTCTTTACTGCCGATCATTCCCCTGTTTTCATCCGTCAGTCTGGCATGGACGGTGACAAAATCACTCTGCCTGAAAAGATCTTCCATGCTTAGCGGTTTTACCCCGAGTTCCCGGGCAGTTTCCGGGTTCACATAGGGATCGAAGACCAGAATTTTCACATTGAAGCCGGAAAGCTTTCGTGCGACAAGCTGACCGATATAGCCGAAGCCTATGATTCCTATGGTCTTCTCATTCAGCTGAGGTACCGAATCGGAATTGGAAAAGGTCTTTCTCCACTCTCCCTTTTTTATGGCCAGGTGGGCCCGGGCAATATTACGGGATTCAGATAGCATCAATCCTACTGCAAAATCACTGACGGCTTCCGCGTTTCGGCCCTGTACATTGAAAACAAGAATACCCCGGCGGTTTGCTTCTTCGAGATTTACGTTCTCCAGACCGGCACGACAGACCCCGGCTATTCGGAGATCAGGCAGAGCCTCCATCAGTTTGGACGAAACAGGGACAAAAAGACCCATGACAAGCTCTGCCTCACGGTCTTCGGGACCAAGCATCTCAGGAACAATCTCGATCTCCGGCCCCTGTTTTTCAACTTCCAGTCTGCGAGACTGCAGCTTCTGCCAATCACTTTCCCAGTCGCCTGTTTTTACATCTTCAACATATTTTGCCAGGTAACGGTCAAAAGCGGGACGAAAATTTTTTCCCGGAATCATTGCGTCACCTATAATGCATGCTTTTTTTATCTTACCCATCGTTCTGTCTCCTTTCTCTCTATCTTTTCTGACGAGCCACAGCAATCTGTGACCCCCCTATTGCTTCTATGCCGCGCTCTCCGAGCTTGAAAGTCAGGACTATCGTCAATAAATCTATAATAACCAACTGCAATATTCGGGAGGTCATTGCATCCGGTCGATAGTTCATCTCGTTTGTGCTGCTCAAAAGCTGTATGCCGGTGAGCTCCGACAGGGTGGAATGGGGGTAACTGGTAATCGCCAGAGATTCCCCTCCCTGCTCCAGCACCATCCGGCAGCAGTCCAGGAGCACCTCGCTCTCACCTGAATGGGACACAAAAATAAAAAGGTCTCCCCTTTTTGCCTGTGCGCTGTGTATCGCCATAATGTGGGGATCATTGCATACGGCGGCACTCAATCCGAGGCGGATAAGTTTATGAAAAAGATCTCCGGCAATATACGCCGAGGAACCGACTCCGAAAACAAAGATCCTCGTCGCACAAAGTACCCTCTCTGTAAAGGATTCAAGAACCTCATCAGAAATAAGGCTCCTGATATCTTCAACTGCAGCAACTGTGGATGAGACTACCTTCTCCTTTATACTGCCCACTGAATCATCACTTTCGATATCCGACCATGCATATTTAGGGTTTTCTTCCTGCAGGCCCTGGGCAAGCTGTACGCGGAAGACCTGATAGGAAGCAAACCCGATCTTTCGCAGAAACCGCATTATTGTGGTCTCGCTGGTTCCGCAGGTTGCGGCAAGATCTGTAATAGACAGGTACATCGCCCGGTCGCTGTTCTGCAGAATATAATCGGCAATCCTGCGCTGTACCTCGCTGAGGCTATGGTAATTCCTGCGTATGGATGAGGGAATATCGATGGCCTTGCGTTTTTCATTTTCCATAGTCGTTAATTTTTTTCCTATCTATACAGGGTGGCGTATATTTCCTACCATCAGTCTATCACAGTTCAGTTTTCTGTCAATAAAAAAAGCGCCTCCCCGAAGGAAGGCGCTATACAAGGAATCGAAGAAATCCTTAATTACTGCCAATTTTACGGGTGGTTACGTCGAAGATGACAGCCAGGGCCAGTACCGCACCCCGGACGATGTACTGGGCGGCAATATCAATTCCCATCAGGTTCATTCCCGATGTCAAGGAGGTATAGACAATTGCTCCGATCAGGGAACTGACAACCGAGCCTACACCTCCGGCGGCGGAGACACCACCTATGTAGGCTGCGGCAATGGCGTCAAGCTCAAAGAGCGTTCCTGCTGTAGTGGTCGCAGATTGCAGCCTGGCGGCGAAGAGCATGCCCGAAAGCCCCGAAAGCATACCCATGGAACCGAATACAATAAAGGTGATTTTCTTGACATTGATACCGGAGAGTTCAGCTGCCTCCGGATTTCCGCCCACAGCGTAGATGTGCCGCCCAAGAATGGTTTTCTTCGTAACAAAACTGTATATGGCAACCACCAGCAGCACGATGACCAGCGTCCAGGACATTCCGTTATAGCCGGCAAGAATCCAGGTTACAATCGCAATCATAATGGACATGAATAACATCTGGCCGATAAAAAGATGGCGCGATACGGTCTCAAATCCGTAGAAGATTTTTGCTGTACGCGCCCTGATCTTTGTTACAACATTGAATATTATGAGGAGCAGCCCAATTACAAGGGTCAATTTATGAACACCCGGAAGAAGAATATCCGAGGCAAAGATATCCGGAACAAAGCCATTCCCCATGGCATTGAAAGTCGCGTTGGGGATAATTATCGTCCCCGTCTTGAGGGTTGCAAGAAGCAGTGCTCCGCGATAGATGAGCCAGCCGGCCAGGGAAGCAACGAATGCCGGAATACCGAGCTGTGCCACCGGATACGCAGTAATAAGCCCCGCAACAATGCCGAGCCCCAGAATCATGGGAATGACAATCCATATCGGCAGATGCCAGAAAACCATCCCTATGGCGGCTATAGCCCCCAGAAAACCCGATAAAAATCCCACCGATAGGTCTATATGCCGGATAACGATTACCAGGGTTACACCAATCGCCAGAACAGCCAGATAGCCCGTCTGATTGAGAAGATTCGATATATTACTGGAGGATAAAAATATTCCGTCCGTGGCAATACCGAATATCAGAAAAATGATAAACAGGGCTATGTACATTCCGTAATCACGGATATTTCTTTTTAATTCAGTTTTCAGTTCATTAACAATCATGAACTCCTCCTTCCTAGTTGGTTGCCAGATGCATTATTTTTTCCTGGGTTGCCTCTTCTACAGGAAGTTCCCCGGTTATTCGTCCTTCGGAGACGACATAGATTCTGTCGCTCATGCCAAGAACCTCGGGCAGTTCGGAGGAGATCATGATAATGCTCATCCCCTCGGCAACCAGCTTGTTCATAATGGTATATATCTCGTATTTCGCACCGACGTCGATTCCCCGGGTCGGTTCGTCCAGTATCAGAACATGAGGTTTTACAAATAACCACTTGGCGACCTGGACTTTCTGCTGATTACCTCCGGAGAGCTTCATGACCTGCTGCTCAAGACTCGGAGTCTTGATGTTCAAAGCCTCCTTGTATTCTCTGGCGGTTTTCACCACGGCGTTATCATCGACAACACTGTTCTTTGCCAGGGCCTTCAGGTTGGCAAGGGTCACATTTTGCTTAACATCCTGGATCAGTACAAGGCCGTTTTTTTTGCGGTCCTCCGATACATAGGCAATACCCGACTTGATGGCCTCTTCGGGATGAGAAAAACGAACGACCTTCTTATTGAGGTTCATCTCGCCTTCCAGGTGATAATGATCGGGATTGCCGAAAATACTCCGGGCAAGCTCCGTTCGTCCGGACCCCATAAGACCGGCAAATCCGACAATCTCTCCCTTTTTTACATTAAAAGCAACATTTTTTAAATCATAGCGACCGGTTCTTGCGTTATAGGCACTCCAGTCATGAACTTCAAGAACGAGCTCATCTTCAACCTGGTGCTCCCGCCTGGGAAATACGTTGTTTATTTCCCTTCCCACCATATGTTTGATCAACACACCCTCCGAAACCTCTCCGGCTTTCGCGTCCAGGGTACAGATGGTCTGTCCGTCCCGAAGTACAGTCACGGTATCGGCAATGCGGATTACCTCTTTCAGCTTATGGCTGATCATTATGCTCGTTACACCCTGTTTTTTCAGATCCTTAATTAGATTCAGCAGGTTATCGCAGTCGTCCTCGTTCAGAGCAGCAGTCGGCTCGTCGAGGATTAAAAGTCGCACATCCCGGCTCAGGGCTTTGGCAATCTCCACCAGCTGCTGGCGCCCTACTCCAAGGTCTTTTACCTTGGTATCCGGATTTATCTTGAGACCGACTTTTTTCAGTGCGACTTCCGCCTGCTTTATGGTTTCATTCCAGTTCACCAGCCCTCCGGAAGCCAGCTCGTGGCCTAGAAAAATATTTTCATAGACCGTCATCTCCGGAACCAAAGCCAGCTCCTGGTAAATAATGGCGATTCCCGTTTTTTCGCTGTCGCTGATGTGTCGGAAAGTCTGTTCCTTCCCGTCAAACATGATAGATCCCTCATACGAACCATGGGGATGCACACCGCTGAGAACCTTCATGAGGGTCGATTTTCCGGCCCCGTTCTCCCCTACCAAACAGTGAATTTCACCTTCCTCGACAGCGAAGGTTACCCGATCCAGCGCTTTTACACCAGGAAATGTCTTGGTAATCTCACGCATTTCAAGGATCGTTCTTCCACTCATCTGATCCTCCTCTTTCTCAGAATATTATACCGTATCCCCATGAAAAACGGCTGAAAAACAATAAGTCAGGCGATGGTTTACGCCACCGCCTGAACTTTCAACTTTATTAATCAGCTCCAACCATTTTAAAGGCCGGTAAACTCTGAGGCGTCGTAGTACCCGCTGTCGATAAGAACATTTTTTACATTTTCTTTTGTAACGGTAATGACTTCGGACTGGATAGCGAGAACGTCCGTTGCACCGTTGTCATAGACACCGTAGGCCAGGGGTTTCTTTCCTTCAAGAATGGCGACCGCAGCGCTGATAGCATCCTTTACCAGGGTACGGACATCCTTGAAAACAGTCATGGACTGCTTGCCGTCGATTATGTACTGAATGGATGCCTTTTCTGCATCCTGGCCGGAAATATAGTACTTTGTGACATCCCGGTCAGCTGCAAATGCGTCTGCAATCGCACGGGCGGTACCGTCATTGGGTGCCGCAATAAAAACCTCTCCCTTGGCGTTGGGGCCAACGGACGTAAGGTTTGCTTCGGCGAGGTTCTTCGCTACATTGAAGTCCCAGTTGGTGCTAACCTGACCGATAATTTTACCCATCTCCTCGCGGGTCAGATTCGGCTTTCCGCTGAGGGCAACAGCTTCGGAGGAGTTCCGGATTACAAAGGTACCGTCGGCAATCTTTGGCTGAAGAACATTCCAGGCTCCTTCGAAGAAGAGAAAGGCGTTGTTGTCCGTGGCAGCCCCTGCATAGAGATAGAGGTTATTGCCCTTGCCCCTGGCGTTATCCACCAGATACTGACCAAACTGCTCGCCTACGGTAATACTGTCGAAGGTTACGTAATAGTCGACATTCGGGGTTCCGGTAATCAGACGATCATAGGATATCACACTGGCACCGGAACGCTTTGCTTCATCCGCCGCTGCCGCTGCTGCCGCTCCATCGTGGGGACAGATAATCAGAACTTTCATTCCCTTGGAAAGCAGGGCCTCAACATTCGCGCGTTCCCGGGCGGGATCTCCCTGGCTGAAAAGAATCTCCACGGAATACCCTGCCTTATCCAGAGCTTCCCTGAACCGGGCCTCGTCCTGCAGCCATCGGGGTTCGTCCTTGGTGGGCAGAACAATACCTACAGACAGATCGGCTGAGCCTTTCGACTCTTTTTCACCGCCGGCAAAAAGAGTACCGCCCATACCAAAGAGAACCGAGAGAACCAACAAAAACAATACAATACGCTTCATGAAAACCTCCTTAGCGTTTACACAGATATAAGCAAACTGCGTGCCAAAAAACGGGAGGTTCTGATAATAGAGATAAATAATTACACGGCAGCTATTTATGGATATGGCAGCCTCCGGCGGAGTTATAGAACTCCAGGACTAGCGGTGCTTATGAACCACCATGCGGTGGAAATGCACCAGGTTCAATACCATATTTCTTCAGTCGGTAGCGCATGGTGTTCCTGGACACACCCAGGCGGCGGGCTGCGGCACTTATATTCCCATCACAGGCATCCAGTGCCGAAAGAAGTACCTTTTTCTCCATTTCATGAAGGGTTCGTTCCTTCCCGCTAAGATACTGTACATCCCCGGCTGAATCGAATATGGGATACGGCTCCTCCGTAATTTCCGCAGGCAGATCCTTTGCTTCGATTACAGGTCCGGAGGAGAGTACGACACATCGTTCGATTACGTTCTTCAGCTCTCTGACATTTCCCGGCCAATGATAGGATTCCAGGGCATGGAGTGCATTCACGGAAAGGGACCGCTCATCAAGGCCAAAATCCACTACAAAGGTGTCGAGAAAATACTCCGCCAGGGGAGCTATGTCCTCCCGGCGTTCACGAAGGGGAGGCAGTTCAAGGTGAAAGGTATTGATTCGGTAAAAAAGATCCCGCCGGAATTTCCCCTCCTCCACCAGCTGCTCCAGATTTCGGTTGGTGGCACACACAATACGGGTACGAATTTTTACCGGTCGAATCGATCCCAGGGGCTCGATTGTTTTATTCTCCAGCATGCGCAGAAGCTTTGGTTGAATCGCCAGGGGCAGGTCGCCGATCTCATCAAGAAAGAGGGTTCCCCCTTCAGCCATACGGACTTTTCCTTCGAAATCAACATCCGCTCCGGTAAAGGCCCCTTTTTTGTATCCAAAAAGTTCCGACTCCAAAAGGCTCTCAGGAACCGCAGGGCAGTTAATGCTGATAAACGGGAGATCTTCATCCCCCTGGTAAACCGAATGAAGGGCCCGGGCTACAACCTCCTTACCGCTGCCGCTCTCACCGGTGAGCAGTACCGGCGAGGAGATCCGCCCGATTTTCCTCAGCGTCTCGGCAATACCGCGCATAAGGGGAGAACGAAAAATGACGGTGAGCTCCTTCTGCTCATCCCTCAGGGCAGTATTCTCCCTTTTCAGCTTATCCAGCTGCCAGAGCCGGTTAACCGTATGAAGAATGAGTTCCTTGTTGAAGGGCTTGGTAATAAAATCCACCGCGCCCATTTTCATAGCTTCTACCGCCCGCTCAATGGTTCCGTAGGCGGAGACCAGGACAAAAGGGAGCCAGGGTTTGCGCAGTTTGATCTCCTCTAAAAGGGCAATGCCGTCCATACCTGGCATTTTCAAGTCCGACACCACCAGATCAATCTCCTGGTGCATGTCAATCAGATCAAGAGCCTGGATTCCGTCTGCCGCTGTCAGGGTTGCATAGCCGTGGGTTTCAAATAGAATCTTCAGCACAGCCTGCATGTTCAATTCGTCGTCAACGATAAGAATGGTTTTCATCAGATATCCTGGATTACCACAGTAAAGGTGCTTCCCATCCCGGGAGTCGAATCTACAGTAATGGAACCGTTGTGTTCCTGTACAATCCTGTGGACAATTGACAAACCGAGGCCGGTCCCCTTGTTTTTCAAGGTAAAGAAAGGATTAAAGATATTGCGGACCGTCTCCTGATCCATACCGCAGCCCTGATCACTGATCCTGATTATCAAGGAACCATCGCTGAAACTCAGCTCAATCAGGACGATTCCTTCTTCACTGGCCTCAAGAGCATTCTGAACCAGGTTTCTGACCACCTGCTCCATAAGATCCTTGTCCAGACTTCGATAGGGAATCCCTGGATCTATATCGACCCGAACCTCGACCCCCGGGTATTTATCCAGAGGCAGCAGGGACAGAGCGGATTGTACAATATCTTCGATACTCCATTTTGCGCGGTTAATCTGCAGTGGCCGGGCAAAATCAAGAAAATTCTGTATTATATAATTGAGGCTGTCAATCTCGCTTACCAGGAGCCGGGTAAGTTCCTTGTACTGTCCTCTATTTTTCTGGTCCCCTGTTCCGAAGTTGTCCCTCAAAATCTCGGCAGAAACCTTCATTATTGCGAGGGGATTCCGAATCTGATGGGCGACCCCCGCCACCATCTCGCCTATGGCGGCCAGACGCTGGGATACCAGCAACTGCTCTTCCAGCTTTTTTATCTGCGTAATGTCGGAAATCACAGCGATAACCCCCAGCTCCTCGCCTGCTCCATCGGAGAAGGGCGATGTCGAAACATTGAGGATCTCTTCGCGGCCATCATAGGTAAGACGACACTCCTTGAGGGTGACAAATTTTCCTTCCTGGATACCCTGGCGGATCAACTCCTTAACTTCCTGGGGAAGGACAGCCATCTCCAGATCCAGAGGGAGACCGCTCTCACCATCCATATGGACCATGCTGCTCGCAGCAGCATTACAGGCATTAATCAAACCGTCATGCCCGACAGTTATAATCCCTGAACGCACGTTATCCAGAATCAACTCGTTATAACTGGCCAGGGCCGTCAATTCCCTGTCCCGGTTCTGCAGATTAATACGCATCCTGTTTACGGATTCAACAAGATCGCCGAATTCGTCCCCCGAGGTCTGCTGGATGGGATAGGAAAAATCACCGTCTCCGATACGGGCTACCCCTTCCTGCAGGGCAGTATAGGGCTGTAAAAAGGATTGCCGGTAAAAAAGGATACTCACCATCAGGGCGATTGCCAGAACGAGCAGCGTCAGAAAAATTGCGAGCCTGTTGTAGTCCCGGATATTCTGGCGGGATTCACCCATATCAAGGAGACACAAAAGCCTGGCGTGGGGGGTACCCAGGCTCTCTATGGTGCTGGCCCCTAAAAGGTAATCCCCTACGCTGATAATATCCCTTGTGGACATAACATTCGCCCGTTTAAGAAGTCGAGACCACTCAGAATCGGTCATGGTGTGGGAGTGTACGGAACGGGAAGGATATTGCAAGTAGGCCACTGAGTTGCTGTTGCGCTGCAGCCGGTCCATAAACTGGCTGTCCAGCGCAACCCTGGCTCCGATCATGGCGATAACCTGTTCCTCCCGAACAATCTGGGCCACACTCCATAGATACATCCCGGTACCGTCGTCATGAAGAAAACTCTGCAGTCCCTGTTTATAAGCCCTGGCAACGATTCCTATCAGGGCCTCATCCGGCGGTCTTTCTGTTGACTCGTCCACTGCCAGGAGCTTGCCGGTATCGACAAATACAAAAATCCCGTTAAGGTCAAGGGCCCGGTTGAAAAGGGAGAGTTCACGACGGAGAAGATTCCGCAACCGGAATTCGGCGTACTCAATCACATTCTTCTGACCAGAAAGAAGGCTTACCTTGTTGTTCAGATCATCCTGCACCTGGATCATGAAGGAATCTATATTCTCCATTGCCACAGACATCTGACCCCGAAAACTGTCTATGGTACTGCGTGATATCAGCATATACATGCCTATCTGGGTGAGGATCCCCTGAAAGAGAACAATGGCAATGAAAGAGAGGGCTACCTTTGTGGAAATCTTTACCTTTCCCCGTTTAATAAAGGGGATCATAATCCAAGCTCCTCAATCTCGCTTTGGATGAACCTGAATGCGTCCCTGACGGAGATATCCTCTTCCAGGGCAGAGTAGATCCATTTTCTGATAATCGCGGAGATCTCCTGATATCGGGGATGAACTGGTCGAACCTTCGCACCCCGGACCTGCGCCCGCTTAACATCGAAATACGGATCCCGGCTTCTTGTCTCCGGTTCGGACCAGACTTCACGCCATACGGGAAACTCGTGCAGATAGCGCCGCTGAAACTCGGGAGAAGAAAGATAGGAGATAAAACGCCAGGCGTTTTCCTTCTGGGGCGAGTTTTTCATGACCGCGAGTCCCTGAAAACCTGAAACCGTGGCGCTTGTTCCCACGGAATCGGAAAACGGCAAGGTACTGACCGTAAAGTCGAAAACCGGTGCGCCGCTTCCTCTGGCAGCAGCCTCCTCCAGGCGACCGATAAGGAAGGTCCAGTTGGACGTAAAAAGGGCATCCCCCCAGGTAAAAACCTCCGCGGAAAACATCTCCCCTGCATTGAGACTGTAGGGATTCAGAAGTCCTTCGTGTTTTAAATCCAGAAGATATTCAAGGGCCATTCTGTTTTCTTCTCTGTCGAGTATCAGCCTATCCTTCGAAGCATCCCAGGAATTACCGAAGGCTCCGGAGAGCCAGACGAGCTCGCAAACCAGAACTTCTTCAGACCGCAGGGAATCAAATACCGGATACTCGATAACTCCCTTCTCTCTGGCAACGGCAGACATATATCGCATCTCTTCAAGGGTTCTTGGCGGGCGGTCAAAACCCGCACGCCGAAGGAGATCCATATTGGTATAGAGCAGCTGGAAATTGGCGAGAAAGGGGACTCCCCACAGTTCACCCTTGTACATATTGGCATTATAAATAGGAGAAATCACCCCGGCTTCAACTTTGCGGCGCAGATCCTCGGGCACAGGTTCAAGAATACCGCGATCCACAAAATCGGCGGTCCAGATATTGTCAAGGAGCACAACATCAAAGGCACCGCCCTCTCCGGTTCTCCCGGTTACCAGATCGTAGATATCCTCGTACTCCTCGAAGCGGAGGGTAACATCTATTCCCGTCTCTTCGGTAAACTCCCTTCCACGCTGCTCGACATCCCGGGGATCGTACCCGGCCTGAGCCATGTATATTACCCTCAAGGGATCGGCGTATATAACCAGGGAGAAGAGAAGCAGGACAAGGGAAAAGAAGAGCTTCATAGATACCAAACTACACCAGCACTTTGGGGATGACAAGAGTAAATATTTCTGCCTGCCACAGGAAATTTTTTTATAAAATTTTCTGTTTACCCGCCGGACAAGCTTCGATACAATGTTCCTGCCATGAAAAAAGAAATCATCTTTGAGCCTCACTTTATCGATTTAATGAAGAGTTCTACCAGAATTCTGGTAGTAACCGGAGCAGGAATAAGCACAAGTGCCGGGATTATTGATTTCCGCAGCCCAGGCGGCCTCTACGACGTGGCTGTTCAGCGATACGACCTTCCCTACCCTGAAGCCATATTCGATATTAACTATTTCAAGCGAAATCCGGAACCCTTTTTCAGACTCTCCGCCGAACTCCTTCTGGCAGACATTGAGCCGTCCCTCTGCCACCGCTTTCTCGCGGCCCTGGAGAAAAACGGCCAGATACTCCATGTCATAACCCAGAATATCGACATGCTTCACGAAAAAGCGGGGTCCCGGAATGTCATCGAAGGTCACGGCTCCTATCGCAGCGGCCATTGTATTTCATGCGGAGAGGCTTATGGATTCGAAGATTTCTCCGATCCGCTTTTGCGGGGAGAAGCCCCCCGCTGTTCTGTCTGTGACGGTGTAATCAAACCGGATGTAGTATTCTTCGGGGAACTTCTTCCGGATGAGTTTATGAAAATATACCATCAAAAGCCGAAGGCTGACCTTCTTCTTGTTCTCGGAACTTCACTTACTGTTCATCCCATTGCGGGATTCGCCCTGGATTACGCCCCCCGCATTCCGTCAGTCCTGGTAACCCGGGACCCCACCTCCTATGATCGGGATTTCGATTATGTTTTTCACTGTGCCCTGGATGATTTTTCACAAGAACTGTGGGAGGTTCTGGATGTATAGAAACAGCATTATTTTTACCCTTATGTTTTTTCTGTCATACAATCCTGTTTATTCGGAGATTTTATCGTCTCCGAAACAGGAATCCTCATCTGTTGCCGACCTTGAGCCTTTGCATATTTTTTACGGCAGTAAAATTGGCTTATCTCTATTATTGGCCGGTACTGCAGCAACTGATCCGGAGGCCGGACCAGGGGAACGGGCTATAGTCGGAGGATCGGCTCTTCTTTTAGGTATGCCTTCCAGCTTTGTCTGGCATTATTCACGAAAGGGGGATGTCGAAGCGGTGTCCCGATGGCGAAAAATCTCGTTCGTTACAGATATAGGCCTTTCCGGCGGTCTTGCGGGTTTCGGGGCGTATCTTGTTTCGACTGGAAATGTAAGGGATCAATGGACCGGGCTTTCTGCAGTTCTCGTGGGCCTGGCAGGAATGGCCCTCAGCACCATCGATTTACGCCCCTTTGAGTTTGAGAAATGAAGCGGTAACGAGGTATTCAGGCACTTCTATCCTTTCACTACGCGCTCTGCCACGGACGTCGCCTGTCTCTCTCTCGGTCGCCATCGGCGTTCCGCCTCCGGCTCCGCTCGGCACATAAAGAAACCAGGGCCAGCATCTTTCGTAAAGCGAAAGTGCAAACCTCTTTTTCTTTGTCCTTCGGACAAAGAAAAAGCCAGGCGACGTGTCGGAGAGCTCTTCGTAAAGAGCTCTCCGACCCCCGCACGTTCCTCCCTTCGGTCCGGTACGCGCTCGGCCGAGGACGTCGCCTGTCTTTCGTTTTACTTTATTAATGTGACCGCCAAAAGGCGGATCACATTAATAAAAAAAGCCAGGCGACGTCCTACTCTCCCGCTGTACGCAGTACCATCGGCGCTGAAGGGCTTAACTTCCGTGTTCGACATGGGAACGGGTGGATCCCCTTCGCTAAGGTCACCTGGCAATAATTGCCTTATTTACGGTCGTCATCGGGGGGTACCCCTTAAGACTTCCTTTGTCCAAGCTACTCACAGATCGGCAAAGCCGCCTGTTCGTATTGAACGCTTCGTGCGTCTATCCGTAAGGATAAACTATGTTGTTTCGTCTTTCGACTTGTAGAGAATTACGATCGTTCAGCCCATTTCAAAAGCAGGGTCTCCCTGGTTTTGAAATTACGTATGGCTAAGGGAAGTCCGTAGAGTACTCTCTACGGGCGACCGTAAAAGGAAAGGAGCACTCAATAATATGGTCAAGCCTCTCGACCTATTAGTACCGGTCAGCTCAACATGTTACCATGCGTAGACCGCCGGCCTATCAACCAGATCTTCTCTCTGGGGTCTTATGTCACCTTTA